>Ga0207433_10001430_pt1 | contig 51324 bp, 49 predicted proteins | sample YelNatPaOPGAMG01_FD_187559 | JGI IMG/M metagenome (GOLD analysis project Ga0207433, IMG submission 187559) | Hot spring thermophilic microbial communities from Obsidian Pool, Yellowstone National Park, USA - OP-RAMG-01 (SPAdes) (version 3) | ecosystem: Environmental > Aquatic > Thermal springs...
GGCCGTAGAGGCCTTCTGGGACGAACTGGTGGTGCTATCGGACCCCCGCAGGGACTATGTCCCTGTGCGGGCTGTCCGGATGGCGCTGGAGGCCGCGCGGGGAGTGAAGGAGACAGTGGCCAAGGCCGAAGGGGGTCAGGCTGTGCTGGAGTATATTGCTGTCATCGGTCTGATTGCCCTGGTGTTCTTCTTGGCGGCCTCCTGGTTGTTGGGGGACCCGGGGATTCTGGAGCGGGTCAGGTCTGCGCTCCAGATTATCCCGTAGCCTGACCGTCTGCAAATAACCGTATCTGGGAGGTGGTCGGCAATTGTAGGTTGGGGGTTTGCGGCCCCCTGGCGGTGCCATCGGGCAGGCGGTGGCACTGCCAGTAAAACACATCAGAAAAAAACTGCGGTCGCCTGCCCGGCCGCAGAATTCACGAATGAGCCGCCAGGCACCGGCGGGCTTTTTTGTTGCAGATTACCCGGCTGCCAACGCTCTGCAGGGCAGAGCAAGCGGCGGGGACAGCAAAAGCATCAAGAATTCTGACCAAAATCCCGGCTGAATTTGGCCAAAGAATTCGGCCGGAAGCGGGGCCAGCATCAACGGGTCTGACGCTGGCCTTTTTCAAAAAGGTGACCAGAAGTAAAAAAGAAGAAACCCGGGAAGAAGCCCGGACAGAATTGGCCCACCACAGGAGGAAGAAAAAATGAAAAAGAGACTGGGCGAACTCAGGCTGGAAACCAGCCTGAAAACATACATCAAGGCTGGAATCCCCGTAATCATCTGGGGGCCCCCGGGCGTGGGCAAGACGGCTGCGGTTTACGCCACGGCCCGCCGGATGGAGGCGAAACAGGTCGTGGTTATCGCCTCCATCCGGGAACCGGTTGACTTTCTTGGGGTTCCTGTCCCTGACCCCAATCGGGCGGTGTTCCATTATGCTGCGCCCGACTGGGCAGCGAAAGTCAGGGAGTGGTCAGATGAGGGTCACCATGTTCTGGTGGTGTTTGACGACCTGGTCACTGCCAGAACTGAGGTGACCAATGCTCTGCTCCGGGTCATCCTGGAGCGAGTAGTCGGCGAAATAGAATTAGGGGAGAACGCCCATATCATCGCAACAGCCAACCCACCTGAGATGGTGGGTGGCTTTCCTATTTCGCCTGCGCTGTCAAACAGATTTGGTCATCTGCACGTTGAGGTAACAGCCCAGTTCATCAGGGACTGGTGCGACCAGTTCCCGACATATTGGGGCAGCGAACCGACTCTTGCAGTGGACCCGAATGAGTGGCGGCTGGCAAGAGCGCTGGTCGCCACATTCATCCGCTCCCGCCCCCAACTGCTGTTCAAACACATGGAGGGTGAACTTGCTTTCCCCAGCCCCCGTTCGTGGGACTTCGTTTCTCGCGTCCTGGCGGCTGCGGACGGTTTTGACTTCCAGGCCGTAGCAGGGCTGATTGGAGAGCCGGCCGCAACAGAGTTTGAGGCCTGGTTCAACGAGATGGACCTGCCGTCCCCTGAGGAGATTCTTGCCAATCCAGCAATTGTCCTCCGCCTGGAGAGAACAGACCAGAAGTTCGCTGCCATCACCGCCACGGTTGCACTGGTCTGCGGTCTACCGCCGAAGGAGGCGGCAAAGCACTGGATGGCAGCGCAATCCGCTGTCAATCTGCTGGCGGAGAATGGCGACATAGACATCGCCATGCCGTCGGCAGTACGGCTGGCGGAGTACTACTTCAAGCGGGGGCTGGGAATCCTGCCGGGCATTAGCCTGGCAGAACGTCTCATCGCTCCCATCCGCGAGACCGGTCTGTGATTGAAGGGGGCAAAGATGAACGAGACGCTGGAAAAAATCCGCGCGGCCCGCGCGGCCCTGGTCAGGAAGCGGCCATATATGGCACAGGCCATCATCAGGCCGGTGGTCGTCACCGACCAGGTGCCAACAATGGCCGTGGACCAGGACTGGAATATGTACGCCAACACCGATTTCGTGGCCAGCATCAGCCTGCCCGAACTGGCAGGCGTCGTTTACCACGAAGCCCTTCACCTGGTCTTGGACCACGCCAGGCGGGGGCAAATGGCGGTTCCCCACTTCGGCAAGGAAGTATGGGGGCTGGCCACAGAACTGGAGATAAACTCCCGTATCTTGTCGGAGGGTTTCCCCCTGCCGGGGGACCCTCCGACTCCACAAAAATGTGGCTTCCCAGAAGGCCTCACAGCGGAAGAGTATGCAGAACTTCTATCAAGGAAGCAGAGTAAACAGAAGACAGGCAGCCAGAGCGCCGACGAAGGGTCAGGAGTGGACGGCATCCCCAGGCCCTGGGAAATTGGCTCCCCTCTTGAGCCCATTGACCCTGAGGCGGCAGTCAGGACAATAGCGAGGTCTGTACTGGAAGCCAGAAAGACCGAGAGCCCGGCCGCAGGCACCGTGCCCGGCCACCTGGTCAGGTGGGCCGAAACCGTGCTCAAAGTAAAAGCGGATACTGTCCAGGCTCTGGTGCAACGCTTTGCATCTACCCTCTCCTCTTTGGGGATGGCCCCAACCTGGATGCGGACCAACCGCAGGGCCGCATGGACCAGCCTGCGCATCCCCGGTCACCAGGGGAAAAAGGTCCACATCGCCATCGTGCTGGACACATCCGCCAGCATGACAGACGACGATGTGGCTCGCGGGGTGCGGCTGGTAACACAACTGGCCAGCAGTGCCGGGGCGGAAGTGGACGTCCTCTGCGTTGACGCAGAGGTCCACTCTGTCCAGCGGGGCGTGACCGGCACAACGAAGATTACACCTGTCGGCGGCGGGGGTACCGACATGAGAGTTGGCATAGAGGAAGCCGCCAGGCTGTCCCCGGACGTCATCGTGGTCTTTACGGACGGTGAAACACCCTGGCCGGAAAAACGGCCAGCAAAGGCAGTCATCGTCGCCCTGACCGCAGATAACGATGTGCCACCCTGGGCACAGAAAGTTGTCATCAAGTAAGCAGGGGGAAAAATGGGCATCAGAGCAAGACAGGCCCGACAAGTGCTGTCAGTACTCCTGGACGCTGCCACCAATGCGTTAACACCAACCTGGCCATTAGTCAGGCCTGATATTGACCAGATGGAAATCGGCCTGCCAAGACTGGCCAGGCGGGTTCTCTGGCCCGACAAAGACCACTACGACAGAGCAGTGGTGGTGGATGACCGGTCATCCCATAGCGTCCATCTGATGGATGACCACCTGGAAACACTGGTCAGCATCCAAAGGGTCAGAAAGGCCATTGCTTCCTGTCAGAAAGCAATGGACAACGCGATGAAGCGGGCAGCAATCCTTCTCGACTCTGCTCCTGAAGCAAAGAGAAGGCTGGAAAGCGAGTTAAATGCCCTCCTTCTTGCTGGTGCAGAACTGCCCGATGTGCGGGCTGACCATAGACTGCTTCTCCCCCTTGCATGGAGAATCAGCAAGTTGAAGCGACTCAGCCTGACCCAGGGTATGGTTGCCAGACTGGTGACCGGGTTGGTCACCAGCCAGATAATGCATGAGGTGGACCTGAATATTAAATTGAGTTATGGGTATTTGGTCTGCACGATTGTGTGTGAATATTACAAACTCGGACTGACACTCAAGCCGCCAAAAATTGCAGTCACTCTGAATGGCCTCACCGTCGGTGACCCGTTCAAGGAACTGCCCGTAATAGCAAAGTCTGTCCCAGAGCCCTACTGGGCAGTCAAAGCAATGGATTTCCTGGACCAAATTCTGGAGAATTTACAGGAGGAAGAGTGATGAACCTGTGGAAGGAACTGGAACTTGCCGCTGCAGCAGCAACGTGTTTCTTCTTCCCGAACCCGCCAGTGGGCAAACTGCCCGACAAAAGGCAGTTGTCAGCCCGTTTTCACTGGCCGGGCCACCAGCGCTCGTCAACCCGGCCAGGAATCGCGCTGACAGTCGTTGCGGACGAAAGCGGGAATGTCCTGCCCGGCTTGCTGGAATTCGTGGACGATTTTGACCGCGACGCGATGCTCTCTGCCATTGACGAATGCTATGCAATCGCAGAAAGGCGGCGGGAAGAAAGCCGTCAGATGGCGGAGCAGGCCCGGCAGGAACTGGATGCACTCCGGAAAACCGTGAAGTTCGGCCTGCTGGCCGGGATTGTGCCGGAAAACTATGCCATCGCAATGGAAGATAACGACTGGCTTGGCATCGCAGCCACGTTCATCGTGGTGGAGCAGGTGCGACGCCTCAGCGCAAAAGCCCGGGGTGCCTGGCCAATCTTCATGGTATGGCCAGATGCTTACATGCTCCCATGCACCAACGCCGAACTGCTTCTCCATTTCAGAGGCGATGACTACCCCAGCCAGACGGCTTTCCGCTTTGACATCACCAGACCACCGATTTACGAAATTATCTACCATCCACCGCTCTGGACGCCATCCGGCATCCTGGATGTGCTGAGCCGCCTCGGCCTTCTGCTGGCCTCTGATGAGCCACCTGAGTACGCAGACCCGGTGACTGCTATCGGGTCCAGCAACTGGCCCAGATGGTATGAATGGTGAAATTGCAGTGACAGCCAGTGGAGAACTTGTGCTCCTATCACGGGCCTGATGCCTGAGAGCCCAGCCATAAATTGGCCGAATTTTCCGCAGCCTGGAGGAGAGAGATGGTGGAAGAACTTGTGGAAGAATTTGCGAACTTGCTTCGGGAGTATGTCCGCCCGGTCTGGCCAGCCGTTGAGCCTGTCTGGCCAGAACAGCCGATAGAGGTGGGAGAAAACCTCATCTGGCCAGGCCCGCCGGGGCTCGCAGTACTTGAGTTTGTGGACGGCCTGGCCGTTGATAACGTCCGTGGTGTGCTGGCCGTTGACACCGGGTGGGTGCTGGGACCCACCTCCCTGCCACTGAACCCACTCCGACACCGGCTTGACCACCGCCTTCTCCACGCCATTTCCTGGCTCCGCCTGGCAATTGACCAGAAGAAAGTCACGTCAAAAGAGAAGGCCGCCCAGCACCCCAAACTGACCAGGCGCATTCGCACTCTCTATGAAACTGCTGTTATCGCCGGCATCGTGCCGGCCCAGGCTCTGCCCGGCCCAGCCGCCGCCTGCGCGGCACTTGTGGCATTTCACGAGACAGTAAAATCTGTCTGCGCGGCGTGCCACAATGCCACTGCCACGCCGCCATGGCTTCCAGTCTCTCCAACACCAGAGTGGTGCCCCGCACAGAAGAACCGGCTTGGCAGCCCGGTCACCCGGTTCGGCAATTGGGGCTCTGTTTCCCTCTCCCTCTGCAGATTTTATTTTAAGTCGCCGACCTTCAGCACCGGCGCACCAGAAACCACCTGGCGCCGGTACATCGGAGTCGGGACACCACGCTCTGCCTCAGCGGTGGTAAATGCCATCCTGCGCGAGAAGGAAAGGTGGGAAGCATGCATCGTCGGCAAACGCTGATTCCAGAAAGCCGGAAAGCGACACGGACACCTGAAGACATGGAGGTGCAGAATGGCAAACGGTACCAGGTTCGTTGAGTTCTCCCCGCTCTCAATCGTCATCATCCGCGAATTCCAGGACCACGCGAAAAAACTCTCACTCCTGCTCAGGGCCTGGCCGCCGATTCAACTGAAACTGGACGGGGGCGGCCAGTTCGTCCTCGGCAGGATTGAAGAGTACGATACATACGAAGTGCGCTGGCCTGCAACCAGCGGAACAACCAGCGACGACACGGCATTCGCTGTGTCCCATATCACGCTGACCCGCCCGGACGGGCACACAAGAATTGACGCAGTGGACAAACTGATGAACTGCCGGGAGGTCTGCCCGGACATCATTATCGCGGCAATCAAGTACTGCAGCCAACTCATTGAAAAAGCGGAAAAGAAACGGGCAGAAACCAGCCAGGAACTCAGCCAACTTAAGGCCGAGTTGGACCACCTGCGGCTCGCCGGGCTGGTACCCGCAAAACCCAATGAGAACGAACTGCTGTACCCTGTGGCTCACGCGTTGCTGGCCGCCAGGGATGGCAAATACACCAGCCAGTCGGTCAGGAAAATCGTCACAGACGCACTTGACGGTCACGGCGTCGCCATCACGTCTGTGACCGTGTCTCGCCCTGGTTCTCGGTTCCTCCGCATTGTTGTCCATGCTGGCAAAGTCTGCATCCACATCACAGTGGATGAACTGCACCCGTCCGGAGAAGCCTACGCCTACATCGTCCTGCCTGACGAGATGCTCTCATCTGCCATAGACGAATATGACATCCGTTCTGTGGCTGGCGCCCTCGCCAGGGTGCTCTTTACCCCCGGCGAGGCACTGCTGGCAAAGAATGTCGCCGCTGCATTGGTCACATACCAGGAGGAGCAATGAAACGCCTTGAGAAACTGTATGAACTGGCCCAGGAAATCACCGTCCGGCGCTGGCCACCTGTCTACCCAACATTGCCAGCGCAGGACTTCACCATCGGCTATTACGTTGACGGAAGTCCGGTAGTCTGGCCGTCGCGCCAACTGGACTTCCCGGACGCATGGTTAAGTGTCACTGTCGGAACGCACGCTGTAGAAATCTGCATGGAGTGCACCGCCGATGTTGAATGGGACGATTCCGCCATCAATGCGGCGGTCAGGTTTGCCGAGAACACTGTCAGAGACCTGGGGGAAACGTGGAGAGCCAGGCTGAATATCGGCGACATTGCAGAACTTGAAAAGCAAGCCAACGCGCTCCTGCTCTCCGGTCTTATCCGCCCGGACTGGCGGCCGGGGTTCAACCTCCTGGCCCCGGCAGTCTGGGCACTACGCCGGCTGGACAGGCATTGGGGTGGTAATGACGTCAGGCGTGCTGCGCTTGGCGCACTGCAGGGCGGCCTGCGATTCAGTGGTGTGTCTGTGTTCTTCAACTACGACCACAGGCCTGCAACGACCCAGTTTTTTATCGCAGATAACCTGTCAGTCCAATTCCTGGGCACATGGGACTCGGCACGTGTTTCTGTAGTGCTATCCATCGGACAGGACGACCAGGAATTCATCTGCGACTTCACACAGGACGTATTGTCCAATGTCGTTGCTGAAGTCTGCAGGCTCCCGTATGAAGTAACTGCCCTGGCCGAGACCGCCAACCAACTTTACGCCTTACTGGAGGGGAGATGACAGTTGAAGAGTTTCTCGCTGCCACACTTGAAGTCGTAAAACTCCGGTGGCCCGTTGGCAGGCCATCGCCCGGCCTGCCCATACAGAGGGCCATTGGTACGTATCGCAGCGCAGACATACTGTGGCCCATCAGAGGGGCCACACTGGACAGGCTGGACCTCGTGGAGGTCAATGGCGTCCCGTACCATATCAGCAAGTTCGCTTCGTACGTTGACGAATTCTCTCTGTCGTGTGCAGCATCAGCCTGCCTGGGCCTTGCTCAAAATCTTGACTTCCAGTCCGCCAGGCTCCGCGAGATGGAGCACTCCAGCCTTGAACTCCTTGAGAATGAAGCAACGGCCGTACTGCTCACTTACCCCGACGCCGCACAGGTGCCCCAGTGCCTTGTCCCGCTTCTCCCTGTTGCTGCAAGTATTCGTGCACTCCAGGAACTGGAAGTCCCGGCAAGCAGAATCGCCGGGCTGATAACCGCAATCCTGGGCCGTGAAATCTACCCCTCGCGCGTCAGGATTGAGTCCACCATAACGGGAACAGAAGCGACTATCAATGTCTGGCAAAATTTCAACTTCGGGTGGGCAGTGCTCCACACCAGCATGCTCTACACGGACCGCGTGAGAGTGTACATGACAGCGCTCCTGCCAGAAGGCCGGGAGTATTCGCTTGACGCAGGGCTTCCGACAGTGGTGCGTCACCTCGCTGAACTTGCGCCTTCACCAGATGAAGCGGTATCACTCCTGAACAGACTCAACTACCTGATTGCATACTTTAGCCAGGAGGAGGGGGAATGAATACCGAGACCAGTACGCCGCTTTCTACGCTGCTTTCGGCGGCCAGGGAAGTGATGAAACCCCGCTGGCCAAAGCCAGACGTCATCGCATATCACCTGCCAGGCGAACGTGATGTATCGCGTACGCCCACAAGAATTCTCTGGCCTGGTTACAAGGAGCGCATGGACCTGCATGGCATACTGTACTTCAGAGCAGGCACCATTGTTGCTATTGAGAACGCAGAGCACCTTGAACCAATGCTGGACAGCAAATCGCTGCTGGCGGCCGCCAGGGAGTGTAGCAACCTGGCCGCAAAACTGGACGGCATGGCACAGACCATTCGTGACCGCCAGAAAGCCGAACTGGCCTGCCTGGTTGAAGAGGCATCTGCGCTGGTGCTGGCTGGGCTTGCGAATGGGCTGGAGGGGGCCTTTTTCCCGCTTCTCCCGGTTGTCCATCGCATGCTGACCACAACATACGCACCCCCAGATGCAATCAGGAAACTTGCATCTGACATCATCATGCGCAGGCACCCGCTGAATGTCCGTGTGGAAAGCAGGCCTGAAAGCACCAGCCACTCCATAGACATCACCGTCTTTCAGGCCGGGGATGCAAGCCTGCACATGCTGGCAGAGGTGCACCGGGAGACAGCAAGGATTTCATGGCAGGTAGTTACGCAGAGCGGTGTCAGGTTAATCCGTGGCGATGCATCTGGGGCAATCGCTGTTGGCGATGTGTGCAGAACACCTCATGAGGCGCTTACACTAAAGATGCGCCTGGATACCATCATTCCGTACTGCAGAGGTGAAAGATGAAACAGATGATTGACGAATTCACAAAAGTTGCACACGAGGCTGCAAGGTGGGTGTGGCCCGCTGTGCATGTTCCACTGCCCCAAAGGAGAAGAATCGGAGGCACGCCCAAGCCGTCGTCGCTGTTCTGGCCTGGGCGGGAAGGACGTGACGGCCTGGAATATGTGACTGAACTGGGGGCTGCAAATTACACCTACTGGGTCGGCAATGCCATCGTCGCACAATATGCAACACCGGATGCCATCACGACTGCAATAGACGAATGCAGGAAGGTTATCGCCGCAACCCAACATCAGTTGAGACTTGCAAGAGAGAGCGATGCGTACAGGCGCCTTGAACAGATGACGGACACTCTTGTTCTTTCTGGGGTAGTATCCCAAGACGCCCTCAGGGACCTGGGGGAGTTCAGGCTGCTTGTCGTCCCATGCTATTTGATGCACCGTATCCGCGCCAATGATGAACTGGATGGTCTACGAGTCAGAAGGCTCGTGGATGCAGCCATAAACGGCGAGATTGGGGACATAGAGGTCACCGTCTCGCGCGAAAACGGCGAACTCAGACGGGTGGTGGCCCGGGTCTACAAAGAAATCTGCGTGGTATTTCACTTCTGGGGCAGAACCTGGACATCGTACGCAGACTGCTGGTTTGGCATCCGGAACGATTTAGAAATGCGGGCATTCGGAGACTCGTACAGCGACCAGACCTGGCAACTTTCGCATGTATGCGAATCACCAGAAGAGGTTATTGAACTTATCAACGTTCTTGCAGAAGTGGGGCGGCTGCTTGAAATTGACACGGAGGATTAGCATGACGAAACTGGTGGATGCTGTGGTACAGTCATTCATCAAGACGTGTATCCGTGCGTCTGAGCGCCCATGGCCTGAAGTTCGCGTGACGCCGGTTGCAACAAGAGCAATCGGCGAACAGATTTACTGGCCATCACAGAACGGCTTACTACCGGACCGCCTCGCGTACGTTGACATCCGCAGTAAAAACGGCCATGAAACGCGCCACGTCACCGCAGTGGCAGACCGCATTGACCCCAACGCAGCCTTCTATGCGGAAGCAGAATGCAGAAAGTTCATTGATAATATCGTGGCCGAACTTACGCTGGTAAAAGCGACAGACCCGAACTACGCTGCACTGATGAGTGAGGCCAATGCCATGGTGCTCGCCGGTGTTGTTCAGGTTGACCTGAAAGACAGACTGCCACTCGCTCCCTGCGCGTTTCTTGTTGAGAAAATCTCAACAGAATGGCCGGGATGGGCGGTGCGCAGATTGGTTGACCGCCTTCTGGATAGCACGGTCATGGCCATGGCTCTCTCTGTTGATGTTGATATGCTGCCAGGCGGAAAGGCAGAAGCCGTAACAGTAAGACTCAACGGCGACCTTGCCGTACTGTTTCGTATGTGGGAGCACAGAGGGTGGAGCGGGGTAGCGTCCACACTGTTCGTCGTGGGCGACGAGAACCCGCAGGGATACGATGAAGTGACCAGAGCAATTGCATACCACTGCCCCTCCCCGGCTGATGCCATTTCCTTCAAATACGCCCTCTCAACCATGCTGGAAATCCTGGAGGAGGAAGAATGAGGCTCGCGCTGACCGTAATCACCACAAGGTATTTCCCTCAGCCTGACAGAGAGCAATGGCAGAAACTCCGGTCAGAATTGGCCCCGAAACCCATCAGGTTTGGGAAAGGGACCTGGCCAGCCGACGGGGACTGGCCAGAAGCCCTGTTCTACGTTCAGTCTGGCGGCCGCAAGATACACATCAGCCAGTTTGACGATGACCCGAAATTCGCCACCGAAATCGCTGCCGCCCGCCGGTGGTGCATAGAAACCCTCTCTCCGCGAGTTGAGCAGGCGTCGGCAGAGATTGCGCTGGCCCAGGAAAAGTACCGCAACGCCATCATCCGGGAAGCGGAAGCAATCGTCCTGGGCGGACTTGCAACGTCGCAGAAAAAACTCTATATCTGGCTGCCACTTGCAGTAAGGATGATGAGGCTGTACGAGGTCAACAGCATGGAAGCGTTGAATGCTCTCTCACCACAGTACTGGCCTGAAGGCGAGGTGGCCGCAACGGTCAACATTACTATCCACAAGCGCCTTTGCTTCATGGCAAGGGCACTGCGCGACGCCGACAGCATAGTCAGGCACTTCTACATAAAAGAAGGGGATACATTATACGCCCCGGTGTCAGTCAACAGGATTGCATACTGGCTGCATGAGAACATGCCAGCCACGCAAATCTGTGACTACATCGGCATCGCCAGCGCGATGCAGAGCCTTGACAGTATCCTCGCAAAATGCTGTACGGGGTAATGGTCCTGGAAAGTGAGGCTGTTTGTGGAGGCAAGCAGCAGTCACCCCGGTCACCTTGAGAAACAGCGAGGGCGTTGAGGCACCCATAGCCGTTGTTTCGCTGCCGGGCAAATCCCGGGGGAACCCGGCTTATAATTGGCAAAAAATGCCCTTGCACTGACAATGCACTCAGAGCGCAATTTGCCAAAGGCGAATCCGCGATGCTATAATCTAACCAGGAGGTGAAAAATGAAAATCGGAGACATCCTGCCACAAGACTTGCTGACCATCATTGCAGACACAGAACAGGCACGGGCAAGTGCGAATGAACTTGCTGATGCGATTCAGCGCGACGGGCACGAACTCGGCATCTATGTGGTGGAAGTCGGAGTCAAGCGCCCGTCCAAGACCGGGATGTGGAAGAAACAGTATCCAATCCCTGCCCACTTAGGCAACTGGGTCAAAGTACAACCTGGCTCCAGACTGTTCAAAAGGTGGGTTGGCCTGGCCAGGAAGCGTGGGCTCTGGCTCGCCTGGGTTAACGCAATCATCCCAGACGACAAGATGTCCTGGCTAAAACCGGCAGCAGTGCGTAAAAAAACGAGAGGCGCCCGGCAAAGCCGGACGCCCCTCGTCCCACAGGAGGCGCAAGATGAACAACCCAGCAGGCACCGGATGTAACAGGTAATAACCGAAAGATATTTGAGCAATTATTACCTGCTACCTCGCCCGTCTGCCAGTAAGTATACCACAGCCTGGACAAAAGTCAACTGGTAAACATGACAATACCACCAAAGTGGTATTGTCGTCCTACCCAGAAGTAGTATGGCAAACTCTTGATAAACGCTTGACAAAAAGCCTAAATGTGCAATACTTTTAAACGCCCGACCAACCATATAAGACCGAAGTAAAATAAAATATGTAGGGGGGGGGAGTGGGGGGGGAAAAATTCCCCAAAAAAACTATAAAGAAGGGCTTGACAAAACAAAAACTTTGTGGTATAATAATTGTGAACAAAGTAGGCAACCATTGCCTACCCAAACTTGACCGTTTACCCAATATTCTCACAGGAGGTGCGCGATGTACTGGATTGCTTTCAACCCTCAGGATGCGCCAGGCCGCATCCTCACTCAACTCTCGCAATCAAAGTTTTACATCTCTCCAGTTCAGGGCGTGGTCTACAGCGAAGACCCCGGCATCATCTTCGCCGTGGCGTCCTCACTGGACGCCCAGGGGTCGTCGTATGCAATGACCCCCCTCCCGCTGGGGCCGTGGCGTCGCAGCCTGATGTCCCGGCTTGCCAGTTCGCACTCCGGAGTCTATTCGTGCTGGATGTGCGGGCAGGTGTCCGAGACGACGCACTTCTGCGGACATTGCACCAGCGTTTCTCTCATCCCTAATCCCATCAGGAAACGGACGGTCCCGGCTGGCGACTTGCTGACCATCTGGTACCTGACGAGGTTCAGCAACGGTTCCTTTTACCCCGGTCTGCAGGTGACCCTCACGCCGGGAAAACTGGAGCCAATATCCGACTCCCAGGTAATCACAGATGACATCCGCACCATTGCGGAAGTGATTACTGAAGCAGAACTTGATTTTAACCTTGCGCTCGTGATACTTGACGGCTACTTTGCATTCAAGACATCCTGGAAGACCCCGAGAGCAGAGTATAACCTCAGGTTGCTCCACGAACGCTATCCCAGTTATAGGGTGCCCGCAGACGTGTCTCTTCTTCGTGCACCGGCAAATTACCCAAACATCCTTTCTCGGGTGACGGAGTACGAATGGAGCAGAATGCTGGACAAACACGCCGAATTAAAGCAGTAATCCCTATCGGCTTCAACTTGCAGGAAATCGTAAGACCACCAAAGGTGGGCTACGGCGACCAGTGTCCTAACTGCAACGGCTGGGGGCGTGTGTACATGAGTGACGGGAATGAACTTATCTCCACACCATGTCCTGTCTGCTCAACGCTCTCGGCCAACGAGGGTGCGCTGGTGAGATGCCTGATAGTTTCTACGATGTAGCGAATCAGGCATTTGTGGACTCGGAATGGGACCCGGAACGGGTTCACCAATCCGTCCGGGTCCCACGCTATCATTACTACTTTCTTGCGCCAGAACTCAGTTCACTGACTACCAGGTTTTGGGAGATTTGGAGGCCGTTCCGCTTTGCTCGCGGGTGGGCTACCAAATTCCTGGCCATCAATCGTGCCAGGGACGCCGGTCTCCTGAGCGAGTACGGTGTGTCATTCGCGAAAGGCTGGGTGCTCGCCCGCCCGCGCGACCCCAGGCTCCCTCCAATTGCGTTTAGCCAGAAAGAGACGTCTGTCAGCAGTGACGGCACTGAAGTCATTACAGTTGTCACGCCGCACATCAGCGTGCAACTACCACACGAGATTACGCCAGCAGGCGCTGTGCTGGAAAGGCTGGTCATCTTCCAGAGAATCGTTCACATTGACCACCAGGTCCAGATGGCAATGGTCAGGGCGGATATTGTGACTGGCAGGTTCATAGCGCCGACGGCGTCCGACATAGAACTCGGGGAACGTGCGCGGCTCGCTTTTGCTGTTTCCGCAGGTCTCCCAGTTAGCGTTGACTGGAAAACATGCGGAGCAAAAGCCCCCAGGAGACTGGCCAGGCTCATCGCCAGTCAGCACCCGGAAGACCTCGGCGTGCCGGGCCCATGGACACGCGAGTCGCTTGCCGCCTTTCTGGTGGTAAGCGGTATCGCACCACCAGAACTTGCTATGGAGATTTCTTCTCAAATCATTGCACGGGAGGACAGATGAAGGGAATGTCTATCACCCAACTCACCCAACTCACACAGCGGCAACTGCCGGAGGACTTTGAGCACAAGGTAATAGCAGCAGTTGAGAGACTCCGCGACGCCCAAATTGACTTAATGGCACTTGCGCTTGAGGCAGTAGAGTGTGGCCAGGTGAACTTCTTCGCATCGCTGGTCGGAATCAGCAGAGCAACCGCCCAAAACTGGGCAGTCGCCTACAAGGTTTTCGGAGACTCTATCACGCCCGACATACCAATCTACGCATACGTCACCGCTGCACTGGCAAGTGGCGGTGACAGGGAAGTAGCAGAACAGTTGCTCGGCGAAATTGCCGAGCAAGGGGTTACAGCGTGGCTCAGCAAGACCGTCCCCCCATCCTATAGAGGGGCCGGCAGACTCATTACGGGAAGCGACTTCTTCGGCATTACTGTACCGCCGCCACCATGGATGCGTAATGGAATGCTCGTCAAGGTGTCAGTCAAGGCAGCGGATGATGCAGAGGACGCAAATGAAAGTGGCTGAGTTTACTGTTCCGGGGAAACCGGTCCCAATGCCCAGACCGCGACTTGCACACGGCCGGGTGTACGTTCCCACCCGCCTGGCGTCCTACAAGGACGCCATCGCGTGGGCCGCCAAAGCACATATCCCGAAGCCGCTGACCGGGCTTGTAGGCATCGCCATCCATTTTGGCTTACGCGGCAAGGGAGACATTGACAACCTTGCTAAATCTGTACTTGACGCACTGAACGGAGTTGCCTACCATGACGATTCGCAAGTTGTGTTTCTCCAGTCCGAACTGCGACGCGGTGGCGATGAGTACACCACCATCACCATCTACACAATTGAGAATGCCAAATGAACGTGAATACGACGCGCTCAGGCCGGTGGTAGTTGTTATCCCAGGTCAACCTGTCCCCGTGTGTTTTAGACCGCTGGCCATGTGGGCACTTGAGGGGACATGGGATGCGGACAACATGGTCAAACCAGCCGCCATCGTGGACAGCAAGTCGGGTACCTGCCCGAACCTTCACAGGCTGATTTCTGCCGCAATTGCCACAGATGCAGATGGCATCGTTATGTCAGTGCCAATTATCATTGTTGGCATAAGAACGATAGTTGTACCCGGTGAAGAGCCAGCAAGACTATGCCCAGGTTGCAAAACGGAGACTGGGAGGTGCAAGTATGCGACAGTCATTAAACCCATATCGCCCAACCATCCAGGAAGCAATCGCCGCTCTGTCAACTTGTCCATTATCAGAGATGCGAAGGAGTGACGTTATAGAACCGGTGCTGCGGCATCAGTCTTTCGCAGAGGCGGCCCGTGAAATCGGGTTGACCCGCCAGCGGGTCCAACAGATTTTCTGGTCCGAATGGAGGCGGCTATGCCGACAGTCGGCGAAAGAGCAATTGCAAGACTGGGGTGGAAAGCAAGACCCACCCAGGCCGAAGCAGTGAGCGACCTGATTAACGCACTACGCGGTAAGAACCGCATCATAGTGTTCACCGCACCCACAGGCGCGGGCAAGTCCGGGATGTCGTTAGCCGCCGCGAGGTGGTTAAAGAAGTCAACCGTCATCGCCGTCCCGACTATTCAACTTGCAGAGCAATGGAAGAAAATGCTGGGAGTGAAGCATTCGCTCTACGGACGGCAAAACTACGAGTGCAGGCTTGGTGGGACGGCAGCAGATGCACCATGCATCGGCGGCCTGCCTTGCCTGTTCAGGGAGTCATGTCCCTACCTGATGGCACGTCAGCAATGCAACAAGGCAGTGGAATACACCACAACCCATGCATTTATCGCGGCGGCGGCGGTATCACACGACCCGCTGTTGGCGAACCGACTGATTATCATAGATGAATGTCATCAGTTTCTTGAGGTCCTTGAAGAAAGCCTTGAGCCTACAGGGGAAGATAACGCGCTGTTTGCTTTGTACCCGACGCTATCAGAGATGAAAAATGCAATCGCTGATGCCGCAAGGAGAAACGACAGGGCAGCAATCGCAAAACTGACTCGCGCTCTCAAAATCACGCTCGCCACATCAGCAGGTGTGGTAAAAAACGGGAAGGTTGACATAAAGGCCTTCTTTGGGCTTCTTGGGCAGACTTTGGTAATGTCTGCCACTGTACCACAGGAGTTACTTGCAATCGCTGATGTTGTTGTTGCCGCAGGCCAGATGGTTCCGGCCAAACAACGTCCAATCTACGTTCAGCCGGTCGGTGCGCTCAGGGCTGACAACTGTACCGAGTACGCTCACAAAATCGCAAGTGTCATCCTGACCGTCGCAGCCAGGCACGAAGGTACTGGCATTGTCCATACTGGAAACACCAGGCTCGCGGAGGCGATTTACAATGAACTGAAGCGGTCACTGAACGGTCGGGTGTACCTCGCGGCAGGGCGAGAACGGACGAGAATCATAGAAGAAGTCCGGGGCAGAGCCGACGCCATTATCGTCTCGCCATCCATGACCATGGGGGTGGATTTCTGCCATGCGAAATGGCAGGTAGTAGCAAAAGTACCCTTCCCCACTAAAGGCGATACCAGCCTTGACGATGCAGTGACAAGTTTTGTTCAGTTATACGGCAGACTTGTCCGGTCTCCTGAGCAAACCGGGGTGACATACGTTCTTGACGCCAACATAAGGCTCATTGAGGAACATCTGCCAGACTACGTCAGGCAGGCGATGTTCTGGATAAAATCCTAAATCCTAAAATACTGGAGGTGTGTCATGCAAATCAACCTGAATATCCTTCAATCAAAGCCTGTTGTGGCACGGCTTGTCCGGCTGGAGCAGGCAACACAGAAATTCTCCGACGGCCGCGAGCGTCAGGTTGTCCTGATGACGCTCCATACCGTTGACGGGCGCGTCATTAACGACACAATTGGCGTATCTGACCGCTCGCCCAAACTCCGTGCCTTCCGGAACGCGTGTAACGCGCTCGTGGATGCGTACGGGGAGAGTGCCCTTTTAGGGACTGTCCAGTGGGAGAACAAATACTGCGAGGGCAGTGAGCCGAGATTCTCCTACTCAGTGTGGTTGCCTGTTGAACCGGCTTCCGAAAAACCAACAGACCAGGACTTGCAACTCGTACTGGAACTGATGGAGTTTGGACAGCCAGGGGAAGGGACAACCATACCTATCCCTCAGGAAATGAGCGAGTCGTTCGCAACTGATGAGCGCAGGGCGCTCATGGAAAAGTACGGGCTGGTAGGATGGTGCGTAAGGCTCTCCGCACTTGGACTGCTGGAGGGCTATGTGGACGGGACGACCTTCCACATCCAGTCGTTCAACATTTCCGGGTAGGGCGATAAAACAGGAGGTGCAAGATGCCAAGAAAGAATTCCCTGGCAACATCAAAATCCGTTCCGCTTGGCGACGCAATAGAAGAACCGATGAAGCGCATTGCCGCCCTCATTCCTGAGGGGGATGCATATGCCGTTGTCGTCAGGCCCGATGGGAAACAGGAGTTCTTCGCTTCTGCCGATGAGGCGCGGGCTGCGGCCCGCGCCTCCGGCGGAAGGGTCCTCGTGCGTCCGACGCGCGCCGGACTGCGAGTCGTCGGCGCAGCAATTGGGGCAAGCGCTGTTGACCAGGGCGAGACTACCACAACGGTGCAGCCAGTTGCCAACGGCGTGGCGCTGGCAACAATTTCAAACAGGTATCTGTCACTCGTTCTGGTCATCCGCGATGGGACTGTTCAATCTGCTGTCGCGGCGGTAACGCTTGGTGTCGGCGACCGGTCTATACCGGCAGTTGGCGCAGCAATGGCGGAAGAGCGTGAGGGCAAGGCAGCATCACCACAACATCACGTGGTGATGAAGGCCGTCACAAGGGCAATCAACAGAGGGCTGGAAGACCTCACCGGGGCGATTAACATTCTCGTTGAGAAAGTCCAGCGCCAGCAAGCGCCATACGTAACACTGATGAGCAAAGTGAAAAAACTCGGCCTGACGGTTCAGGCCGCAAATGAGCAACTCAAAAAGGAACTGGGCGTCGCCATGACGGAGGTTGGCTATGACCAGGTTGACCAGGCAATTGGAATCATTGAGCGGCTTGCTCAGGAGAGTAGAGGAGCGTCGCCAGACAGCAATCAATAGAGCCGTTGAGCGCTTGCGTTCTATAACAGAAAGCGAGCCCATTGGGGCAGAATGGGATGCCGCGTGGGACGCCGTGTACTTTCTCATGCCGGACGGTCTGGTGCTCGTCGTTACGCAGGATGACGACATTGGCTTGCTCGTCAGGTGCCACCACTGCAAGGGTCTCTTCTGGCTGAGCGTAGTCAGCGACCACAATCATCTGTTCTACGTGACCAGAGGCTACATTCCGCCTAACACTCACAGATGTTCAAACTACCAGCCGTCCGTGCCGCAACATATTGCTGACATCATCCGTGGAACAGCGATAAATATCCCGGAACTGAGGTGAGAAATGGCCAGGAAACGAATCCCAGACATGGATACGCTACTTGAAGCGTACTACAGGCACCTGTCTGTGCAAAAAGTAGCAGACGAATTTGGGCTGGCACATTCTACTGTCTGGAGGCGTATAGGCCCAGTCCTTGAGAGAAAAAGAGCCGTTCGCAGACCTCTGGCAGATGTGCCAGAGGGGATGGCTATCAGAGAATGGGCAAGGAAAAACGGGGTATCCCCGTCAACCGTTTGTTACTGGAGGGAGAGATGCAAACAATCAAGTTCTCCATTGTAAAACGGCCCAAATCAACGACCGTGTATCTCAATACAGTCAAAATCATATCTGTTACACCGAATGGAAGGGTCAGGCGCTACCAAACCGACCTGACCCGGCACGCCGAACTCTTTGCGTGGCTCGTGATGGAAAGCGACACGCTTCGGGCAATCACCGGGCCGGGCATTGTCTCCTGTGTTTCCCTCAGCGGCAACCCGGTGGTAACGTTTATCCGCCGCCCATATAACTGGGCGATGGTTTTCCCAACCGGGAAGGTCGTCAACTTCTTGGAAGGTGAGAGCCGGTTGTTGGATGAAGCCCTCCGCCCGTTGTTGTCACCGACAACTATCACGATAGCGGAGCCCGACAGTCTGGACAAATTGCCGGAGAGCATCCGCCAAAAGTACGAGGCCGTCTTTGAGGCCGCCCAGGTACTGGCAGGCGTAGCCGTGTACAGCGATGAGAGAGCAGACACGGTAATCGGCGAGGCAATAGCCCTTGCCCTGAATATCCTCAGGAAAGCCAATCTTATTGTGTAAAAGGAGGTACCTATGCGAGCGATTTACCTGCCGTCAATTGTGCTGTTAGTCATGCTGCTGGCTATACTGCTGGCGGCGTTCACAGCGTTAGCGGTATGGTCTCTCAACGGCATCCGTGTGCATGTTGCGGACGCCAGCACGAGTGATGTCGTGGTGGACGATGCCGGACGGCTGTCTCACCTTCTTAAGGACCATGCGCATGTCGCCGGGTGGTTAATCGTGAAACTCGCGCTCCGTCAGGGGGCCAACTATAGCACATACTTTTGTCCCCCTTCCAGCGAATACCAGGCTCGCATCGTCATTGTTGTCTCTGATGAGACAAACACGATGTGTGCTCTGGCAATCGTTCGTGCAATACCAAACGCAGATGGGACAAACAGTCTCATCACCTCATTCTGCCGACCTTGCGCGAAGGTTGCTACGTTGCTCAAACGTGATTCCTGCATGCCGCTCACAAAAATCCGATTCGTGTTTCCATAAATCCTTTAAACCCAAAAGAAGGAGGTGAAAAATGGATGCTGCGCTGGTAGTCGGAATGGTAGAGTTATTCAAGTGGGTAATTCGCGACCTTTACCCGACTGCCCCGGACTGGGTCTGGCCAATTTTGGCCATTGCGGTAAGTATTGGGCTGGAGATTGGCACCGATGGCATGTCGTGGAACTCGGTGCTGGCAGGCATCCGGCTCGGCCTGACCGTCTCCGGCCTTTACCGTGCAGTGATGCATGTTGCTCGTGGTGCCAGCCATGACAGAGAGAGTTGTTGAACTGCTTGAGCACTACAGCGACCTGCATGAGGCGCTGGAGGCCACTCTTGCGCAAGCACAGGAGAGGCGTGACGCGGTCATCCCCCCGGAGGTGAAAGCCGCCGTCCAGGCGATTGACGCAGAATTCCAGCCAGCAATTAGCGCTCTGGAAAGCGCAATTGCGGAAACAAAGCGGCAAATAGAGATACTTGTCCTGGAACTCGGCCAGACTGTGAAGTCTAACCGGGCCGTAGCGGTCTACAATAGAGGACGAGTAACATGGGACAATCAGGCATTGGAAGGGTATGCAGTGGCGCACCCAGAAATCCTTGCATTTCGCAGGGAGGGCGAGCCATACGTTACTATCCGGCGCGTGCTACCCTGACTCCTGCCCATGGAGAAAACAGAGGGGGGTGACCATAAACGAAAAGTCGGGCCCCAGGCGCACCTGGGGCCCGACTTTCTTTGGCAGTGGCCTATCTCAGTACCAGGTTCAGCACCGCTGTGACAACGGCCAGAATCATCGCTGTCAGGACAGCCTCAAGGATTTTCCCAATTCGGCGGAGCGCTTGCTCTACTTTGGTCAGCCTTGAGACAATGCTCTCGTTATCTGCAAACAGTCTGTTTTCCACCAGGTTTATACGGTCTACCAACCCCTGGCCATCTCCACAAGTCACCACCCACAATTTCGCCGTCATAGTGTTCAGGCTATCAACGGCTGTGGCCAGTCGGTCTAATTGCTGTGACATCAGGTTGAGTCTTGCTACAATTGCCTCGTTTGTTTGCCCATTCATTGATTGCCCCTTCTGATTGCTTCGGGGCCTTGTGCTTCAGGAACCCCGCAGCAATGCCCCGAACATCACAAAGAACGACAGTCCAACCGCCACGACTGCCAGTATGGTTCCCCAGCAAATTGGCCATCTCACACCAGCAGCAAATGCCCCCAATGCGCAGAGAAGACCTGCCGCGAGTGGGCCCACCCCTCCAAACAATAGTGCTCCCAGCCGCTTGTCAGCCTTTGTCGGTCGCATCTCCTTTGCTCTCTACGAGCCTGCCTTTACGGTGTCCAGGATGCCCCATTTGGCACGTAAAGCGAAGGCAGTGTGTATGCTCCCGGCAATGATACTGTGCCGCCGGGAAGGACGGCGTCATTACCATAGACTTCCATTCCAGCCACATACACGGAATCGCGGCAGAGAAGTTTTAAGCCTGACAGAGAGGTAAATAGCAGACCATAGCCACTATCCAGCCCCAATGCCTCGCACGCCATGTAGTAGGACTGGGTAGCATTCTTAATGGCGAATGAGCCGTGGTATGGCGCGCCACTTAAATAGATGGCGGCGTTGTTAGCGACGTAACGCACTGCCGCCGTGCCGGGGCCGCAGGCGCCAATCACCTCAACGGGCGGAGTAGTGGAAGTTTTTGAGAAAAACATGGATAACTGGTGAGATGAAGAGGGCGACTTGGCCACGATTGCATGGGACGTTTCATTAGCCACAAACCACCAGTTTGCAAACCAGCCTGTCCACCCTACGGCCAATACGATAATGGCGTTGCTTAATGACCCGCCACCGGTATGGCTGTCCCCGTATATCAGCGTTGGACGTCTATCTGTATCGTTGTTCAAGTCCAGCCGAATCAGTTTCGCTGAGCGGTTGGACGACCATACCAGTGTGTAGTCGGACTGATACACAACCACCGGTGACATACCCGACGCAGACATTGCGCCGATTAACGAGTTGAACAGCGCTGCGCGATCCGTCGCGTCCAAAGTAAAAACCGCCATACTCACCTCACACCGGGACGTTGGATTGAGAAAGGGAAACCTGCAGCATGGAAGCCGGAGTTCCAGAGTTTGCTGGAACGATTGGCAAATCCATGCTGTGGGCAATGGCTTCGCACTGAACTGTCCCCCAGGTGACCTTTTCGCCGTCCCACATCAGGACGTCCCCCACGTTAGGCATCGTTTGCAGGTCAACAGGCCATGGGCCAATCTGGTCAGCCTTCTGGTAGTCGGAGAGCCTCCCGGCCAACCCATTAACACTGATGACGTCTATACCGCCCTGCTCATGGGTGTGGTGATGCGGGCCGCCGGGCGAGATGTCTGCAATGGCCAGTGGCAACCAACGGTCAGTCAGGTAAGCCAGCACAGAAGGCTCCAGCGGGGCATAGGGAATGCTCCAGTTCTGGTAGTCGGGCAGGGTCTCTGGAATAAAGTTCCCAGGCGAACCACCAGAATGGCGCACGGTTCCAAATCCAATTACCCCACCAAGATAAGTGTCATCCAGCGTTGCGTTACCCCCATCCAGTCCCAGTAACTGGATTCGGGAATGTGAGGCCCGGATGACCTCGCCGCTCTGGTCATGGGATTCCAACAGAAGAAATTCGCACCACTGACACTCCAGGGTTGACGACTCCTCCATTCGCAACCGCCCACACTGTACATGGCTCAAGTACACATTCGCAGCACCAGTTAACAATATGCTGGGGTCGCCGATGCCAGTAATATGCAGGTTGAGCAGATAAACAACGCCACCGTTCACCGTTACCACCGGACCGGGGCCATTATGCGATATAAAGACTGTACCTGGTGTTAGCCCGGCGAGCGTAACGTTATTTGAGATAACAGTCTGCTCATTGTACGTGCCGGGGGGAAGATAGACAGTGCCTCCGAAATTGCTGTTGATGGCCTCCTGGATGGTGTCATATTGGACAACCTCGCCGGAGATGATGCGGAACGGCTTTGTCGGGAATCCACTACTGGCAATAGAAGAAAGGGGCTCCGGCTGCCAGCGTCCATTGAGAGTCCTGTACACAAGAAGCGAGTCTGCTGTTGGTGCCCAGGGGATGTTGTAATTGCGGTACGCCTCTGAGGGCGGAAAGTTTGCCGGGGAACCGCCGGAGTGATGGACAGTAATGTTGCCACTGAATGAGGCCAGGTAAGAATTATAAAGCGCCACTGCGGAAGGACTGCTACCGCCGTTGATGGTGCCAATATAGCAAAAATTTGCATAAAGGATAGTGTCCGCTGAACTGGACTCAATTATCAAAGAGTAACAACGAACCCGAATGAAGTAGATGTAGCCTGTGTCAATTGCAATCTCAACTTCATCGGTTTCGGTTTCATCCAGAATGGCATACTCGCCACCTGGGGCAAATCGGATAGCCGGGCCAGATTCCTCGGCCTCAACCCAGAAGCCGGTGATTCGGCACCGGCTCACCACTGTTATCACTGGCCCGGTACTGTAAGTAATCCGGCATCGCTTTCCACCGATGGCTACCAGATGTACCGGCTTATTAATTGTAACCTGCTCGTTATAACTGGAAACGCCCGACGGCGGAGCAGGAACATAGATAAGGTCGTCAGGAGACGCAGCATCAATGGCTGCTTGGATGGAGTCATACTCCACCACGCCCGCATCAGTGACCCGAAAAGGCCTTGTGGGGAAAGCCCCTCCCCCTCCCCCTCCACCGGGCCCGGTGACAATCTGGCCGCTCTGGTACTGCAAGTACTGGCCATTCACAAACAGGTCAGAACGGAAAGCAATCCCATCCAACTCAAGCGGATGCGACGGGGCCTCAACAAGAATATGGGGTCCTGCCTGGATTCTACCCATCTTGCTCCTTACCGCTGGAAGTTTATCACCACCCCACCACCTGAAATTGTACCAGAGAAGGACGAGTTTGAAAAGTCAAGGGTCACCCCCGAAGCAACCGTGATGTCTGCTGTGAAACTCGCTGTCGGAGTAATTACCCGGTCACCGGATGACGCCTCAGAGAGGGCAGATAACAGCCCGGCATCTGTTGCGTCATACAGGCTCACTGCGCCAGTCGCAGAGATTCTGCGGATTGAACGTAACTGCCTGGCAGCTTCCTCAACGCGGGACAGCGCGATAGCAGTCAGGGTAGGAGGTAATTCGCGGATGTCCAGAATGTCACCCCAGCCAATCTCGGATACTCCCGGCCGCAATCTTACCATGGCAAGGGGTACGACACCTGGAGCAATGGCGGGCGCGTGCTCGTATACATCCACTCGCGGCCAGCAGGCGTCAACGTCAAGCGTGATAACTGCGTAACGCGTTGTCTCTCCGTAAAATGGCTCCAGGTCCAGGATGAAAGTGGAATATAACTCGCGAACCTGGAGATTGCTGTCAATCACCGTGCTGGGGAAAACACGCACCCGCAGCGATGGAGGGGTTGTGGGTGCAACCATTAAGGGCGTGTATTGCTCTTTACGCGACCAAACGACATCATCCCCACCGCCCTCGCGGGCAAACTCGTGAGCATCATGATGCCAGGCCACGTAATGAGCATCGCCCAGCGTTGGCATTGCCAGATGGTCTATATCGGTCACGACCCACGCCGAGTTCTGCCATTCTACCACCACCGGCAAGTTAACCCTCGCTGGGAGCGAGTAGTTCCGTGCACGGATAACGCCATTGGGTGTGCGGACTAACACAACATTCCGCTCTACAACTTCCGTGATAACGCCAGTGACCCTCTCGCCCTCACCAGATGAGAGCGCATCACTGATAATACCGGCAAGTCGCAGTTGCAGAGTCATGGCTGCCTCTGACGAATACCAAATGGAGGTGTCAGAAGGAAACCACGTGGTGTCCTCAAAAATCCACGATAGTCACCCGTCACATCAACCCAGGTATCACCACCATCCAGGGTGGTGGAAAGCAGGCAGCCAGTGTAGTTGGCCCCATAGTCACCACTTACCGTTAGCACCGCCCATTCGTTTCTGTTAGCGGGATTACCATATACGTCAAAACAGGGAGGGCTGCTCTTACTTCCATTGGGCACGTTGGACTTTCTCGTAACTGCTCCGGAGCGATACTCAAAGCAAGCCAGGTTGCCCGAACTATCCATCACCACCGCCATGACATGACCTGCGTCATATGTCCAGTATTCAAGCCCCCGCCCGACAGTGGCGAAGCCATCAGGTATGCACTCTGTCCAGGTGGTACCACCATCAGTGCTAACAGCCAGCCTGTGCTCGTTCCCCCATGGCATCCCTGTCTTGTATAGCAACTGGCCGCCTGTTCCATACTGCCATGGCTTGCGAAACTTGCAAGTCGTGGCGATACCCTGGTCTGCACCGAATCTAACCCAGGTCGCCCCACGGTCCAGCGAGCGGTACAGGTACGACGGGGAAGCAAATATGCCGGTGCCAAACATGCCCAGCAGTTCATCAGTGCCTGCCGTATTTTCCAGCCACCAGCATTTCCTCGTATACACCGTCATTCGCCACCACGAGTCAGAGTAAAACTGCCAGTTCGCTCCCCAGTCGTCGCTGAAACAATACGTAACGAAAGTGTGATAAGTTGCAGGGTTAGCAAATTGTGCCATTATCCCCACATAGTTGGGCCGATTGACCAGTGTCATCAGCGCGTAGACGGTTGTTTGGTTTGGGTCCAGCGGTTCACCAATGTAGGCGCTGGCCAGGCTGTGAAGCCTGGACTTGCTTACTAATTGCCGCCAGTCACCAGGGCCGACAACATCAGCATTGCAGTTCGGAAGATACCAGACCTCCCCATCTTCAGTCGCTACAACTAACGAAACGGTTCCGGCCCGCTCCACATACCTGAAGGCTACAAATGGTTTGCCCCCAGGATTGACGTCGCCCAAGGCCAGTACCTGCTGCCATTGGGGACTGAACGTGTAGTAACTGGTGCTGCGGAAAACGTACCCTGCGTCCAGCAACCAGGCCAGGCCCTCACCGGTATGGTACGGTGGAAGGCCAGGCTCTGGAGGCGCTGGCCAGTCAGGTGGGGTCACCGGGGGAGGGGACGGAATGATGATTGTCTCGCCCTCCCGCGCGGGCCGTTCTTGCTTTATCGTTGCTTCAACCACAAAGGTCTGCCCTTCTGGCCTGGCCGAGAGCCGCTGGGGAGACCCGTCAATGGCCACGCCACCGACACGCCAGATGTGCGTGACCGGGGGCAGTTCGTGCAAGTCCTCTGCAACAGAAACACTAAACTCGGGGGCCGTCTTAAATGCCGCCAGCAGACCAGTAACCCTGTTCAGGTCTGCCTGGTCTTGCACAATGAGACCCTCAATCTCCTCCTTGCCTGCCCAAATGTCCGGTGTGGTACCGGGGTAACGGGAAAGGTAAGGGGTCTCCCCGGCAAAACCGCCCGCACGCAATTCGCCAATGGGAGACGGAATCTTCTCCCGTATCTCTGTCGGGGTAATTGCCTGGCGGCTAATTCCAGACCGGTCCCACATCAACAGAGGCTCTTCGCATACTATGGCTGATACAGAAAACTGGACAAGGTTGGAAAGAGCATCTTTCAGCAAGTCGTTGGCCTGACTCAGCACCGACCCCTCGCTGAAAGATTGCGCCTTTATACCAAGATTGGCGCGAGAGGATTGGTAATAAACCGGCGTCACCCAGTTGAAAGTACTATGGAATTCCAGGAGAAGATGAAGCGCCCTTGCGGCAGTAAGAGAGGGCACTTTGTACCAACTGTCTCGCGCCCCAGATTCAAGGACAAAAGCATGGGACACCAATTTGTCCAGGAGCGCAACAGAGGAAAGGAGCGTCAGGTCAGACCGCCACTCCCCCGCCCGAATACTGTCTTCTTCAGACATAACCCAGACGAGGAATTCGCGGCTACCATACCGGATGAACGCAGGCGCCAATGGGCGAGTTTCCATTAGCGGGGTAGATAGCCGGACAGTAGTGCCACTATCCACTGTCCAACTGATTTCATCAATGATAACACCAGGCGTGCTCGGCAGGTCAATCAGTACCGGCAGCGCCATCCTCCCGGTCTGGCCGTTGCTGTCGGTTGCGGTGGCCAGCACTATCTTGTACCCAGGTGTAGAGAATGTCACCACAAAGTTTGGCAGAGTCAACACCACCACACCATCTGGGAGTGCATTAACACTGATGCTGGTGATGGTCGCACCGGCTTCCATCGGTATTGCAGTCACTGTCCCTGTCACCGGGTTTCCAACAGAGCCAAACATAGAGCAAGCGATGTTAACTTTAGGTGGCAACGGGACGGGTGTGAGGTCGGTATCCTTCCAGACGGTGGGAGTACCAGAGACATCGGCGACCCGTTGAAGCCTGGGCAATGGCGCGAACGTTCTTGGACACCAGATGTACATGCTGGTGTTCCACTCAATCTCGTTTTCGGAAACAGAAAGGGTGGTACCACTCGCGCCACGAATCCGCACCAGTCCGACATCCCAACTTCGCGGCACGGTGCCAACATAAGCCAGTTCGCCGACCAGTGGAAGTGTTCCAACAGCGTCGGCCACGTTGATGGACATCAGCGACCGACCTGTTGAGTTCACCCTGGCAATAAAGTCCCAGTCCACCGGTGGTTGAATAACTACCGCAGTTGCCTGCAATGACCTCTTCATGCTCTAAATGCTTACCAATGGATTCAGGTACTCAATAGTAATATCCACACCATCAGCCACGCCCAGCCGGACGCGCTTTTGCACCCGTGAGATGTAGCCTTGCATGGTCGTCTCGCAACCGTCAGGCCCCGGGAGAGTGACGGTCACCAGTTCTGCCAGCAAGCGATAGAAGATGCCAAACAGGTCAAGTTCGGCAGGGAGAGAGAAAGAAAGTTCGCAAGACCAGCCGGAAGAAAGCACCGGCTCTCCCTCAATGGTGTAGCCGATTGCTTTCGGCGTTTCCCAAGATATAGTGTCAGGGTCGGGGATTGTAAATTCATTGATGACCATGCTACCAACCCCTCACTTTATGAAACCCGGAGCGAAACAGCCGCTCCAGACTTTCTGACACAGCCGCCTCAATCTGGCCAGTCAGACCAGCGACCTCCGCACGCACAATGGCGCTGAGATTGTGAGTCATCGTTATCGGCAGCATGCCAACAGGATAACCACCCTCCCGCAACGGCTGGGTGATAACCAACTCCGGGCCAGCCTCCCCAGCCACGAAATGGGTCGGCCCCGCGACAATGTCAATGCCGCCCTTCGCTCTCATGCGTGGCTGCCCACCGGATGGTGATGAGCCCGGAACGGTTACACCCGATGCCCCAGCCATTGACCGCAGTACGGAAAGCAAGGTAATCGTGTACGAAATGGCTCCGTTCAACCAGTTCAAGTAGTTCTGCACAATAGTTTGCACGCCTGTCAGTACTGACGCCCCTCCAGAAGAAACCACCGTCCGCAGTTGGCCGAACTGATTGTAGATGAACCCAAAGTAATTTACGTGCAATGCTTTCAGGGCATTCACCATGTCAGTAGTGGTAACAATCTGGTCGCGGGCGTAAGCCGACATGATAACCGCCGCAGCACGACGGAACCTTTCTTCCTCGGTAAGAGTCTGGTCATTGGAAATTCTCTGCAACTCATACTCCAGCATCAAGTTGCGCATCAGGTCTTGCAACCGGCGCTGGGCCTCACGTTCCCGGTCTTCCCGCTCCCGCTGGTCACGGATAGCACGTTCCTCCCGCTCCAATTCCTCCCAGCTGCGAGTCTCTTCAAGTTCCTGCTGGTACCTTTCTCTCAACTGCGCGAGTTGTTCCTGGTACTGTTTCTGGGCATTCTCAATGGCGTCCTGGTACGCCCGGTAAGCATCAGCCCGCTGTTGCTCTGCGGCTTCTTGGGCTTCCTGGATTTCCCGGTCCCGCCGACGTGCGGCCCAAAATGCGGCCTCGGCGTCCCTATCCATTTCAGCGCGAAGCATCTCATCGTAATAGTCACGCCAGATGGAGCGGAGCCGGTCGGCCAGTTCTTCGTTAATATTCTCAAGTCTGCGCTGATAATCTCGCCACGCTTCCAGCATGCGGTCGGAATAGTCCTTTTGAAGTTTCGGCAGCGATTTTCTGTACTCCTCTTCGGCATCCTTGAGACGCTTCCGCCGTTCTCTTGCCAAATCTTCTTCCCACCGCTGCTGTTCAATCTGGAAATCTTCCTCCCACCTCATCCACTCAAGGAACATCTCGCCTGCCTGACGAAGCGCCCCGATGAGGTCAACGGTTACGCTGGACATTTCGTTCAGTGACTCGGAAGTGCTATCTGAAATCACTCCGGTCGCTTTAAGGACATCTTGGAACTGCTGGAGTTTTGACCTTGCCTCATCTGTTATCTCAACTTCAGTTCTTGTTGAATCAATGACACCGTCAAGGGCCCGCATTCTGCCAAGTTCGGAGATGGTAAGAAACGAAATAACCCTGTTGGCCCCCTCGCCGGTGAGGGTGAATTCTGCCATTTGGCCGGTGGCTTCCGCTAAAGATGTTACCCAGCCCATACTCGGTACACTTGTAGCACTCATAATAGTTACCAGTTCCTCCGGTGTTAGGCCTTTTAACGTTTCAATTGCTCGCGCGTTCGCTTCCGCCCACTCCTCAGCACTAACTTTTGTAAGGCCGATAGCATCACCCACCATAATGAAGGTACCGTAAAGTGCATACAACAGTTTTGAAATGTAACTTATACCGGGGGCTACAATCTTGCCTGCTATAGAAGAGAAACTTGTTCCCAAGTCCTTCCATGCCTGCTCAAGGCTGTTCGTCTGGCGGGTCAGTTTGTCAGTATCGCCACCTATTGATTGAAGTACCGCTTCTCCGTAGTACAGGATTGCCCACGTTATTAACAACGATTTCTGGTATTGCGTGAGTTGCTCAACGGACTTGGCTTGCCTCGCACCGGTTTCGTCCAGCATGCTCACAACGAGTTTGAGTTCATCAGACCAAGCCGCTGACGCGTCGGCGGACTGTTTGTACATGTCCAGCAAGTCTGTCATATTGCCAGACACAACGCCGATAGTACGCGCCATCCTTATCTCGCCACGAGCAATTGAGTCGGTTATCTTCTCAAGCGCTTCTGGTTGTGATTTGACCTCACCGGTCACAAGCGCAGTTGCGGTAGCAATTTGCATTAATTTCGGGACTATGCCGAGCAATTTCGGCGGTAGGCCAATGGCAGCCAGTCGCCCAAGTTCAATTACCGCTTCCGCCTGGCTCATAGAACCGGCAGAGTATTTTTGCACTTCCAGCGCGAGTTCACGAATGTTCTGAACGCCGGCATCACGAAGGACAAGAATGGCGTTCGTGACGCGGTCAACAGTTCGTGCACCATTGATTGCGGAGTTCACAACGCTATTCAGCGCCTTCTTAAAGGTGTAGGCAAAGAACATGACCGTAAAAATCTCCCAGCGCAAGGTCGTTAGCGATTGCATGAACCCCCGCGCCGACTTTCTGGCCTTATCAAATGCACTTGCAATTTCCAACGTTTTCGCTGCCTGCTCTGGAGGAACTGGTGGAATGGTAGCACCAGGCGGTTGGCTGCCGGGCGGGGCACCGGCACCGGCGCCAGCAGCAGTCCGTTCAAGTTGCTCATTCAGCGAGGCAAGGTTACGCGCCGCTCCAAGAGCATTCTCGCCAGACTTGCGAGTTATCTTCCCGGCCTCTGTGTAGCCTGTGGCAATGGCCTGGACCGCCTGCTCTATCGTAAGCACCCCTCCCTGGACAGCCTTTGCTGCTGTATCCAGGATAGCCTTTGGCACACCCTCAACCCCCATAAACGCCAGTTGTTGGCGCAACATGTTCCGCAGTGACGTGATGTCCGTCCCTTTGATAGCCACAGCCGCCTGTTTCAGAGCGACTGTTAATGCGACAATCTGAGCCCTTCCTTTGAGACCGATTTGCTCAAGTGCCTGGATGGGTGTACCGGTAACTGCAGCATTCAGTTTGCGGAACGCTTCCGCTACCTGCTCGACAGATGCACTGGGAGCAAGACCAACGCCACGAAGCACCTCGCTCCACCGGCTCATACCAACCTGGATTCCGTGTGTGAGGTCTTCAATGGACAGTTCCCCAGCGGCAACCATGCCAGCGAACTGCTTGGCCATTCTTGTTGTGATGTTCGGAAAAATTGCCCTGATTGCGGACGCTATTTGGTCAACCGTCGCGGCGGCAGAAGCAGCGACATGCGAACCAAGTCCGGCCATGCTCTCGCCAAGAACGGTCGCCGCACGGTCTATCGCCACTGACGCAGCAATTGCCTGGGCCTGACCGGACAGGCCCAGGTCACTCAACAGTTCCGGCGTTGCGGCGAGAGCCTGGGCAAAAAGACTGACTGCGGTTTCGGTGTCTTTCGCGGCCAACAGCGGGTCAATGCCGGCCCGCCCAAGAATGTCCTGCCACTGCCGGATGCCAACAGAGACACCCATGAGCACATCGCCCAGCGCAGCCTGGCCAGACTGAACCATATTCGCCAGTTCACGGGTTATCGCCAGGCCAAGTTCCGGGTACTGCTCTCCAAGCAACGCTACAACGGCCTGTGCGTCCACGCCAGCCGCACTGACCGCTTCCCCAGCGGCTCTCTCTGCCGCCGCCAGTTCGGCACCAGAACGGGCAATATCAGCAGACGCAACCGCTGCGGCCTCTTCGGTTCTCTGCGCTACTGTTGCGTAAGCGCTGGCGACGGTCTCCGATAGCGCCGCCTGTCTACGCTGTAACTCAGCAACCCCCTCCTCCAGCGTGGGAATTGAGAGGGTCGCTGCGTTTCCGGCCTGACGAATGGTCTGGGAGACAGAATGGGCAGCCTGAGAAATGTTCTTGCCAGACTCTAATAGCGCCTCCGACAAAGCCGGCGACCAGGACATGTAATGCGCGGCCAGCACAGCCCGGCTCATCCCAGCAATGAAACGAGGGGCGGCCTGCAGTGGCAAAACCCGGAATGCCCCGGCTACCGCCTGGCCTAACTCTTTTTCCGAAAGAGCCCCAACAGCGGAAGCCGCTCGCTGAACAAAAACGGGCTGGACGCCCGGAGGTTCTACGAGGCTGCGTCTCCTGGCCAGTTCGCCAAGTCCCTCCAACCTGCCGCGAAACTTTACCTCCGCCGGTATCTCCACCCTCAACCGGCGAAAGTAATTTCTGGCATTCCGAACGGTCTTGTCAAGAGACGACGGGTCAAGCCTGGTGTTAACGAGAATGTGAACGCGTGCCAGGATTTCTTCCAATCTCCGCCTCCCGTTTTTCTATCATGAGTGCTTCAATATCGCGAGTGATTTCCGTGACGGCTATCATCATGGCCCGTGCATCCACTGGAATCGCAAACCATTTATCAAGCGGTATTCCCCAGTCACGCGCGGCAACAGCCTCCCAGAATAGCGGGTGAGCAGTGACCCTCTCCGATTTTCTGACTGGCCTACTTTTTAGAGGCTTTCCTCCGAGTTGGACTGCGAAAAAGCCGCCCGGCTTCTTCCACTTCCTCCTGTGTCACGGTGTTTAGCGCCGCCTGAACTACCTGCGAAATATCATCGGGCGATAGCAAGACCTGGGTCAAGAGGTACTCCACCTTCCTGTAAAACGGCTCTGCCTCCGGGCATTCTCCTATCACGTAGCGAGGCATCAGCCGCTCGTACTCGCTGGGGCATGTCCAGTCATCTGGCACCTCCGACTCCACGACGCCATTACGGCACCAGGATGTCACTGCCCCAAGCGCGAATACAAGCACCAGGGCCTCAAGGCGTTGTTCTGCCTCCTGGTACTCCTCTGTGTACCTGCGAAACGCTTCTGACCCAGGCCTGGCCGGTAGTGCCTCAGAGCCGCCAAGACCGGAAACGGTCTCCATTGGTGGTTGGGGGAATCTGGCAAGTCTGCGGAGTTGCAACTGGACATATCCGGGGATAGGGGTGACGTCAACCCACCCCCACTTGAAGTTGGTTCTCATGGTGGGCCTCCTACTGTGATAAGATAACCAGGAGCGGTGAGCCAGGGGCAATTCTTGCCCCTGGCTCTGCCCGCCTTGCCTGACTTTTTTAGCAAATGCGCTCAACAGGCTCAATTACATAAATGGCATCGGTACCGGTAACCACCCAGGCAGGACCGCTTGTCGCGACCACGCGCTCGCCGGGGTTGTCTGACAGGGTGTACCATGTCATGCCACCGTCCTCAGTGACGTAGACTCCGTCGCCAACAGCGACACCGAACACGCCGTCGCCAGAGAACTGCATAGATGTGATTCCGGAGCCGACAACGCCAATCTCATCCACGTCAAGACCTGGGGCCCAGGCATAAGCAGTAGTGGCACTCATTGCCACCAGTCGCTTGGCCCAGTTCATGGACGCGGTCACGAAGTTCTGGGTACCAAGCGTGATGGAGGTGAACTGAGCGCCACTCCCATAAATGACCAGACCATTGTTTCCAACCCCGTAAACAATGCGGCCGTCGGTAGTCAGGTCATTCAGGCTTGCATAGGAGCCAACAAGTTCCCAGGCCAGGCCTCCGTTCACGCTTCTGTGAATCGTACCGTCCGACGCCCCTGCGTACAAGGTACCATCATTTGTCCGGACGATACCTCTCACGCTGGCGCCGTTGGCAGTAGAAAGGCTCGTCTTTGAGAAAGTGCTGCCGTTGGTAGAACTTGCAACCACTGCCGGGGCCGTGGTGCCCCCAGTCCCTCCGACCAGATACCTGCGGCCAATCCTGGTGACAAACGTTGGCTGGAAGTCCAGCGCTGTCGTGTTCCAGGACTGCCCACCATTCGTTGAGTACCGGAACGAGTGGTCAGTGCCATCGGAGACAATGGTGTACAACCTGGACAAGTAACCAACGGAGGGAGCGCAGGCAGAGCCACATGACTCCGGCTCGGCGCCAGCCATGACGACATCGGCAAGAGCAGCAATCTGGCGCTCAGCAGGAGGGCCCCAAAGAACATGCCCGGTGAATGCGAACGCGATGTTGGCCTCAACCACGTTGGTACTCGGCTCAAGCGAGGTAGGGGCCGTAATCGTCTTGTCGCCAACCTCGCCTCCCGTCAGAATGATTGCAGACGAGTAGTTTTCCGGGTTGGCGCGTTCGCCAGTCATTGAGAAGTTGACCCGGAGCGCGACAGGGCCGCAAGTCATCCGAAGCAACTGGTCACGGGTGGTTTCCAGACGCAAATGAAGAGTGGTAGTCACATTGCCGGGAGCCCCGCGAATAACCCGCTGAGGCACCCAAGACCCGTAATCGGGGCCGGGCCCAAAAACTGTGGTGAAGTCCCCGGCTGGCAGGGTAATGTCGTCCGCACCAACGCAGACGAACTGCCAGGAGGACCCGGGGACTGCAAGAAAGACACTGGCTTCTGATTGAGTGAGCGGCATTTTTACACCTCTTCTGCAGATTCAGTAAGAAATCAACTGCTGTAGTTTGTGCCAGGCCTCAACTCGCCCCCGGCTACTGCCGAGGGGCGACTGGAGCGGGATGCCATTTTCGGTTCTCTGTCTCCACCATGCAATGTCCACTGATGCAAAACACCCGGCGCAAGCAGACTCTGGATAGTCTGCCAGAACCATCGGCATCCAGATGTCCGGGCGCTCCACGCCATGAAGTGCATAGAGCGTTGGCGTGGTAGTACACAGGTCGTCTACAGCGACCCACCTACCATTAACATTCACCGTGACTCCCCATACAGCCGTGACTGCGAATTGCGCCACGCGGTCAATCGTGGGGGTAATGGGCCCCCTCTGACCAACGTAAATCGTAGGGGATAGTACGTCGGAGAGTTCTATCACCTCCGAGCCCACATTGGCCGGGAACACGGCAACTATTGGGAATGGCGCGTAGTCGGCATACTCAGGGTCAAAAACGACCGACAACTCAAGCCATGCCGGTTGTACGCCGGTAGTTTCTACGAGATTTCTAAGAGGCTCTGACCAATCCAGAAGCACCTTGCCTGGCACGCTGGATGGCATAACGGTTGGCGTCAGCACAGCCCGCTGAACGGGCGATTCTTCGGTGTCAAGGAGGGCGTGTTTCACAAATCGTGAAGTCTCGTACAGCGACGGTGCGCCGAGTGTTCTGGTTGCAACACTGACGGTCAGCCGGGACGGATAAAGGCCGAATAAGGAACCGCCAACCAGACTACCCAGTTCGGCACCTACGGCCTCTACCACGCTTCGGAACGTCAGACGGTCCGGCCCCGGCGGACGGATGTTCCGCGCTTCCGCTGGCGTCGGCCACACCATGCATTGGGGGTCGGCCAGTGTCCCCCAGAACGATTCCGGGTTCATCCCGACCACCAGCATCGCCCTTCTGAGTGCTGCCCTTGTCAACACGGCTGAGCCCCCTGGTTAACAAGTACTCCACATCATGCTCATGTGCATAGATAGTCATGCCATTCTGGACAACGTACCGTCTACCGCTCGGTGTGCTGATTCTCATCGGGTATGGGTACCCCGATTCAACCAGAAGCGGGACGGTCTTTGCTGTCCAGTGTTGCGGGCAATTTGCGCACGGCATTCTGACCGCCTCCTCATGGCTTCGTAGTGGGGGAAGGTAAGGGACGCTAGCCCCTTACCCACCCCCCACTACTACGCTACGACCGCGAGGTCACACCACCGCTCAGCAGTGGCTCAGGGAAAATCCCCATCGTCGGCCAGGAGATGTTCGTGATTTTCGCCGCCAGGTACGGTGTCAGCAACACCACTCGTGGCACAATGACGCCCGTCAGGTTATAGCACAGCCCACCCGAAGGCGCCGTGTACCACAGGACACGACCAGCGTCAGTCACGACTGCCGCTGCATAACCCTGGGCTAAATCCGGCGAACCGGACATGTCCAGGTAGTTCATGAACGTCAGTTTCCGCCCCCCGGCGCTGATGGGGATGATGTAGATGTTCCCGGTGCTCGTGCCGGAATTGGAAGTGACCGGAATGCCATCGTCCCCGATGAACGGGTAAGCCCGTCCACCGATGGCGATGGTATCCTCTGAAAGCATTCGGTCACGCTCGCGCGCCAGCGCCGCAAGGTCAATGGTCGGCGTGTGTCCGGCGGGGAAGGTGTATCCAAACACCGCCGAATACATCCCGGCCCAGGTCAGGGAAAGCAGATACTTCAACTCTGGCGGCACGGCAATGACCCATTGCACTTCCCCAAACCCATAGGCCGCAGCGCGGTGACGCAGAACCGTCATGACCTCCAGCAGCCTGCGGGCCAGCACCGACCCGGTGGAGTCCGTCGCGTTATAGTCGTCAGAGAAGTCTACCACCACCGAACCGAGGTTGGGGCACGGCGTCCCGGTCAGGGCATCCGTAATGGTGTCGGTGATGAGAGCATCAAGGCCCACAATCTCACGGAACCCCTCTGTGCCACCGGTCGGGTCCCCGCTCCAGACATCCTCATGAAGCCGGAGGTACAGGGCACGGGCAACAGCCAGCATCGCCAGTGCGATTCCGGACTCCGTAACCACCTGGTTGTTCACCTCACCCCGGCCAACCAATTCGCGGACTTCTGGAGAAAGCAGTTCGCCGATAATCTCAAAGTCCACTTCGCCCTGATTGACCCTCTGGACAAACTCCTCAGGGCTAATGGTTGGCGAGGTAAAGCAGTAGCGTCCATACGGCACAATCGCAACGCAAGAGGCCACTTCACCGACCGTCTGACAAGTAGCACACTTGCTTTGCGGCACCGTACCGGATGGCGATGAGTCAACCCGCAGAAGGTACGCAATTTGCGGGTTGGCAACATTGGAAGCCACCCAGTTTATCCTGGACAGTACAGAGGACGGCGTGACAACTGTGCTGAGCACTTCTTTGGCACTGACACCAGTAAACGCAGTGCCTGCACCATGAAAACGAAGCGGCATGTTAACCTCCAATCATTTTCTGGGCCAGGATGCCAGCAGGAGTCACCTCGCGCCCAATCGGAGTGACTGACGGACGGGGTGAAATTTCCAGCGCTTTTTGAGCAGATTCCTGAGCCTGGCGGACTTGCTCCTTCAGCGCTGTAACGCTTTCAGCCAACTCCTTGACCTGCCCTTCAAGCCCTTCAAGCCGTGAAACCACCTCAGCAATGCTCTTCTCTTCGCCATTAGTGGGAGGGGCAGGATACGGGTAGCCATAAACAGAACCGCCCTCTTTAGCCATCTTTTCGGCAATTTGGTCTGCCCGCTCCTTGATGGCCTTCGGGGCAATCCGGGCAAGGATAGCCGCCAGCGCCCCCCACTCGCTTGGCTTGGAGATGCGAACGACAGTAGCAAGCGCCCGCAGATATTCCTGCACGCGCTCGCTCACTTCTTCCTCGGCAAGTGCCGCAATCTGACGTCCAAACGTGGATGCAGACTTCCGGCCCTCCTCCAGTTCGCCAGTAACTGACTTGCTGTCCAGGCCTGCCTCATCAAGGGCACGCTCAAGTCGGTCGGCTGCCGCCAGAAGTTCCTCCAATTCCTTTGCAAAGACGTCGGAGGAAACTTCCTCAAGGGTAACATCATCTTCGTCTGTGGTCACTTCCTCAAGTTCGTCTTTCGTCATTCTTCCTCCTTCTGGTCAATCGGAAAAGTTGTCCATGGATTTGCCGCAGCGCCCGCAGGAAGGATACTGACCTCCCGCAGTCTCAACTCAATAATCTGAGATGGGTCGTTCGGGTCACGAACCCCCCAAAATCCAACGGATGTCGCCCAACCATACGGAGCGATGGTTGGATGGCCGGTTGGGTATCTGGTCAGGAAACTCTTAAAGAACCTTGCCTTCGGCGTATGCCGGAATTTCCCAATACCGAACACAAATCGTTTGTATGGTATGAATGCAATAAGGTCAGCGATGTCTGTGCCGTCCTTGTGCGCAATCCGCACCGTAGCGTTCCTGGGCGGATTCTCCAGCAAACTCTGGACTGCCTGCTTTGTGACAAAGTCTCCCTGGAGGTCAAGGAAGCGGTTTGTCACCGGCAGTATTATCAAGTCCCCCACTATTTTATAACAAATCGCGCCAGAGCGCAAGCGAGGGAGCATTGCCAGGAACAATCTCCAGGGCAGATGCGGCAACTGGCGGACAGTCTTTCCCAGCCAGCCCTTAATGGACACCCTCACGGGCGGTTTGTCAGACAGCGGGTCCCGGTAGAAAAACACCTCGTGCCCACGTTGGGCGAGCCTGGCCCGAATTTGCTCTATCGTTTCGTGGCGAGCAATGGGTTCCCCGCCTGCCTTGACCGTCCAGACACCCGGCTGGATTCTCTGAAACGTAAGTAGCACCGACTTCCCCTTCCGGCCACGCAGCACTACTTCCACAAAGTGCCGGTTCCAGGTTCCGGCGTCATATGTGCCCCAGTCAACCGCATCAAATCTGGCGTACTTTTGAGTAGTAGAGCCTACCTCGCCTGGGCCGGAAACAAATGGCTCTCCCTTACCGACCTCCAGCCAGTCCAGCGGCTGGGGCTGTTTTGGAGTGCAACGCATGATTTTGCCATCCTTCAGCGCCTCCCATGCGTTCTCCACTCCTTTTTCAGAGAAAATTGTGAAGCCAAAGAGGTAACTGCCATCATGGGCTGTCATGCGAAGGTCGTAGTGAACCGAGTGGCCAGCCGGTGGATTGCTGACCTCTTCACGGGTGAGTCCCCTGATATGACGTTGGACAATGAATCTGCCATGTCCGTCTGCCGGGTAAAACTCGTGCCACTTCTCTTCCCATGTTCTCTCGGCACGTTCGCTTCTCGTGTCACCAGGCAATGTGTCGTCTGTCTCCTCGGCCAGTTCCTTGACGTTGGCCTCAAGTTCCCTGTAGTGCGGAATCGGCTCGGCCTTGCTGCTCACTTCGTTCATCCATTTGCCTTTCTCTGGCACGAAGTTGGTGATAAGAACCTCCTGGTTAGGAGTAAGCCCATGGCCAGAGTTAGCCATGCGGTAAGCAACGACACGGAATACGTGCCATGTCTCCGGCAGCGTCACCCCGGAAGCCTTCAGGTCATTAGGCTTGCATGACAGGATGAACTTCCCGCGAATTGTTTTCAGCAGCCGGAGCAGTTCCGCAAACTGCTCAATGGTAAACGGGTATCTGTACTTGGAACGTGCATCTGAAGTGGGGTACGGCGGGTCCAGGTAAAACAGCACATCCTTGCGGTTACGGAACTTCCGAATCAGGTCAAACGCATCCGCATGAAGAATCCTCACACCACGAAACCTGCGTTTCAGTGCGAGGAAGGTGCCAACCGGAAGTCTGTGCCTATGCGATGGCGGCCAGTTAACCGACTCGTATCCCAGGTAAAACCTGCTACCAATCATCAGGAACAAGGCCGCCTCGCGGCCGGAGCGAGGCTTCGCTTCCTTTAAACGCCGCTGGGTTTCTCTGGTCAGAGGCGTTCTGCGGGCTTCCTCAACAACTGCCGCAATCTCACTGTCCGAGGCCCTTTGAATAAAGCGGTAAGCAGCGATTTTTGTCCCATCAATATCCGCAATAACCTCTTCCCCAATCTTGGGCTTGATTGCAAAGAAATTCAGCGTTCCCACGAATGGCTCACAGTATAGCGAATGGTCGGGGAACAACTCAAGGATTTTTCTGGCAAGGCGCGTTTTTGTACCGAGTCCCTGGAACGGCATCGGCCCACCAGCAAACCATTTGCGGGCCAATTCTGCATTCGCGTGCTCAAGCCTCATGCTCACGGCCTCGTGAAGGGTAAACGGCCCTCCCTCATTGACATTGGTTGCCATACCCGCTTGCTCTTCCGCAAGCGCTTTGCCAACCTCGCTAACTTTTGGCAACTCAATAATTCGGTCACGAACCGACTTAAGCCATTTGCCTTTCTCTGGCTTGTAATTGGTTATGAGCAACTCGTCGGTCGCGTGACCGCCGCCGTGAGGAGTAATAGTGTACACCCGTACACGGTGGACGTGCCATGACGCTGGAATCTTGAACCCAGCAAGGTCTCTCCGGTAGCACGACAGGATGAACCTGCCCTTTATCGTTTTCAGCAGTTCAAGCAGTTCCATGAATTTTTGCTTGTCAAACTGCTCACGGTAGTACACCGCATGGTCAGCCGTTGCATACGGCGGGTCAAGGTAAAACAGCACATTCGGGTTGTTCCGCAGGCTTCTGATGACGTCAAGTGCGTCTTTGTGCAGAATCTTTACACCCGCCAGCCGGTGCTTGAGGGCAATGTATGTGCCAGGGTTAGGCTTGAACGAAACGAACGGCGGGTACGGAATCTCGCGCCCACGCATAAAAAAGTTGCCCAGCAGCGTCAGCCGGAACGCCTCTCTATCAGAGCGTGGCTTGCCATGCTGGACCTCTTCCTGAATCTCCCTGTCCGGACGGACGTTAGCAATTTCATCAATAACCTCGGCGATTTGAGCCTCACTTGCTCGCTGCAAGAACCGATAGCAGCGGTACTTGACTTCGTCAAGGTCAGAGATAATTTCCTGGACGCCCTTAACTTTTGGCTTCCTGGCAAAAAAGCCCAGCGAGCCCACAAATGGCTCGCAGTAGATTTCATGGTCAGTGAACAATTCCAGTATTTTCCCCGCCAGCCTTGCTTTTGTTCCAAGTCCCCGGAATGGCATTGGCCCACCGGCAAACATCTTGCGGGGCAGTTCCGCATTCGCGTGCTCAAGCATTACCCTCATGGCTTCCTGAAGGGTGAGTGGTCTTCCCTCGTTAACATCGGTTACCACTGCGTTCTGAAACTTTAGCGTGTCACCCGATGGCACCAGTTCCTGGCAAAGCACCGTGACCACATCGCCCGGCTTTGCCTGGATGCGGGTCACCATCGTTTTTCCGGTTGGGTGACCATCGGCCCACTCGCAGTCATATGACCAGCCATTCTCTTTTCGCTCGGCGCTCACGACACGGGCCCGTACTTCCAGCATTCGCTTCACTTTGCTCCAAGACTGGCTGGGGCCTCCGGTGATGACTGAGTCCAGGTCTTTGGCCACGATTCCCTCAGAGCCGGGAATGAAGCCGAACCGTTCAAACGCGCTCTCCAGTTCCTGTTTGTTCCCGACAATTGTCATCGGGGTCAGAAACTCTTCCGGCACAATTCTCTCAAGAACTTTCCGTCTCTCGCGGTAAGGGGTGTCCTTGCTCACCCCGCCGCCCGATAGAATGTCAAAAAAGCGCGGGTGGGCTGTCCATTCCACCCTCCGCGTGGATAAGACGGCGGGCATCAAGTGACGCGGAACAATGCGACCGTTGGCGACCATCAGCAGTTCTCCATCCAACTCAACCGGGCCGCCCGGCAGGCGCAGTTGCTTCACAACATCCACAAGGTATGAAGACACATCTTTGCCACTTTCCGTTGTGGCCTTGACTCCGTCATCGCCAATCGCAATACGGAACCGCCAGCCATTCCATTTCGGCTCAACAGCAAATGGGGCATGGGAATGCCCCCACCCCTCCCACATCTGAGCCGCCGAGAAATTCTCAAAGTAGAATGGCACTGCAGGTTTCATCGGCCACAGGGCCTTCTCGGCGTTTTCTAACGGGACGACCATACCGTCATGCGCCAGTTCAGCCCAGGCGGGAAGTTCTGGTTCTTCTGGAACCGACCTGCCAACCTGCGTGAGGTAAACATGGAGCGCACCGGCGTCGCGGAGTTCTGTCAGGTGTTCTGCAACAGCCCAGTGGTCAAAAACCGGGTGGTCCCAACCGGCGGCGTCCACAACCGCAATGGCACCGTCAAAAAACTTCAGACTCTCTTCGGGAATCTCTGCGATGTCGTGAGCAACTGCAACTGCAATGCTATCCGCTTCCATGCGGTAGCCAACAGTGGTCACGTCACCATGTATGACACGGAATGGAGTAACGGTAACGTCTTTCACCCGGAAAGGGGTGCCAGGCGTCACCAGAACGACATCATGTTCGCCAATTTGCTCCGGCGCGTATACGGTGGTGTGCAACTCCGACAACCCGGAGCATGCGTCACGATGGCGGTGGCTGACCAAAACAGCATCCGGCGACTGGTCAAGCCGTTCGGCAATCCCAGAGGGCGCATCCACCAGAAGGTTCACTCCGGAAATATTGACCAACGTGGCAGTATTCCACCGTGTTTCCCCATCATGGACAGGTTCGCTGGGACCAGTACCGACAAAATGGATGAAGTTTGCTGCCTGGTTTGACTTCACCTCCACTACCGCATCAGGCTTAAACCGCAGCACAAGGTCCGCCAGCGGGATGTAGTCCGAATGAGGGCCTGTTGGTTCCGGGATGATGTGAATGGGCAGGTCATGGCGGTCAATTTCCAGACGCTCTGCGATGTAATTCCTTACCTGGAGCAGCACAGAGTCAGCGGACACCGTCAGTTTGTCCCCAATGAACTCCGCGCGAACGACCACATCAACATCGCCGGGCGTGTTTCCTCGCACGGCCCCACCAGCGATGGAGAGAAAATCACTGACGATGACCTTATCCTTGCCTTCTGTCATTTGAATTCCACCTCTACCACCACATTGGGCTGAGCAAGGGCTTTGAGAAGAGAGCCACGAATGGTTCTCATGGCCGCGTACGTTGCAAGGGTGTACGCGCTTTGGGTCAGGCTCCTTGCAGAAATACCGGGGTGGGCAACGGCTTTAGCCTTGATGACCGGCCCACTTCGCCTGGCCGGGCCAGGCGAGAAATAGTGAGGGCGCGTGCCTTGCAGGGCGCGCCGGTACCCCGGCCTGAACATCAGGAATCGGCTCCGTCTGGCAGCAATGACATGCGGTCTTGTCCCGCCGTCCATGAACCTGTAGATGGCCTTCTGCTCTGACGTGCCGGAAATAGCAATTGTGATGCAAACATCAACCGCGCCGCCCGATTCGGTCGCCGTTACCGCAAATGAGAACTCCGGAGCATTGCGCCAGTGCGTTGTCCATGCTTTCAGGTTCTCCGTCATTTCCTGGCCTATGCGGGTGCCAACGGTCTCGGCCAGCGTGGATGAGACGGCTTTTGCTACACCTCTTCTGATAACATCCTTTACCCTGCTCATTCTTCCGGCGTGATGTCCTTTCCTTCCATTACCTGAAGGTACTCCATCCGTAAATCACCCACATCGGCAGCAATCTGCCGGGCAATGTTCACCGTCAACTCGCCAGACGAAATCCGCCGTGCACGTTCTTGAGCCCGCATCAACGCTGCCTCTGCCTGCAGTCTGGCCTCGGTAAGGTCAGTCGGAACGAATTCAATTTGGGCCGGGAGGACCCGGTTCAGGTTGTGCTCAAACTGACGCAGAATGATACCGTAGAGCCTCATGGCCGCGAGACGGGCCATGACCTCTGCTTCAGTGGCAGCGCCGAGGCGGGAACCTGGAAGTGGCGCAATAGAGCCGTAATCTACGCCCAACCCATTAGCAAGGACGGTAACGTACCACTCCATTACGTCCTTGAGGGAAAATCCTTCGGGCAAATCTTTCAGACGCACCACTTCGGCAGTAGGGGTAGCGCTGGGGTCCAGCGGGTTCAGGAATACTGGAGGCACATAGACATGGCCGCCTGCGCTGACGGCCTTTTCTGTGGCCTGTTTCATCGCGTCCTCCACTGCCCTGGCCGGTGCATTCGTCATAACGATTGTGTCGGCCATTGTGCCCTGAACCCGTTCCTGATGCCACGACAGGAGCGACGCCATGAAGGACACGGCCTGCGCCAGCCTTGATGCTGCGCAGAATCCCCAACTGGTGCCAGGCTGGGGGTTGTCTACAATCTGGAAGCACTCCCGGTTGGAAAGGGTGATGGCAAGGCCGTCCTCTCGCAAGTACTGGAGGGGGTAGTCAGAGTCTTCGGTGGGGACACATCGGGTGGGGTCAAGAGAAAGAAAGACAGGCGGAGAGTCCGGGTCGTAGACGACGTCCGCCGGGTCAACGACAGTGCCGCTGGACTTTATCACCCACACACGGCCTTCGGGAGTATGGATAGCCGTTACCTCGTGGCGTGTCTTTCTTTCAATAGTACGACGAGCAATCTCTACCCAACCCCCGCTGTCAGTGGTCAGTGCCCCGAACGTAACTGCATGGATGAGAGGCCTCAGTCCACGTCCGAACTCCGCTGCCGCCAGGATTTCTCTCGTTCGCCCGACATTCTCACTGCTCCCAACAATGCTGTAGCGGGCGTTGGAAATCCGTGTTAGCGCGGAGTACAAAGCACCACAGAAAAGCGGCTCGCTGGTTGCCAGCCTCACCAGGGCCTTATTGCGCTCCGGGCCTCGCTGTTTAGGTATCGCCCCAACCAACGAGAACACCGTAGCCATAAAAAACTCGGCCAGAGCATTGGATGAGTACAGTTCGTTCTTCCTCGGCCGCCTGGCCTTCGCCGCAATGCCCATTACCAACTCCCCATAACAGTTAGATTTTTGACAGTTGTGACCTATTACATATTTAGGTAGGACGCAAGGTGTAACTGCAGCGTGGAAGCAACGTAACAGTAGTGTAATGACAACATAACGGCAGTGTAACGGCAGGTATCCCTTGCGTCATTATACATCAGGGTTCAGCGAAAGTCAACTGTGGGAAACGGGGCCGCTACAGCATGTACTGGCTGGCGCGGTAGGCAGCCATCGCCATTGCGACAATGACATCGTTATGCCCTCCCTGGCTGATGACGGTGAACCGATTTGCCTTGGGGTCCCAGCCTGTGTTCTGGTATTGTGGTTCTATTATGTGACGCAGGCTCTCCGGTATCAGAATGGCCCTCAGACGGAAAAGTGAATACAGGAACGAGTCGGCCAGCGCGCGGGACTGCTGCGCAAACGGGCGGACGTACGCCTTGTAGTCTCTTGCAAGGTTCTGGGCCATGTAGTGCAGTTGGTAGGGGTCATACGAGATTTCAATGACCGGGTAGCGGTCTGACATGTCTCGTAGAAGGTTTTCCGCCGCCGAGAAATCCACAGCGCCCGCGCGTGGGTCCATTACATGGGCAAAGCGAACCACGTACTTTCCCTCACCGACCGGGGAAACCCCGACAATGGCAAAGGTTGCCCTCGCGAACCCCGCGTCTACCCCAATCACCACTTCCTTTTCCCTGGGGCCAATCAGTCGCTCTGCTTCATCGTCCGGGATGAAACATGCATTCATCCAGGCCACTGGAAGGGCCATCGCCGACGGGGAAACCCAGGTATTCAGGTGAACCCTTGCGAACTCATGCTCCGGCAGATGGCGTCGTTGCGACTCGTAGTACTCCGGCTTTTGCCATCCAAACCGGGTTAGGGCCTCCTCGCCCCAGTCGTAGTAGTAAAGCAGTTTCCCCGGCGGTGAAACCATGACCCTTCCGGCAAGTTCCGGTGACCGTGTTTCCACCACCAGCCCTGATGACCGGGCTTCATTGTAGAGCGACTCCAGTACAGAACCCTGGCCAAGATAGCCTGCGTACGATTCCACCCATCGGATAGCGTGAGGTACAGTCGGGGGTGGAGTCAGTTCAACCCAGAGGGACTTTTTATTGGGGGTGGTGTACGCCCATACCTCCGTGAAGACGGTCAGGGCAGGGTTGGCGCCGGCTGCGCCGGGAGCATTCACGGGGAGCGGGTAAATCCTGGAGTTGTTCGGGAAAACGATTTCCGACTGGGTGATTCTGGCCTGGACAATCGGGTTCAGTTCCAGCGACCTGGCGACTGCCTGGAAAACCCGGTCAGTGGCCTGCCGGCCATCATTAGCCAGCAGAACAATCTCCGAACCTGGGAACAGGTACGCGTACCAGAGAGTGACCGCAGCGGCAACCAGCGTCTTTCCTGTCTTTTTTGGAGAAGACCAGACAATGGTCTGGAAATTGAAAACGGGGCCCGTCCTTGAGAGCGCAATTCTCAGGAGTTCACGCTGAAACTCCTTGAAGCGGATGGGGCCGGGCGGAAGGACTTCTCCGGTTTCCGGCGAAAGAGGTGACGGGACCCAGAAGCAGTACTCCATCCACGAGACAGGGTCCGTGATAGCAAGCGCAGTCAGGTCAGTCTTCTGCTTCATCGGACGTGGCGGTTCCTGTCAATACGGGCTGTTCAACGTTTCGGATGGAGACAATCGCTGGTAACTGGGTTGGCACCGTACTGATGACCTGAAGAATCTGAGCCAGTGGTGCGCCATGAGAGCCCTGCTCGCCAGTAAGGGATGCTGTTGCTTTGAAGAAAGCGGACATGGATTCCAACAGCCGGGCGGCCACATGGCCATCCACCTCAATGTGGTCGGCGTTTTCCAGCACACGTCTGGCCAGGGCAGAGACAGCCCTTGCTGCAGTTGCTACTGCATTTGCAATCTCCATTGCGGATGCGGCCCTGGCCGCATCCAGAACAGCCCGGTCATAGCGTCGCGCTCTCTCAACCCAGTTGTGGGCGACGCTCTTTCTGACAATTTCCTGGACAGGAAGGTTGAGGACACTGGCTGCCTCAGAAATGCTTCTTCGCCCTGGATGGAGTGCGAGGAAGGCCAGGAAGGCGTTGTAGTCCTCCTCGGTCTCTCCGGGCTCTCTGGCTGGCAAGTCTGGGAGTAACTCTGGGTCAGGTAGCAGTCCGGAATCTGGGAGCATGTGCTGACCTCAATGCGAATTCCCCGTCCAACCGTATTCCAACGGGCGGCAGTCTGGTAGTCCACTTCTGCAAGAATGTTATTTCTCTTCATCCAGGCCGCCGCGTCGGGTTGGGCGCAGTCAGTCACGATAGCAAGTTCCCAATCTGACTTACCCTGTGGTCTTACCCACCATAGTTCTCCTATGTCACTGCAATCCCGTGCGGCAACAAACACCGAGGCCTGCGCGAGTTGTTCCGGGGCAATGTGGTGCCAGCGAAGGCGATTGGCAATGACTTTTTCCATAACACCGGGCGCGTATTGTGACGCCCAGCCCGTTATGGGGCCACCGCCAATGCAGGCGCTAATGACAACAGTAGCGACAAGCGCGGGCATCATCCGACCGGGTTCACCGCCAGGTCTTCCCATTCAGCATTGCCAATCAGGAAGGTCGGCCATGCGCCAAAGTCATTTGTGGTGAACAGGGAGATACCCAAGACACGAGTGCCGTTTGTGCTTTCCCAATCCCTAACCTGGCTGACAAATGTAGCCAGGTCACGTTTGAACTCTTCCCATGACCGGTAACAAACTCTCCACCCGCCATTCGGGTCAAATCCAGAGGGCAGAAGCCTTACGGCGCCTGCCTCACCGAGAAAGTAGATTGGCTTGAGGCCGTGCTTTCGCAGGATAGGGTCTACAACCTGGAAGGGACGCATGGCGGTCTCTCGCCACATGCTTTGAGCAATGACTCCGTCAGAGACCGGCCAGTAGGTATGGAACCCCAGCGCGTGGCCTCTCTCATAGAGTTTTGCCGCCGGTAGAATCATGCGAACCTGCTGCTCTGTGGGGGCCCCGACGGGAAAGTTTAGCATGACGGCTCGGGCGCCAAATCTTTCCAGACGGACAGCAATTTCGCAATCCATGTTGACGACTGCCATGAACTCGTCATCGGGTGTCGGTGCGCCAATGCACTCATTCAGAGTCTCCACATAGCACCCCGCCAGGTCGGACAGGGTCAGGCCGACCTGCATCAGGCGTTGGCGGAGCCCCTCCATGAACATATCGGCCGCCCCGGCAGGCGACTCAACGGCTTTTTGCACAATCTGCCGCTGGTCGTAGTCATTAAAGTAGGGGCGATAAACCACCGGCGCGAGGGTGCGCAGGTGGCCAATTGCTTCCGGGCACAAAGTTTTAACCGAGCGGGCACGCACGAGGTAACTGGCCAATGATTGTGAGATTGTTGCAGATTGAAGGTGAGCAGTCACTAACCGCCCTTCACGGATTTTGGGCCAGGCCGATGGAGAGGCAGGCATGTCGGGCTGGCCTGCTACCACAGAAAACTGTCGCCTGCCACCAATGACCCTGAAGGCACGAATACCACCAAAGGTTGCGGTCGTCAGTGTGCGAACCGTTCCGTCACTGGGGTCCAGAACAGTAATCCCGCGTACAGTTGGCTCAATGGCCAGGTAGTAGTGGGAATACGCCTGATTGGGCAATATCACCTCATAGCCCCCTGACATGAGGGAGCGAATGTATGAAAGTGAGGGCCTGACGTTGCTGTACACCACGTCACGGTCTACCGGGGCCGCTTCCCAGAGCAAAGTCCAGTTGGCCAGGTACGAACCGGTGAACACCCGCTGGGACTCTAACAAGAGGCGGTTGACCACTGTAGGGGTTACGTCATAGCCATACATTCGGAAGGCGGCAGTCAGGCAGACCAGGATGCACCCGGCTTTCCCAATCGTTTCGTCTCCCTCTCCGAGGATTTCGTTTGCCCACGCCGGGTTTTTCTGTGACAGATTGATGTCCAATCTCCGGTCTGTCAGGGTAAGAGCGAAGGCGGTGCGAAAGGGAGTTACATCCCGTTGAATCGGGATGAAGTTCACATCTCCCGGATACCGGCTGGATGCAAACTCGCGCAGTGCATCCACCCCTCCCCAGGCCTCCGGGCTGATGACATAGACCGTCCTTGCTCCACCTGACGGAAGCAGCGCATCGTCTGCGCTGGCCGTCAATGTCCACTTGCGGAGAGATGAGACAATCGCAAGGGATGCCCACATAGACGCGGGGGCGTCCTGCGGAAGAAGGACACAGACCCTATCATACGTCATGTTTGCCTCCTGATGCTATTGGTCAACGGTGACTGGTGATTTCCAGCAACTTACTGACTGGCGGAAAGGCTTATACTGGGTCGGCACCGTTTTTACTGACGAGTTTTGGCAGTGGATTCTGGGAGAGTCCAGGTGGGAATACCGAACCAGTCTTTCTGCAAGACCAGGTATTCCCATGCTCCACTGGGTTCACGTACCACATACTCCACGTTGTTGAAAGTGAATATTAACTCGTCGCCCCGCCGGGTCTGCTCGTGTCGTACTGAGAATGGTATATCGTTTTCCCGGAGATACTTTATCAGAGCATAAGATACTTCTGTGATAGTGCTGTGGCTGGACTTCAGGATTGCGTGAATAGATGTCCTGCCTTCGGGTGACGGTTGCCCACGCTTTGCCAGGATGAAGGTTTTCATATCGCTCTCCCCATGTCCTCTTTGCTCTATCATGTATCTGAACTTTGGATGAGCACACGGGAGGCGGTTTATCCAGTAACCGCACCCGGCAGGCTTTCTGGCAACCGGGCAATCATCCGGGCACCTCATCTGAACTGCTCCCGGCAATGGATGACAGTTCTGGATTCTGCCTCCGTGCCCAATCCAGCACAGCCCTTAAGGTCCTGGACAGCGATGGCCGGGAAAGCGGGTTACGCGGTGGGTACAAAGCCGCTCCGATGCTCAGCAACCACTGTGCCTGCTCTGCCGTGAGGACGACTGTCGTAATGACAGCCCCATTTGCAACGGTTGTTTTATCTGCCATTTTTACCCCCATTCATGTAGTACCAGAAAATTTAGATTTGATGTGACCGTAGTAGTGCACTGCGTTATAGCCTTCTATTCACCACCGCCGGTCATAAATATTATATCACACCTCGCAAATTTTGTCAAGTTGAAAAGGCGTTCGGATTATCGTTTTAAGGTAATTTTAAGTTTTGTGGGACAAAATTTAAGTTTTTTGCTGACTTCCGAGGCCTGATTGGAGACCGGGGCGGAGCAAAAAGCCCAGACAGCCTGCATGCCCGCCAGCAAAAACCGGGAACGGGCAGCGGTGGCAAAAAAGCAGCGAGAGAAGCAGCAGGAGCACTGATAGGCGCAGGCTTGCAAAAGCCAGGCCAGAAGCGGCAATCCCCCGGCTACAAGTCTGCCTCTGCTCGCAGAAAGTCAAGCGGTTCCGCAGAAAATACTGCTACAGGGCAGTCGTAAATTGCCGCCAACAACTGCAACTGCTCACGGGTCGGGTACCCAGAATCATCCCAGTGTTCATTTTCCCACTTTTCCAACATCCACGACGGTAACTGGTACCCGAACATGTAGTTTGCAACCCTCTCTACATCTAACAGCGTGTACCCGGCTTTTTCTCTTGCCAACCTCAGATTTTCACCTATCACTCTCATCTCGCACCCCCTTGCCGGAAGTGAAACAGAGGGCCCGGCCTTTTTGAGGTAATCCGGGAGAGGGGGACCCAACCGAAAGGAGGCGACTCTTAAGCCGGAGGCGGCCGGGCCCTCACAGGTATGATAGCATAGTTCTTGAGTAATGTCAAGCGCTCCACGCCAATCTGCACTTTCGTTGGCCTGCGCCCTGACTGCCAGTGAACCCGAAAAAGACCAGGCAGTGCGCTAACTTTCCCTATAAACTCGTTCCAGTCCAGAATAGCACGACATCTGCCAGGCCACCATCGCTACCCACACGGGAAGACCGGCATACCAAAGCCCCCCACCCCCAGTGCCCCACAGTCCGCTATAGTACGTCTTCATTGCCCCAACAGAAACATTGTCGTAAGGCACGCTGGTTACCACAGGCAGAGATGATTATTAGAACACGGGAAAAGAGAAGCGATGCGTGAGAGGGTTAGACTATGCCTGCCAGCCTTTTTTATGATAAAAAAGACGTATCATTTTTATGATAAAAACGACCATAATTTTTATCGTCACAATCGCCAATATCACCTTTATCGTCTTTATCGCAGTTATCGTATTTATTCACTTTATATCACTTATCGCCGTTTTATCACATAACATTAGAATAATCAAAAACGCCTGCGTGTGGTATTTTTTATTATGCCGAATCTTCTTTTTCCTGCTGTAGCGCAAATTTGCAACGCTAACTTTTTAGTTTTTTTTAAACTTTCACTCTTCTTTATCTTCTAATCCGAGAATCGTAATTTTGGTATCCCAAAATTATGAACTGCGAAATATGGTAGTAGTTTTTGCTATTAAGGGATTAACGTTTTGTAGATTAAGAAATAGTACCACGGTACTATTGACAATTTTTTTGCGCGGCGTATCATAATGGTAAACCCGAAAACATCGGGGAATCTATTTTACACAGGAGGTGCAAAATGAAGCCTGTCGTGATGTCACCAGAGGAGCAAGCCTTGCTCCAAATCGCCCGCAACTTGGGGATTGTGGGTGCTCTGTTGGAGCAAGCGCGCCAAAAGGAGGTGGAGCAGAAGAAAGCACAAGCATACGACAAAGCGCTCCACCTTGCGGAAGTGGCGTACCGTCAGGCTATTGGTAACGGAGCAAAGGTGGCACGGGTGGAGGTGACCGTAGAGGTGGACGGCACGGAGGCCACCGCAATCTACCCCGCTGCTCCGCGCTCCACCAAGACCGCCAGCGGTAAGCATCAGAACTATCCCGAAGGATTGGTAGCCGCGCTGAAGGAAGAATCGCAAAAGCGCGGCACAAGGTGGTATGGCGTTGAAAACGCCATCCGGACAAAGTGGGGGCGGGCAATCTACGAACAGTTTACTTCTTCCCAGACCACCACTGAAACCGACGCGTAGAACATATGACCAGGCGGTAAGGTTTAACCTTACCGCCTATTTTTGTGTCCGAAATAAAGAAGATACTGTAGAACAAGGTGGGAAGGTGCAAGACCACCTTCCCCTGCAGGGCAGAATCTAACAGAACCCGGCAAAACCCGGCAGAAAAACGGCCCGAAATCGACGGAAACCCCCGTCAGAAATGGCGGAAAAAACCAGCGATAATCGGGCCGAAACATCAGACCCTGTACATTTTCGCCGATTTTCTTTAATTCATCCTTTTACAAAAATAAGGCCACGGACAGTTTCCTGCCAGTAGGCACAGCGGTGCAACTCCGCTGGCGGGCCAATCAGTGTCCCGGAAAATCTTAGAAAATCTTACCAGGACAGGAGGTGCAGGATGAAGAGAAAGATGATGGATTGGAGACAGGTCGTCCAGGTTGCGGACGGCCTGCCGACCCAGGGGGCCGTAGAGGCCTTCTGGGACGAACTGGTGGTGCTATCGGACCCCCGCAGGGACTATGTCCCTGTGCGGGCTGTCCGGATGGCGCTGGAGGCCGCGCGGGGAGTGAAGGAGACAGTGGCCAAGGCC
>Ga0207433_10001431_pt1 | contig 51252 bp, 12 predicted proteins | sample YelNatPaOPGAMG01_FD_187559 | JGI IMG/M metagenome (GOLD analysis project Ga0207433, IMG submission 187559) | Hot spring thermophilic microbial communities from Obsidian Pool, Yellowstone National Park, USA - OP-RAMG-01 (SPAdes) (version 3) | ecosystem: Environmental > Aquatic > Thermal springs...
GAGTGTTATCTTCGTCTTTTTCTATTATGACTAAAAATCTTCTACGCATATATTCTTACCTCCATTATTCTTTTTCTAAAATTAAAAATATCATATTTTCAGAAAGAAGTCAAGTCTTATCCTACCCCGCCACTCTACCTAAAACCAACCAACCCGATAGAAAGCCTATTTTAAATATCCGCTCCAGCTCGCCGGTGGAGGAAGATAGAAGCAATAATAATTATTCTCTTGTGGTCTCTGAGCTATCTCAAACCCAATCCGAAAAAGAATTTGGCAAAGACTGGGTATCTGGAGGGTTTAGGTTGAGAGTGATAGAGGATACTGAGGGGTTTAGTGGGCGTGTTTATGAAGGCGTTGTTGTTCAAGGCGATAGAGCACGAAAACAACCACCGCCAGTATTATCACGGTTAGAGAAGCTAAGAGGGTTCCCATATTATTCACTCCTTTTAGTTTTCAGGACAACTGCCAGGACGAAAGACGCAACTATACCCATTATTATAAAAACCCTTGCCAGGTTAGGAAATTTAATAAAATCTGTAGCTACAAATGCAATTAATAATATTTTAAAAGTATCCTTAAATATCTCAGATAAAATATCTAATCTTTCTTGGGTAAAAAAAGTTTTCATCAGTAATTATAGTTTAAACCAGAGATTTTCTACTGTCAATAATAATTTTATCTTTACCGTTGATCCAAAAAAAGAAGAGGCGATGCGGGATACAGAGGGGTTTAGTATACTCATAAATTTCCCTACAGTTTATCGCGATTTACTCAATAAACTTAAGAATTTTGTGGGAGAGATAATGGGGATTTTACGAAACATGCCTAATTTTAAGAGATGGTTGTCTAAAGAAACAATGCAATCAACACTTAAAGCTTGGATTTTGAGTAGATCTGTAAGATTATTCACCTTCCTTATAATAGGTGTTAATTTAATCGTATTACCATTAAATGTCCAGGCAGTAGTGAAAACAGGGAGTGTAGTTCATACAGAAGCAGAGTTATTGGAAGCGGTATATGGTCTCTTATATGGTCTCTTATGCGTTGGCTACCTCTATTTTCACTTCTGGATACATGAAACCTTGCACTATATAGAGGCGAAGAGGCAGGGGGTAAGGGTTATCAAGAGATTCTTCTCTATAGTTAGTGAAGACGAAGTTAGTCCTTTAAAGTCTATAAAAATTACGCTTTCGCCGTATAGATTTCATTTACCTGTATTAATTCTATCGCTAATTTATTATATTAGAGCTTCACAGAGCATTCATTCATTGGATAACTTGAACCTGAAGCTAATCTTATTTTCAATAATATTTGTTATCGGGATTACCAACTTATTTACCATTTTGACTCTCATTCCGCAATCGTTTATTCATACCGATGGTTCTATACTTTGGGATGATATAAAACAGTTAATAAAAACTAAAAAGCAGATACGAGATAAGTCCAATGAAGCAGAGGCGATGAAGGATACTGCGGATTATAAATTCAACCGCTCCAGCTCGCCGTTGGAGGACGAGGCGATGGGAGAGACTGAAGAGTTTAGTGGGCGTGTTTTGCTTTTATTTGGCAAAAATATTCAAGATAGTAATAGAAAGTCTCCAGAAAACTTGAAGTTACTTGGTAGTGTGGCGAGGATGGTGAGTAGAAGTCAAAAAACCAATTATCAGAATAAAGATCAATACTCCACTCAAAAGAATATACAAACCAGTCATTATTCACCTTCCTTGTTAAGGGATGTAGCTACCACAAATGCAGTAATAAATATTAGTAATCCTATAATAAATATACTTAAGCGAAAAGGTACATTAGAGATAAATTGTCCTATTACTAAGGCAGTTAGAACTAACTTACCTACATCATATAGAGCTTTTGCTAATTCTTTACGTTGGTTTTTATCTAATTTTATACCCATTCTAATTAAAAATATATCTTCTTCTTCTGTTTTTGTCAACATTTTATTTTCCTACCCCGCCACTCTACCTAAAACCAACCAACCCGATAGAAAGCCTATTTTAAATATCCGCTCCAGCTCGCCGGTGGAGGAAGATAGAAGCAATAATAATTATTCTCTTGTGGTCTCTGAGCTATCTCAAACCCAATCCGAAAAAGAATTTGGCAAAGACTGGGTATCTGGAGGGATAAATAAAGAGGACAAAGATTATGCAAGTTCGCCGTTAAATAGAGACAACGTTTTAGATGATCGGCTTATGGTATTAAGACAACTTTCCAAAAAGACAGCTTCAAAGATTTTCTTTATGGTTATCGACGGATTGGGTGGTTTACCGGTTGAAGGAAAAACAGAGTTGGAAGTAGCAAAGCATCCTAACTTAGATAAGCTGGCTAAGAGAGGGTCCGTAGGATCGGCAGAGATAACCGATATTTTAGGCATAACCGCTGGTTCGGGTGCAGGTCATTTTGCAATCTTTGGGTATAATCCTTACACCTGTGTAGGCAGAGGAGTTCTGGATGCTGTGGGTGCAGGAATTCCGGTAAAAGAGAATGATATTGTTGCCAGGGGTAATTTTGCTACATTAAAGGATGGTAAGATTGTTGACCGCCGTGCCGGTAGGATTACCACGCAAAAGGCAAAGGAGATTATAGAGAATTATCTTTCAGAGATAGTAATTGGGGATACAGAGTTTATTTTCTATCCTACCAAGGAACATCGTTTAGCACTCATTATAAGAGGTAAAGATCTGTTTTTGCCTATCACTGATTCTGACCCGGGTAAAGAAGGAGTTTTGCCTTATAAATTCAAAAACTTGTCCGTAAAATCAAAGAGATTAGCCGAGTTAATGAACGAACTTACCAAAGAGATAAATAAAAGATTAAATAATAATCTTGTTGAGTCGAAAGCAAACACCGTATTATTTAGAGGCTTTGATAGGTTAAAGAGAATTCCCACTTTAAATGAGGTTTATAAACTTTCTGCTTGTGCTATATGTGAGTATCCTGCTTATAAAGGTATAGCCAAATTGATGGGTATGGATATCCTTTCTCTTTCAGGTGAAAAAATCACCGATAAAATTAAAGCGGTAGAAGAAAATCTAGATAAATATGATTTATTTTATATACATATAAAAACTACCGATAAATATGGAGAAGATGGCAACTTTACCGCTAAGGTTAAAGAGATAGAAGAGATAGATCTTCATATTCCTGATTTATTGAAGATAATGAACTGGGAAAGAGCAGATACTTTGGTAATTACCGCAGACCACAGTACACCCGCAAGAATGCGTTCGCATTCTTGGCATCCCGTCCCCGTACTTATCTATTCTAAAGATAGTTATCCCTCTAAAAAAGTAAGAAGATTTACAGAAGAAGAAGCACAGAAAGGAACTTTAGGAAAGATAAAGGGCAGAGATATTTTCTCTTTGGCTTTGGCACATGCAGGGAAACTTGATAAACTTGACGGGCCTGTTGATTTTTATAATTCCAGTTCTCCCATAGAAGATGGCTCTAACGGTCCGCCCTTAGATGAGGCAAAGATACTTTTGGGTATTCAGATCCATGATTTAAAGAATAAATTCGTTGCGGCCGCTGGACTTTTAAGGATTGCAGTTTCAAAATACTGGCCCCAACCCAAGCCCAAAGAAATCATTGACGCCTTGGAGAGTTTAAAGTTATACGCGGAAATTACCGCAGGCTACCTCAGGAATATTTATGAAGGAGTGGAGATATTGGATATCTTGCGCGATGAAATTAACTTAAAGGATTTGATTAGATATAAGAAACAGCTGGAATTATGGAAAGAGATTAAATATGTAAATAATGTTATAGAGGCACTGGATGCGGGAATTGAAATAATGAATAACCTTTACTATTCATGGCTGGGCCATTCTATGTCTTTTGCGAATATTAAGCAAGATATAGAACAATTATTAAATAATTTTAGCCAGCATTACGAAGATGAGGGTATAGAGTTGGTTAAAGAGATAGATTTACCCGAGGATATGGTGGCTACCTATAAGGAGATAATCTTAAGGAACGCCTATGAGCTTCTTTATAATGCTTATAAATATGGCGACAGAAAAAAGATTATATTTAAAGCTCAAGTTATCCCCGGCAATTTTCTTTTAATAACTGTCACTAATTTTGGCAAGGTTATTCCTTCCGCGGTATTATTAAAGATATTTGATGCAGGATACCGTCTGCAAGATGATAAGGCCGGTTCGGTTGAAGGAACGGGATTTGGTTTAAGCGGAGTAAAAAAGGATACCCTCTCTGTGGGTGGTTGGATAAAGGCAGAAAGCGATGCTTTATCCGGAACCAGATTTAGTTTTGCTGTTCCTTTGAATGCCTCCTTGGATATTTTACCCAACGTGGCTTATAAACCTAAGAATAAATTACTGATAGTGATAAGTGGGCTTGCTGGCTCAGGCCGAAGAATCCTGGCACGCTCTTTGGCAGCCGGTTTAGGCCTGCGTTATATTAATATGGGATTTTTGCTACGCGTGATATTTTATTATCTATTAAAAGAAAATCCTCAAGAGATATTACATAATGAAGAAAGACTTGCTTTTTGGTTAGAGGATTTCTTTAAACGCTCAAGAATTGATTTTATGAGAGAACCTTTGACTATAGATGGTGTATCCACAATGGAGAAAACAAAAGATGGTGTCTCTCTACGGACACAGATAAAGATTGATATTGACCAGGATTTAGAAAAAAGACTTGCATTTTATAGATTCGCAGAATTAAACATCATCAAAGAGGTTATCAGTAAGAACTTTAGGAAAATTATTCACGAACTTGAAGGAAAACAGAACTATTCTGGTTTTGTTATCCGCAGTACTGAACCCTGGCAGAATGTTGATTCGAATATTATGCTCGAAGCAAAAAGAGAAACAAGGGCGTTAAGGTTAAAAACTGAAGTCAAGACGATAGAGTTATTAGATGAAAATACCGCAAGGTTAGATTTTGGACCACATAAGTTTGCTGGTTATAAAATATACAATATAGATACAGAAGAGTTATCTCCTTATGATATTTACTGTAAAGCCTTAGATTATATTATTGAATATGATAGGAGAGAAAAAACAATCCAAAAGTTGGGAAAAGACCCTTCTTTATCTAAGAGTTCTTCTCCGATAACTTCCCAAAAAGAAAGTTTTATCCATTTTGGAGAAAGGGTTGTTTTTTACCTGAATAAATTTTTCGGTTGTCTTCCGATTCATCCGCGCTTTAGCATAGATTTTAAATTCCACTATGAGTATTCTCTGGATTCCCTTTATCAGCTAAGATATAAAAATGAATTTATAAATGGCAGGCATAAGATTATGTTGGAATTACAAGTTGGCAGGTCATTGTTTGACCATAACCTAGATAGATTATTCTATGCCTTAGAAGAGTTATTAGAGAAACAGCTTAATGTCTTCTGTTTCAGCGAATCCGAAAGTTGGTGGCAATTAAAACAAGAGATATATAACTGGCAAGACTATTTTGATAAACCTACATCCAGTTCGCCACTTAACATTCTGGGTATCTTAGAGGATTATCGATTTGCCTGTAAACTTATGAATTGTGCTTTAACTTTATCTTTAGATGATTTAAGGAATATTTTTATTAAAGAAAAGATTAGTTCAAGTAAAAAAATCATTGTAGAAAGATGGGCACAATATTTTGAAAAATGGAAAATGCTTTCTCCCCAAGATTACCATTTCGTTATAGATAATTACAGCGATGAGAATATATCCCTTAAAGAAGTGGCATTTAATGAATTGGCCAAATTGCTTGAAGTTTATCCATTGGGTTTATGTTTTATTGTTTCTATAAATCTTCTTAGGTTGATGGACCTATTAGGAATTAAAGGGTATCTGGTAGAAGGTAAGATTCTGTTTAAAGATTATTCTATGAAAGAACATTTCTTAGTAGTCAGCCCTTTCAATGAACAAATTTTCAGTTGGGATCCTACCCTGCATCAGTACGATGAGTTTGATAGTCCGTTCTTTGGCAGTTGGCAAGATTATCTAAAAACCGTGTCCTTTATTACTGTGCGTTTTCATTCTCAAGAGGTTCAGATTAATACAGACTGGAGAGAATTTTTGGTTAAGTATATAAATGTTAGTTCTCCTTTAGAGGAAAATTCTAAGAGGCTTGATGGTTTTCAACATGAGCGTTTGTTTAATCTCATTATTCCCTCAGCAGATAATCTTTTTCAGAAAGGTTATTATGAAAAAGCACTCCTCTGGTATAGAGAGGCAGAGAGGATATTAAATTCATCGTCTAAAGCATACTGGATTTTGAAGGAAGAAGTTAAAGAGAAAATAAAGGTTTGTGAATCTATGATAAGTTGTCCTGAGCCAAAAGACGGGAATTTAACCAGCAGTCCTTTACATAACGGTGGGAAATTATACGAGGCAGTTGATATTCTTTCAGGTTATAGAAAGGCAAAAGAGATAATCGCTTGGCTTCTGGATTGTAAAGAAAATATCTTAGTAGCAGTAATTGGTAAGCGAAGCGCAGGTAAAAGCACATTTTCTAAATTGCTTTACAATACAGATTGGTCAGCGCTTTCTTCAAACGCGAATGTTTATTATTTGAATCTTGATGAGTTATTGCGTATCGGCACGGATAGGTTAAGGCTGTTAGAAATGATTAGAGAGAACAGTCGTATTCATAGGGTAGTTATTTTGGATGGCTTGGCTTTACCACTTTACCTTACAACAGAGCTGATCCCTGATTTGACAGTTAAACTCATCGCTTCTAAGAATGTCGCTTTAAATAGACATATAAAGCGTTATGGTTATAGAGGAATTTTGGATATTATAGAATACGGTAATGAGGAATATACCTTTGAGAAAAATAAAAATACTTTAGTAATCAAAAATGAAGAAAACATCAAGAAAATTTTTGTCCGCATTATACGTAGATACAATTACGATTATAGTTCTTTAATTGATAAAGAGGGTATCCCTGAAAATATATTTAATTTTGTCTTAACGAAATATTTTAATAGAGGGGATAATCTTATTTTGAGTATAGAGAAATATCTTTTTGGATATTTAAGAGAGAGAAAAGCTTCTGTCGAAAGAAACGCAAATTCTCATAATCAGACAAGTTCTCCCCTTAATGAAGATGAGATAAAGGAATGCCTTTATAAATTAAAGACCAACCTTGTCTTTGAGAACTTAAGGAAAGAGCCATTTGCTGTGGGTAGGATTATTCTACAACTCCTGCCTGAACGCAAAGAGGATAATCCCTTATTGGTAACGGGGATAATTAAATTATTGAGTATGGCTATAAGACAGGGGGCAGGTGATCTTTGGGCTGTTTATTTCCATTTAGGATACATCTATTATAAGTATTCGGATTTTGTTTTGGCAAATCAATATTTTGAAAAAGCATTTATTCATTATCCCTATAATCCTTCCTTAATAAATCTTTATTCTACATCTTTATGTCTTGAGGGTTATGCTTATAAAAATTGGGGCAAGATAATTCGTTTATTTTACAAAATGACCAAAATGAATCCTCTGCTTGAAGAGAAATATCATCTTTTTCAATTTTATTTTGGTGTCGCCTTTTATCAATACGCAAAAAAAGAATTCCCCAAGGAATTAAGAGAGTATCTTTTTAGAAAAGCAGAGGAAAAATTTAAAAAAGCCCTTTCTTTATCCGATAGGGAAGATGAGAAGACTATCAGAGCATTATTTAATCTTTATATGGAATGGGGAAGATACGATTTTGCGCTCTATTGGCTTGACCAATTAAAAGAACCCTGGCAGGAAAGCAGGATAGTTGCCAGTTGTTATTCTCGGCTGGCCAGACAGATACCCCATCTGCATCGGCAGATAGAAGAGATTTATAATACAGCCAACGCCTCCGAGTTTGATTATTACACCTTTGCCCGATATTTCTGGAAGACAGGTGATTACGATAAGGCAAATAAGGCGTATCTCAAAGCGATCCTTAGAAGTAGACATAAAAAGATATTTTATTTTGAACGGGGTATATTGCTTATCCAGATGGCTTTGTACGGGAAGGTTTTATCTTACAAAGAAAAACTTGTCCAGCAGGCAGAGACGATGTTTGATATTCTTTTTTATGATGAGAAAAACCCATGGCGCTATCTGGGTATCTATGGAATGGCTTTATTGTCTATTTTGAAGAGCAACTATCTCCGTGCAGAACAGCTTCTTTTAGCCTTGTCAACATATCCTCTTTTACAGCCCATCGTAAATGTTTTAAGAATGTTAGTGAGGATTTATTTATCCTTCTCTATGTATAGTTATACCTCCTTAGAAATTGTAAAGCAATTTGAAGAATTTGTTAGAGAATTTAATAAACTTTCTCTAAAGATGGATAGCTTAGGTTATTATCTTCCGTTGGCCATCAGAGAAATAATTATTCGCATGGTATTAGAGGATAAAGACAATCTTGTGTATAAAATATTTTTGAGGAATCTTAATACCGGAAGTCTCCAGCAGGCTCAGGAAATGCTATTGAATGTCAGTAATAAAAAATTATTAGAAAAAATGGAAAAGATGCTTCAACAAGAAAAAAATAAGAGGGCTTCTATAAAAAGAAATAATTTCCGAATTATTAGCAATAAATCCTATGATTCCTCAAGCCCCTTATTTAAAGTATCTGAAGTGATTAATATAAAAGATTATATTGAACAGATATCCTGTTGGCTTGAAGAAGAGAGGATATCTTCTCATATTCTTCTTAAGGAATATTTCCAGCAGTGGTTCTTAAAAGGTAATTCTTCCCAGCACAGGGCGGTGGAGCATCTTTTAAAAAATTTAACAGATTTAGCGATAAGCAACGAAGCAGAGGAGATAAAAAGTAAAGTATCTTTATTTACAACTGTAACTCAGGCAGTGCGTAAATCATGCGGTATGGTTAATGGGACATTCTTTATCGCTTCGGAGAGGTTAAAACAGGATGATGAAAGGTTCTTGGTTGTTTACAGAGAAGATGTTTTATCAAATTACACGCATCTACTCACTGCCAGAAGCAGTGGTTTAGAGATTGCTCTTTTTGATTTTACTCCCTTATGGCTTAAGGTCAGGCAGATTACCGAAGCCAGTATAGATAATTTTGCTTCCTTGGTGGCAAGAATAGATGTACTACAAAAGAAAGGATTTAGACTCTATGATGAAGATACAGCGATAAATTGTATATATTCACAGATTATCAATAGTCTTGCAGCTTTTCTTTGGAATTATGCTATGGAAAATCATCTGCTCGGAGAAAAAATGTTCTATGAGAGGATAGAATTACTTTTGCTCAAAGCGATTTCTATCTTTCCTGATATGAGAGCAAATTATGATAATCTTAAAATTCTAAGAGAAAATCAGATAGCTAAAAATAGTTCTCCTTTGAATGCCAATGAAGGTTTAAGGATTTATATGCTGGTTAATCCTTATTGGTCTGTCCATAAATATGGAAAAGAGGCGGTATTTTTTATGACCGAGAAATGGAAAGAGTTTATAAAGAAGGCAGCGGAAGAGCAAAATTCTCATCTCATACTTGTAATCTGGCGTCTGGACCGACAGGTATTTGCTAAGTTGCTGAACGGAGAGGATATTTCTTTAGATGAGTTAGCTATGATTGCGGTATCTAATGAAATGGCCAGAAAGGTTAAGGAATTGCTTACTTGGGCGGTTTCGCTTATGTCTGGAAGGATAAGTTATTATCAGTATGAATTGTGTCTGCCTATTCTTCAGAAGAAGGTTTACCAGGAATTCAGAGTCAAATATGGAGATTTCAAGATAGATAGGGTTTTTGTAGCAGGAGAGCTTTTGGGCAGATGTGTTCATGAACATGCTCTGGGTTTAGCCCAGGCCTTAGATATACCTTTAGAAAGGATAGTTATAAAACATCATATTAGTATAGGAGAAATTAAAGCTCATCCTTGGCAAATAGGTTCGTTTTCCCGTCAAGAATTACGTTCTAATTTTAGAGAATACTGGAATTATCTAAAAGAACGTTGGCCGCAGTTTAGCCGAGGTAGTAGTTCTTCGCCACTAAATATACCTTACGATATATTAAATCAGAGGGAAAGGAATTCCTCCCCTTTTTGGCTTAAACAGAATTTCCCAGAATTAATCGATAAAACCATTATCAGTCTCTCTATGGAAGGAAATATCCCTGAGTTTGCTGAATCAAGGGCTCAGTTTGCCAATACTGTAGGTGGTTTAGGGATTTATTTCGGAGATAAATTAGAGGGCTTATCTAAAATTGGGATAAAAGCTTATGGCATACAACCGGCGTATCAAAGATTAAGGAAAGCAGGCAAGAGCATCAAGGTAAACTATCTGAAACTCAAAAAAGAAGCGATAATAAAGAGGGTTTATGATTCAGAAGGAAACCCTCTTAACTTACAGGTTTACGCTTGGGATATTGAGGAACCGCATAATCCTTTTAAAAATCCTTTAATTAATGTAGAGGTATGGCAACTAAAGCGGGATGAGGCAACTTTATTCCTCTTATTCTCTAATGTATTTGATGTTATCTATCCTGAAGATAGAGTAAAGCGTTTTACTCAGGAGATTGTCTTTGGCAAAGCGGTTTATCAACTATTAAAAAGATTAAGGATTATTCCAGATATCCTTCATCTTAATGAAGCCCATACCGTAGTGGCAGCAGCACAGGTAAGGGCAGATGAGGAATTCAATAAAACCGCCATAGTTTATACTGTGCATACCAATGTTCCTGCGGGATTGGAGATCTTTTATGCAGGAAGCCTAAGAACCGATGTTGACCGGATGATGTATCAGATAGGCGTTCCTGAAGAAAAGCACCTTCACTTCCGCTCCAAGTTTTTAAGACCAAATGGAGTGGTTGATTTCTGCTACGCTGCTACCCACCTTGCGGATGTGATTAATGCGGTAAGCCAAGAGCATGCAGTAGCTGCCCAGAAATTATTTAAGAATATGTACGGAGAAGACTTTAAGGTGGAGGTGATAGGAATTTTAAATGGTTCAGGCCAGATTTGGAAGCATCCTCTTTTAAGAAGATTTGATGCAGAAGAAAGAGCCCCTACTTTGGATGAACTCTGGGATATCCATCAGCAGGCAAAAAAAGAAGCATTTAAAGAAATCGAAAGACGCACAGGTAAACAGCTTGAATTGGATAGACTTACTGCTTGGTTAGTAAGAAGAATTGTAGATTATAAGAGCCAGTATCCTATATTAAGATTTTTGGTGCATATTATGTGTGCGGATAGAGATAAGTTATTTAGCCGTGAAGAACTTAAAGAGTTATGGTTTGGTGATATCCCTGATTTGGCTTCTGATTTTAATCGTGATTTGGTAGAAGCAGTGCTTAATTATATTTTTGAAAATAGGCAATATGTAAATGGTTTAGGTATGCAGGTAATTGTGGGAGGTCCGGCTTTTGAGCAGTTCTGGGTAAGTGAGTTTAGACGCTGGTCAGAAGATACCCTTAAGTTTAAAAATAGATTTATCTATGTGCCTTATTCTGATATCAAATTACTTAGGATGCAGGCACAAGGCGCAGATATCCTGATTAATATGCCCCGACCTTTGGAGGAAGCCTGTGGAACCTCGGATCAGCGAAGTGGCTTAAATGGGGGAGTAAATATCGCCATAAAAGGAGGCGGTTTTAAAGAATGGATTGTTGATTATGAAGAAGACAGGGAAAAAGGAAATGGCTTCTTATTTGGTCCTTATACAATTCAGAAAGATGGAGAATTAATCGCTGATATCGCTTTATTTTACCGAAAGGCACCCGCGGATATTTTACATAAATTGGAGATTGCGGTAAGGCTTTTCTATGAACATCAAGAGGCCTGGAAGGAATTGATGCTTAAATCTTACCTTACTGCGAATGAAAAGGTTACCGCAGTGGCGATGGAAAAGAGGTATGCTTTTGTCTATCAGTTGGCACTGCAAAAAAGAAAAGAACATTCCAGCTCGCCTTTAATCTTTATTTCCCGCCAGATAAGTTATTATCCTAATTTAGGAAATTATAAGAGTTTTAATGTATTTCTTGACACAACCAAAGATTTGGTTGCCAACTTTACCTATGTAATTTCTGAGGATAATCAACAACCTTGGCGTCTGTTGCATCTGGATGTTTTTCCTCAGGCAAGGGGGAATAAAATAGGTTCAATAATTTTTAACTGGATAATTTCTCAAATTAAAAAAGATTCACTGTTTCTTGTTCATACGAATGACCTAAGGTTATTATTGATCTGTCAGCGGTTTTTAAGCGCGATAGAGGTTTTCAATATGGTTAAAAGGGTTTATTTTTCTAAAGAAGACCTCCAAGATTTAATAGCTTATTTAAAAGAGAAAAGACGTACTACCCTCTTAGAACCTTTAGAAATTTTAGGTAAGCCAGCAGTCCATTCAGAATTATTAAGTTATGTTATTTTAAAAGAGACAGAAGATTTAGATTTTACCCATTCCAGTTCGCCCATAGAAAAATCTAATCCGTTAGAGCCAATTTTCTATTCTCTTGTAGTCTCTAAAATCTCTCAAACCCAATCCGAAAAAGAATTTGGCAAAGACTGGGTATCTGGAGGGTTTAGGTTAGAGGATTTAGAAGAAGGTAAGTTAGTAGAAGGATTAACTAAAGAAAATGCTCAAATTTTAAAAGCAAGGATAAATGAATTATTATCCGCAATTGAAAAGACTGGACCACCCAGTTTAGTTCATAGTTCAGAGTTCATAGTTCGTAGTTTAAAGTTCATAGTTCAGAGAATAAAATTCTACCTTACCAACAGCCAAGAAAAGTTAGGAAAAGACAAAGAAACCTGCCTTCCTTATGTATCCGCTTGCGATATCCAAACAAAAGAGATATACCTGCATATAATTGAATTCTTCAGACAAACTCCTACCAAGCAGTTAGAAATTATTTTTCACGAAATTCTCCATTTTTTACATCCTGATTGGTCAGAAGATAAAGTAAAAGAAGAAACAGCAAGGATAATGAGAGGGATAACTGCGGAGAGAAAAATGCACTCCGATAGAGCCAGCGCGGTTAAGATTCACATTATTGAGGAGCATCAGGAGATGCTTTATATCCTAAAGGAATTAGGGATTTCTTCGGGATTACTTATTAATTTTGACGCGCATTCTGATTTGGGTTTAACAAAAGAGGCTGTTGCGGATTACAATTGGGTTTCTTTTGCACTTGAGGATGGTTTAATTCAGGATTATTACTGGGTTGCAGGGGGTAATATAAGGTTTTCATTTGGTTTGGAAAGAATAATGCATTTTTCTGGAAAGGAGCAGAAATTTATCGGTTATCTTAGTAAGATGTCGGAATTTTTTAATTATTATCCAGTAGTAAGTATTGACCTTGATTATTTTATTCCTAATAACCCTTACTTATCGTACATAGAAGAACGTCATATAGATGCAGCGATAAGAGCAATTATTCGCTTTTTTAGAGAAAAACGTATCTGGCCGTTGGTTATTGTTATTTCCATATCTCCAAAATATACCTTAACGGGTTTACAGCCTTATGTATTATCCCAATTAGTAACCGCTTTAAGAGAATTTTTAACTAATAAATTTTTAGCTGAAGATAAGTCGTTTTCAGCAGAAATAATTAATGATTTGAACTCTCAATTAAAAGACACAGAAAGTTCCTCTCCCCTGCATTCTAGTTTACTACCCATTTATAAAGAATACCAAGCCCAGGTAAAAATCATTTTATTAAATGGTCCACTTACAGGAAAAGAACTGTACAATCAGACACATATCCCGCTTTTTGATTTATGGCGGGTCTGCAATTTATCTAAAGGAATTTCTTTGCGATTTGTGGGAACAAGATATTTAAGATTTGATGATAATCTTTACGGTAAAGTGCGTTTAACCCCTTCTTTGTTGAGGGCATTTTATACTTACTCGGTAGTGGGGTTAAAAGGCGATGTGCGGATAAAAGCAAAAGCAAAGAAATTAAAAGAAGAGATAGAGACGATAAGTAAGGCAAAGAGGGAAGTAGCGGAACGTGTTATCGATGAATTACTGAATTCATTCTCACCAGAAGAGAAAGGCTTATTAGAGCAATTTGCGGTATTCCTTTTAGACGGAGATGTTGCCTTTAATATGGCTCATTGTGATATACGCGAAGAGAAAAGCACAGGAGAATTAGTGCCGGGCTCAGATATAGATATAATCATAATTTTAGATGAACCAGTAACTAAATATAGAAAGAATTTGGACGATGCTTTTATTCGGCTTTCCTGGAGGATTTTTAAATTGGAACGGGAGGTACTTGATTATACTATACATTCTTTAATGGAAATAGAACGATATGCGAAGATGCAGGAAATAAAAGAGATGATTTTAGTTAAGAATATCTTAGAGAGTGTAATCTTAAGAGGAGATAGCGGACTTTATAATCAGGTATTGAATATTTTGCGTAAGACAGAAGCAATAGAGAAGATAAGATCCTACCGCAAAAAAGCCTTGGCTTGGAATAAAGCTACCACAGATTATCTTTTAAGGGTGGAGAATCCTACGGAAGAAGAATTAAGGATATTATTTAGAGGTACCTTTGAGGATTTCTCAGAGTTAAAAGAGAAGGAGTTAAGTTTAAACAGAAATAAAAATTCTAGCTCTCCCTTAAATGAAAACCTGGCTTCTATTTTAAAGATTACTGATAGAAAACCTCAGGATTTGAAGATTTTGTTTACCGATTTTGAGGGAACATTGGCAGAACCTCATCTTATTAACAATGTTAGTATAGTTATGCAATATCATAACCATAGAAAGTTATTCTATAGACCTTATGAAGGAGTAATTGATTTATTAAGGGAATTAAAAAAGAGGCAGGTAAAAGTGATTATAGTCTGTGGTGGTTATGGGGATTTTGTAAAATATAATCCGGTGGACATATTTTATACTGATAAGGCAAAAGTAATAGGCACGATTTTGGAAAAAGAAAAAATAAATATAAAACAGGTAGCTTTTCTTACCGATGACCTTTATGATGTAAAAATAGTCAGTAAATTAGGACTTATTATATATGGTTTCTGTAGTAGCAAGAAAAGTACGGAATTAGAAATAATTAATAGTGGAGTAGATTTTATAATCTATAACTATAAAGATATAGAGGCAATACTTAAGGCATTAGGGCTTAAAGAATTAAATCCATCTAGTTCGCCTTTGGGTGATAAAAAATATAAAAATTTAAGAATTTTAGGAACAAAAAGATGCTTTAAAGAAAGATTTTCAAGTTCACCGCTTGAAACAGTTGAAATTAATTTATCCAAAGATTTTAAAGAAAATCTTTTTTATAATGCGAAAGCAATTCTTCCTTATCATAATATCCTTATGGCTTTAAATATTCTTTTGGCAGATAGGGTTATCTCTACTTTAAATAAAATTATAGTTATTTCTTCAGAATACTATAAAGTAGAGAAAGAAAATGATACTTTAAAAATATTCTGTCCGCTTAGCAAAGAAGCTAAGACTTCTGATATTTTATATGCGCTGAAAAGAGACCTCGGCTTTGATGTGATAGAGGCATTGGAAAATATAAAAAGAAAGATGCCTTATCTTTTAATTAATCCTGATGATTTTAAAGCAATAAATATTATCCTACATCAGCGTTTGGCAGGATTAGGAGATTTAGTATTCGTCATAAATGCAGGACAGGTTCTGCGTCAGGTATTTCCGGATAAGGAAATAAGGATTATCTTTCACAGTCCTGAAGATTTTGGGCTTGTCTGTGAAACAAAACTTTTAAAATGGCTAAATCCCCAATTAAGTTATCAAGAAGTTGAAGGTTTAAAGGTTATAGATATAACCCGCTATTTTAAAGAGAGGTATTCTTTAGAAGAAGATCCCTTCATTTTAGAGAATCAAGCCTGGTATAGGGCGCAGGAAGAGATTATTGACGAAGACGATGTTTCTGTAGTCTATGCCTTAGGTCCTACCGAGAAGGATATCCACAGTTATCTGTTGAGACTTTACGGCGGGAAAGCGAGAACCCAAATTTATGTATACGAATTGGGTTTCAAGAGTCTCTTTCAAAATCCCTTAGAATACGGTTATGCGCATTTAGGTTTTGGTAAAGATGAAATCGGTCTTCCGCCCGTATCTCCTAAAACCAAAGAGATATATTCTCAGAAATATCCGCGGATTGAAGAAAGGATCCTTAGTGAGCGCAGAAGAATTTTAAAGAAGTTTCCTAATTGGCAACTGCTCGATGGAGTTTTAAAACAGGAAAATCTCAGCCGGAGTATAAACTCAGAATGGGGCTTCCTCTATTGTCATAGACCTGAAACAATAGAATCTTACTTTAGAATTTTTGAGATGGCGCGCATTAATCATTACAAATATGCCTCTGTAGATACAACATTTTTTATAATGTGTGGGAGAAAGGATAGAGAATTACATAATAAGGTATATGAGATTTCCCAACAGAATGACTACAACCTTTTTGTATATTCTGATAGATATGAGAAACTTAGCTGTATAAATGTTTCCCAGAATAATAATGTAAGTATAATTTTAGATTATTCTATTCCCAGAAAACTTTTTAATGAACTCTTCCTCTACAGTGATGACCTGCCTACGGTGGTAAGTGGTCAGGATAATTTAGCCAATATTTTACACCTTAACCTACTTTCCAGTGGCAGACCTTTCTTCTGGGAAGTACTTATCTTTCAGGTTTTAGCAAAGTATGACCTTATTGATTTTGTGCGTAAAAAGCTCGGTAATGAAGAGGCAGAATTTCTTAATAAATTATGGAATTTTAATATAATTAGTCCGCAACAACAGGAAATGTTTTTTGCTCCCCGTAAATATCGAATATTCTTTAAAAAAATCGCTCAGGCTTTAGATACCCATCCGGGATTTACTCCATATATATATTATCTTATTTTTACACAGCTCTACCGTAATGAACCATCTAAAGTAAATATCAATATGGATAGAATTCTTCAGGAATTTAAGGATAGGTCTTCCAGCCCCGTACGCATCTCTGACTTTGATGTCGCTTCTATTTTTATTGAGAAAGATTTCTTATTTAAAGTAAATCCCGCGGTATTAGAAGAGATTAAAAAAATAATCGCTTGGAGAAATTACCGTCATCTTAAATTCATAAGATTAGTAGGATATCGGGGGGGAAGAACCGCTTTAGTTAAATTAAAAGATAAGCTTAATATAGAAGATAGGGATATAAGTCTAATGGAGATAAAAGGTATGGTCTACCATGACGGAAAAGGTAAAGTTTTTCCTCCTTTGAGAGAAATCTATCCTTCACCTTTAGTGCCGACAATAGATTGTTCTAACCGCATTTCTCTTCAGAAGCGTATAAATCTTAAAGGGGGATTGCCCCTGAGGAATGCGAAAAACGAATTTCTAATCTTAAAGGAGCTTAAGGATAGCGGATATAAAACGGATTATCCCGTAGGTTTTGGTAGTTACATTAATTATAAAATCAAGAATAAAAACTTCGGGTTCTTAATCCGAGGATTAGAAGAGCCGATTAATTTAAGACTTTGGCATTGGATAAGAAAAAAGCATAGTTATATCATCGGTGATTTTAAAGCCCGTTACAGTGATGAACTTTTATTTATTTTTAAAGAATACGGTTTGGCTTTACGTCACCTGCACGATAGATATAGACTGGCTCACCTCTACCCGCATATGCTTAACATTTCTTTAAATAGGGATAACCAGATGATATTCCATGATTTTGAAGGCTCGCGCATAATAAAAGATGAATCTGTTTGGGTTGTAGTGGGCTATCGTTTAATAGATTTATTCTCTGCTTATCTACATTTCCTCAAGTTTAACTTTGGGGATTTAGTGAGATGGGATACATTGGCTAAGATCAATGAGTGTTTCTTGGGTACTAATCCTTTCTTAGCATTCTTCTTTGGGTACTTTTTTAAAGAATTAGACAAATTAAGTAATGCAGAAATTATTCGTTTACCCGAAGAAACAATAGAGACATTCTATACCGCAATTAGCCTACCTATCAATTTAATAGAAAATAATCTTATCTTTATGCTCTATGAGATAGAAGTTAACTTAGTTAAGGAACTAAATAATTCAGAACCAAAAAATGCCTCTTCTGCTTTGGATAATAGATGGGTAAAAGAGATAGAACGCAAAGGAGAGGCAAGACGTTTAGAAAAAATATGGCCTAATTTAAGGGTAATTAAATTGAGCGATTATCCCATTATTGAGAAAGTTTTAGTGGTAATGGTTGAATTTTTCGGTAAAGAAAAAATTAAGAAATTAACCGAAATGATAGAGGCGGGCGGATTAAGGTCAGGGTCTTCTCGGATAGCTGCGGGTTATATCCTTGCTGACAAAAAGGGAATTTTTATCAATGAGATACTCTTAGATAGAGAAAGAGAGGATGATTTAATCTGGACGCTGGCAGAGGAGTTTGGGCATTTCTGTGGTTTGCCTGAATTGGATATTGTAACCGACAGTTTTAAGAATGCGTTTTCCAGAAGGTTTAGGCAGATATATCCGCCTTATCATAAAGGTCAGGATTTATTAGAGCAAAAAAGAAAGAAAGACATAGAAGGCAGGAGTTACCGTTTTAAAGATTTCTTCTATAAGGATGAGCCTAAGGTGCAGTTCTATTTTGAAAAAACTGTAAAGTTAAATTTAAAGTTAATTGAAATTAGAGCCCGCCGGGTAAATATAAAAAACAGAATTAAAATTTTAGAAAAACATATGGCTTTAGAAAAGATAGAGATTTTAAATAAAGAATTAGAAGAGACCAATAAAGAACTGGAGAGATTTATAGACCAGATAAAGGAATTTATGGAAACAATAGAGCCGGCGACTTATCCAATTTTTATAACTTCCGCAGAGAACCTCAGGGCCATTGCCAAGGATAAACTAAAGAAAGTTATAGATTTAATAGATAAGAAGAATGAACCAGCAGCCAATGCAGTTTTGGTCTCGGTAGCCGAGAGTTTTGCCAAAGAGTTAGCTTCTTTGGTAGAAAACAGAAGGAAAAGACAACCCAGAAGACAGCTTATAGGATTTGATTTTAAAACACAGAGGGTTTGGGTTTGGCAGGGGCGTCAGGTAAACTATCCTATAACTCTTAAAGACTACACTATCTTTAGGATATATGAACCACAGTATTATCGACTTTTCTGGAAGGCATTGAAGGCGGTAGATTATCAAATTAATACCGCCATCGAAGAACTGCTCTGGTTAAGACAGGTGTATAAGGGATTATTGGAAATGAAACGTTATTTAGACAGAGAGATATCCTCTTTAGAGAAAGGTATCCAGCCATCAATACCAACTGAAAGGTTTAAGCAGATGCAGGATTATCTTATAGAGGTAAGTTTGAAATTAGAGAAGGCGATTTTAGGGATAAAAGATATTATAAATTACTCTTTAGAATTAATTGTCTCTTTAAATAGAATAGGAGAATTTAGGGCTGGTCGGACTATCTTGGCAGTTACCTTAAAACTTATTGAGATAAGGGGGATTTCATTAAGGGAGATTATTGAAAATATCCAAAAGGGTAGATTAACTTTATTAAGAGAAAAAGTTGAGAGGAGAAACGAAGAATTATTAAGTCGTATCAATAAAATATTACAGGATTTAGAAAATAAAGACAGAGATTCTTCTTTTGTAAAAATTAATGGGTTATTAAGGTCAAAGAGATTAAAGCTTTGTTTTGAGGAGCCGGATTTATGGGGCTTAAGACAGGTTTTGGGATACACCTCACAGTTGCTTAAGAAAAACCAGATTAAACCCGCGCAGGAAAGGTTATCTTGGGCAAAGAGACGCATCGAAGAGGCAAAGACTTTAGGAAAATTTATGCAAGATTTTAGGGATTTATTTATTAATAGTAATCTGCAAAGAAGGAGTTTATCCGAAGAGGAGGCTTTTAATATAAGTTTTGAAAAATTCATAAAAGAGGCAAATTTAAATAAAGGTTCTCCGCAAGCAGATTTATGGTGGACAAGATTCTACCGCGCTGCCTTTATAGATTTAGAGATAGAAAATCCCCAAGATAAAACCCATAAGATTATCAATCCTCTCTTTAAAGCGGTGACCGAGCTTATCGAGATTAAAGAGGCTTATCATTTTAAATCCCTTTTAAGAAAATTTAAGAAAACAAAACCAAACACTTTTGCATTTATTAATATTTTGATAAATGAAGGGAAAACAAATATTAAAAGTTTATCAGAGCAGGAAAAACTTCAATTATTAGATAGATTAGCCAAAGATTACTGCTTAACTGAGGAGGCAAAAGATACCCTTAGAAAATCATCCCGCTCAAGTTCAGCCTTGTCTGATAGTTTGCCGCTGCAGAAAAATCGGCCAACCTCTCCGTGGCTGGTGGGGGCCGAGGAAAGGAAACTTTCCTCTGCAGCGGTTTATAAATTAAGTTCTTCTCCATTAGAAAAAGATAATTTTAAAATCAAAGATTCTGCGGAATTAGATTTGTCTTCTCCTGAGATATTTGCTCTGCGTAGACAGTTAGGTAATCTGGAGAATGATTTGATTAGAAAGGCCCGATACGATGAGGCAATCTCAGTACTGAATAAATTATTAAATCGGATCAAATACTTACGTTTAGAACCATCTATCTCTAAGTTAATGGAACTCTTTGTTAAGGAATATTTAGGCTTCGTTTATTATCGGCGGGGTAATGCTCAAAACAAAGATTATAGCAGGGCAGTCGAAATATTTGATGGATTTATAAAGGAGATGGAGGAGTTACCGGATTTCCAGAAACCGATTCCCAAAGAAAGGGTTATTTTGAATGCGAGATTAAATCTTATCTATTGTCTTGAATTTAAATATTTATTTGAAGATAACGATTTAGATAAGGCACTTAATCTTGTAGAGGAATCCTTAAAGGAGTTTCCTTTTGATGCTGAACTAATTTATCATAGCGCAAGGTATTACTATGCGAAGGGAGACGTTAAAGAGGCAAAGAGTAGATTTGAACAGGCCCTTAAAGAAGCAGAGAGAAAAGAAGAGGAAGAGGTTTTAGGATTGATCCTACGCGACTTAAGTAAAATTTATGCGCAGGAAAAAGATTTTAATTCAGCAAAAGCTTTAATTAAAAAGGCAACAGAAAAAATATCCGATTTAGAAAAGCCTTCTTGCCTTTATCTTTGGGGGATTTATCTTTACCAAGAGGCAGAACATACAGAGGGAAATTATGAGGAAGCCATAAAGATGTTAAATGAAGCCAAGGATAAGGGTATTAAAAGGCAGGATATATTTACTCTTCTCATCAAAGCCTATCTAAATGCTCAACTTTTCTTAAGGGCAATTGAGTTATGGAAAGAGGCAAAATCGATTTATCCGGAGATAGATTTTGAAAGAATAATTTTAAACGAGATAAAAGATAAAGAAGCATTGGATATAATTTTAGAGGCGGTTTTATCTTTCAGAGAAAGCGGGGTATCCGAGAAATTCATAAAAACATTAAACCAGATGGATTTAGATTTTACATTCTGGATAGACGCATTAGAAAAAATAAAGCAGGATTTAGAGAGAAAGTTAAACAAAAAAGACAAGGCTAAACCGAAGGATTTGAATAAAAGAGAATTTTTAAATAATTTAATCAGTTTGATCCAAGAGAAACGCGTTCAACAGGAGAAAAAGGATATCTTAAGAAGAATTCAAGAGATAGAAGAGATAGTCAGTCTGATTGAAAAGAAGGAAGATGAAGGCATCCTTGAGGAGAAAAAGCATGAATTTTTAGCATTAAAAAGTCGGATCCCTTCTAATTTAATAGCGGAACCAGAGATTGAAGAAAAAGTTAATCTGTTAGAGCAAGAGATAGCTCAGGCAGAAAAGAGGCTCGAGCAAGATAGAAAAAGAGAGGATAAAATAGAAAATCTTTTAAGAAAACATCCACGTTTGGTTAAGGATAAATTGATGAGGGATATCCTAAGGGAACTGCTTCAGAAGAATAATTGGGATGAAAAAGAGGTTGGAGATCTGATCATCAGAAACAGAGAATCGAGGCATCTTCTTTTGGATTATCTCCTTTTGGAATTTGGCTGTGGAAATATAAGGATGACTTTGCGTTGGAAACTTATAATTAGATTCATAAATTTCAATTTTGATTTGAATCAGATAAAAAGAGCAGTCTCCAAGATAAAAAATGAACCTTACTTGATAGAATTTTTGCTTAGTTTGGATAATAAAGAAGACTGGTTAGAATTACTGGGTAAAGGTAATGCCAGTTCACCTATAGAATTCTGGTTTTTAGATAAAGAAAGACCGTTTAGGCTAATTGGAGAATTAAAAGAACTTTTAGATTTAGCTAACGAACGTTATTTAATTTTTAAAATGTATTCAGATATTTTAAATGATGTAAATGCTCTTTTCTCTCTTGAAGAATATCCGGTTGCAGCATATGTAATCTCGTCTTTCATCGAGAGAGAACAAAATTATGGTCAAGCAAAGCACATATTTTCAAAAGCTAAATTTGATTTTATAGAATGGAGACGGATTTTAGAAATTATAGATAAAAAAATCGAACATCAGTCTAAAAATGTATTTTTATATTTAGAGAAAGTTCTTCTGTTAGACCTCCTTAGAGGACTCAATTATCCTGACTATTCACAAGAGCTTAATATAACTATTTCAAGAACGATTGATTTGGCTTATGGGAATGAATTGCTGGGGATAAAACATCTTAGAGATACTTGGTGGTTATCCCTGTTTGTTCTCAGTACAATCACACTTTTAGAGATTTTAAATTGTCTTAAAGAAATCTCTGGAAAGTTTAAAGAAGCCAGCGACTTAGTTTATTTTAAAAATGAACTTTTATTTAAATATCCCCATCTTATAACGAACGAGATTTTAAAAGCGCATTATTTAGTCTCGGATGAGCTGTTTGAGGTTGCCCTTTGGTTTAAAGAGAGTGGGGATTTAGAATCCTGTTTACAGTCTCTTTATGCAGCCAAGATTTTCTTGAGTGTCTTATTAAATTTGCCTTTAAATATTGGCGGGTTTGATATAAGGCCTTTAGGGATTAATTTAGATAAGGAAATCGAAGATACAGAAAAATTGGTTTTCTTAAAAAATACAAGCTCTCCTTTAGGAAGTAACCACTGTAGACCGTATCTGGTAGGTTTGTTATCGGTATGCTTTACAGTAATTATCCCTCAGAAAGCCGTCTCTTTAGAGCCTGCCAGTTATTTTTATAAGGAAATGCTTTTAAATGAAGAAGGACAAAACCTTTCAATTTGGGATAGGGTAATTTTAAGGATAGATGATGGGCCAAATGAGAAAGAAACACCTAAAATTTTGATGACCCTACGGGAATTAGGTATTACCCAGGTAATATTTAATTTGATCGGCACTAACATTGTGGATAGAGAAGGGAATATTTCCTGCTCAATCTCTAAAATTATCTCGGAAATCATAGAAAGCAATTACGAGATAGGTATCCATACCTATACTCATTCCCCATGGATATCCAAATTTAGTAAAGAGAGACTCGCCTGGGAGATTATAAAAACTCAAGAGGCGATAAATCTCGCCTTGGCTAAACAGAATAAAAGACCATATTTTGTTAAAAAATTTGCTACTCCCGGTGGAATAAGGAATTTAACCGCTGATTTAAGATCAGTTGTGAATAACTTTTATAACCCTTACAGTCAGAATAGTGTCTATTCTATTTTGGGGATAAAAAGTCTTAAAGAGATATATTCTCAGATAACCGAAAAGCAAGAGTTAGAATTACAGATTAAATGGCAGGGGGCAAAACATGACTATTGGGATATTGATACTCAGGATAGTATCAGGGGCAAAAGAAGACTCTCTGCGATGGAGGTTGTAGATTTATTAAGAGAAAAATTTAAAAAGAAAAAAGAGGTAATAATTTTAATCCATGATCGCAAAGGCGGTTGGTCAAAACAGCTACGGGAGATTGATTTTCTATGGAAGGTTAAATACGAAAGAAATCTGGTTAAGAAAAACTCCTCCTCTCCCTTAGAGTTAGAGGATGAAGGATTGCAGGAGTATTTAGAACAGTTATTTTCTGATTTTGGCTACAGTAAAGAACTGCGCAATAAAGGTTCTGTAAAGATAGATGGCGGTAGAATAATGCAGGTTAATTTTGATTTATATCCTTGTTTTAATAAACCACCTACCTATTTTTATCGGGCGGGAGATATCTTCGTAATTGATAAAGACTATCGCCATCTTATTGATGTTGACCGGATAAAACAGAATAAAGTGGTCTGGATAGATTTATTAAAAGAATATCCTGGCTATGACCATCGCTCCTTTGAGCATTGGACGGTGGGTTGTCTTTTAGCCATGCAGAGTTTGAATTTTGAACAAAAAGTAGTAGTGGATGCGGGCTGTGGGAATGCGGTTTTGGCTTTGGTAGCAATCTGTTTGGGCGCAAAAAGAGTTTATCTTTTGGACTATCAGCAGGAGTTAAAACCGATTATCTTAAGTTCGATAATGAATAACGGTTTCTCCTTGGAGAAAGTCAATTTTGATTATTTTGGTAAACTTTTCTGTCAGTTAAAAGAGATGGAGAAACCCTCCGAAAGAGTAGATATTCTGATGTTAAACCTGGAGGATTTTGGTATCCCGGGTATCTCTAAAGTAGATTACACACGCGCATTAAGAAATGATGACTTTAAGGATTTGGTAGATTTCTTTTCTCCCCAAAATGTAATTATTTCCGGTTCTTATCAGATTGAGGAATTAAAAGGGTATATAAGTAATAATCATACCCGTTATAAGTTTTATACAGAAATTTATTATGAAGATGAATTCTTATCCGCGGTATTAGTTAAAAATGAAGATTTAGAACTAAAGAAAACTTCTTCACCTCTAAGGGATGTGTTTTTAAAAGAGACATTTTCTATAGAGGATCTTTTAAATCTCTATAAGGATAAATGCAGAAATTTAAGTAAAGAGACTTTTAGTAATGAACTTGAATTTATCCAGGGGGTTTATAAATGGGCAAAGGAAAAATACCTTAATGATCCTGCTTCGGGAGAAAACTTAATTAATCATGTTTTAAGAGTAGCGGGTAGAGTCTGTGATTGGTGTCTGGATCCTGCTTATATAAGTTTGGCTTTAGCGCATCATCTTAAAAAAGAAGAGATAGAGTTATTGGATAGTTATAGGGCAAAGCAATTTTTTGGAAACCGGGATAACAGTAGAAGGTTGTATTATCTTATTAAAAGATTTATCTCGATTAAAAATATCCCTTATCGTGGGTATGGTTGGGAGATTAGGGGAACAAATACCATCCAGAACTATATGAATATGATTATCCAGCTCTGTGGTGAAGCAGAGGTGTTGCTTCTTTTATTTGCGGATAAGTTAGAGACGATTTCCCTTTCTGCTGATAAAGAAGAAAAAGAGTACCATTACCGCCAGATTATGGAGATATTTGTGCCATTGGCTGAACGGTTAAATGCTTACGATATTTCACGTAAATTAAGGGATACCGCATTCCGTTTTTACAGCCCCTTTGAATTTGCCATAATGGAAACCTCTTTTGAGGTTTATTTTGGGCTGACTTATGAAGAAGCCCAGATTTATTTGGATAAGAATGTAGAGGAATTATCCCTATTTTTAAAAGAAAGGAATCTTAATTTTGAGATTAAAGGTAGGCTTAAGTCTTTATATAACATAAAGAAAAAAATAGAAGAGGAACATTCAATTTTAAAGGAGATAAGGGATAAGATTTTGTCTTTACTTTCACTTCAGAAATCCCATTATGAAGAGATGGGTTTACTTATCAGTATGCTGGATGATCTCTTAGGGATGATGATTATTAGCCAGCAGGTGAATGAAGTAAGGCAGGCGGTTATGGATTGGTTGAATCGGAAGGGTCTTCAGTACCGTGTTGAATTACAGCATGATTTTGATAAAGGATATGAAGCGATGCATATCCATTATTTTGATAAGAGGCTACCTTGGGCAGTAATTATTATGGATAGCAGCAATTATCGTAAATACCGCTGTGGTCTTAGAGAGCCTGATCTTTATCATATTGAACCGGTTCCTCACTGGATATACAAACTGCGTCGTCAGTTGGGTAGAGAAGTGGTTAAGCAGACATTCTTACCTGACGACATAGAGCTAAGCCAGGATATAATAAATAACTTTAAGCGATTACATAGTCATCTGTCAAAATATATTTTTGTAGGTTTTATTACTGAGGATAAACATCGTACAAAAGGGTTAAGGGTAGTTCAGCTTCCTAAGTCAGCCATACCTTTAGATTTGGTATCTCATCCTGAGTTAAATATCTTTTCCCTATACGGAGGATTACTAAAGTTAAACTTAGCTAAGATTAACGATGATCTTATTCATCGTAAAGAATTAAGTTTTGATGCGGTAGATGAGATTGAACAACTGGAAAGTGGAAGTATCTACTGTTTGGATAAAGGTAAAGAACCAAAATTGAAAAATAAAGAATTTTTGAAAAAATCCTTACAGAGGGCAAAGACTTTACGTGCAAAACTCCAGATAAGAAGAGCGCTGGAGACGGAAGAGGTATTTAAAATGTGGGTTAGTAAAGGTAAGCATATGGCAAAGCAAAGTTCAGAGTTTTGCTTACTTTCCGCTAATAATATAGATGAATTTACCAGGGAAAGAGGGCTTCTAAATACAACCGAGTTATTTGCCAGTATCGGTTCTGCTGAACTGTCGCTTTCGGAGATAACGGAGTATTGGTTAAAACAGACAAAGCGTTTTATCACTGTTTTTGCAGAAGAGCGTTTCGGTATCCTTAGCAAAATTGTTGCCTTAATAGAAAAAGGTGGTTTCAATATACACAGGATAGTTACTACAGAAGATATTCCGGATAAAACTGGCCTTTTGCTTATCCGTATAGAGGTAGTCGCACCAAAAAGATTGAGTAATTCAGAATTAATTTTGAAGGTCTCTAAGATAGACGGGGTTCATTCGGTAAATATAGAAAATGAAGATGAACTTTCTGGTTTTACTAATAATTCATCCTCACCCTTAAAGGATGCTGAGCTTTATGAAATCTATGCGCAGGAAAGAAGAATCAGCCGTGAATTTTTTAAAGATATTCGGAGAGTACTGATCTTCTTTGGTTCGGCAAGGATAAAACCGTATCAGCGATTTTACCGTTGGGTAGAAGATATGGCTTATCTGGTCTCAAATGACAACAAGGATAAAGTTGATGCTATAGTTACCGGAGCAGGTCCAGGCCTAATGGAAGCGGTTAATAAAGGGGCTAAAAAAGCAGGGGCAAAATCATACGGGCTGAGTATAGATTTACCCCAACAGGAATTTCCTAATCCTTATCTGGATAGATTTATAAAATTTCGCTATTTCTTTACCCGTAAGATCGGCTTTATCAAACGTGCAGAAGCAGTGATAGTGTTACCTGGAGGCTTTGGCACTTTAAATGAGTTAATGGAAATACTGGTATTAAAACAGCGTAATTATATCCGGGGCATCCCTATTTTATTAGTAAACAGTAATTTTTATAATGGATTTTTATATTTTCTGAGCAGAATAGAAAAAATGGGCTTTTTAAATAATGATTGGCGTAAACTCTTGTTTTTGGTAGATAAAAAAAGACAGATAATTGAGTTAATCTCTGATACTTTTGAACTTAATCGTCAGCCGATAGATGATAAGTTGGTCTATCGGGGATTTTATAAGACGCTTTCTCGGTTAAAAGATTTAAAATCTAACGTAGCAATCCTGGGGGCCCATTCTTTACCTAAAGAGAGTAAATTCTGGAAATTAGCCCAAGAGATATCCTTTAATTTATCTTTAGACGGTGTAAATATGCTTTATTTTGGTTGTTGTGGGGTCTCGGAAGCGATTTGGCTTGGCTGTCAGCAGGCAAGGTATTTCAATGACCTTATAAGAAACAGAGCTATCTCTTTCTTTATAAACCATGACTACCGTCGCTATATAAGAAACCAGGACCTCTGCATAAATTCAAGTTATAAGTTTGTCCAGAAGTTTATGTTGATAAAACATACGGACTTGGGATTTGTTTTTCTGCCCGGGGGATTAGAAACGATCGATGTTTTGTTTGAAGTGTTATGTTTAATCCAGACCAAAAAGATACCAGCTGTGCCGGTGATATTAATAGATAGAAAGTTTTGGCAACCGCTGGATAATTGGCTTAAGGAAGTCCTTTTGAAATGGGAGGTAATTTCGCCAAACGACCTTAATCTATATCAAATAATAGATGAGCCATCTAAAGCTGTAGAGATCATCCGTGATTTTAGAAATATTATAAGGAGTTCTTGTTCAAGCCCTCTGAACAATTTTAAAGATAGTTCAGTTAATCTTTCTAAATTTGATATATTCTGGTATATAGACGGTATGGATGATAGTTATTTTTCTAATTTATATCTGTTTTTGAATTTTATGAGATTGAATAGATTGCGTTTTCTTGGTTTTTATAAGAAGGCTTCTTTAGAGCGAGTTTTAAAAATCGTAGAGGAGATTTCTTTCTTTTACCGAAAGTTCGGGTATTTTAAAGAACCCGCTACGTTTAATTTAATTTTATGTACCGAAAAAAATATATCTCAATGGGATAGATTTTTAAACAGATTAAAAATAGAAACCCTTTTAATAAATAAATATATTCCGTTTAAGGTTCTGATCTCTACAGGTTACGGTTTTGGGGATAATTACTATATTTATAATCCAGAAAGTAGCCCCTCTTACATTAAGGTAGATAAAATTAATAATTTGGATGATTTTAACCGCAGAGCCAATATACATTTAGCTGGTTCAAAAGATACAAGGTATTTAAGAGAAAAAGGGTTTAATGTAATAGATATCCAAAGATACAAACCGCAGGATATCTTACAGGCCTTACTGCATATGGAAAATTACCCTGCTATGCTTCAGATAAGTAATTTCTTTCGTTCCCATTTAGCAGGAGGGGCAATCTGTATAATTGATGGCAACCCCAAAACAGGTAAGACCACATTTTCTAAATTACTAAAAGACTGGCTTTTCAAGGAAGGCCTTCCTTCTGATAAGTTAGCTTTGATCCACGGAGATAGGATTGACCCCCATCTTTATCAATTAAATTTAAGATATAAATACCAAGATGCTTTAAGACAGATATTAGAATTCCTTTATAAAAAAGGTCATAGATTTTTCATCTATGAAGGGTTTCAAAGTGTAAGGATTTTTTCTTCAATAAAGTCTCATTTCTCTGAGATGTCAGTCTGTACTTACAATATGGAGGATAAGCTTATTTTCTATCCTCACAATGACCATAGAGATTTTAGTTCTACAAGCAGTCCCTTAAAGTATAAGTATCCTGATGAAAAAGCGGTTTATCAGGCTCTGCTCAAACGCCAACAGGAAGGGGTACCCATTAATTTAAAATCCTTGCGAGAAGGCCCATATAGAGACCAGGCGCTTTATTTGGCTATCAAACGCTTAGGGATTGTGAATCATATATTCGGTAAGGAATTTGTGTCTAATTTAAGTAGATCTTTTCAAGAATGTGGAATCCCTTTACAGGTTGCGGACTGGATTGCTTGCGTCTTATCAGACTATCGCTATAAGAAACCGATTCTTTTAAATTGGAAGAAACTAAAGATTCTTTCCGATGAACAAATTAAAAAGTTAAAAATAAAAGCATTTAGAGAACTTAATCTTGAAGATACCTTAAATGAACTTAGAGAGTATATAGACATTTTGAAAAAAGCTGGGCTGAGCGATGGAGAAATAATTAAAGTTTTGGGAGGAGGGCTTAATAGAAGGCAGTTAAAAATACGGGTTAAATTACAGAATTATTTTTATCACTACTTAAATAAAATGGGAATCCCTTCAGAGGTATCCCACAGGGTAACTTCTACAGTTTTGGGTTTTCGAGAATTGGAGAATCGAATAAATAATTATCTTAAAAACGGTTTGATTAGCGAAGAAGAGCTTATGTTTATAAGAGCAGGTTTTCTCAAGGAAGATATACTCAAAAAGTTAGCACAGCAGATTAGATACGAGATGAAACGTCTAAAGGAGGCAGGTTTTACCAAAGCTCAGCAGGCGATTTTAATTTACTTTGGTATTACTTTGCAGGCATTCCGACAACTGCAGAGTGATTTTCAGGCAAATAAAAATGAAGTATACTGCGCTATTCAACGGGTAAATCCTTCGCTTTATTTAAGAAAGATCAAAGAAAAGGAAGCTATACAGCAGAGCAGAAAGAATATCCTGATTAAAGAAATAAGCGATGCTTTAATGCCGGTTATTTCTAAAGAAGAATGGGCACGGCGGATTGCTTGCGGTATTATTGAGGGATTACTTCCTTGCCAGGGAGTATCCAACAGGATTCGTCGCTTAAGACAGGATAGATTTTTAAGGAACGGTTTGATGGATATTTATCTGCGTAATTGCTTTGAGGGTTTCTATAGAAATAATGTAGAAATAGAAAAAACACCTTCGTTTAATAAATTTAAAGAAGAAATAACAAAACAGGTTGCTGTTTATCTTAAAGGGATAGCGTTAGAAACGGAAAAGATTTCTCTTATAATTAAGCCATTTACATTTAAACAGATAGAGCTGGTCATCTGCAGGGGAATAACTATACACCAATTTGCAAAGTGGCTAATTGATTATGGATTAAGCAAAAGAGAACTTATTGATTTTATTGAGAGGCACTCCGACATCGAAAAAAGTATGGAAGCTAAATTTAAAAGAATTGAAAATCCATTCTGTTATAACAATAATAATTGCCCAAGAACAGATAAAAAAAGAGTAAATCCAAAGAAGAATCGTGATAACAGGCCATCGCATAATATCTTGAAAAAATGGAATCAGATATACTGTGGCGTAGATAGTTTGTTTGATTTAGAGAGGGCAAACATTCGATGGAGGAGGTATATAATTAGCAATAATCTTTTTGATGAATATTATAAATTTTTAGACCTCTGGATAAAGAAAGCCAGAAATGTAATCCTAAGGGAAGAACTTAGAAATAGAAGAGACTATTCAATTTTAAGGGAGTTTGTTTCTGATTATGGATTACTTTTGGGTAGCGGTTGCGTAAATATCCCATTACAATTAAAGAGACTGCTTAAACAAGAAATTTTAGATATCCCTGATGGTATCTGCCATAATTTACGTCTGATAGTAGAACCGCAGTTGTACTTTTTTGAAGCGATGGATAAGTATAGGGTTGTTGGTTTTAATAGAATAAAAGCACTGATTGAAAATTTTCCTATTGAGGTCTTGGCAAGGTACATAAAGTTTAATAGAGATTTAGAAGAGGTTTTAATAAAACTTAAAAATGAACAACCAGGTTGGTATGATTATTTAGAGAATATGCTTTTTAAAAAGATAAATCATAATTCTGGTAAACCAGCCAGCTCACCTCTTTATAATAAAGAGCATCAGTTTCTCCAGAGATTTTATTTGCCCCTCACTGAAAAGCAGAGCGATTTTTTAAGAAGATTAATAAATACCGCACTTCTTCAGATCGGATTGCAAAATATATTAGAAATGGATGCGGTTGATTTTGCACGTTTACTGGCAAAGAAATTCGGTTTAGGTTTTATTGATATAAGAAATGAAAATGACCTGGCTATGATTTACGATACACTGAGCAAAGTAGGTTTTAATAAGTCTAAGCTCAAAGTTAAACTAAATGGCGCAAAACTGTATATGCTTTCAGGAGGAAAAAACTGGATAGACATATTTATAAGATCAAAAAAACTTAAGGGTTGTATTGTTTATGATTCAGAAAAACTTAAAAGGATGGGCTATCTTTATCATCCTACCGCAGTTCATGAGATAGCGGAATATTTAGTAGCCAGGGTAGGAGGTATAGATGATGATTTTTGCAGGGTTTTTTCTCATGCTAATCTATTTGTTCTGGAACAGGAATTTGTTTTTTCCCTGAATGTAGGTAAGGCAAAGGAGGTTTTAGAGCGTTTAAAACGGCTAAGACCAGGGCTTAAGCATCCGCGGGCTTTCTTTGTATACGAGCGCTATTTAAGCTTTGTTTATCAATTAGAAAAAATCTATGAAAAACAGATAAAAAGCCAGACGGAAAGTAGTTCTCCTTTGATATCTTTAGGATTAGAGATTACGTTTGGGAGTTTCAACGATTCAAGAAAGTTATGCAGGGATGCGGGATGTTGTTTTTTTAGAAAGGGTACTCCTATAGAAGAGGAATTGAGAAAAATATACGGGCAAGAGCAAGAACTTTTAAGAAGAGATATTTTGCTTATCGCCTATCCTGATATAGAGATCGCGCGGGGTTTAGATTTAGATTTCTATTTTGAAGGATACGCTTGCAGGGCCTTAAAGGTAATTTTTGATTACCAAACAAAATTGTTATTAAGTAGCGAATGTATTATTTATGAGAAGAGACCAGCTATATGTCGCCAGTTCCCTTTTAATAATAGAAAGCATGTATGTATATACGAGCGATTTTTAAAAGGAAAAGAAAAGATATTTTATCTTTTAAATATTTCTCTTTTAGAAAGAAATATTTTATCTAAAGAAAATCTTTATATTACCGAAAAGGCAAAGAGGTTTTTAATTTCCCAAATTGAATCCGCAAAAGAATTTTCTATTGATGGTAAAAAAGATAAATTTATAATTTTAAAGCCCTCTAAAGATATAGAGGTAAGTATATATAATCAAGTTAAAACTAGTTCCTCTTCTCCTTTAAGGATAAATGCCTTTGGCTTGAATTATTATGTAAGGCAGGCATCTAAAGTACTGGAGAATAAGTTAGGAAACGATGGTTTAATCGAAGTAAAACTGATAGGAAGTGCCAGAACCCATGCGGATGAAGAGGGGAAGTTAAATTTATTATCCATCCATGATATCGATATTTTATTAATTACTGACTCTGATATAGAAGAAGAAAAAATTGTAGAACTTTTTTTGGAGGGGTTGAGTTCTTTATTTTCTTTTCATTCAGAAATTAAATACGACCAAGATACATACCTTCAACTTAGGCCCCTGTTGTATGAGTTAGGTTTAAGGGATATAAAGGCAATTTTGGATTTTAAAGGAAGAGCTTTATGTATAGATTTATTCTTTAGGCGGATAGAAAAAGGTACCCCTGAGGCATTCAGTCGAATTATACTTAATGCTTTAAAGGATGCTTTCGCCTCGGATATATGGATGATCTATCCGAAAAATCAACTTATTAAATACTTCTTAAGTGCCACTTATTATTTTAAGAGATTAGAAGAGATACATAAATCGATTAAAAGAAAATTTATAGACTTGAATTTATCAGAGGATACCATTTATAGAGAAATTATAGAAGAAGGTTATCTCTATGAATTACTTAATTTGTTGGGTTCAGTTAGAGATGAAAAGAAAAACTTAGAAGAAATCACAATGAGAGAAAAGGAATTTTATGATCTTACTGAGAATTATTTTCTTAGGCACAAAGAAAATTTGTATTCGGACAGGTTTATCCTTTTATAAAAGAAGGTGATAAGGTATGTAATAATTAAAATTTTAAAAATGGTTGATTTATGGTAAAATAAATAAAATAACCACAAATAAAAAAGGAGCAGAAGACGATGAGCCAAAATAACAACAATAATAACTACAGAGACCGACGTACCTTTGAGAGATTCCCTTTGAGTCTACCCGTAAGGTTCTTTGACTTCTATCGTCAGCAAGAGGGAGAGGGCAAAACCGTGGATATCTCAGCCAAGGGGATGGGTTTAGTTACGGAGAAAAATTTAAATGCTTATACTCCTTTGGAGATATGGGTGGATATCCCTCAGAGCGCTCAGCCGTTTTATGCTCGGGCAGAAGTAGTCTGGTCAAAACCTATATCTCAAAATCTTAACCGCGTAGGTATAGAATTTGAGCAGGCAGACCTTATGGGAGTCTCTAGACTTTTACGCGCAAGATAAATTTTTATTTTACAAGTTTAAAATCCTTGACCGAAAGGTAAAATTATGTTAGATTTTTTATCAATTTATTAAAAAGAAAGGAGGGATGAGAGAGTTGGCAAAACTTTCTAAGTACGGACATTTTTCTGCGGATGCTAAAGAATTTATAATTACTACTCCACTTATCCCCCGAGCTTGGATTAACTATCTTACCAATGAGCGGTACTGTGCGATAATTTCTCAATGTGCAGGTGGTTATAGTTTTTACCGGGATTGCCGTACGGATAGGATCCTGCGCTGGCTTCCGGAGAGTTGGCATTTTGACCGTCCGGGAAGATACCTATATATAAGAGATATTACTAATCCCAAAAATCCCAAAGTTTGGTCAGCTACCTATCAACCATTAAGAGTAGAATTAGATTATTTTCAGGCCCGCCACGGTTTGGGTTATACGATAATTGAGTCAATTTATAATGGTATTCATATAAAAATAATTTATTTTGTTCCTTGTGATGATGATTGCGAAATTTGGTGGGTTGCTATTACTAATAAAAATAAAAAATCCCACAGATTAGAAATTTATCCTTATGTAGAATGGCTGATGGGTGATTACCATATGGAGTTAAGGTACCGTAATATTATGAATCTTTATAACCGTGTCTGGTTTGATAAAGAAACAAGTTCTATCTTTGCTAAAAAAACTGCTTTCTGGCAGGATTTAAATATCCAACCTTTTAAATACTTATGTTTCTTCTCCTCAAGTCTTGCGCCAAAAAAGTACGCTACAAGAAAATATGAATTTTTAGGCAAATATAATACTGAAGAAAAACCAGAAAGTATCCTTAAAGGCAAAATGAAAAATATCCGCTTCTGTTCCGGAGAAGACGGGATTGCGGTTTTTCAGCATTTAGTTGAGCTTAAAGCTAATGAAACAAAGGAATTTAGTATCTGCTTGGGTCAACTTGAACCAGAAAAAGTAAAAGAAATTATATATAAATATAGGGAATTGGAAAAGGTAAAAGAAGAATTTAATAAAACCAAACAGACTTGGCAGAAAAGAATCTTGGATAATATCTGGGTAAAGACACCGGATAAGGATTTTGATATCTTGGTAAATATCTGGCTTAAATATCAGCTTTATATCTGTAACTTCTGGTCACGTTCTCCTTCCTATTATCATGAGGGCTCAGGCGGAAGGGGCTATAGAGATTCCTGTCAAGATTCGGAGAGTATTGTCAGTATTAATCCCGAATTGACCCGTAAAAGAATTTTAAAAATTGCCTCTTTAATTAGACAGGATGGAACCTCTGCTCCAGGTTGGTCCGATACTTTAGGTCCGCACCAATTTAGACCGAATAAAGACCATCAGATCTGGCTTACCTCAACAGTTTATGCTTATGTAAAAGAAACGGGGGATAAAGAAATTTTAAATGAGGTAATTCCTTATTTAAAAGATAAATGGATCGGTGGTTGGCATATCGACCATAGTTTTCATGGACATCCCACTACTGATGGAGAAGGCACTTTATTTGAACATTTAGAGAAAAATCTTAATTTTACCTTTAATGATGTAGGAAAGCGCGGACTCCCTTTAATCGGTCATGCGGATTGGAATGATGCGATTGATGCTGCAGGTATAAAATTAAAGGGAGAAAGTGTCTGGCTTGCCCAAGCTTTGGTGCGTTCTTTGAAACAGTTGGCAGAGCTGGCGAAATTAATGGGCAAAGAAGATAAAGAAAAAGAGTTAAAAGAAAAAGCAAAAATTATGAGCGAAAGGATTGATAAATGCGCCTGGGATGGAGATTGGTATGTAAGAGGATTTACGGATTATGATGAGGTCTATGGAAGTAAAACCAACAAAGAAGGAAAGATTTTTATTAATACCCAGGCTTGGGCGATTTTAGCCGGGATTCCGGATGCAGAAAAAACTAAAAAGATAGTTACTTCCGTAAAAAAATATTTAGATGGTCCGCATGGTTTGGCTTTGTTTTATCCTGCCTATTCTGAATTTAACCCACATTTAGGAAGGATTAGTATGTTTTCCGAAGGCACAAAAGAAAATGCTGCGGTATTCTGCCATGCATCTACTTTTATGATTACCGCTTTACTTCAGATTGGCGAAGGAGATTTTGCCTACCAATCGATGAGAAAAATTATGCCTAATCAACAGAAAGATTACGACTTATATAAAACCGAACCCTATGTCTATGCGGAATATTTGGTAGGTCCACAGCATCCCTATCTTTACGGAGAAGGAGCATTTACCTGGATTACCGGAACCTCGGGTTGGACATTTATGGCAGCTACCGAATGGCTTTTGGGTGCAAGGAGAGATTTTAAAGGGCTAATTATTGACCCTTGCCTTCCTTCTCATTGGAAAAAAGCATTCATTAGAAGACCATTCAGAGGAGCAATTTATGAAATAGAGATAGAAAATCCCAAAGGAGTAAATAAAGGGATAAAGGAAATTTATTTAGATGGAGAAAAATTAGAAACAAACTTGATTTTACCCCATAAAGATGGTAAAATACATAAGATTAAGGTGGTGATGGGATGAAAAAGGGAAGAAGGTTTATAAAAAGTTTTTTAAAGATTAAAATTTGTTATTTGATTTTAGGTTTATTTGTAATAAATGGCTGTGGTAGCCCACAGAGACTCACCAAGCCAAAACCTACCATTACTGTTTGGCATTGGATGACTGATAGAAAGGATGCTTTTTTGGAACTGGCTCAACGTTATGAAGAAAAGACCGGAGTTAAGGTAATTTTTGAGTTATATGCTCCTTCGGATGCTTATACTCAAAAAGTGCGCGCTGCTGCCCAAGGAAATACCTTACCGGATATATTTGGAATTTTAGGAGAAATGCGGGATTTTGCTTCCTTTATTAAGGCAGGCTATGTAGAAGATTTAACCGATGAGATGGAGGAAAATTTTGCAGAATGGAAGAACCGTTTCTTTAAAAAGGCATTAGAGGTAAATGAGTTTACTGCGGATAATACTTATGGCGTAAAGCCTGGAATTTATGGGGTGCCTATAGATATTATGACCATTCAGATGGTTTATAATAAAAGATTATTTAAAGAATTAGGGTTTGATCCGGAAAAGCCACCCCAGGATTTCCAAGAATTTATTAATATAGGTAAGAAAATCAAAGAAAAAGGCTTACAAGGTTTAGTTTCTGGTTGGGCAGAGCTTTGGATGATAGATTGTTTAGCCAACAATTTTGCCTTTAATATTATGGGAAAAGATAAGGTGATTAGGACTATAAAGGGAGAAGTCCCCTATACGGATCCAGATTGGATAAAAGTTTTGACTCTATTTAAGGAGATGCAAGATGCAGGCCTACTTTATAATGGAATAGTGACCATGATAAATAAAACTGCAGAGCAACTCTTTGCCAATGAGAAAGCAGTTTTTGCCTTTAATGGTTCTTGGTGTGTGAATGTTTATCGAGGAATGAATCCGGATTTAGATTATGGGGTGATGCTTCCCCCTAAAGTCTCGGATAAATTCCCGCGTTCCATCTGGGGTGGTGCAGGTTCTTCTTTTATGGTAAACGCCAACTCTTCTTTTAAAAAAGAGGCAATTGCCTTTTTAAAATGGCTTACGGAAAAAGAACAGCAGATATTTTTATCAGAGAAGACTTTTAATCTTCCTGCAAATAAAGATAGTTTAGGTAAAATCCATCCGCGCCTGGCGGAATTTGCTGATGATATGGAACTTACTACTCATCCCCGCATCTGGGGAGTTTCCGAATTTCCACGGGTAATTGAAGCATTTGATAAAGGGATACAGTCAATTATTATTGGAGAAAAAACTCCGCAGGAGGTTGCTCAAGAAGTACAAAATATTAAAGAGAAAGAGTTAGCAAAAAAGAAAGGAAGTTAGGAAGTTAGGTGTTAAGGTATTTAGGTGTTAAGGTTTAAAGGAAGTAAAATAACGATAATAACGAACTAAACGAAATTAAAAAAGGTGAGATTTAAATCCACATTAGAAAATTACTTATTTATTTTACCTGCCTTAGTCATCTTTTCTATATTTTATATCTATCCTTTCTATAAGGTATTTCAATTAGGGCTATACGATTGGGATGGGATTTCTCCCACAAAAGTATTTGTAGGTTTAGGTAATTTTAAAGAGATAATCTTTGAGGATAAGATCTGGTGGTATTCTATGCTTAATGCTAGTTATATTACTTTAATTGCCCTTACCTTTCAGAATGCTTTGGCATTTCTTTTGGCTTTGGCTTGCGACCGGGAGATTAGATTACGTAATTTCTATCGGGTGGTATTTTTTATTCCTCCGGTGCTTTCCGAAGTAGTGGTAGGTTTGGTCTGGCAGTGGATTTTGGATGGGAATTATGGAATATTAAATAGTTGGTTAGTAAAGTTAGGTTTTCCGCATTTGGTAAGAAATTGGCTTTCTGATCCTCGCACCGCCCTTAACTGTGTAGCGATTGTGCATTCTTGGAAAGGATTTGGTTGGGGGTTTTTGATATTTTTGGCAGGACTTCAGACCATTCCCCGTGAACTTTATGAGGCAGCGCGGGTAGATGGAGCAAGTGCCTGGCAGATATTTAAAAAAATAACTTTACCTTTAATGATTCCGGTAATGGTTTTAGTGGCAATTTTAACTGTCTTAGGCACGATGCAGGCATTTGTTTTAATTATTGCGATGACCGGAGGAGGTCCAGGTTATCATACAGAAGTTCCGGTTTTAAGGATTTTGGCTTCCATGCGGGGTTCTTCGCGTTTTGGTTATGCCTGTGCACAGGGGATAAGTTTTGGAGTAATTTTGGTAATCGTCTCTTTTATTCAGTATCGTTTTTCGCGTCGAGCAAGAGAAATTTATTAGTAGGTAGTAGATAGTAGTTAGGAGTTAGGTGTTTAGGTTTTTAGGTATTTAGGTGTTAAGGTATTTAAGAAATAAGAAAAGAAAACTATACGCTAAACGCTATACGCTATCCGCTATTAAAAAGTAGTTAGTAGTGAGTAGTCAGGGATTAGGGTTATTTAAAAAATAAAAAAACGAAAATAACGAACTAAACGAAATTAACATTTCTTAAATGAAACATCCATTATATTATAAAAGTAAAAAGATCGTTTTAAATACCTTAATCCATCTATTCTTGCTTACGGTAGTAGTAAGTTGTCTTTTCCCTTTAATTTGGATGATCGGCTCAAGTCTTAAAACCCAGCAGACGATTTTTAAAGATACCTCTTTAATTCCTAAACAGATGCATTGGGAAAATTATTATCTTGCTTGGAAACAGGGTGGTTTTGGCAGATATTTTTTGAATAGTTTATTTTATACAGTTTCTGTGGTTTTGGGGATAGTTTTGGTTTCTTCTTTGGCAGCCTATGCCTTTTCGCGTTTTAATTTTTTTGGCAAAAATCTAATCTTTTATATGTTTATGGCCGCGATGATGATTCCGATTCCAGGAAGTTTTGTTCCTCTATATGTTTTATTAAATAAATTACATCTGCGTAATACTCAATTAGGATATATCTTATGTATGATTAATGTGGGGCTTTCTACCAGTATATTTTTATTAAAAACCTTTTTTGATAAGACTCCCAAAGAATTAGAGGATGCTGCACGCATCGATGGTTGTTCTAAATGGGGAATCTGGTGGCATGTAGCGCTTCCTTTAGCAAAACCGGTTTTGGCAGTGGTGGTGGTATTTAATGCTTTAAATGTCTGGAATGAGTATGTTTTAGCTTTGATTATTTTTGATAATCGTAATCTTATGCCTTTGCAGGTCGCTTTAACTACCTTTCAAGGTGAATTTATAACCCAGTATCCTTTGCTTATGGCAGGCTTAACCATTACCGCTATTCCTATAATCCTCATTTATCTTTTGATGCAGAAATACATTGTTAAAGGGGTAACTCAAGGAGCGCTGGTGGGATGAGTAAGGTCACAAGGTCACAAGGTCACAAGGTCACAAGTAAGTTGATTATATATTTGGTCTTAACGGGTCTCTTTGTGTCTCTGTGTCCTTGTGTCTTTTCGGAGGAGAAGCCTTCTTCATCCGAGCTAATCGTGGAGGCTTGGCATATGCATGGGATAAAAGACCAAGAACATTTTCAAAAGACTTTGGAGATTACCCAAAAACTTATTGACCTATATGAGGAAGAAGCCAAAAAGCAACAAGCTTCTTTAAAAACATTTCCTAAATCGCGGGAAGCGATTGAAGCGGTAAGTATCCTTAATGATGTGGGAACCGCTTATTTTATTCAAGGAGAAGCGTATCGGGATCAAGGGAAAAATAAAGAGGCGATTGAGAAATTTAAAAAAGTAATTTATGACTTCTGTTTTGCGCAGGCTTGGGATCCGCGCGGATGGTTCTGGAAAGTGGCAAAAGCTTCTTATGAAAGTATTATAAAATTAAATCCCGAGGAAAAATTAGCTCCTTGTAGGTGTGAAGGAGTAATGGAAAAAGAAAAACTAAAACCTAAGGTAAGCCAAATTCCTACAAAGTTAGTTTTATATGAGCCGGGAAAAGAGGATTTAGTGGTAGATTATGAAAAGTACGGTGAGTTTCAAAATGTAGGAACCAAAGATTATAAATATATAATTAAAGATCAAGCAGGACTATCGGAGGCGGTAGGTGAAGGAATTTATCCTAATACAGCTTCGGTAAGAAAAGATCCTGCTTTTAAGAAAGCGCTTCAAGAAAAAAGATTAGAAGGTGATTTATGGGATTTTTTGCAGTCTCCGGATTTAGAGGCAGCCTTTTTTAAATGGGCAACTTCTACTGAACCAGCAGGAACAAGGCTTTTTTATACGGGGATGATTTTAGAAAAAGCAGGTTTAATTAAACAGGCAATTAAATGTTACTATGCAATTGTTGTACATTTTCCTTCAAGTTATGCTTGGACTTATTGGCACACCCCTTGGTATGTGGGAAAAGTGGCGATTGCTAAAATAAACCATCTATTAAGGACTCATCCGCAGCTGGGTTATAAATTAGAGGGTGCCTATATCAAGATTATTAATGGTTTTGACCATGATCTTACCAATGATATTGTAATTGCTGATCCGGGTAGATTTGTAAAAATAGAAAAGGAAGAAAAACCAAAAGAAGAAAAAATCTTAGAAAAGCCAAAGATAAAAAAAGAAGTGGGTAAAGGAAAAGTAAGATTAGTCCAATATGAAAATGGAGACTGGCAACTTTTGGTAGAAGAAAAACCTTATGTAATTAGAGGTATAACCTATGCTCCCACAAAAGTAGGTCAATCTCCTGATGAAGGCACTTTAACCAACTGGATGGAAGATGATTTTAACCAGAATGGCAAAGCAGATGGCCCTTATGATGCCTTTGTGGATAAAAATAGGAATAATCAGCAAGATGAAGATGAACCAAATGTGGGAGATTTTTTCTTAATGAAAGAGATGGGTATAAATACTATTCGGCTTTACCATCATCCATATTCAGTTAAAAAAGAAATATTAAGGGACCTTTACAATAATTACGGGATAAGGGTGATTATGGGTGATTTTTTGGGAAAATATGCTTTGGGCTCAGGTGCACCTTGGAATCCCGGGACAGATTATCGCAACGAAGAGCATAAAAAGAATATGCTTGATTCAGTATTAAAGATGGTAAAAGAACATAAAGATGAACCTTATATTTTATTTTGGCTTTTGGGTAATGAAAATGTTTATGGTTATGCCTGCAATGCGGATAAGTATCCAGAAGAATTTTTTAAATTTGCCAATGAGGTAGCAAAAAAGATAAAAGAGATCGATCCCGAACATCCCGTAGCGATCTGCAGTGGTGATGTTTTATTTTTAGATAAGTTTGCTAAATTCTGTCCAGATATTGATATTTTTGGCACTAATGCTTACCGGGGAGAGTATGGTTTTGCCGGACTTTGGCAAGAGGTAAAAGAAGAAGCAGATAAACCGGTATTTATTACAGAGTTTGGTTGTCCTGCTTATGCTGAGAGTAAAACTCAAGAAGAAGCAGAAAAACTTCAGGCAGAATACCATCGCTGGTCTTGGCAGGATATTGAGGATAATATGGCATTGAGAGGAAAAGCAGGAAATTCAATTGGCGCGGTTATATTTGAATGGTTAGATGAATGGTGGAAGGCATACGAGCCAAAAATTCATGATACCCGGCCACTTTGGGCAGGACCATTTCCGGATGGATTTATGCATGAGGAATGGCTTGGCTTATGCGGTCAGGGAGATGGTAGTTTAAGTCCATTTTTAAGACAACTGCGTCAAGTTTATTATATGTATAAGGAAGTTTGGAATAAAGAAGTTAGGGAGTTAGGTTTTTAGGTGTTTAGGTATTAAGGTGTTAAGGTATTAAGGAAGTAAAAACTATACGCTAAACGCTATACGCTATCCGCTATTAAAAAGTAATGAGTAGTAAGTATTGAGTATTGAGTAGTAAGAGGTCAGGATTATTAAAAAATAAAAAAATGAAAATAACGAACTCAACGAAATTAACGAAATGGAGGGGAAAGGAGGGAGAAAAAATTCAAATAGCAAAAATCAAATATCAAAATTTAAAAAGGAGGTGGAAAGATGAAAAGGATAATGATAATTTTGCTGGCTTTGGCAGTAGTAGTACTTCCAGTCTATGTAATGGCTCAGGAAGAAACAGCGAAGAATCCCAAGGAATTTGTGGTTTACCGCGATAAGAACTCGCGGGATAATCACTATATCCCTTCAGGTTGGATGGGTGATTACGGAGATATAAAGATTAATGACCAGTATATGCAGAATCCCCAATCCGGAAGCACCTGTATCCAATTTAGTTATTCCGCGAAGAAATCGCAAGGTCAGGGTTGGGCAGGAGTATACTGGCAGAATCCTGCCAACAACTGGGGAACTAAAAAGGGCGGTTTTGATTTGACGGGGATGAATAAACTTACTTTTTGGGCACGTGGTGAAAAAGGCGGAGAAAAGATTGAGAAGTTTGCAGTCGGAGGTATAAAAGGAACCTATGCAGATACAGTAGAGGTCTCTATCGGTCCGATAGAATTGACTAATTCTTGGAAACAGTATACTATAAATTTATCCGGAAAAGACCTTACCTATATAAGTGGAGGTTTCTGTTGGGTAACCACTTCTGATTTAAATCCGGAAGGTGCAACTTTCTATTTAGATGAGATAAAGTTTGAATATGACCCTGCCTTAAAACCAGAAACAAAAAAACCGGAAAATATGCCCTTTTATGTTTACTCCGACAGAGGAGCAATCACTAATCACTATATCCCTTCAGGTTGGATGGGTGATTGGGGTGATATAAAGTTTGATGCAGGATGCACCGAAGACCCCTATCTGGGAAATTCCTGTATAAAGATTATCTATACTGGTAGTATGTCGCAAGGTGCCCGCTGGGCAGGAATTTATTGGCAGAATCCTGCCAACAACTGGGGAACCGTTGATGGTGGTTATGATTTATCCAAAGCTACCAAACTTACCTTTTGGGCAAGAGGTGCCAAAGGTGGAGAACGAATTGAGGAGTTTAAGGTGGGCGGGATAATGGGTGAGTACTCTGATTCGGATACTGCCTCTATTGGTCCGGTGATTTTAAATAAGGAATGGACAAAATACGAGATTGATTTAAAAGGTAAAGATATGTCCTACATCATCGGTGGTTTTTGCTGGGCAACTAATGTGGATGTAAATCCGGAAGGAGCGGTTTTTTATCTGGATGAGATTAGATACGAATAACTTATTTAGTCGCAAGGTCACCAGGTCACCAAGCCACCAGGGAATAAAGATGGTTTTTCTGGTGGGCTTGGTGACTTTTTTCTTAATGGGCACCGCTCCTAAATCTAAACCCAAGGTTTATATCCAAACACTTAAAAATGGTCATTTTAGATTAATCGTAAATAAAAAACCCTTTGTTATAAAAGGGGTCTGTTATAACCCTATTCCTATTGGTCAAGATTATGATTATGATTGGTGGTCGGATGAAAATAAACCTTGGCTTTTAGATGGAAAACTGATGAAAGAGATGGGAGTAAATGCAGTGAGATTTTATCAGCCAGGGAAAAACCCTGAGGCGGTAAAAAAAGTAATTGATGATTTATATAAAAATTTTGGTATTTATACGATTATGGGTCATTGGTTAGGTTTCTGGAATTATCCCTGTCCTTTTTATGGAGATAAAGATTTTAGAGAAAAAATAAAAGAAGAAGTTTTGGAGATGGTAAAACTTTACAAAGACCAAGAGGGTTTACTTTTTTGGGTTTTGGGAAATGAAAATAACTATTCTTGTTCTGGTCAGATCAATCCTTGGTCAAATGAAGAGATTGATAAAGAGCCTGACCCTTATAAACAGAGGATCTTGCGCGCTAAAATTTATTATTCTTTTGTAAATGAATTAGCCAAAGAAATTAAAAAAATAGACCCAAACCATCCGGTAGCCTTAGGTAACGGTGAGTTAATCGGTTTAGATATCGCAGTTCAGGTTTGTTCGGATATAGATATTGTTGCCTGTATTATTTATAGAGGTAAGACCTTTGGTAATCTTTTTAATTCTTTAAAAGCAACCTTTAACCGTCCCATATTTTTATCGGAATTCGGTGCGGATAGTTATGATGCCTTTAAAAATAAAGAGGACCAGAATATGCAAGCTTATTTTTTGGAATGTCAGTGGCAACAGATTTATCAAAATTTGGCTGGAAATCAAGGGGCGGGAAACTGTATTGGAGGCACGATCTTTGAGTGGAGCGATGAATGGTGGAAGCATAACGAATGCGATTCTTCGGGTTGGGCAGTTCATGATACCGAAGCTGGTTGGTCAAATCCTTCTTATTATTTTGATATCCAGGCAAAGGGTAATAAAAATATGAATGAAGAGTGGTTTGGGATTGTGGCTTTGTCAGAAGAAAAGGTTGATGGCTTAAACAAACGCATTCCCAAAAAGAGTTATTATGTGATAAAAAAATTTTGGCAAGATATGGAAAAAGGAAAAATTTCTTTTAAAAAGAACCTTAAGAAAAAATGAAAAAGTTAAAGTTATTTTTTATTTTTATTTTAATTTTAATTTCTTTATCTCTTTCCTTTTCTTTTGCCCAATCTGATTTAGATAAAATTAAAGAGGATTATTTTAAAAATCACCGCTATGATGAGTTTGTAAGTTATCTTAAAAATTTAGAGAAAAAAGAGCCTATCCGTAAGATAGAGATAAGCTATTATATTGCGCTTTCTCGTTACCAACAACTTAAATATTTAGAAGAGACACAGAACTGGGATTTATATTTTAAATACGGAAATGATTATAAGGAAGAGTTGGTTAAAGAAGCAAAAAAAACAATAGATTTAACTTCTTATAAGGATAAAATACATCTCTATGCGCTTAGTCTTTTATGGAGATTTTATAAAGACCAACAGAGTCCACAAGAAATAGAAACCAAAAAATCTCTGATAGAAGCCTGTAGTTTATATTCAAAAGAGACAGATGAACTCACGCCTATTAAAGAGATCGCTGATATATTTATAAGTTATGAGGATAAATTAGGCGCAGAGAAATTATACAAGCTTTATACAGAAAGACTCATAGTTATAGAAAAAGATTTAACAAAATTAAGACTTTTTGCCTCCAATGCCTTAAAAGAAAATAACTTAGATTTGGCGATTCAGATTTACGATGCTTATATAGAGAGGATAATAAAAGAATATCCCAAAGAAAAATTATTAAACGAGCTTATATCTATTGCCAAAAGTTTTTCTTTTAAGACTTCTGGGAAATATAACTTAGAATATGCGGAGAAGGTATTTAACAAAATAGAATCTTTGTATGGGAATGATATATTTGATGAGGAGACTTTATATCTAAGGGCATATAATTTAGAAAAATCCTTAAATTATAAAGAAGCCTTAAAGCAGTACCTGATTTTTTTAGAAAGATTTCCTGAAAGTAAATATATCCAAGAAATTACATTTAAGACCGCAGTAATTTCTGCCTACAGTTTAGCGGATTTGGAGAAAGCATTTGATTATTTTAAAAGGTTGATTAAGAAAGAAGAAATAACTCCTTATTTAATTTCTAGTCTTTATCAGTTAGGTTTAATCTCTCAGTGGCAGAATAATTATGAAGAAGCAAAAAATTATTATAATACTTTGTTAGAGAAAGCAGGTAATGATTTTGAGGAATTGAAAAATTTAGCCAAAATAAGGTTAAGCGAGATAGAGAATAAAAGTCCAATTGAGTATAACTTAAAAACATTTCTGGATTTAAGTTTTTCCAAAGAGACATTTTTTCAAAGGGGTACTTTAAGTTTATCCTCATCCGATTTTAAAACAAGCAAGGGAAAATCCATAGAAGTTTCTGCTTCGGTTGTGGTTCCTGAAAGTGGATGTTACTCAATAGATTTAAATTATCTTTGGTCAGGAGAATTGGGTATAAGCTCTTCTTCTCTAAACCAAAATGTATTTTCTACCTCCTATAAATCCTCAGGGACAAAACTAATAAATTTAATAGTCCTAACCCCTACAGGAATTCTGGATAAATCCTATCTTATGATTGATGTAGAATAACTTACATCAAGATTTTTTCGCTAAAACCTCTTGACTTATCTTAATTTAAGTAGTATAAATTAAATAAATTATGGCAGATAATAATTTTTTAAAAGAGAATAAAAATTTTACAGAGAAACAAAAACGCAGTATCCTGATTATGGATACTATCCGGCGTTACGGTCCGATCAGTAGGCCACAAATTTCTGAGAGATTAGGGGTTAATGTGGTAACTATTTCTAACTATATAGAGGATTTTTTAAAAAGAAATTTAATAATAGAAAAGGAATTTGATGTATCTGAAGGCGGGAGAAGACCCCTGCTTTTGGATTTAAATCCTGAGGCAGGCTATACTATTGGAGTAGGGATAAATCTTACCCATATCATAGGTCTGCTTATAGATATAAAAGGGAATATTATTTACAAAGTTGCTTCCGATATTAGCGGGATTGTTTCTACCGAGATTGTAAACAGAATCCTTGAAGTGATCCGGAGGATCCTTCAGCGTTCTAAGAATTACAGTAATAAAATCAAAGGGGTGGGCGTAGGAATTGCGGGTTTAATAAATAAAAAGACAGGTTATATCCGCTGGCCCCAAAGAATAAAAGAAGGCTATGATTATGTTTCAGTAGATACTCCTTTAAGAGATATAATTGAGAAAGAGTTTGACCTTCCTGCACTGATTGATAATGATGCTACCTGTGCCTGTTTTGGAGAGGCTTGGTATGAAAAAGCTTTAGAATGGAATAATATTTTATATATGTTTTCGGGTGTGGGATGTGGTATAATGTTTGAAGGTAAAATCTATCGGGGAGCTTCTGGTTATGCAGGAGAGGTTTCCATACATAATTATAAAGAAAATGATTCTTTTAAATGTGGATTAGGTAACCCCTGTTTTCTTAAACGCTGGGAGAAAGACTTGGGGGTAGTTGAGGATTTAAAAAAAAGACTAAATCTCAATAGCAATTATACCAAACAGATCCTTGAGTTGGCGGAGAATAAAATTGAAAATATAAACTTAAAAACTATCTTTACTGCCCAGCGTCTTAATAATCCTTTAGTTTCAGAAGTGCTGATGTTGGCGGCAAAACGATTAGGAATAAAAATAGCCTTCTTAGTTAATCTTTTAAATCCGGAAGCTGTAATTATCGGTGGAGGATGGGAGGAAGCAGGGGATGAATTTTTGAAAGAAGTTATTCAGACAGTAAAGGATTGGGCTTTTAGAGAAGTAACAGAGAATTTAAAGATAGTTTATTCTAAGTTAAGAGAAAACGCCTCTGCCTATGGTGCAGCAGCATTGACGATGGAAAGGTTTTTTGCCTATGTATAGAAAAAGAAAGGAGTAAAAATATGGATAAAAAATCCAGAATAATTATCTTTGTCCTCATAATTTTACTTTTAGGAGCAGTAATTTTTGCGCTTATGACGGTAAGTTCAAAGGAACTGTTAAGAAGAGAATTTGAAAGTACCAGGGAAAGGCTTCAGCAGGAAAACGAAGCTTTAGCCAAGAAAGCAGCGGAGGCGATAGAGGAAAAGAAAAATACCCAGGCAAGATTAGAAGAAATAAGGCAACAACTGGATAATCTTTCTCGTGAGAAACAGGAATTAGAAAGGAAATACGATACGGTAGTCAAAGAAAGGGAAGCGCTTATAGAAAGATTAAAAAATGTAGGCACCACGCAACAGCTACCACCTGCGCCTGTGGTTCCTCTAAAACCTGAAGTTGAAGATGCCTATTGGGCAAAAGTTTTGAAGGAAAAAGCAGATTTGGAGATGGGTTTGGACGGGCTTAAAAGCCAGGTAAGTAATTTGAAGATGCAGGTAGAGGAGTTAAAGAATAATAAAACCAGTCTTGAATTGGAACTCAAGAATCTCAATCAGGAAAAAGAAGAATTAGAAAGGAAGCTTTCGTACAATGAAAAATTAATTGATAGTATTTCGTTAGAGTTGGTAAGAGAGAAGAAGGAAAAACGTAAACTTGAGGAAGAAATCAAGGCTTTAAAGAACGAATACCGTATGGCTATCCGCAGGATAAATACACTGAATGAAGAAAAACTTAATTTGGATAAAAAACTTCAACAGGTACAGAATGAAAAAACTGAACTGGAGCGTAAATTAAAAGAGGCAAATATTGTATTAGAGAAAAAGATTCTGGAGTCAGAGGAGGCTAAAGAAAATTATTCTTCTTCTGAAAAACCTCTTAAACCTGCTGAGGAATCTGCGCAGTCTGTGGAACTGCCTACCATTGTGGTGCGTTCTCAAGAGACGGGAGCAGAAATTCCCCAAGAAAAAGTAGTGGCTTCCAAAGGAAAAGTTTTAGCGGTAAATAAAGAACACAATTTTATTGTTATTGATTTAGGAGAAGAGCAAGGGATAAAGATAGGGGATACATTTAGCGTATATAGGGACGAGCAGAAGATTGCTAATGTAGAAGTGATTCAGACCCGCAAGAATGTCTCCGCCTGTGACATCCGCCAGCAAAGTACGAATATTAGAGTAGGTGATACAGTAAAATAATTTTTAATTTATATAATGATAAAAAAATCTGCTTCCTCGGTGAGGGTCTCCATCAAAGAGGTAGCAAAACTTGCCGGTGTTTCTATTGCTACAGTATCCCGCGTAATTAATAAAAATCCTTCGGTAAAAGAAGAAAATCGTCAAAAAGTATTAAAGGCAATCCACCAGTTAAAGTTTACTCCTTCGGTTTCTGCCCAGAGGTTGGCTTCCGGTAAAAGTAATGTAATAGGTTTGATTATTCCTCGCTATGAAGGAGTATTTTATTCCTTTTATGCTTTAGAGCTTTTAAAAGGTATAGGTACGCTTTGCGATGTATTAAAACTTGATTTATTGCTTCATTTGGCTACGGTCAACAGTCAGATCAATTTTTCCGGTTTGGGAGGGGTAATTTTTGCGGATATTATTGGTAACCAGCATCAGTTAGAAGAGGTAATTGCTCATAACATCCCTTTTATAGTAATAAATAGATTTATGCAGGAACCCAATATAAGTTGTATTGCCATAGATAACTTTAAAGGTGCTAAAGAGGCAGTGGAATATTTGATTGGTTTAGGGCATAAAAGGATTGCCCATATTGCCGGGGATTTAGTTACCCAGGCAGCGCAACAGAGATTAGAAGGATACAGATCTGCTTTAGAAAATAACGGGATCTCTGTAAATGAAGATTATATTGTAAAAACCGATTATTCGCGGGGCCAGGCAATACAGGCAGCAGAAAAACTTTTAGGTTTAAAACCTCCACCTACTGCTATCTTTGCTGCTTCAGATTCTATGGCATTGGAGGTAATGAATGTGGCAGCAGAAAAAGGAATAAGGATCCCTCAAGATTTATCTATTATAGGTTTTGATGATAACCCTTCAGGTCTTTATGGAAAGGTGGCTTTGACTACAGTAAGACAACCCTTAGTCAGAATGGCAGAGGAGTCAGTGAAGTACTTAAATAGTATAATGAAAGCCAAGCAGATGCAAGTTAAAAAGATGATACTGCCTGCGGAATTGGTTATCCGCGAATCCTGTTTTCCACCCAAAAAAGATTAAATACAATTTATTGTATATAAACAAAAAAATAATACTATATATTGTATTTTTTTCTTGACAAATAACTTTTAACGTGGTATACTTAAAATAGAAGAGAAAATCTTTAAAGGAAAGGAGAAAAATATGAAATTAAAACTTTCCGAGAATGCTCTTAAGGTTTTAGAGAGGCGCTATCTTACCAAGGATGAATCTGGTAAAGTAATTGAAACGCCTGAAGAATTATTTCGCCGGGTTGCCAGAGCAATTGCCTCTGCAGAAGAACTCTATGGAAAATCCAAAAAAGAAATCCAAGAATTAGAATCCGCTTTCTATGCGATGATGACCAATTTAGAATTTATGCCGAATTCTCCCTGTCTGATGAATGCGGGAAAAGAATTGGGACAACTTTCCGCCTGTTTTACCTTACCTATTGATGATTCAATGGAGTCTATATTTGAGACTTTAAAAGCCACCGCAATGATCCACAAAAGCGGCGGAGGCACTGGGTTTTCATTTTCTCGCTTAAGACCAAAAAATTCAGTAGTGCGTACTACGGGAGGGATCGCTTCTGGTCCAGTTTCCTTTATGAAGGTTTATGATTCCGCAACTGAGGCGGTAAAACAGGGTGGCTCAAGACGCGGGGCAAACATGGGGATTTTAAGGATCGACCATCCGGATATCTTAGAATTTATTACCTGTAAAGATAAACATGGTGAAATCCCTAATTTTAATATCTCTGTGGCAATTACTGATGATTTTATGAAAAAATTAGAGAAAAACCAGGATTACGATTTAATTGACCCCCATACCAAAAAGATAGTTAAAAGGCTAAACACCAGAGAAGTCTTTGATTTAGTTGTAAAACAGGCGCATAAAAATGGAGAACCCGGAGTTATCTTTATTGACCGGATAAATGAAGCAAATCCCACGCCCCATTTAGGTGAGATTGAAAGTACTAATCCCTGTGTAGTAGGAGATACCTTTGTTTCTACGGAAAAAGGTTTGATAAAGATAAAAGATCTCTTTAAAGACTACCAAAATAAAAATATAAAAATATTTACTGACGATAGAGTATTGGAGATTATCTATGGCGATAAAGAAGAGGGTAGTCTTTTAACTAAGACAAAATTAGGGGTTTCTTTACATCCGGTTTCTGCTATTTTTAAGACAGGAATAAAGCCTGTTTTTAAGTTGGTTACTGAGTCTGGTTTTGAACTTATCGCTACCGCTGACCATAAGATTATGACTCCTTATGGTTGGGTTCAGATGAAAGATTTAAAACCAGGAATTCATAAAGTACTTATTCAACCTCAAGAAGGGAAATTTAACGATGATAAAGATTTACCTTCTGAAATTATAAATGTCACTAAAGAGAATGAAAAGACTCATCCTTTAAATCTTCCTTCTCAATGGTCAAAAGAATTAGGACAGGTATTAGGATGGTTAGTGGGTGATGGCTGGTTAAT
>Ga0207433_10001433_pt1 | contig 51224 bp, 42 predicted proteins | sample YelNatPaOPGAMG01_FD_187559 | JGI IMG/M metagenome (GOLD analysis project Ga0207433, IMG submission 187559) | Hot spring thermophilic microbial communities from Obsidian Pool, Yellowstone National Park, USA - OP-RAMG-01 (SPAdes) (version 3) | ecosystem: Environmental > Aquatic > Thermal springs...
TCCTTGGCGGCCTCTTAGCCCTGAACGCGTTTGCGCCGCGGTTCTGGTGTCGGTACCTTTGCCCACTGGGTGCGCTTCTGGGCTTGTTGAGCCGGGTCGGACTGGTGCGCCGGGAGGTAGATGAGCGCTGCACCGCGTGCGACGCCTGTGTGCCGCTCTGTCCCACCGGGACCATTCGGCCCGACAAGCACTACGCCAGCGATCCCGCCGAGTGCACGATGTGCCTGGAATGCCTGAGCGGCTGTCCTCAACAAGCCGTGGTCTTCCGTCCCCACTGGCGGCCCGCCCGCCCTCAGGAGTACGACCCCCGTCGGCGGGCGTTCCTGGCCACATTGGCGGCCACAGTTCTCGGAGTTGTACTCTTGCGAGGGGAACGTGCCATCCGCCGCCGGCTTTCCGGGCCGATTCGCCCGCCCGGGGCGGACGAGGAGCGCATCCTGTCCCGCTGTTTGCGCTGCGGGGCGTGCAGCCGTGCCTGTCCGACGGGGGCGATCCAGCCAGCCCTGGGAGAATCTGGCTGGGAAGGGGTGTGGACTCCGGTGCTGGTCTTTCGAATCGGTTATTGTGCCTATTCGTGTAATGCCTGTGGACAGGTATGCCCGGTACAGGCCATACCGTCGCTTTCCCTGGAGGAAAAGCGGGAGCAAGTCCTCGGATGGGCCGATATCGACCGGGAGCGCTGCCTCCCTTGGGCCGAGGGAATACCCTGCATCGTGTGTGAGGAGATGTGCCCGGTGCCGCAAAAAGCGGTTGCGCTGGAGCGGGTCGAACTGCCGGGAGAAAACGGAGCCCCGATCCTCTTGCAGCGTCCCCACGTGGTGCGGAAGCGCTGCATCGGGTGTGGGATTTGCGAATACCAATGCCCGGTCAGCGGTCCGGCGGCCATCCGGGTCTACAGCAGAGGGTGAAAAGGGTGCCCCTAGGCCCGTGCCCGGGCCTGAAGGGCAGCCTGGACGATCGCTTCGACCGTCAGGCCGAAGCGATCGTAGAGTACCTCTGCCGGGGCGCTGGCCCCGAAGCGATCCACCCCGATCGCCACACCCTCTTGCCCCACGTACCGCTCCCACCCCAGGCGTACGCCGGCCTCGACCGATACCCGCGCCCGGACGGAAGGCGGAAGCACGCTTTCCCGGTACCAGGCCGGCTGTCGTTCGAAGAGCTCCCAGCAGGGCAGGGAAACGACGTGGGTGCGGATGCCCTGCTGGGCCAGCCTCCGGCCCGCTGTCAGGGCCAGCGCGACCTCCGAGCCGGTGGCGATGAGGATCACCTCGGGCAGCCCCTCCGCGGATTGCCACAGGATGTAGCCTCCCTGCGACAGGCCGCTTGCAGGGGCGCATTCTTCCCGGTCCAGGATCGGCACAGGCTGGCGCGTGAGCACGATCGCCGTAGGGCCGTCCTTTCGACGCAGGGCCACGCGCCATGCTTCCACCGTTTCGTTCGCATCGGCAGGACGGATGACATCCAGCCCGGGGACCGTGCGCAGGCCCATGAGGTGCTCCACCGGTTGGTGTGTGGGGCCGTCTTCGCCGACGCCGATGCTGTCGTGCGTGAAGAGGTAGATCACCTGCAGCCCTTGAAGCGCCGCCAGTCGTATGGGAGGCCGCATGTAGTCGGAAAAGACCAGGAAAGTCGCCGTATAGGGAAGGATCCCCCCGTGCAGCGCCAGTCCTCCGGCGATGGCTCCCATCGCGTGCTCGCGTACCCCGAAATGCAGGTTGCGGCCTTCGTAGCCCCAAGGCCCTCCTACCGCGCCCTGGCGATCCTCCGGCTGGTGTGTAGGCGCCTGGAAATCCCCCTGGCCTTTGAGCCAGCTGAGGGTCGAGGGGTTGAGGTCAGCGGACCCCCCCATGAGCTCCGGCACCCGCTTGCCCAGTTCCTGGAGCACCGCTTCGGAAGCGCGCCGCGTAGCCATTGGGCCCTGAGCCGGCCCAAAGGATGGAAGGCCTTCTTCCCATCCCGGCGGAAGCTCCCCACGCAGCCGTCGTTCCAGTTCTGCGGCCAGCTCGGGATAGGCCGCGGCGTAGCGGGTCCACAGATCTTCCCAGTCCCGTTGGAGCTTCTTCCCGGAAGCCACAGCTGCCGCCATCCGATCCTTCACCTCCACCGGGACGAAGAAGGCCGGCTCGACGGGCCAGCCTGCGGCTTCCTTGGCTGCCCGGAGCTCCTCTTCGCCCAGCGGCGAACCGTGGGCATGAAAGGTCCCCTGTTTGCGTGGGGCGCCGTACCCCAGCACCGTGCGCACCAGGATCAGGGAAGGACGAGCCCCTTCCTCTTTCGCCTCCCGCAGGGCGGCGTCGACCGCTTGCAGGTCATATCCATCGGACACCCGTAGGACCTGCCAGCCGTAGGCCTGGAAGCGGGCTGCGACATCTTCGGTGAAGGTCAGGGACGTCGAGCCGGCCAGGGACACCCGGTTGTCGTCGTACAAGACGATCAGTTTCCCCAGGCGCAGATGGCCGGCCAGCGCACACGCCTCCGCGGATACCCCTTCCATGAGGTCGCCGTCGCTCGCCAACACGTAGGTGAAATGGTCGATCACCGGGAATCCGGGGCGGTTGAACCGGGCGGCCAGGTGCGCCTCCGCGATCGCCATCCCCACGGCGTGGCTGATGCCCTGGCCGAGCGGCCCGGTGGTCATCTCCACACCGGGTGTCCGGTGCACTTCCGGGTGCCCAGGTGTCCGGCTTTCCCATTGGCGGAAAGCAAGCAGTTCCTCAAGGGGGAGATCGTACCCGGTCAGGTGTAGCAGGGCATAGAGGAGCGCCGAGCCGTGGCCGGCCGAAAGCACGAAGCGATCGCGGTTGGGCCATCGCGGATCGGCCGGGTTATGGCGCAGGTGGCGTGCCCAGAGGACGTAGCTCATCGCAGCGGCGCCCAGAGGCATCCCCGGGTGCCCCGAGTTGGCCCGCTGCACCATGTCGGCGGCAAGGAAGCGGATCGTATCGATGCAACGCCAGTCGAGATGGGCCTGCGGCATGGCTTTCCTCCGGCTGGAAAGGGACGGCCTCGATCGGGCGCCTGAGGGCCGCTACCTTTGCAGGGACACGATCAGCTCGTGGATCCGATCCAGCCCGGCTCGGAGGTAATCCGGGGGAAGCCCGAAGCTAATGCGCAGATAGCCGTCCATGCCGAAGTGGTCTCCCGGAACGATGAACACGCTTTTTTCCCGGATCAGGCGCTGCACCAGCACGGTAGAATTGATAGGAAGGTGATAGCGTGGGAAGGCAATGGCCGCCGCCTGTGGGGGTACCAGCGAAAAGACCCCTTCGTGGCTCTCCAGCCAGGCGTCCAGGATCGGGAATCCGCGCCGGATATAGTCCCGGGCGCGCTGGATCAGGCGAGGCCGCACCTCTGGGGACAACGCGATCGCGGCCAGCCGGTTATCCAGCATCCCGGCGCTGATGGCCGTATACTCGTGGCGAGCCCAGATCTCGTCGACGGTATCGGCCGGGCCAACGACCCAGCCGATGCGTAGCCCTGGGAGGCCGTAGGCCTTGCTCATGCTGTTGTGCGCGAGCACCCGGTCATAGCGGCCCCAGAAGGACGGCGTCTCGACATCGGTCAGGCGTTCGGTACCGCTGTAGACTTCATCCGCGAGCAGCCAGGCGCCGACGCGCGCTGCGATTCCCACGATGGCGTTCATTTCGTCTTCGGTCAGGATGTAGCCGGTGGGGTTGTTTGGGTTGCAGACGGCGATCATGCGGGTGCGGTCGGTCACTGCGGCCTCCAGCTCGTCCAGGTCGGGGGCCCACCCACGATCGGCGCGCAGATGGAAGGCTTTCAGGCGGAAGCCAAAGTTGTGGCTGATGCCCCAAATCTGCATGTAGTTGGGAAGCATCAGCACCAGCTCGTCCCCTGGTTCGAGCACCGTGAGGACGGAGATCAAGTTGGCCTCGGCACAACCGACGGTTACGAGCACATTGTCCGCGGTCGCGCCCGGATAGAGGGCAGCGATCCTCTCCCGCAGCAGCGGCAGGCCGTTCGCCTGAGGGTAGTTCAACGCGGTGTCCAGGAGTTCCTCCAGCACGACCGGGTCCTGGACGAGTTCGCGCACGGTCAGGGGGTGTACCCCGCTTTCCGAGAGGTTATAGTCCACCACGTTTTCCCATTTGGACATCATCCGTTCCATTTCGAAGTACTGGAAGCGCGCCATGGAAGTCCCTCCTGATTTGGCTCTATCCGACCTCGAGTGCCAGGCCGAATCCCTGCTCCATTGCCCGCCGCATCGCCAGCACCGCGATGGCAGTATCCTGTACCCCCACCCCGGTGAGATCGCACACCGTGATCTGGCCCTCGTCCGTGCGCCCCGGACGCATCCCGGAGGTAATCTCCCCCAGTTCCACGATCGGAGCCTCTTGGGAGAGGACCCCGGCATCGAGCGCGTGATGCAGCTCTCCTAGGCGGGCGCACTGGGCGCGGCTATCGCACACGATCAGGTCCGCTTGCGCCAGGACCTCGGGGTAAAGCTCTTGCTTTTCCTCGGTATCGGATCCCATCGCCGTGATATGGAGCCCGGGGTGCAACCAATTCGGCCGCAGATAGGGGGTGTGGGAAGGGGTGGTGGTGACCACCACCTGGCTTTCGCGTACCACGGCCTCCACGCTGGGGGCGGCGATCACCTCCACCTCCAACCGGGGCGCCATTTCTTCCACGTAGGCCTGCACCCGGTCCGCGTTCCGGCTGTAGACGAGCAAACGGCGAAAGTCGCGCACCTGCTTCAGGCCCAGCATCTGATAGCGCGCCTGTGTGCCGGAACCGATGACCCCTGCCGTTTCCACCTGTTTTGGCGCCAGGTAGGCCGCCGCTACGGCGCCAGCGGCACCGGTGCGCACGTCGGTGAGGTAGGCGTTGTCCAGCAGTACCGCTTCCGGCATCCCGGTGCGCGCCGAAAAGACGAGCATCAAGCCGCTGCCTGTCGGCAGTCCCAGCCGATAGTTCTCGAAGAATCCGGAGGCGATCTTGACCGCGAAGTGTTCCCAACCGCGGATGTAGGCGGTCTTGACGTCGACTTCTCCCTGGTGCTCGGGGATCATGAGTGCCAGGATGGGCGGGACGGAGGCTTCTCCGCGGGCAAGAGCGGAAAAGGCTTCCTCGATAGCCGCGATGACTTCCCGGTCCAGCCCCACACACTGCCGCAGTTCCTTTTCGGTTACGACCAGGATGTTCATCGTTCACCCCTTTCCGACGGAACCGTCCGCTGCAGCACCTCTTGGAGCCGCTGGAGGTCGATGTTTCCGCCACTCAGGATGACCGCTGTCTTCTGCCCAAGCGGCTGGATACGCCCTTGCAACAGGGCGGCCAGTCCGACGGCGCCGCCCCCTTCCACCACCAGGTGCAGCGCGTCCAGGGCGAAGGCGATCGCTTGCTCGATTTCCTCCTCGCCGACCAGTACCACGTCGTCGACCAGGGCTTGTACCATCCGGAAGGTATACCGGTTGTCCAGGCCGATCCCACCGGCCAGGGCATCGGCGATGGTCTCTTCTTCCGGGAGCTCCACCGGCCGGCCGGCCCGAAGGCTGTGGAACATCACCGGCGCGCGATCCTGCGAAACGCCAACCACCCGGATGCTTGGGTCGGCCGCCTTCAGTGCCAGGGCGACCCCGGAGATCAGCCCCCCTCCGGACAAGGGCACGATGGCGGTCGAGATCTCCGGAAGTTCGTCCAGGAGCTCCAGCCCGATCGTACCCTGTCCGGCGATCACCCAGGGGTCGTCGAAGGGAGGGACGAACGTCAGCCCGCGTTCCTGGATCAGCTGCTCACAAGCCAGCGCGGCTTCGTCGTAGCTCTCTCCGGCCAGCAGCACCTCAGCCCCGAGGGAACGAACGGCCTCCACCTTCCCTGGGGGGACACGGCGCGACATGCACACGACCGCCGGGATACCGAAGCGCTTGGCGACCCAGGCGACCGCCCGTGCGTGGTTGCCCGTCGATACCGTGACGACCCCCCGCGCACGCTCTTCGCCCGTCAGGGCCGCGATCCGGTTGGCCGCGCCGCGCACCTTGAAGGAACCGGTTTCCTGGAGGTTTTCCAGTTTCAGGTAAACCGCGCTACCGGTGCGCTCGCTCAGGCTGGGCGCGGGGAGGATCGGCGTGCGGCGCGCTACCGCGGCCACCACGTGGCGCGCCCGCTCGATGTCCTGCGGCGTCACCTCCAGTTTCGGCCCGGCCACCAGAGGCTCCTTTCACCACCTATTCCCCTTCGCCAACCGGCTCGGGGGAGTGGGTAGAAAGCTGGCGGCTTTCCGGATCGAAGGAGATGGGCTTTTCGTTGCGCAGGAGGTCCACGATAAAGGCCGCTTCCCGCAGGTCCAGGTCGCGCAGGGCATCGGGCTCGCCCTGCTGGTAGTAGAGCACCACCGCGGTTTTGCCGCCCACTTGATGGAAGACGGCGTACTGGCTGACGAGCTTGCGGGCCATCTTGGCCACCTCCGTAGCGCAAGCGCGGCTACGGCAACCGGACGCGGCAGAGGCCTGTTCTAGGCGCCTGCAGTGCCCGCCGCGGCTGCCTTTTGTCGCCGTCGATAATCGCGCAGGTAGCGCATGGCATAATCGTCGCGCCCGAGCAACAGGTCGACCGCCAGGATGAGCGGCCGTACCTTGGCCGCATCGACGATCGGGCAGGTGACCCCGCTGGCAATCGTCATGGCAAGGAAAGCGGCGTTGACGATGTCCCGGTCCGGAAGGCCGTAGGAGACGTTGCTCGCTCCCAAAGCCTGATTGACCCCGAGCTCGCGCGCGACCAGGCGGATCGCCTCCAGCGTGACGCGGCCGGCCTTGGAATCGGCGCCTACGGTCAGCGCCAGGCAGTCGATCAGCACGTCCTCGCGGGGGATTCCCATCCGCTCGGCGCGTTCGACGATCCGTTCGGCGATCCTCAGCCGCTGCTGCGGATCGTTCGGGATGCCGTTCTCGTCCATCGTGAGCCCGATGACGGCCGCGCCGTACTCCTTCACCAGGGGGAGGACGCGGGAAAGGGAGCGCTCTTCGCCGTTCACCGAGTTCACGAGCGCTTTACCGCGGTACACCTTCAGTGCCGCTTCCAGCGCGTCCGGGTTGCTCGTGTCGATGGCCAGCGGCACATCGGCCGTCTCCATCGCTGTCTGGACGGCCATAGGGAGGATACGCACCTCATCCACTCCGGCAGCCCCAACGTTGATGTCGATCACATCGGCTCCGGCCTCGATCTGGGCCGTGACCTCCCGGGCAACGATCGACATATCGCCGGCGCGTAACGCTTCGGCCAGTTTCTTGCGCCCGGTCGGATTGATCCGCTCTCCCACGATTACCGTGGGGCGGTCCCAGGCAATCGTGACTTTTTTGCCAGCAGACGAGAGCACCGTTTCCATCGGGGACATCCAGACCTCCTTGTTTCGATCAGTGCTTCAGAGCGGACCAGGCTCAAAACAACGCCACCGGACATCGCTTGCTGCCCAAGAGAGGACGACAAAGCTCCAGGGGCTTCCGAGGCACGGGTATGCCACGTCGCAACAGCCCTCGCGCCACGTGGCAAAGCGGGAAGCCGACCACCGTGAGCGCGCAGCCCTCTACACGGGAGACGGGCGAAAACGGTTCATCTTGGATGCCGTAGGCCCCTGCCTTGTCGAACGGTTGGCCGGAAGCAATGTACGCCTCCACTTCGGCTGGGCTGTAGGGACGCATCCACACGCGCGCCTGGACCACCTCGACTTCCAAGTCCTCGTTGCTCCGGAAGGCCAGGGCGGTCAGCACCCGGTGTTGTCGTCCGCTCAAAGAAAGGAGCATCCTCCGGGCGTCCTCCGCATTGGCCGGCTTGCCGAGCACCTCGTGGTCCAGGACAACCAGGGTGTCGGCCGCCAGGACGAGTTCGTCGGGAGCGGAGGGAGCCGCCTGGGCCTTGGCGCGTGCAAGCCGGATCGCCGTCGCCTCCGGAAGCTCGCCCGGCTGAGGGGTTTCCTCTACCGGTGCTGCACGCACCTCGAAGGGTACCCCCAACCAGCCGAGATATTCCTGCCGCCGGGGCGAGTTGGAAGCCAGGACAAGTCGCCAAGCAGCCATATCGCCTACCCGGGAAAGAAACGAACGGGCCTCATTCGCCGCGATTCTTTGGGCATTGTAGCATCGGGGATGGCCTTCGTCAAACGCACGCCGTAGTTGCCAGCCGCAGGGAAGGCAAGTATAATGGATCAACCTGAACGTGCCAGTTGCCCTGGTGAGCGAGGGTGGGGGCTGTTATGTCCGGCCCGATCCGTGTCTCGCTCTCTGGACTCATGCCGCAGCTTCGATCTGGGGAGCCAAGTGAGCTCCAGCGGACCATGGGGAACCATCTGCACTTGGACAAAAGGTTTGGAAAGGCAAACCGTACGGTGCCATCGTCTGCACGTTTCGGGCCGGGTTTGCTGTCACGGCTTTCGCGGGGATGGCGGTTGAAAAGGGGGGCCGTGGCGCCTTCGGTGGCGCCCTGCCCGTTTGGCGTGCTTGGATTGGGATGACTGTCTCACAGGCGCTGGCACCGCGGGAACCTCTTTCGAAGTAGCGCTCTGGGATATGGTGCCGGAACGGGTTTCGGCAATTTCGCTCCTTTCCAACGGCTTTCGCTGCTGAGGAGTGGCCTTTGAGGGATTGCGGGCAAAGCGATCGGCTTGGGAGGGCGCTTGCCCTGACGTGGAGGCAGAATGGGACGGTTCGTCGAGTGCGTGCCGAACTTTAGCGAGGGGCGACGCGCGGAAGTCGTGGAGGCGATCTGCGCGCGGATCCGCGCGGTCCCGGGGGTGCGCCTTCTGGATGTGGAGATGGACGCGAGCCATCACCGGGCCGTGGTCACCTTCGTCGGGCCGCCAGAAGCGGTGGCCGAGGCCGCCTTCCGTGCTGCTGAGGAAGCGGCTCGCTGGATCGACATGCGGGAGCACCGGGGTGCGCACCCCCGTATCGGGGCCACCGATGTCATCCCGTTCGTCCCGCTGCGTGGCGTGACCATGGAGGAGTGCGTGGAGCTTGCCCGTCGGGTCGGGGAACGGATCGGGCGGGAACTGGGGATCCCGGTCTACCTTTATGGGGAGGCAGCGACCCGCCCGGAGCGGCGCGACCTGGCAACCATTCGCCGGGGCGAGTACGAGGCGCTGGTCCACGAGATCGCGGTCGATCCGGATCGCGCCCCCGATTATGGGCCGGCTGTGGTGGGGCCCGCCGGGGCAACCGCCGTGGGGGCTCGCCCCGTGTTGATCGCGTATAACGTCTACTTGGGCACGTCCGATATGGAGATCGCACGGGCCATCGCCCGCGCGGTGCGACATTCCAGCGGAGGGTTGCGCTATGTCCAGGCGTTGGGGGTAGCAGTCGATCGCCCTGGGCAGGTGCAGGTTTCCATGAACCTCACGGACTATCGCCGCACACCCATCCACCGCGTGATGGCCCTGATCCGGGATGAAGCGGCCCGCTACGGGGTCCCGGTGGTCGAAAGCGAGATTGTGGGCTTGGTTCCCGCTGAGGCTCTAATCGATGCCGCGCGACACGTACTGCAGCTGCACCACCTGGCCCCCGAACAGGTCCTGGAGAATCGGCTACAAGCGGAGGAGGAAACGGGCTTGGCCGGCGCCCTCCCGCGGGAGTTCCTGTCGCTGGTTGCGGCCGGCACACCGGCTCCCGGAGGTGGTTCCGTTGCCGCTCTGGCCGGTGCTCTGGCGGCTGCTTTGGGACGGATGGTGGCGAATCTAACGGCGGGAAAGAAACGGTACGCTGACGTGGCCCCGGAGATGCGGGAGCTGGACGCCACCCTGGCGCGGCTGCAGGAAGAATTGCTCACCCTGGTCGTGCGGGATGCGGAATCGTATCAGGGGATCCTGGAGGCGCGCCGGCGTCCCGGAGCAGCGCCGGAGGAAGCTGAGGCACGCCACCGGGCCGTGCAGGAAGCGATGCGTGAGGCTGCCCGGGTGCCTCTCGCCACCGCGGAACGCACGGTGAAAGTGCTCGAGTTCTTGATGCACATCGCGTCGGTCGGGAACGAGAGCGCCCTGACCGACGCCGCGGTGGCTGCGGCGATGGCCCGGGCCGCGATCCAGGGGGCGGCGCAGAACGTGCGGGTGAACGCCGCCGGGCTGGAAGATGTCGGCCTTGCGGAGGAGTTCCGGAGGCAAATGGCCGCGCTGGAGCGAAGGGGCGAGGAGTTGGCCGAAGCGGTGCTCGGGATCGTGGCCGGCCGGCAAGGGGGGTAAACGGCGGAGGTGCGCTGTGCTTTGCAAGCGGGTCTTCCTGGTGGGATTTCTCTCGCTCGTCCTTGCCTCGTGCGCTTCCCGGGCGGTCCCCGCCGGGCCCAAGGTCCGCGTGCTCGCGGTGGAGACGTTCCTGGCTGACATCGCGCAGAACGTGGCCGGCGACCGGCTGACGGTAGAAGCGCTCCTGCCCGTTGGGGCTGAGCCGCACGGCTATGAGCCGACCCCGCGCGACATCGCCCGTGTGGCGGAAAGCGATCTCCTGATCGCGAACGGGGCGGGGCTGGAAGGCTTCTTGGACTCGCTGCTGCGCAACGCGGGCGGGCACGCGCTGCTGGTCGAGGCCTCGGCTGGCGTGGAGGGAAGGACGGCCCAACCGGGAGAGACGCCCTTTACTGGCCAGGTCGACCCCCACTTCTGGCTGGACCCGTTGCGGGTCATTCGCTACGTGGAGAACATCCGCGATGCCCTGATCCGGGTCGACCCCGAGGGGGCGGAGGTGTATGCCCGGAACGCGGAAGGCTACGTGGCCCGCCTGCAGGAGCTGGATGGTTGGATCCGGGAACAAGTTGCGGCCATCCCGCCCGAGCGCCGCTTGCTGGTGACCAACCACGAAAGCCTGGGCTACTTTGCCGAGCGATATGGCTTTCGGATCGTGGGCACCGTGCTGCCCGGCCTGAGCAGCGAGGTTTCGCCCTCGGCGCAGCAACTGGTGCGGCTGGTCGAGGCCATCCGCGCCGCCGGTGTTCGCGCCATCTTTCTGGAAACCGGCTCCAATCCGGCGCTGGCCCGGCAAATCGCGGCCGAGAGCGGGGTTGCGGTCATCACCGAGCTTTATACCCATTCGCTCAGTTCGCCGGATGGTCCAGCCCCCACCTACATCGAGATGATGCGCTACGACGTACAGACCATCGTCGAGGCGCTTCGGGAGTAAGGATATGGCGGATTCGCTCGAACCTGCCCGCCTGGAGCTGGAAGGCGTCACGGTGGGCTATGACGAGGAGCCGGTGCTCTGTGACATCACGCTGCAAATCCCGCACGGAGCACAGGTCGCCGTGGTGGGGCCCAATGGCGCCGGGAAATCGACCCTCTTCCGGGCGCTCGTGGGCCTGGTACCTTTGCGCCAGGGCCGCATCCTGATCCACGGCCGGCCGTTGGGCAGCCACCAGGACTGCGTCGCCTACGTCCCCCAGCGGGAGGAGATCGACTGGCGCTTCCCGGTAACGGTGGCCGACGTGGTCATGATGGGGCGCTATGGTCGGCTGGGCTGGTTTCGCCGGCCGCGTGCGGCGGACCGCCGGGTTGTCCAACGCTGCCTGAAGCTCCTGGGGATCGAGGACATCGCGGACCGCCCGATCGGAGAGCTCTCCGGGGGCCAGCAGCAACGGGTCTTTCTGGCCCGTGCCCTGGCCCAGGAACCCCACGTGCTCCTGATGGATGAGCCGTTTACCGGTGTGGACGTGGCTACCCAGGAGGCGATGCTTTCTGTGCTGGAAGGGTTGAGGACAGAGGGCGTGACGGTGCTCGTTTCCACACACGACCTGAGTTTGGCCGCCAAGCGTTTCGAGCAGGTCATCCTGTTGAACCGCCGTCTGATTGCCTATGGAAAAGCCGCCCAGGTCCTTACCCCTGAGCATATCGCCGAACTGTTTCGTGGACAAGTGCTTTTCCTGGAGGGTGCGGTGGTCTTTGACCAATGCTGTCCTCCCCAGGAAAGGACTCGCGGGATCCAGCGATGATCGCTTGGGCCTTGGAGCCGCTTCGCTACGGGTTCATGCAGCGAGGGTTGCTGGCCTCGCTCCTGGTGGGTATATTGTGCGCCGTGGTTGGGTGTTACATTGTCCTGCGGTCGATGGCCTTTCTGGGGGATGCCTTGGCGCACGCGATTCTGCCCGGGATCGCGGTCGCTTATCTCCTGAAGGTTGACCTCCTGATCGGCGCCTTGGTCGCCGCGCTGCTGGTCGCCTTGGGCATTGCGGCGATCTCCCATCGGGGGGTCATCCGGGAGGACACGGCCATCGGGATCCTGTTCGCGGCAGCGCTCTCCTTGGGGGTGGCGCTGATCAGTCGGATGAAGAGCTATGCCGTAGACCTCACCCACATCTTGTTCGGGCACGTGCTCGGGGTCGGCGTACGGGACCTGTGGCTGATCGGTGCTCTGGGGGCGGTCGTCCTGCTTGTGATCGTCTTGCTGTTCAAGGAATTCCTGGTGGTTTCCTTCGATCCCGTGCTCGCTGCTACCCTGCGGCTGCCGGCCGGGCGGTTGCGGCTGCTGCTGCTGGTGCTGCTCGCTTTGACGGTTGTGGTTTCCCTGCAGACGGTCGGTGTGGGGCTGGTCGCCGCCATGCTGGTGACTCCTGGGGCGACGGCCTATCTCTTGACGCACCGCCTGGCCCCGATGATGGGCCTTTCCGCAGCCATCGGTGCTGCGTCCGCGGTGGCCGGCCTCTACTTCAGTTACTATGGGAATGTCCCTTCTGGGCCTGCGATCGTGCTGGTCGCCACCGTGTTCTTCCTGTTGGCGTTTGCCTTTTCCCCCAAACGGGGGGTGTTTTGGGCGTATCTTCGCCGGCGGGGGTGGCGTAATCGGCATGGTGGACCCGAAGGGCCTTGCGCCGGGCAGGGCCCACTGCGCTCCTGAAATGGGCAAGCCCGTTCCATTGCAGGTCTCTGGCTTGCGGAGGTGTTCGTGCGCGTTGTGGTCACCGGCTCGAAAGGGCAGCTTGGAACAGCCCTGGTGGCGGCATTGGCCGGGCATGAGGTGCTTGAGCTCGATCTCCCGGAGTGCGACATCGAGCGGGCCGAGGAGGTAGCGAGGCTTCTAGGGGAGTTTGGGCCCGAGGTCGTGGTGCACGCCGCGGCCTATACAGACGTAGACGGCTGTGCCCGCGATCCGGACCTTGCCCTGCGGGTCAATGCTCTGGGTACCCAGAATGTGGCCCTGGCATGCCAGACATGCGGGGCCGTGCTTCTGTACGTCAGCACGAACGAGGTATTTCCCGGGGATCGAGAAGAACCGTACCTGGAGTACGATCCGCCCCGGCCGATTAACCCTTATGGCTACTCCAAGTGGGTCGGCGAGCGGTACGTGGAGCAGTTGTGCCGCCGTTTCTTCATCGTGCGGGTTTCCTGGCTTTTTGGTGGGCCACGGAGCTTTGTAACCAAGATCCTGGCCTTGAGCGAAATTCAGCCCGAACTGGCTGTAGTGGCCGACGAGTTCGGTTCCCCCACCTACGTGCGTGACCTGGCATCCGCCCTGGTGCGGTTGCTGTCTAGCCACCGTTATGGTGTCTACCACCTGGTCAACGAGGGCTTTTGCTCGCGCTTCGAGTTTGCCCGGGAGATCCTTCGCCTGGCCGGAAAGGGAGACTATCCGATTCGGCCGATCTCCCGGGCGGAGTTCCGGCGGGATTCTACCCCGCCTCCCCGTGCCGTGCTGCGAAACTTTGCCGCTGCGACCGCTTTGGGCATTCGGCTGCGTCCCTGGCCGGACGCCCTGGCAGCCTATCTGCGAGGGGAGTGAGCCCTTGGAGATCGAACGCTGGCGTCATTTCGACTACGCCCTGCTTGGGAGCATCCTGCTCCTTTCCGGATTTGGGGTGGCTATGATTGCCAGCGCGACTCGGGGCACGTCGCTGGGAGGCTTTTCCTGGTCGGCCCTTCCCGTTCGACAGGCCATCTACCTGGCCGTAGGACTATTGGGGATGGGGGTCCTGAGCCAGATCGACTACCGACACCTGCAGGCGCTACGCTGGCCGCTTTACCTCATGAACCTGCTGCTGTTGGTCTTGGTGCTCGCGATCGGAAAACGAGCTTACGGCGCCGTACGGTGGATCGACCTGGGCGTATTCGACCTGCAGCCATCCGAACTGGCCAAGCCGCTCCTGGTCATCGCCCTGGCAGGGTTCCTGGGGCGCAGGGAAGAGCATCGAGACTCGCTTTCCACGTTCCTCCTTTCCCTTCTATTGGTCTTGCCGCCGGTGGGCCTGGTCTTCATTCAGCCCGACCTGAGCACAGCGGTGGTGTTGTTGGTCATCTGGCTGGGAATGGTCTGGGCTTCGGGAACGCGGCCAGCCTATCTCGTGGCCCTGCTCTTCCTTTCCATCCCTGTTGGGGTTCTGGCCTGGCACTATGTCCTGGAGGACTATCAGAAGGCCCGCCTTCTCTTGTTCCTCGATCCGTATCAGGACCTGTGGGGAGGCGGCTACAACATCATCCAGGCCTGGACGGCGATCGGCTCGGGGGGGTGGTTGGGGAAAGGATACGGCCAGGGAACCCAAAGCCAGCTCCATTTTCTGCCGGTGCGACACAGCGATTTTATCTTTGCCGTGATCTGCGAAGAGTTCGGCTTTCTGGGTGCGAGCGCGCTTCTAGCCCTGCTCTTTGTCTTCCTCTGGCAGATCCTGCAGGTAGCCGCGCGGGCGACGGACACCACCGGGCGGCTCATCGCGACCGGCATCGCCGTAGGCCTGGGGTTCCAGGTCCTGGTCAACGTGGGGATGAACCTGGGCATCATGCCGGTGACTGGCCTGCCCCTTCCCCTGATCAGTTATGGGGGGAGTTCCCTCCTGGCTACACTCCTTTCCTTGGGGATCGTCGAAAGCGTGAGCGTCCACCGGAGGCGTTCCTCTTTCGAGCCCTGGGCGTAGCGTAGGGGAGCGGTTTGTCTTTTTGGTTGCTCTATGCTATCATAACCGGCGACCTGAACCCGGGCTGCCCGAAGGGGTGCAGTCGATAACTCGAGGAGGAGGCTGCGATGTTTCGGATCGTGTCCAAAGAGGACCTCACCCCGGTCACCCGCCAGTTCATCGTCCAGGCCCCGGAGATCGCCCGAAAGGCCCAGGCCGGCCAGTTCGTGATCGTCCGGCTGGAGCCCCAGGGGGAGCGCATCCCGCTCACCATCGCCGATTTTGACCGGGAGCGGGGGACGATTACCCTGGTGGTGCAAGAGGTGGGGGCCTCGACCAAGCAGATGGGCACCCTGCAGGCCGGCGATGCCATCCTCGACCTGGCCGGGCCGTTGGGGCGACCCTCGGAGATCGAGCACTATGGTACCGTGGTGTGTGTGGGAGGCGGTGTGGGCATCGCGCCCATCTACCCGATCGCGCGTGCGTTGCGGCAGGCGGGCAACACCGTGGTCTCGATCATCGGGGCGCGCACGAAGGAGTTGCTCTTCTGGGAAGAGAAGATGCGGGCGGTGAGCGACGAGCTGATCGTCTGCACGGACGATGGTTCTTACGGGCGCTATGCGCTGGTCACCGCCCCGCTCAAGGAGCTCCTGGAAAGCGGGCGCCACGTGGACCTGGTCTTTGCCATCGGGCCGGCGATTATGATGAAGTTCGCCAGCAAGACGACCCAGCCGTTCGGCGTGCGCACGATCGTCAGCATCAACTCGATCATGGTGGACGGCACTGGCATGTGCGGTGCCTGCCGCATTTCCGTCGACGGGAAGACCCGTTTCGCCTGCGTGGATGGCCCCGACTTTGACGGCCATTTGGTGGATTGGGACCTCCTGCTCGAGCGGCAGCGCCAATACCTGGAAGAAGAAAAGCTGGCCCTGGAAAAGTGGGAGCGCGAGCACGCCTGTGCCTGCCCGGCGTAATGGGTCATGAGGAGATCGCAAGATGGCTGTGAAGCGGGAACGTCAGGAGATGCCGCGCCAGGACCCGAAGGTTCGGGCGCGCAATTTCGACGAGGTCGCCCTGGGATACACCCCCGAATTGGCACTGGCCGAAGCGGAGCGGTGCCTGCAGTGCAAGAAGCCCTTCTGCGTCGAAGGGTGTCCGGTCGGCGTCAAGATCCCCGAGTTCATCGCCGCGTTGCGTGAAGGGGATTTGCCGCGGGCGGTGCGCGAACTCAAGGCCCGCAACAACCTGCCGGCGATCTGCGGGCGTGTCTGTCCGCAGGAGACGCAGTGTGAGATGACGTGCGTCTTGGGGAAGAAACAGCAGCCGGTGGCCATCGGTCGGCTGGAGCGGTTTGTCGCCGATTGGGAGCTGGCCAACGGGGTGGAAGTGACGCCCCCCGAGCGATCGACGGGAAAGAAGATCGCGGTGGTCGGCAGCGGTCCGGCCGGCCTGACCTGCGCGGCGGACCTGGCCCGTATGGGCCATCAGGTCACCATCTACGAGTCGCTGCACGCCCCGGGTGGCGTGCTGATGTACGGTATCCCGGAGTTCCGCCTCCCGAAGCGGATTGTGGAGGCCGAGGTGGAATACGTCCGGCGCTTGGGGGTGGAGATCGTCCTCAACGCTGTGATCGGCAAGCTGTACAGCCTGGATGAGCTCCTGGAACGCTACGATGCCGTCTTCCTGGGCACAGGGGCGGGCCTGCCCCAGTTCCTGGGCATCCCCGGGGAAAACCTGAACGGGGTCTACTCGGCCAACGAGTTCCTCACCCGCACCAACCTGATGAAGGCGTACCTGTTCCCGGAGTATGCCACGCCGATCAAGCGCAAGAAGCGGGTCGCCGTCGTTGGAGGAGGCAACGTGGCGATGGATGCCGCGCGCTGCGCCCTGCGGCTGGGGGCGGAGGAGGTGCACATCGTCTACCGCCGGTCGCGGCAGGAGCTTCCGGCACGGGCCGAGGAGGCGGAAAACGCTGAGGAAGAGGGGATCCTCTTCGACCTGCTCACGAATCCGGTGCGTATCCTGGGGGACGAGCACGGTTGGGTGACCGGTATGGAGTGCATCCGCATGGAACTGGGGGAGCCGGATGCCTCTGGACGCCGTCGTCCAGTCCCGATCTCCGGTTCCGAATTCACCTTCGAGACAGACGCGGTGATCATCGCGATCGGCACCAGCCCGAACCCGCTGATCTTTCAGGGGGTGCAAGGGCTCGAACGCACCCGGCACGGTACCGTCGTGGCCGACGAAACGACCGGTCGCACAACCAAGGAGCGCGTCTGGGCAGGAGGCGACATTGTCACCGGTGCAGCCACGGTGATCAGCGCGATGGGGGCTGGCAAGCGGGCCGCCGCGGATATTCACCGCTTCCTGAGGGGCGAGGAGCCGCCGGCTTCGGTGGCATTGGGCTAGAGAAAAGACGAAACCTGTCCTCCCGCAGGCCCAGGCTTGCGGGAGGACCCTTTTTTAGAGAAAACGCTCGAACCGTTCCCGCCGCGCCTTGCAAATCGGACAGACCTCCGGAGGTTCCTCCCGCGCGCACAGATAGCCACACACGCGGCAGCGCCACACCGGAAAAGGCAGGGAAGAGGGCAGTCCGGCAGCCACGGCAGTCGACAGCCGCCCCTTTCGGGCTTCGGCCGGTGGCCGGCGCTCAGGAACGGGGCGCAAAGGCTGTTCTCCGCGTGCGATCGCCGTGGATACGTACAGGCCGCAATAGCAGGCACCGTACTCCCCAAGGTCCGCATCCCGATAGTCGCACGGGCAGACGATGTCCAGGTCCTCCTGCGCGATTCCGCTTGCGAGCCGACAGGGGCAGCTCGGGTATCCGTAGCGTGCCTGGTTGACGAGCAACCCCCGCACAAGCTCCCGCGTGAATTCCCGGTCGGGATTCAGGTGGTACCCCGCCGCTTCGGCTTCCCGCTCCAGTTTGCGGTACAGGGCCTCAATGGCCTCAGGGGTTGGTTCGGGGTCCATCAGGCCAACGCCTCCCGAATGCGCTCCGGCTGGTAACCGATGATCACCCGCTCGTTGCGGATCACCAGCGTGGGGAAATTCTCACGCGGGTTCCAGCGGCGGACTTGCGCCATCACCTCTTCTTGTTCCTCCGGGGGCACCAGGTCCACATCCACATACCGGTAAGCCACCCCGAGCTCCTGCAGCAAGGCCTTCGTGCGCCGGCACCAGACACAGGTGCTCAACGCATAAAGGAACACATCGCCGCGATCCTGTCCATCCACCCGGTGTACGTCCATTGCTCCTCCTTCGCACTAGAGCCGTTTTCCCCCTATCTTGTCCCAAACGAGGGCGCCCGGCTGTGGGCTGGCTCACTCCCCGACGCCCCACAGGCGGATCGTGCCGTCGGAAGAGGCTGTGGTCAGCCAACGGCCGTCCTCCGAAAAAGCCAGGCTGGTTACACTGGCCGTATGGCCCTTCAGCTCGGCCACGGGGAGACCCGTGGTGGTATCGACCAGGCGCACGTTCCCATCGCTGCGGCCGAGCGCCAGCAGCGTACCACTGGGCGAAAAGGCCATGCTCCACACCGGTGTCACTTCCTGCGCAACCGCGGCAAAGTTTGCAAAGCCATCGCCTGCCCGGCGCAAAAGGATGGAGCCGTCCAGAGAAGCGCTGGCCAGGAGTCGCCCATCGCGGGAGAAGGCGATGGCCGTAACTGGCTCGGAGTGGCCTGCGAGGGGCTGTGCCAGCGATTCCTGTCCCGGTTGCCATAGGAGAAGCGTTCCCCCTGGGCCCGGGGCGGCGATCCACTTTCCGTCGGGAGACGGGATCGGTGACCCCACGGCGGACAACGCGGCCGTTTCGTTGGGGGACCATCCCAGCAACCTCCCGGTTGAGATCTCCCAGAGGGTGGTGACATTGTCCAGGCCGACGCGTAGCGTGCGCCCATCGGGCGAGAAAGCCACGCCTGCGACGCTGGGGTAGAGCATCCAGGAAGGGAATTCGTTCCGGAGCGAAGCGGTTGCCGTCGTTTCGAGCGTCGCGGTCAGCTCCACCGCACGGAAGAGGACGACCGCCCCCGGTGCGCTGCGGGATCCCAGGAAGTAGACCCCAGGAGAAACAACCGCGCGGCTCCCGCCGGTTCTCCACTCCTGGACATCGAGGACCCGCTCTAGCGACCCGTCACCGAGCCTCCACAGCCAAACCCGGCCGTCTTGAGAAAGGGCAGCGACCCTTTCACCGTCCGGGGCAACGGCGACGCCGATCCAGGCGGGCGTGAAGCCGCACCGCAAGGGCCTGGTTGTGCCGGTGCTCAGGTCGGAAAGCACGATGCATCCGTCGCCCGAGAAGCTCGCAAGCTCTGTCTCCTGGGGTGAGAAAGCCAGGTGCGGCCCGCCAGGCCCCTCGGCGAGAGGATCGCCCGGCATTCGCTCGAAGATGCGCAGGAGGGACCCGCTCCGCATATCCCAAACGCGGATCGTGTGCTGGCCGGCCGAAGCAAGCCATCCCCCTCCCGGCGAGAAGGCCAACTCGCTCAGGTAGCCCATCTCTGGTTCGAGCGTGTTCCGGAGGCTCAGATCCGGAAGATGCCACACCCGCACTGTGCCCGTGCTCGAAGCGGTGGCCAGCAAAGAGCTGTCCGGCGAGAAGGCGAGCCGCTGGAAGCCTCCCTCCCCGAAAAGTTCTCCCACCAGTCTTCCCTCCATCACATCCCAAAGCGCGAGCGGTCCCCCGAACCACGCCGCGGCGAAGTACCGGCCATCGGGAGAGAGGGCAACGCAGGGGCGGTAAGGCGGTGCTGCTCCGGGGCGGGGGATATCGAGCACGACGCCCTTGCCTTCCTCCCACAGCCAGGCCGAACTTGACTCGCTGTACCCGGCGACGAGGATCGTGCCGGCAGGAGAAAAGGCGAGGGAGGCGATTGCCCCGAGATCGTCGGCAAACGGCCGGAGTCGGTCCTCTCCCTGGTACCAAAGCCACAACGCTCCTGTGGCAGAGGCCAGGGCAAGCCGTCGGCCGTCGGCGGAGAACGCCAGGTAGTGCACCGAAAAGGGGGGCTCCAGGAAGCGGAGGCCCTCCGGGCTGCTCAGGTACACGCCGACGGACGTCGCTATTGCGAGATTTCGGCCATCGGGACTGAACGCCAGAGCATTCGGCACACCTTTTCCCCAGCGAGCGAAGGTACGGAGCCGCGCGGCGCTTTCCGGCGTGATCCGTTCCTCGGGGGGCACAGGTACCGGCGTACCCCGGTAGGCTTCCTCTTGACGGACGGTGGCCGTGGCGACCGCTCCAGCCGTCTCACCCACGGCCGCGGTGCCCAGCACCCGGGCCTGCGCCGTCTGGGTGGCTGCCTGGCGCCTTTCCCGACGCTCGGCGGTCCGCGTGATGGCAGCAGCGTAGAGGACGAGCGCCAGCACCATCAGCGTGCCGACAAAGGCGAGGTTCTGCACCCAATGCCGGGCTCGATCTCTACCCTCATCGTGCGGGTTCTTCATCTGCAGCCCTCCGGCCCCGGTGCCGCCCAGCGTTTCCACCCCTCGTCCGCTGCTCTTCTTTCCCGCCCGCAGCCCGGCAGGTACTGCCACAGGCCACGGTAGCGGACAGGCCATCGGTTTTCATTGTAGCAAAAGTGCAGCCCTGGGGCAAGGATGCCGCTAGCTCCCCGAGGCCCGGGCCACCTCGCCCAGCCGGGAACGGCGTCTGCCACGTGGGGAAAGGGAGGGGGAGGCAAACCCCTGGCCTCATGCGAGCGGCTTTGGGAGAGCGCATCGTTGCCAGCCATCATTCTCGGACACCGTTCCCCAGACTTTCTGGACTGAACGCCGTCTTGCCGGCCGGCACGCCATGTAGTACAATGTTTTTTAGGCCAAACGACCTGTTCGGAGACGGAGCGCAAGCTGTGACAAAGACCATTGCTATCGCCGGAAAGGGGGGCACGGGCAAGACCACCGTCGCTGCCCTGTTGGCCGATTGGCTTACCCGGTACGGCACCGTCCTGGCAGTAGATGCCGACCCTTCTTCCAACCTGCATCTGGTGCTGGGTATGCCGCTGGAATGGACCGTAGGGGACATCCGCGAGGGCATGCTCCAAGAGGTCCAGAGCGGCACCTTCCGTGCGGGCCTGAGCAAACAGGATTACCTGGAATGGAGGTTGAACCAGGCGCTCGTGGAGGGCAATCGCCTGGATCTCCTGGCGATGGGCCGCCCCGAAGGGCCGGGCTGCTACTGCGCAGCGAACAACATCCTGCGCAGCTGCCTGGATCGCCTGCAGGGGCAGTACGACTTTGTCGTGATGGACAACGAAGCCGGGATGGAACATCTGAGCCGCCAAACCACCCGGGATGTGAACATCCTCTTGCTCGTTTCGGACCCCTCCATTCGGGGGATCACCGCGGCAGCACGCATGCAGGAGCTGATCCGCGAGCTCCGGACCCACGTGGGGAGGATTGCGCTCATCGTGAATCGGGTGGACGGCGAACTTCCCAGGGCTGTGTCTGATGCGATCGCCGCCGCAGGCCTGGAGCTGTTGGGCACGCTTCCCGACCATCCGCCCATCCGTCAGTATGACGCGGAAGGCCGCCCCCTGGTGGATCTGCCAGAAGACGACCCGCTCCGTCAGCGCGTGATCGAACTGGCCGGACGCCTGGGGCTCCCGTAGCGTTTCTCCCAGGAGGTTCCATCGCGTGCGGGCTCTCATCACCGGCGCATCGGGGTTTGCTGGAAGCCACCTCTGCGAGTACCTGTTGGACCAACCCGGCTGGGAGATCTATGCCCTTTCCTTTCCTGGTTGGCCCACGACCCACCTAGAGCCCATCCGTTCGCGCATCCATCTGCTGACTGGTGACCTGCTGGTGGCCGACTGGGTGACCCAGATGGTGTCCGAGGTTCGGCCGGAGGTCGTGTTCCATCTGGCGGCCCAATCGTCCCCGTCTGCCTCCCTGGTGGACCCGGCCGGCACGTTGGTGAACAACATCGTTGCGCAGGTGAACCTGTTCCAGGCGATCCTCAAGGCCGGGCTGGACCCCGTCGTGTTGGTGGTGGGCTCGGGTGACGAGTACGGGCTGGTACGCCCGGAGGAAGTGCCGGTGGACGAGGACACCCCGCTCCGACCGGCGAATCCCTATGCGGTGAGCAAGATCGCCCAGGACTTTCTTGCCCTGCAGTACTTTCTCAGCCACGGGCTGCGGACAGTGCGTGTGCGCCCCTTCAACCATATCGGGCCCCGCCAGGCGCCGGTGTTTGTCACGGCCGACTGGGCACAGCAAATCGCCGAGATCGAGGTCGGGGTGCGACCTCCGGTGGTCCGGGTGGGGAACCTGGGGGCCAGGCGCGATTTTACGGACGTGCGGGACATGGTCCGTGCCTACCATCTGGCGGTGACACTCGGGGAGCCAGGCGAAGTCTATAACATTGGCAGCGGACAGGCCTACGCGGTCGAGGAGGTCCTGCAGGCTTTGCTGGGGATGAGCCGGGTTGCCGTGGAGGTGCAGGTGGACCCGCAGCGATTGCGCCCGTCCGATATCCCTGTCATCGCCTGCGACAGCACACGGTTCCGTCGGCGCACCGGTTGGGAGCCCCGCATTCCCTTGCAGGAGTCGTTGCGCGATATCCTGGAGTATTGGCGCCATCAGGTCCGGGCGCGCTTGGGGACACCGGGCAACGGATGAGCAGGCATGTCGGGGTGTCGTAACGGTGGTGCCTGGGCGCGTAGTGGCTGGGCACGCTCATACTTTTTACCTTGGGGAACAGGTTGCCTGGAGTATTCCAGGGCGACGTGCGACACGCTTTGTGACTCCGGGACAAAGCGAGACCTTGGGGCTACCTGGCCGGTTCTTGACCGCTGCCCATCGCGCTTGGGTCGCCGTTTTGTAAGAGAAGGGGGATCCTCTTAGGGAACTCAGGCTTGGCGCGGGGATTAGGCCTGGATCCACTCCGGGTGCTTCAAGGCTCGCAGCAGCGTGTGGAGGGACCAGAGATGTCATCCGTCCAAATAGGGTGGCGCGAGGATCAGCGCACGATCGTGCTCGAAGGTCCTTACTGGCATATCTACTTCGACCGTCCTTTGGGCCTCTTCAACCTAAGCGCCCCGCCATTCCCGGGGTTTCAGGTGCGCTGGGCTCGGGCGCGGGTGCGCTATCGGCGAGGCTTTCGGCGCTATGATGTGGGGACCGACGACGGGGAACTGCGCGATTGGCGCGTGGAGCCAAGGGAGGACCTCCGGGGAAATGGGCTTTCGCTGCGGCTCCTTTTCGCCGGGAACCGCCGGCCCCGGCTGGAATTCCTCGCCACGATCTATCGGAACTCCCCGTGGCTGGTGCTCGAGCTGGCGGTGCACAACGTGCTGGCAGAGCCGATCGCGTTAGAGGCGTTGCAGCCGTTCGAGATCGATCCCCAATGGGGGGGCCGGCTCTGGCTAGGGGATGAGGTCGCCGGCTTGTACTGCGAGGGCTGGCAGTCGTGGAGCGCAGCCGGCTGGTGCCAAGTGTCTGGGCGGGAACGGCGTTCGCGCAACCCCCTTTCTGCCCCGATGGACGACGGTGTTCCCAGCCTTATTGCTCTATCGGGTTGTTTTCGTTCCGACCTGGTGGGTGTCCTTACCTCCAGGAAGGGCGGGCCCGCGCTCCTTTGCGGGTTGCTGACCTCCGGGGACCAGTTCGGCCACCTGGAAGTGCGCTCGCGCGCAGGTCGGATTGGCCTTGCCTTCCGATGCTCCACCGACGGGCAGCATCTTGGGCCCGGCGAGAGCGTCTGGTCGGAGCGGGTCGGGCTATGTCTGGCGCGCCCCGAGGAGCGCCCGCTGGAGCAGTATGCAGAGCTGCTTGCGGCGGAGATGGGCGGGCGCGGGCAGGGGCCTTCGCCCACCGGGTGGTGCTCCTGGACTGCCTTCGGCCGGCGCGTCCGGGAGGAGGACGTCCTGCGTCAGGTGGCTTGGCTGGCCGAGCAGGGGTGGCCGGTCGATGTGGTGCAGGTGGACGATGGCTGGGAGCAAGAAGTGGGGGATTGGGAGCCGAACGAGCGGTTTCCTCACGGTATGGCCTGGCTCGCCGAGGAGATCCGGCGGGCGGGTTTTCGCCCGGGCCTCTGGCTGGCGCCTTTTATCGTCCGGCCGACGGCACGGACCGCCCGTGAGCACCCGGAGTGGCTCCTGCGCGATGCACGTGGCCGGCCGGTTCCTGCCGGAGTGGGCTCGGTCAACCTGTGCTATGGGCTTGACCTGACGCGCTCCGATGTCCAGGAGTGGTTGGCTGGCCTGGTGTCGCGCGTTGTCGGGGATTGGGGCTATCGGTACCTGAAACTGGACTTTCTCTACGGCGGAGCACTGCCAGGCGTTCGAAAGCGTTCGGACATCTCCCGGGCTCAGGCGCTGCGCCGCGGACTGGAGACGATTCGTGCCGCGGCGGGGGATGAGGTGTATCTCCTTGGCTGCGGTTGTCCGTTGGGGCCGGCCATCGGGCTGGTGGATGGCATGCGGATCGGCCCCGATGTGGCCCCTAATTGGGAGCCACGGCTGGGTGTGTTGACGCCCCTGGTGCGGCTCGATCCCCTCTTTCCCGCGGCCGGCCGTGCTGTACACCATACGCTTGTGCGTTCCTGGACCCACGGCCACCTCTGGCGCAATGACCCCGACGCGCTTCTTGTGCGGAGGGCAGGAAGCCGCTTGACCGAAGCAGAAGCTCGGACGCTGCTCACGGTGATCGCCCTGAGCGGCGGCTCGTGGACGCTGGGGGACGACCTTCCCTTGCTGGAGGATTCCCGCCGCGAGTGGGGCCTGCTGGGTGTGCCGGTGCATTCGGGCCGCCCCACGGTTCCCGACCTCTTGTTCCGGGAGCGGCCCCAGAGCATGGTGCTGGAGGTGGAGCAGCCCTGGGGCCGCGGATGGGTGGTGGCGCTCCTGAACCCGACGGAGCGACCCGCGGAGCTGCGCTTTCCCCTGTCGGCGCTGGGCTTGGAGAAGGTGGCCTGCCACCTGCACGAATTCTGGAGTGGGGAGTACCGCCTCGTTCAGGGTTGGGCGGTGTTCCCGAACGTCGAGCCGCACGGTTGTCGGACGTTCCTGCTGCGTGTGGTGGACGGGGGGCTGCAGTGGGTTGGCTCCACGCTGCACATCGTGCAGGGGGAGGAGGTTGCGTCCTGGGAGCAGCGGCCGGACGGCGTGCATATCGCGCTGCGGGATGGGCGCTGGTGGAAAGGGGCTTTTTTGCTGGCGGTCCCAGAGGGTGCCGCGCTCGAGCTGCGTCCTGCGGCCGGTGCGCGAGCGGAACTCGAAGCGGTGACCCCTGGGATCTGGCGTGTCCGGGTGGAAGCGCTTTGCGCGGGCGCTCTGGAGCTGTGGTTGGAGGTACGGCACGAAGGCGCCGGGCGTTCGCAGGCGCGGGGGTGAAGCGATGGCCGAGCTCCCTGGTCAACTGACCCTGGTGGTCTGCGAGAATGTCCGGCGCGAAGTCCTCGCCGTTCTGAGCCAGGAGCAGTGGGGGGCTGTTCGGGTCGTGTCGTTCGTGCCCCGGGGTGGGGAAAGGGGGACGGGGCTGGTGGAACTCCTTGGTCAGACGGCCGAAGCGCCGGGAAGAGGAGAGCAGGTGGAGATCTTAGCCGGCATGTGCTTCCGGGCAGCGCAGGTGGGCCTGCCCAACCGGACACGCTTTCGTCTGCACCTCGTAGAGCACTGTGCCCAGCTCTTTCTTCCGCGGGAAATGGTCCAGCGCTATCTCGCACGCGGTGTCCGGCTGCTCTTGCCACGTGAGATCGTCGAGCCGCACAACGGGTGTACTCCGAGGGAAGCGGCGGCATGCCCCTTTCTTGCTCCGGAAAGGCCGTCCGGACTGGTGTTGCTCGATAGCGGGATCGACCCGAACGTTGGCCTGGCCTTTGAAGCGTTCGCGCGGCAAATGCGCCTGCCGGCCGAGGTGCTGCCGGTCGGGCTGGACACGTTGCGACTGCATCTGGGAAATCTCGTCCAGGAGTGGCGGCTGGAGCAGGAGCGCCGGCGTCTGACGGCCTCGCTTTCCGAGGCCATCCGCCGCTCTTCCGATCACGCCTTGGCGCTGGATCTGATCGGGGAGCTTGCAGCGGTGGCCACCGAGGGAGAAGTGATCGAGCGTATGCTGGACCTTTTCACCTTGCTCTTCACGCCCGGCCGGTTGACTTACCTCTCCTGGCGTCGCGGGCATCCTGGGCCAGGCTATGGGCGCCCTGGTCCCCCAGGGGAGCCCGAGTTGCAGGCACTGGCCCAGGCAGATCTGGCGCGGGACTATGGATGGCTTCCCTCCGGGAAAGGGTTTCTGCTGCGGGTGCACCATCAGGATGAGGTGCTCGGCCTGCTTGAGGTTGACGAACTGGCCCTTCCGGCGTACGGAGAGCATTACCTGAAGCTTGGACTCATCCTGAGCAAAGTATGTGGCCTAGCGATTGCTCAGGCTCGCTCTTACGAGCGGGAAAGGCGTGCGCAGGAGCGGCTGCGCCACCAGGCGTATCACGATCCCCTGACCGGCCTCCCGAACCGCCTCTTTTTCTATGAGCAGGCTGAGGATGCCTTGGCGCGGGCACGTGCAGAGGAGCGAGGGCTCGCTCTCCTCTTCGTAGATTTGGATGGCTTCAAGCCGGTCAACGACGCTTTTGGGCACGAAATGGGGGATGCGTTGCTCAAAGAAGTTGCCGGGCGCCTTGTGCGGTCCGTGCGCAACGGCGACATCGTAGCCAGGCTGGGTGGGGACGAATTCCTGGTCCTGCTGCGTGAGGTAGCCTCCCCGGAAGATGCGGAAGTGGTCGCACGGCGCATCCTGGCCAACTTACGAAGCCCGTTCCGCAAGGGAGAGCAGGAGATTTGCTCCTCTGCAAGCATCGGCATCGCGCTCTACCCAGATCATGGGGAGGATGTACAAAGCCTGATGCTGCAGGCGGATGGCGCGATGTACCAGGCCAAGCAGGCCGGGCGGGACAGATATGTTGTAGCGGTTCCGATGGAGAGCGGTTCGGGGGAAAATGTTCCCCGGTAGAGCGTGTGTGCGCCCGAACCCCGGCGCGGGATTTTCACGCGGCTCCGCGAAGATGAGCGATCTCTTCCGCGGTCAGGGGCCGCCATTCCCCTGGTTTCAGGTTCCCCAATTCGAGCGGCCCCAGTCTCACCCGGATCAGGCGTTGTACTGGATACCCCAGTTGCTCGGCGATGCGCCGGATCTGCCGTTTGCGGCCCTCCCGCAGCACCACCCGTAACCAGGTCCCGTCTGCTTCGTGACGGAGGACAGTGACCTCGGCCGGCGCGGTCCTTTCGCCGTCGAGCCGCACCCCTGCCCGCCATCGCTGCAAGGCCTGCTCCCCGGGGTGTCCCTGGACCCGCACGTGGTATTCCTTCGGATGCCCATACCGCGGGTGGGTGAGGCGGAGCGCGATTTCCCCGTCATCCGTGAGGAGCACAAGCCCTTCGCTCTCGAGGTCCAGCCGGCCAACCGGGTAGAGTCTCGACGAGGAGGGGACCAGGTCCAGAACCGTAGTCCGGCCGTGCGTGTCGCGCGCGGTGGACACCACACCCGGGGGCTTGTAGAGGAGGAGGTAGGTGTGGCCCTCGGGCAGGCGGATGGGTTGGCCATCCACCGCGATCGCGTCGCAGGACGGGTCCGCGGAGGCGCCCAGGCAGGCTACCACGCCGTTCACGGTTACCCGTCCCTGCCGGATGAGTTCCTCGCAGGCGCGGCGGGAACCCAGCCCGGCGCGGGCGAGGATCTTCTGGAGGCGTTCTTTACCGTCCATCCCTTCGTCTGCTGGGCACAAGCCGCCCCGCTTCCTCCGGGTTCAGGCTTCGAAGATCCAGCGGTCCGTGTCCCGGCGGTAGGAGACGATCTCACTTTCGTCGAAGAACAAAGCGACTTCCTCTTCCCCGGTTTCCGGGCTGTCGGAGGCGTGGATCAGGTTCCGCCCGATCGCCACGCCCAAGTCGCCGCGGATGGTGCCCGGGGCAGCTTTGGCCGGATCCGTTGCCCCGACGGTCTGCCGCACCAGTTGCACGGCGTCTTTTCCCTCGATCACCATGAGCACCACGGGCCCCGAGGTGATGTAGGACACGAGCGGAGCAAAAAAGGGCTTGCCCTCGTGGACGGCGTAGTGGCGCCTGGCCAGGGCCTCGTCCATCTGAATCATCTTCATGGCGACGATTTTCAGCCCCCGTTGCTCCAGGCGCGTGATGATCGGGCCGATCAAACCACGCTGTACCCCGTCCGGTTTGATGATGATGAGCGTACGTTCCATACCGTGGTCCTTTCTCCGACAGCAAACATGCGACGGGCAGTCGCGGGGGAGGACCACCGGCGACTGCCCTGAACCCGAATACGAGAGCGCATGCTAAAGCGGCACCGCCTCCTTGATTCGGGCTGCCGCTTTCCGCATCTCCATTTTGACCAACCCCAGGTTAACGGTACGCTGGGTAATGACAACCAGGATCAGGTCGTGAGACTCCTGCAGGAGGACGGCGCCGTCCTGAGCGTTGATAATGGCGTCGGACAGGCTTCCCACGCCAATGCGCTTGGTGGCCTTGTCCACCTCGCCATAAACAGCAGCTGACATCGCCCCCAGGATCTCGGCATCCTCCGGGTCCAGGAGGGTGCTGGCAACGACCAAGCCGTCCTTGCCGACCAGGAGGCTACCGACCACACCATCGACCCGTAGCAGGTCTTCGACGATCTTCCTCATCGTTCTGACCCCTTTCGAACCCGGGGCAGGCCACCGTAACAAGAAACTCCATCCTGCCCACGCCTGCCCGCCTGTACGGATCTTGCCGGGTTGAGCCGGCCAGGCAGCGCGCTAACGGCGCGCCGGCTGGCTGAGCACCCAGGCGTACTCCTGCACCGCCTGTGCGTAGAGGCCGGCTTTCATATAGGCATCGCCCAGGAGGCGGTGAAGCCGCTGCAGACGCCGCTCCTCCTTCTCCTGTTCGATCCAGGCACGGAGGTCGGCGATGATCGTCTCTTCCAGTCCCTGGCTCCCCTTCTTGATCAGCCAGCGGTACTGTTCCACGCCGTCTTCGAAGGAACCTGCTTCAGCGCAGGCCCGTGCCAGCTCGAGGCGCGAAGGCTCATCTTCGGGTTGAGCAGCCAGGCGCGCGCGTAGTTCGTCTACGGAAGGCCGTGCAACCGGGGCAGCGACTTCGGGCACCGTCTCCTCGACCGATACCGGAGCCAATTCCTCTGGGGCGAGTTCCAGACCAGCGATTTCCTCCTGGGTCAGCCCGAGTTCCTCCAGGCTGAAGGGCTGCAGGGCTTCTTCGACGGCCGGTGCCCCAGCGGTTACCTCTTCGGGGGTTGGAGCGGGAAGCTCCGGGCCTTCCAGGCCTAGCCCTTCGAGGGAGAAGGGTTCCACGCCGGCCGGGACCTCCTCGGCGCCGGCGAGCTCCAGTTCTTCCAGGGAGAAGGGCGTGATGCCCTCCAGTTCTGCCTCCGCCAGTTCCGGGAGGCCGGTCTCCTCTTCACCGGGCAAAGAGGGGGGAGCTGCCACTGGGGCCTCGAGCTCTTCCAGGGTGAACGGAGGGGTGGGCACCTCGGGAGCGGGTACGGTGGGCGCTTCCTCGGGGGCTTCCAGGCCGAGCTCCTCGAGCGAGAAGGGACGGATCCGTTCCAAAGGCACTTCTTCCTCGGCTACGGGCGCTTCTACCTCCTCCATGGAGAATGGCTCTACGCCCTCGACCAGCAGCCCTTCCTCGGCCTCCGGTGTTTCGGGCGCCAGCGGCCCAACGACCTCCTGGCGACGGGCCTTGAGCTTCTCAAAGATGGTGGGCCCAGTCGGCTGCTCTTCCTCGGGCACCAGTTCCTCTACGTAGCCTGGCATACCACGGGTACCTGGTTCCTGCCAGCTGAACGCCGGAAGCGGTTCCAGCTCTTCTTCGCCCGGGAAGGGAGCTTCCCCTGGAAGCTCTTCCAGCTCGGGCACGGGGGTCGGTTCCTCCAGGCCGAGTTCTTCCAGAGAGAACGGCTTCACCTCGCCAAGCCCTTCGAGCGTGAAGGGCGCAACCCCTGCTTCCGCAGGCTCCTCGGCCAACGGTGCTGCCTCTGCCTCCGAGGGTGGAGTGGGCGCTTCGGCTCCTAGTTCCTCCAGCGAGAAAGGCGCGATCCCCGGGAGCAGCTCTTCCTGCGGAACAGATTCAGGCTGGGCACCTTCCTCGGGACCCCAGACGGCGAGGATCTCTTCCGGGGTTAATCCCATTTCCTCCGGCCTCGCCGGCCGGGCTCGCAGCGCTTCTGGCAGTGCCTGCTCTTCTTCGGCTCCTTCCAGGCCCAAGGGGGCTCCTGCCCCCTCGGCCTCGGCAACCATCCCTTCGCCGGTGGCTAAGGAATCGAGCCAGGAGACGCCGATCGGTTCCGGTGCCGGGCGCGGCTGTTCGGGGACAGGGGGCGTAGGGACGACCGCGGGGGAAGGTTGTTCAGGGGCGGGCACCACGGCTGCTGCCTGCATCGTTTCCCAGGCCTTCTCGTCGAAATCGGGAAGGGTCGCCGCCTCGTAGGCAAGGAAATCGTGGGGGATTCGCATGGGGGCCATCTCGAAGATGGCCCGCGCCATCGTGTTGTTGGGGTCGCAGGCTGCCGCACGGCGCCACAGTTGCTCGCCCTCCTCCTGGCGGCCCGCCGTCAGGCGAGCGTATCCCAGGATCAGGTTGGCTTTGAGGGCGTTGGGCAGGCGCTGAAGCACTTCTTCGCAGATCTGGGCGGCCCCATCCACGTCCCCGCTGCGCCAGAGGGCCTCGATCAAGGAGAGCTGCACATCGACACGATCGGGCTCGGCCTTCAGGACTTCGCGGAATTCATCGATCGCCTTGTCCAGCATCTCTCCTTTGACATATAATCGGCCGAGCCCAGCCCGGTTCAGCCGCAGTTGCGCGCGCGATTCCCCGTACAATTGGGTGTAGAGGCGAAGAAGGTGGTTCCGCAAATCAGGAAGGTCCGGCTTGATCTCCAACGCGCGTTCCAGTTCTGCGACCGCTGCCTCGAGGTTCTTTTCGTCCTCGAAAGCGATACCCATTCCCCAATGGGCGGAGACGTTCTCGGGGTCGATCTCGAGCACCTGTTGGAAGTACTCCCGTGCTTTCCGGCTCTGCTTCCGTTCCAGGTAGATCTGGCCCAACAACTGAAAGGTTCCCAGATCCTGCGGATAGTACTGAAGGATATGTTCGCAGACGGCTTTGGCCTTGTCGTACTCCCCCTGGGCCAGGTAGCGGTGGGCCCGATCGTAGCAGTCCTGTAGCTTGACCATTGCCATGGACTTTCCCTCCGTGTTGGGCCTCTCCCTGGAAAAAGCAAGCCCTCGATGGTCAGGGCCCAACCTGCTTAAGCCTATTATACCGCAAGGCACACCCTAGTGCAACTTTTCATCCCCTTCCTCCATGAGCTCCCGCGCGTATCGAATCAGCGCTTCCCGCCGTTCCAGGGGGACGCCCTTCGAGATCCAGTATTGCTCCAGCGCGTTCAGCGGTTCGAGCCCTTCCAGAGGCCCCGGTACGGGCACGCGGTCCTTGCGTTCTACTTCTAGACCGATTCCAGCGACGCAGAAGGCCCCATCGAGCGCCCGACGCAGGGCCTGCAAGTCGATCCGGGCGGCTTCCTGTTCCGACACCTGCAGCTGTAGCCGGACAACGGCCTGCTCCAGCCGGCCTGCCTCCCGGGCTTCCGCAATCGCCCGCAGCGCCTTCTGCATCGCATCTCCCTTCAGGGCTTCCACGCGGAGGGAAAGGAAAGGGCGCGCCTGGACCGGGATGAAGCGGTAAGAAACTGCCCGGCGGTCCCCCTTGCGGTCCTCGATCTCAACCACGTAGAACCCTTTCTCCAAGCCCTCATCCCCAAAATCCACCCGCTCCAGGCTTCCGGCATAGAGGATAGGCGGTGCTTCGCTACGCACCACCTGGTGCCGATGGACGTGCCCGAGGAGCACCGCATCGTACTCCGGGCGGGCGAGGGACGAGGGCATCACATGGACTTCGTTTCCCAAGGTCATCGTTTGCTCGGTTCCCAGCTCAGCGCCCAGGGTAAGGACATGGGCGACGAGCACCGCTGGTAGCGAAGGATCGACCCGCGCGGCCAGGCCGGAGAGTTTGCGGGCAGCGGCTGCACGCAGGTATTCGTCCTGTTCCTGCAAAGATCTCCGTCTCATCTCCTCGGGCAGCCCCAACCAGCCGCGGTTGGGGTAAGGGAAAGCGGCAACCTGGAGAATCCCCTTTTCCCCGATCGGGATGCGAAAGAGCGTTTCCTCGCGTGCCGCCACATAGACATTTTCCACCGTTAGGGCCATAAAGATGTCCAGGGTAGTCGCTTTGGCGGCCACGGCCGGCTGGTCGTGGTTCCCCGCGACGAGGACCACCGGGATGCCCGCGCGCGCCAGGCGCGCAATCCGCCGCGCAAAGTCGCGCTGATAGGTCGGTTCGGGGAACCGGTTGCGGAAAGCGTCCCCGGCAAAACAGACCACGTCCACCTGGTTCGTACAGGCAAACTCGACGACTTCGTCCAATCGGGCCAGGAAATCCCGGATCCGGGTGCTCAGCCCGCTTGCCGGATCGACCTTCCCGTAATTTTCCACACCCAGGTGCAGGTCGGCGAAATGCAAGATACGGATCATGGGGCCTCCTCTTTTTATCATACCATAAAGGGCCAACTTCGGCAAACGAGCCGGTTGCCGAAGAAAGGGATTGTGCTATAATGCCTTTACGGTTTCTCTCGGTAGTCCTGGGCAAGGAGGGGCTCTTGCGCTTCGACTGGGTTTCTGTCCTCAGCACGGCGATCGCGGTGATCCTTGGACTGACCATCCACGAGTTTGCTCACGCCTGGGCGGCCAATCGCCTGGGGGATCCGACGCCTCGCTGGGCCGGCCGGGTGACGCTAAACCCGCTGGCCCACTTGGATCCGATCGGCGCCGTGATGTTGGTGCTCATGATCTTGGGTTATGCGCCGATCGCCTGGGGAAAACCTGTGCCGATCAACCCGGCCTATCTCCGCGGCGGCAGGCGTGGGGCAGCGCTGGCGACAGCGGCTGGCCCGGCAAGCAACCTTTCCCTTGCCCTGGCGGTCGCGCTCCTCTGGCGGTTGGTCCACCAGCTGACGGGCACGCAGCTGGCTTACGGTTCGGGCCTTTACGCGCTGCTTGTGGCGCTGATGGGTGCCAATGTAGCGTTGGCCGCCTTCAACCTGATCCCCCTACCCCCTTTGGACGGCTTTGGCATCCTCGAGGGCGTCGCTCCATACTCATGGCTCCGGGTGCTCGAGCCCCTGCGACGCTACGGCATGTGGTTGTTGTTGGTGCTCGTGCTTGGCGGCGGCGTGCTCTGGTCGCCGCTCTTCCGTGGGCTCTACCGGCTGGTGGCTCTCGTGGCAGGGCTCTAGATGCGGGCGGCATATCGCCTGGGGCAATTTCTCGCGTCCTTGTGGGCCCTCCTCTTCCCGCCGGACGACCACGAGGCTGGCCGTTTGCTTTCCCCTCAGGAACACGCGCTCTTCCGTCAGATGACCGCCTATGACCGGGCGCACGCTCTACGGGTGGTGCGCTTGCTCCGGCAGCAAACAGGGGACCGGACGCTCCTTCAGGCCGCCTTGCTACACGACTTGGGCAAATCCGCAGGTGGAGAACGCATCCCGCTTCTCTACCGGGGAGCCATCGTCCTGGCCCAGCGGTTTACCCCGCTTTGGAAATGGCTGGCGCGCGAACGACCGGTGGGCCATCCCTTGCGCCCCTTCTTCCTCTACACTGTCCACGCAACACGGGGAGCCCAGCTGGCCCAGGAAGCCGGAATCGATGCATCGGTGGTTGCACTGATCGCCGGGCACCACAACGAGAATGCGTCCGGCTCCCTATTCCTGCTACAGCAAGCCGACCGACGGGCGTGATGCCCCGCTTCCGACCGTGCCCTAAAGGCTGACGCGGAGTCCCCTGGCCAAACGGCGAGGGCGCCTTTGTGCCAGCTCCTCGCGTACTCGGATGATTTGCTCGAGCAGTGCTCGAGGCTCTTTCGAGTAGTCGAGGGTGACGACCTGGGGTTCACTGCGCTGAAGAAGCCAGTCCAGAAGATGATAGTCCTCTTCCCGCAATGCCTGGTGGGCATCCACCAGGCGGCTTCCCAAACCGGGCCTGGGCACGCTCAGGCGCAGTTCCACCACCCGGTCCAACGGCAGCTGCCGCAGGTACTCCCTGGGATCCGAAAAACCCCAGGTGCGCGCTGCCGCTTGGGCGTGCGATAGGTCGAGCAAGAAGGCACAGCCCGTTGCCTCCAGGATTGCGGTAATCGTCTCGGGATCGCTCTCCGGGTCTTCCTCTACGCTCGGTAGCCCGGGTGGGTTCTCCAGCAGGATCGGCACACGCACGGTCTCGCGCAGATGGCGCACACGGGCGAAAAAGTTCCGCAGCTCTTCCCCCAGGTCGAGGGCGCTAGGCTTGCGGCCTTGCCTCCGGGCTTCCTGGATGACCTCCCACGGCCAGAGGCAGATACGGGCGGAGAGCCAGGGCGTGCGCGTGCGTTCTATCAGGGCCCGCAGCTCGATCTCACGGGCAGGCTCCAGGGGGCGACCGAGCAAGTTTCCGCCATACAGGAGGAACGGGCGATCGAGCAACAGCTGGTAAAGGGCTACCTGCTCGGGGAGCGTCCAGGCCGGCACCTCGATCGCATCTGGGCGCGCCAGCGGCTCGTCCCAGAGGCCCGCCAGGGTCGCGGATGCGACGACGGCCAGTTGCGCAGAAGACATCCTGTTCCCAACCGTCAACCGGGTACGGTCAAGCCGGGAGCGCTTCGGCCATTGCCTCGACGGCCTTTTGGAGGACGGCTTCCCGAGCGACGCGCACGGCGCTGCGGATCGCGCGTGCGTCCGACCGTCCGTGGCCGATGACGGCGATCCCCTTCAGTCCCAGGAGGAGGGCACCGCCGTATTCCCGGTAGTCCAAGCGGCGGCGCAGGCGCCGGAAGGCCGGCCGCAAAAGCATAGCCGGAAGCCGGCTCCACGGGCTCCGCGTCAATTCTTCTCGCAACATGCCCAGAAGCGTCTCCGCAGTGGCCTCGGTGCTCTTCAGGAAAATGTTCCCTACGAAGCCGTCGGCGATCACGACATCCGCTGCACCGGCCAGCGCGTCCTTCGGTTCGACATTGCCCATGAAGTTCAGCCGAGCCTGGCGAAGCAAGGCATGCGTCTCCTGAACCAAGCGGTCGCCTTTCGTCTCTTCCTCCCCGTTGGCTAGGAGGGCCACGCGAGGCCGGGGGATTCCCAGCACGCGTTCGGCATAGGCGCTGGCCATATGCGCGAACTGTAGGAGGTATTCGGGGCGGCAATCCGTATTGGCCCCGATGTCCGCGGCCAGGAAGAAGCCTTCCCGAGCGGGAAATACGGTAGCAAGCGCCGGCCGCTCCACACCCGGCAGGCGGCCGAGCAGCCAGGTCGCTGCTGCCATAACGGCTCCGCTATGTCCGGCGGACACAAAGGCGTCTGCCTGTCGGTCGCGTACCAGACGTAGCCCAACGACGATCGACGAGTTCCCCTTGCGACGCACCGCCATTGCCGGGTGCTCGTCCATGCCAATGACTTCGGAGGCGTGGACCACGGACAGTTCCGTCCCCGGGTAGCGCCTCAGTTCCGCACGCACCTCCTCTTCCCGGCCCACGAGCACGATCTCGACTCCGTACAGGCGCGCGGCTTCCACCGCACCTGCGACCACCTCGCGCGGGGCATAATCCCCGCCCATCGCATCCAGCACGATGCGCATCCACTCCTCCTACCCCGGACTAGCTGTGGTAACCATATGTCTGGGTGCAGATCGCGCGGAACGAAAGGGGTTGCTCCGATTCGATCCGGAGTTCGTAGGGGTGTTCCGCGAGCGTCGCCTCGATGCTGGCGATACCATCCTCGCTGCGGTCCACCGCCACCGCCTGGTTGAGGACAGGATCGCGCAGCGATAGGGTCACGCGACCGGGTGGTTCGGTCTGCACGACCAACGAGTAGGCCCATTGGACGAGCCTTTCGGCAGGTGGCCGCACGATCTGGGAAAATGGGGTCGTGCCCGCGATCGTTTCCTCACGCGAATCGAGCACCAGGCTGCTATCGGCACCGGTCATCAGCGCTCCTCCATAGTCCCTGAATAGCAGTGTATCACGGCCATACCCGTGCGTCAAGCGGATTTGACAGGCGATGCCTCCTGTGCTAAATTGGGCTTACCTTACCAACGGAATCGTTTCGGCGGAGGCGCCCGATGCCCGGATGCCAGGGCTATCCAGGGGGAAACCGGTGCAAGTCCGGTGCTGTCCCGCAACTGTGAGGGCCGGGGGGAACCCAAGGCCCAAGCCAGGACGCCCACCTCCGCTGTAGCGCCACCGACCCTCGCGGAAGGGGACGGGCGAGCATGGACATCGTGCCCCCCTCTTCGTGAGGGGGGCTGTTTTTTGGCCGGGGCGAAGCCATGGAAACGACGGCACGACGCCGCGAGCAAGGACACGTCCTCGCCTGGTCGCTGTGGCTGGTGGCGGCGGCTTTGCCTGCCTTGACGACACGCAATCCCGGCTACCTGCTGCTGTTGATCCTTGCAGTGGCCGTGGTCTACGGAGCATTGCCAACGCCGACACCCCAGGAGGCCGGCTGGGTCGCCTTCCTGCGTTTTGGCCTTTTCCTCTGGCTCTTCACCGTCCCGCTCAATGCGCTGACGGCGCACTATGGACGGACGGTGCTCTGGATCCTGCCCCGTTCTCTTCCGCTCGTGGGCGGACCCATTACGTTGGAAGCGGTGGTGTACGGCTTTCTGAGCGGGCTGGGGTTGCTAGCGGTTGTCTGGGTCTTTGCCACGTTCAACCGCGCGGTAGACCCATACCGCCTGTTGCGCGCCCTGCCACCGGTCTTTTTTCAGATCGGCGTCGTGCTTTCCATTGCGCTCACCTTTGTCCCGCAAGCAGCGGCCTCGTTGCGCGAGATCCGGGAAGCGCAAAGGATCCGTGGGCATCGCTGGCGCGGCTTGCGGGACCTGGTGCCGCTCTTGTTGCCGCTCCTGACTACTGGCCTGGAGCGCGCAGCCCAGATGGCCGAGTCGATGGAGGCGCGGGGCTTTGGAGCAGCGCCTTTGCGCAGCCATCGCATCTGGCGCTGGGGGCAGGGGTTGTTGTTGCCCTCGCTCCTCCTGCTTCTTGCGGGCCTCCTTTGGCACGGATTTGCCCGAAACGAGGCGCGATGGGGAACGGGGCTGCTCGCCTTCGGTGCCGTTGGCCTGGTCCTTTCCCTGACTTTGCGCACGCGGAGCCTGGGAAGCACGCGCTATCGCCGCCATCGTTGGCAGCCCGGCGACACGCTTGTGACTTTGGGCGCAGCGCTTTTTGCCCTGAGCTACCTCACTGTGCGGCTGCGGTGGCCGGAGCTGCTCGCCTATTCGCCGTACCCCCAATTGAGCTGGCCGCCCTTCAACCCGGCCCTGGGTGCGGCTTTCCTGGGATTGGTGCTCCCGGCATTGGGATACCAGGGGAAACCATTGGCCCCAGCATCCGGGCGGCTGGAGGAGCAATGATCCACCTGCGACACCTGAGCTACCGCTATCCGGAGACCCCGACGCCTGCGTTGGACGACATCACGCTCGATATCGGCGAGGGCGAATTCTTCCTGATTACCGGCCCTTCGGGCTCGGGCAAATCGACCCTGCTGCGCTGCCTGAGCGGGCTGGTGCCGCACTTTTATGGGGGGACGATCTCCGGGGAAGTGTCGGTATGCGGGCACGACCCGGTAGTCGAGGGCCCACGCGCCATGAGCCGGCTGGTGGGCACGGTTTTTCAGGAACCCGAGACGCAGTGTGTGGCGACCACGGTAGAAGACGAGCTCGCCTTTGCGCTGGAGAACCACGGCCTGCCTGAGCCGACCATGCGGCAACGTATCGAGGAGATCCTCCAGGCCTTGGGGATTGCCGACCTGCGCGAGCGGCGTCTGGAGACCCTTTCCGGCGGCCAGCGGCAGCGGGTGGCCATCGGGGCCGTGTTGGGGCTTCAGCCCCGGGTGCTCGTGCTGGATGAACCGACCTCGCAGCTCGACCCTGAAGGGGCCGAAGAGGTCATGGATGCGCTCCTCCGGCTGAACCGGGATCTAGGGCTGACGGTGGTGCTCTCGGAGCACCGCCTGGAGCGCGTGGTCGCGCACGCGGATCGCCTGCTGTACCTTCCCGGACCTGGGCAGCCTTTCCTCCTGGGGGATCCACGGAGCGTCCTGGCGCGGATGGAATGGGGGCCCCCGCTGGCGGCGCTTGGCCGGGCGTTGGGATGGGAGCCGTTGCCGTTGACGGTGCGCGAGGCACGGCGTTTTGTTCCGGAAGCGCCTGCCCGTTGTGCCGCTGTCTCTCCTCCGGAAGGAGCGCCCCAGGAAGTCCTGGTGCGGGTGCGCGGACTCCGCTTTGCCTACAACGGTTGCCCGGCCCTCCGCGGGGTGGACCTGGAAGTCCGTGCTGGGGAGGTGGTCGCTCTGATGGGGCGCAACGGGGCCGGCAAGACCACCCTACTCAAACAGCTTGTCGGCTTGCTGCGGCCCGAGGCGGGCGAAGTCGTGGTCTGTGGCTTGGATACCCGCCGCACTCCACTCGAGCGGCTGATCGAATACGTCGGTTACGTTCCCCAAAACCCGAGCGCCCTGCTCTTTGCGGATACCGTGCGGGAGGAGCTGGACTTTACGCTGCGCGAGCGTGGCCGCCCCGTGGGGGAGCACGGGGAGCTGCCGCGGTTGCTTGGACTCCAGGAGTTCCTCTCCCGGTACCCAAGGGACCTCAGCGTGGGCGAGCGGCAGCGCGTGGCACTGGCCGCGATCCTGGTGGCTCGCCCGCAGGTCATCCTGCTGGACGAGCCGACGCGCGGCCTGGACTATCGGCAGAAAGAGGCGCTGGTGACCTTCCTGCGGGTGGAGCGCCGAAGTGGACGGGCGATCCTCATTGCCACCCACGATGTGGAGCTGGTCGCACGCTGCGCGGACCGGGTGGTCCTTCTGGACCGCGGCGAAGTGGTTGCCGAAGGTCCCACGCGCCGCGTGATGAGCACCTCGCTCGCCTTTTCCTCGCAGATCGCCCGCCTCTACCGCGATCCGCGTTTCCTCACGGTGGAGGATGTGCTCCGCGAAACCCGGTGTGGAGAGCAGGCCCATGCGTGAACGTACCGCCCTCACTTCCTGGATCGTGGCGCTGGCCAGCCTCACCGGCCTTGTAGCCTTCCTTTACCCGTTTTTTTCCGGCACAGGACCGGAAGCGGGGTCCGGATTCCTTGCCCACGCCGCAGATGCCCCAGTAGTGACCCTGCTGTGCCTGATTGCGATTCTTGCCGGCATGGAGTCGCGCGCACTTGGGGCCAAGCAGGTAGCGCTTCTGGGGGTGCTTGCGGCGATCGGCGCTGTGCTACGCCCTCTCTCTGGATACAGTTTCTCCCCCGTTTTCCTGCTTCCTATCCTGGCCGGGTATGTTTGTGGCCCCAGCTTCGGCTTCCTGCTGGGGGCGCTGACCCTGCTGGTCTCGGCCCTGCTCACGAGTGGGGTCGGCCCCTGGTTGCCCTACCAGATGTTGACCACCGGGTGGGTGGGGATGTTGGCCGGTTGGCTGCCAGATCTTCGGCGCCACCCGTGGGCCGAAGTGCTCGTGCTGGCTGGCTATGCGTTTTTCCTGGGGCTCTTTTTTGGCGCGGTGATGAACCTGTGGTTCTGGCCCTACCTGGGCATGGGTCCCACATCCGCGATGCTCTGGCAACCCGGACTTGCGCTGGGCGAAGCGCTCCTGCGCTACGGGCGTTTTTACCTGGCCACCTCGCTCCTTTGGGACCTGGGGCGGGGAGTGGGCAATGCTTTCCTCATCTTGATCGCCGGCCGCCCGATCCTGCGCCTGCTGCGACGCTTCACGCGGCGGTTCGCCTTCACCCGGATCGCAACCGCTCCAGAAAACTCAGGCAGAGCCGCAGCACCCGACGCGGCTGAACCAGGATCGTGAAATGCCCACCGCGGTACCAGGCGATGGGAGGACGGCCCCAGGCCTGCCAGAGTTGCTCCACATCCTCAGGGAAGGAGATCCGGTCGTCGTGCCCGTGGACCAGGAACAGCCGTTCCCTCGGTACACGCGGGCGCAAGGCGGCCGGGCGCACGAGTGGAGCCCACCCGTACAACCGATCCAGCGTGAGCCCGTTGTGCAGGCATTCCTCGCGCACGCGCCGCAGGAGCGGGGCCTCGGCAAGCGAATGGGCCGGGTCGGCGGGGGTCAGGGCAAGCAAAGCGAGATCCGGCTCCGCACCGCCGCCCAGCGCAAGCGCCGCCACCAGCGCTCCCAGGCTGATCCCGGCCAGGGCTACCGGGCCATCCGTTTCCCGACGTAGCCAGGCGAGAAGGGCGCGCGTTTCGGCCACCGCTTGGCGGAACGCCTCCAGGGTTCGGGTTAGGTCGGCACTGACGAAAAGCTCCCCGCTGAAGGACGCGCGGGGGGGCCGGCGCGCCATGTGGAACGGCAGGGCCAGCGCAAGGATCGTGATCCCCCATTGCTCGACCAACGGCGCAAACAGGCAACGGGCTTCCATCTCGAAGGAGGGGGCCATCCAGCCGTGCAGGTAGAGCACGGCCCCCCGGCCCTTCTTTCGGGGCTGGTATAGCTCGGCCACCGCGGTGCGGTTTTCCGCATACGCGGCGTACCGCATGGCGGTCCTGGCGCAAAGCGGCGCAAAAGGGGAAGGGAAAGTCAGGCGATATCGCTCCGCCCAAGGGCAAGGCGCGCCCGGCGATAGCTCGACCGGCGGGGCCAGATCAGGGAAGTGGTAGAGGCGTGCGGGGTCTGAGAGGATATCCGGCTGGAGGTAAAAAGCCAGCTCCTCGGGGTCCAGGTGAGCCGGGGCAGAAGGGCGCGCCCGGCCGGCGAAGTAGACGGAAAGGATATGATCCAACCAACGCCAGAAGATGGACATCGAGCCTCCTGTCGGATGCACAAAGGCCCGTACCGCGCGAGGCGTTATGGCTTCATCCGCCTGGATTGCGGTAGAGCGTGTGCCGCGCCAGGAAAAGGCGCCACAGCAGGTCCGCCGCCTGGCGCGGGATCTCCACCAAGATGCGCCGGGGCAACCGATCCCAGAGAAGCCCGGCGTTGCGCTCCGCCGGGTAGAGGATCCAGTTCGCCATCAGGCCAGCGTTCCAGAGGACCAGGATGCTCCCCAACCCCACGAGCAGCCACCCCGGCCAACGCTTGCTACGGGCGAAGGCGATCAGCGCGGCCAGCCCGAGCGCAAAGAGAACGGCGCAATTGATGAACCGGCGTTGCCCGAAGGATCCCGGTCCCTGCCAGGTGAGGAAACAGCCGGCCAGGTACACCTGCGCGAGAAAAGCGATCATCGCCCCTGCGCCCAGCCGGCGGTCGACACGGACCAACCGCACGAACCCCAACACGGCCAGGAGCACAACCGGGCTCCAGACGATCAGCCCATAGTGTGGATCCACGAGTACCTGGAAGAAATGGGGGCTGGCCCAATCGAACTTGGCGCTAACCGTCGGGTTCGGGCCAAAGCGGCCGTTCAGCACGCGGTAAACGGCCAGCTGGGGAGAGAAGGCGAGCGCGACTCCCCCGGCCAGGAGGAGGTGCCGCCCCAGCAGAGCGGGCAGCTTGCGCCAGGCCCTGTGCCGAAGGGCGCCGATGTAGGCAACGAGGGCGTCGATCGCCGGCAGGAGGAGGAAAAGCCCATCCTGCTCACGGACCAGGGCCACCAGGCCTCCCAGGAGCCCGAGGAGGAAAAAGCGCTGCGCCGAGCTTTCCACGTGTGTGCGCTGCCAGACCGTAACGAAGAGGGCCACAGCGAACAGCGACGCGCTGTGGGACCACGGGGGGCTGGCATGGCTGTAAAAGAGGACAGGGGTTGCCAGCCAGATGACGCTTATGGCCAGCGCTGATGCCAGGGGCGAAAACAGGCGGCGGCACAGCCGATAGCCGAGGAGCAACCCGGCGAAGGCGCACAGGGTTGAGGCGTAGCAGACGGCCAGGATGTAAGGGCGCGAAAGGCCGTTGGGGGTCACAGGAGCCCCCAGGGCTTGTGCCAGGAGGAGGACGCCGTGCACACCAAGGTAGGCCGGCGACCACAGGAGCGCCGTGCCCACCGGGGCCACGTTGAGCGGAAGGCCGGTGGTCGGATCGCGCTTGTTCAGGACGCCCTCGATGCCCGCGTGGGGGTTCAGGCGTTGGAAATAGGCATACTCGTCGGCAAAGTCCAGGTCGTGATCGAACAGGAGCGAGGGAAGGTAGACAAAGTACTCCACCGAATCCACGGCGTAGATCCGTGGGGTGACCAGGGGCAGGGAAAGGAAAAAGAGCGCGATCAACGCCAGCCACCCCGGGTCCTCCCGAAGACGCCGGAGTATCCCAGGGTGGCCGCGACGTTCCGAGCAGACCATGGGTTAACGGGTCAGCACGCGGGCGGGCGTAGCCAACGTAGTACCGGCGGGCCCGACCAGCTCACCTCGAACCTCGAGGATCTCTGGCGGCATCCGGTCCACACGCGCCTGCGCCAGGATCCACGGAACCTGCCGAGCCGAAATCCGCTCGTGGGACACGATCGTGCCGCCGCTTGTCGAAACGATCTCGCCGTATGCACTCCAGGCGCGCACCAGGTGCAGCCCTTGGGGTAGGCTCAGGCGGAACTCGCCCTCCAGCGGCGCCGCCTGGTCGTACCACGCGGCCATCCACAGGAGGACATCCTGGCCGGGCAGGGCTCTCTCAGGCTCGCTCAAGAGCACGAGCCGCACTCCGCTCTCTCCGGGCGTCGGGCCCCGACCCAGCCCGGTCCAATTGCGCAACACGAGCGGGAGGTAGATGTTCGAGATTCCGGTCACGCCGATCGTGGCGGAATAGACCTCCGACAGGTTGCCCGGGTAGGAGCCAAAACCCGAAGCGTCCTCGTAGCGCACGTACACCCGGTGGAGATCCGGCAGCTGGATCGGCGGGCCGCCGTAGGCCAGGTTCCAGGTATAGACCGCCGTTGGGCCTGCATAGGGGAAACGCATCCAGGGCCCGTCGGCGCTGTTGGCCAGCCAGACATAGGCCACACCGCTCTCATCGTCCTGCGCTTCCAGCCCGGTAACCGGGATCAAGAGATGGGTGGTCGTAGGGACGCCCCAGTTCAAAGTGGGCGGTGTGCCGCTGTAGGGCGGGTTAAAGTCCAGGAGGATGCTGTCGGAAAAGGTGCCCACGTTGTTCGCGCGGTCACGGTATTCGGCAAAGACCGTACGTGTCACCTGGTTTCCGGGCACCAGGAAGAAGTAGAGCCGCGGGTAGTAGCTGATCCAAACGGTATAAGTCAGCCCCTGTTCCCACAGCCGCATATCCCGCAGCCCGGTACAGTCCGGTTGCTGGCCATCCAGGTCTTCGGAGGTCACCATCACCAGGGGGTTGGTCACGCTACCCCGCGCGTAGGGCTGCCCATTGTTGAGCACCATGCTTGCCGTGAGATAGTTGTCGTACTGGATATAGTCGCCATAAGGGATCGATTCCCGTCCGTATTGGTCGCGGAAGCGGGCGATCACGCTCTTCCACTCGCAGTCGTACGGGGTGGCCAGGAGGGTCCAGTTGTAGGTGACGGGCAGGAAGGGGATCCATTGCGGCGGCGATGGGCAATCCCCCAGGTTGCAAACCGCCATATCGGTGATCTGGGCCCCTACATCCGAGGTGGCCGAAAGGTGCAGGGTGACGGTAAACAGACGGGTATAAGAAGTGCTCGAGTAAGGGTCGTGGGCATAGATCTGCACGAAGCCGTGCGGGTTGGGGTTGGGCGTCGGTGAGGGCGAAGGGGTTGGCGTAGGCGTCACCGTCGGCTCGCAGGGCCCAGGGGGCGTGTCAGGCGTGGTCGTGTAGAGGACGTTCCACTTCGTTCCTTTGTCCTGCCAGGTGACCGCCACACGGCAGGGGTTCACGACCACGGTCGCGAGCTGGGAATCCCCAGAGGTCGTGGAAAGGTTCAGCGGCGATGAGAACTGGCCGGCCGCCGGATCATACGTGACATAATAGATGTCCCCGTAATTCGGCGCCAGCAGGTCCGAATCGTACACGATGTGCGCCTTGCCCTGGCCGAAGGCGGTATTGGGGAAGCGCGAACGGGCCGTGTCGGCGGTGACATCCAGGCGCGGCAGCCAGGTCGAACCGTTGTCGGTGGAGCGCAGCAGTTTGATATCGTGGTTGGCGATCGTGCCGGGCGCTTCGTCCCAAACGACGTACAGTTCCGTCCCGACGGCGGCGATATCCGGGTCATAGGTGCGCGACCCAGGGGTCTGGGAGATGTTGCGCGCGGGCTCCCAGCTGGTACCGGTGCCCCGGACGTAATAGAGCTCGTAATCGGTGTTCGGTGCCCCGGAGGGACCACCGTAGAACACGATGTGGACCCGCAAATCAGCGCCGCTTCCGGTGGTCACGATCCGCGGCGCCTTGTTGAACTGCACGCTCGTCTGCACCCGCACCGGCGCCGACCAGGTGCCACCCGTGCGCTTGGCGTAGGTTACCTGATAGTCACCGGTCCAGCGGTTGTCGATCCACACCGCGTGGACGTTGCCTTCCGCATCCACCGCGATCGCCGGCTCATAGGCGTTCCCCGGGGAGTTGGAGATGTTCATCTCTGTCCAGCTCTGCCCGTAATTCGCCGAATAGGCGTACATAATCTCTTTTGTGTCCCAGTCCTCGTAGACCACGTGCAGCCCATCTGCTGGATCGATGGCCATCTCGGGGGACTGGAGGTTGACGTTGGTCACGATCTTGACCGGGGTGGACCAGGTGCCGCTGCGGTTGTTGGCGTACCAGACGCCCCAGTTCGAGCTGAGCTCGGCGTCCCCGTACCATACGGCGTGGCTATAGCCTTGGGAGTCGATCACCAGGTCAGGGCCAAAAGACCCCCAGGTCGTGTGCGAAATATCCTGGGGCGTGCTCCATCCTGGGGCGGACAGGGCTCCCAGGAGCGGTCCGGACAGCACCACCGTTGCGGCAGCCAGGAACAAGAGCGGCACAAGCCCCAGACGCCAGGCAGTCCGTTTGACGCGCATCGCTTCCATCGGCCTTCTCCCTACATCACTCAGCGCGCAACCACGAGGTTGTCGAAGTAGGCCCCACCTTCTGCCCAGGCATACAGACCGATGCTGCCGCGGAGGAACGTGCGATCCTGGACCGTGGTGAGAGGCCGGCCGTCCACGGAGACGGTGAACCGATCCCCGCGCACCGCTACTTCCAGGACAAACCATTGCCGCATCGGGAATCCGTTCCCCGGCTCATGCCACAGCACCGTGTAACGTCCGTCCTGGAAACGGTCGAGGCCGACCTGGTAGGGACCGTCGAATTGCGCCGAGCGCATGCGGAACCGGTAGAAGCCCTCTTCGCTCACGCGGAAGATGACCCCCACTTCGTCGTTGCTTTCGACATACACCGCCACGCGCAGCGTGTAGTCATCCCAGTCGGCGCCGGAACGAATCACCAGGTAGGCCGCGTCCGGGGAAGTATGGCCAAGGGTCGTTCCTTCCTGAGCCAGAACGCCCTCCCGGGTATACCATTCGGCCTGTTCCCCAGGCCGTCCTACGGTGTCCAGCACACTCCAGATCTCGGTGAGCGGGCCGGAAAATCCGTCCTGCACCAGGATCTCTCCCGCTGGAGCGGCGACGGCCGGAGCAGGAGGTAGCGGGGACTGCGGGTTCCCCTGGAGGGCCAGCGGTGCCGCTACCTGGCCACAACCGAGCAACCCAACGACTCCCAGGGCCAGCAAGGGGAAAAACCAACCGCGCTTTCTCATCGAGGTCCCTCCTCCGTCCGTCTCGCGCCTCTATAAGGTTAATCTATCACACGTCCCTGGGGTTGTCAACTGTTGGGCGATCCCGAGCAGGCGTTCGGCCCGTTTGCGATAGGTGTACGCCGCGGCACGTTCACGGGCAACGGCCGCGCGCCGCCGCGCCTCCTCCGGGTGGTCCAGCAACCAGGCGAGGGTGTGGGCCAACGCTTCGACCCTTCCCTCCGGGAACAGGTAGGCGCACCGCTCGTCCAGGATCTCTCGCAGGGCCGGGATGTCCACGACGACGATGGGACGCTCCATAGCCATATACTCGAACATCTTCAACGGGGATGCCGATGCGCCAGACACGGTCCCGGGAATTACCAGCGCATCTGCCGCCGCCAGGTACAGCGGGATCCGGTGGCGCTCGAGCATGCCTTGAAAGTGCACGCGGTCTTGGATCCCCGCTTCCTGGGCCCGCTGGGCGAGGACGGCGATTTCCCTGGGCTTCCCACCCACCAAGTAGGCGTGCAGATGCGGCCGCTGGGCCGCCAGGAGCGCGATCGCGCCCAGGAGCTGCTCGAGCCCCCGGTAGGAAAAGGTGATCCCGGAGTAGACCACAACCTCCTCTTCATGGGGGATTCCGAGGGCTTCCCGGCTTTGCTCGCGCGACAATGGCCGGTAAAGCCGCTCGTCATAGGCATCGGGCAGGACCGCAATGGGGCCGGTCGGCCGCCAGCCCTGTTCCCGGAGCTCTTGGGCGAACGTCTCGGTGAGAGAGACGACCAGGTCCGCCCGGTGGAGCAATGTGCGGTCGAGGCGGCGAAGGAGCGGCTGCCATAGCCGACCACGCGCTCGGGAAGGGTTACGGCTTTCTAGCTCGTGCGCTTCGTATGCGACCCGTGCCCCCAACAGTCGGGCCAGCCCAAGGGTCAGCCACCAGGCACAGATCACCTCGCGGACGTAGATGAGAGGGATCCGTTCCCCGCAAAAGAGCCTGCGTGCGGCCAGGTAGAGAACTACCAGCCAGGCAAAGACGCTCCGCTCGATGTAGTACCAGCCGGTCGAAGGAAAGAATCGGGAAACCTTGCCGATAGGGATACGCGGGAGATGGACTGCGCCGACATCGATGAACGCGCTTGGCTCCCGCCCCAGCCGGGGCACGATCACCAGGAGGTCTGGGCAGAGCGCGCGGAGCTCCCGCACGGTGAGGTAGGTCTGGATCGCATTTGCCGCCTTCAAGGTCAGGCTGGTCGGGTAAGCCAGGTAACACAGCCGTTCCACGGCCTGTCGTGGGCTCGCTTTCATCTGTCTGCTCTTCCCGAAAGAAGCCTCTTTCCGGTGTGGCTGCCCAGGACCTCGTGGTACAACCGAAGCATCTCCTCGGCGACCTGTGCGGAGCGAAAGCGCCCGGCGACCCGTGCGGCTTCCTGGCCGAGCCGAAGGCGCAACGCATCCTCTTTGAGGAGGAGCAGGATCGCCTCCGCCAAGGCCGCCGGATCCATCGGCGGGACGATCAGGCCTCCTGGCGGTTCCCGGAAAAAGTCCACGGCGCCGGTGGTGGAAGTGGCCACGAAAGGAACGCCCAGCGCTGCCCCCTCCATCAACACTTTGTTGCTTCCCTCGCGGACCGAGGGGACGACGACGAGGTCGGATGCGGCCAGGTAACGGGTGAAACGTGTCGCGGGCAGCTCTCCGGTGAACACGACCTGAGAACCCAAACCGAGATTGCCCGCCAGCCGCTCCAGGTATGTCCGGTAGTCGCCAGCGGCCGGATCGCGTCGCGTGGCCCCGCACAGCAGCAAGGTCCAGCCGGGCAAATGCTGCTGCACCTGCGCCAGTGCCTGCAAGAGGGTGTCGAAGCCTTTCACCGGGAGCAACCGGCCAGCCGCGATCAGGATGCGGTTTCCCTCCGGGAGGTTGTGCGCGCCCACGACCTCTGCCCGACACTCGGCGCGGAGTCTTTCTGGATCCTCGGGGAAACATTCGTCGCGGATGTTCCGCGGGATCATCCGGACGCGTTCCGGGGGCGCGCCGTAGGAGCGGATGATCCCTTCCGTCTGCGGCGTCGTGGCCCGGGAGGCGGCGGCGAAACGAAAGGCCCGTCGTAACAGGGCGCGGACAACCGGGTAGCGGGCATAGCCGAAACGGGCCCCGGGCTCGTTGAACAGGTCGGCGCCGCGCACGTTGATCACGTAGGGGACCGGCACCGCACGTTGCGCGATCGCGGCCACGGCCCCCAGGGGGTAGGCCGACTCCACGTGGATGAGGTCCGGCCAAGGATGGCGGCGGAAATAGGCCAGGTAGCGGCGTAGGATGGTCAGGAACCCGTCGTAGTGAAGCAGGCGCTCGGACAAAAAGTTCAGCCACTCCTCCAAGGGCCGGCCGCGCAGCGGGTAACGGCAGATGGGGATACCCGCGGCTTCCTCCCAGACAAAGCCGGCCGCGCGTGTCCGCCCCGATAGGGAGGTCAGGATTGAGACCTCGCACCCGCGCTCCCGAAGGCGCTGGAGGAACTCCTGATGGACGACCTGTACCTCCATCTGAGGCTCATAGGCCGTCGTGAAGAACAGCACTTTCATCCGCGACCATCCCAGGATCCTTGACTCACCATAGGCGGTAGACCACCACCGGGTCGCCCGGCGCGTTCGGCCGCGGGAATTCCTGCACTGGCTCGAGCACCTCTTCCAGGGCGCGCGTCGGGTGGAATCCCGAAGGGTCATCCAGCATCGGCGGGTTTCCCAACCCCAGGCGACTCCACAGGAGCTGCTTGTAGATGCGCAGGCGCTCCCCAAGCCCGATTTCGGGGTGGGCCGGCCAGGGGCCGAACTCTTCGCTGTACAGCGCCAGGTGCTGTTCCAGGGCTGCCCGCCGGTCTACCACGTAGGTCACCCCTTTTTCCCGAAGATAGCGTAGGAGTTGTCGCTCTTCCAGCACCGGCACAATGTCCGCATTCAGCTTCCCGTCGATGTTGAGCACCACGTGCCCGGAGTAGTATTGTAGGATCCCCGAGTTCTTGGCGGCCAGCCGCGCGTCCGGAGGGAGCGCGCTGCGCACCCACAGGGCAGCCTGGTAAACGCTCGGTTGGGTGAGTTCGGGCATGCGGAGCGCGGTGCGATAGCTTCCGATCGCCTCGGTGGTATTCAGTCCGACGGCCAGCACAGCCAAGGCCACGGCCAACGCGCGCCCGGCTGCTCGCCATCGCTCCATGACGCGCTGTACTACGCACCCCAGGTAGAGGCAGAAGCAGGCTCCCGCAGCGACGAAGTAGCGCGGGTTCGAGTTCTGCTGGATATAGGCGTAGTAGAGCAGCTGGGTCAATACGGCCCCGGCCACGGGCAGGAGCGTTCGACGGGCCTCGGAAGGCAGCCACGCGAAGTAGCCCAGCAACAACACTCCCCCCAGCAGCAGGGCCACCCAGGGGGATGGGAGAAACCCCAGGTGAAGTGCCGGGTTCAGATAGAGGAAGTGGAGGATGTTGGTCAGGGAAAAGCTCTCCGCATACGAGTGCATATAGGCCAACGCCCGTCCGCTGCTAGGCATGGGCGAGCCAAAGACGGCCTGGTTCCACCCCAGGTACGGGAGCGCGATCAGCGCCACGCCGGCGGCATATCCCAGCAGCGCCGCGGACCGCGTGCGCCGGCGAAACGTGTCGCTCAGAAGGGCCAGCCCCAAGAAGGCAGCCAGGAGGAAGTTGTCCAAGCGGGCCAGCCCTGCCAGGCCTCCCAGGATTCCGGTGGCGAGCGTTGCCGGCCAGCTCCGTTGCCCGGGACGCAGGAAGCGCTCCGCCAGCAGGAGGAACAGGAGCAATCCGAGCGAGGTCTCCATCGCGTTGACGGTCACCCGGGCGAAGTAGGGGTTCAACAGATAGAGCGCCGCGGCAAGCAGCGCCGCGCCTTTGCCCGCCAGGCGCTCCGTCCACCGGTAGAGGGGAAAGACGGCGATCGTTCCCAGCAGGGCGCAGAGGATCAGGTTGGCGCGGAAGCCGCCGTCCAGCGATTGCGGCGCGACCAGGTAGGGGAGGGCTCCCAGGGTGAGCGGGTAAAGGGGATGGAACCCGTTGGTCGGGTTGAGGCCATCTGCTGTGAGGCCCTGTCCCAAAGCGAAATTGCGTGCGATGGCGGTGACCATCCAGGCATCGTCTTCCAAAAGGATCAGCAGGGCGGAAAGGGGAAGGAGGGCCAAGTAGAGGCGCAACGCCCATCCCAGCGCCAGGAAGAACCAGAAGAGCACCGGAAATGTTCGACCCAGTCTGCGCAGCTGTTGCCACGCGCTCGCTTTTCTATCCATGCACACTCCTTCGCCGCGCATGCTCGCGCATCCGACCAGCCCCGAACCGCCCCGCATTGTACTACAGCCGCCGGGGCGATGCAATGGGCGCTTTGCACAACCATCAGGGACGAGGCAGCCCTCAAGCGCTCCCGGGTTGCCCGCAGCCGCAGGGGGCCTCCGATGCCTTCCAGAGGTACCACCAGAAGCCAAGAGCCCCGTAATAGCCCAGGAGAAAGGGCACACCCAGTACGGGTAGGCGCAGCGCAGCCCAGGAAAGGGAACCGGTCCACCGGACGATCCCTAGCATATACCCGCCAAACACCCATCCCGCGCCGCACACCAGCGGGCCCACGAGCGGCACCTGCCCCAGGAAAAGCGCTAGCGTACCCAGCAGCATCAGCGGAGCCAGTGCCGGACATGCCAGGAGGTTCGCCAGCGGCACCACCAGGGAGTAGGTGCGGAAGTGCAGCGCAACCATTGGCCAGGTCAGTAGCTGCGAAGCCAGCGTTGCGGCCAGGGATTCCTTCAGCCAGGAAGGCCAGCGTTGCAGGACGTCGCTCCAGACGGGCACAAAAAGCAGCATGCCCAGGGTCGCGCTACACGAGAGCTGGAAACCAATGTCGGCCATCAGGTGCGGATCCCACAACGTCATCATCCACGCGGAAGCAAAGAGGGCGGTCAGGGCGTCCGCCGGCCGGCCCAACTGTCGGGCGAACAGGTAGAGGCTTCCCATCAGCGCCGCGCGCACCACCGCCGCCCCAGCTCCCACCAGCAATGTGTAGGCGCCAATCCCAGCCAGCACCACGGGGAGGGCCAGGCGCCGCGGCAGCAGACGTGTCAGCCCCCCAAGGAGGCCGACCACCAGGGTGATGTTCCACCCAGAAATGGCCAGGATATGACTGGTCCCGCTCCGCGAGAAGGCCTCGGTTACATCCTGCGGAAGCGCGGTACGCGAGCCCAGCAGGATGCCGACCAGCAGGGAGGCCTGTGGCTCGGGGAACAAGGCCTGTAAGCGCTTCCGTGCCCAGGTACGCGTAAAGTGGAGCAGCCGCGCCGGCGTAGATCCCCCCGGCTCGGAAAAGCGTTCGAGAATGGCTCCTTTGCGCAAACCAAGGCAGTACGGGGCTGAGCCTCCGCTTTTGGGCGCTTGCCGGGCGAGTTCTCCCTTTAGCGTCAACCGCGAGCCGTAGGACACGTCGTAGAGGGCCGGTCCCCCCACGAGCACCACGCTGCGGACTGGATGCCAGGTCCCGTCTTCCTGCCGGACCGCCTCCACCCGCATGGGAAAACGCGATCCGTTTTCCCATGGCTCGGGCTCGTCGATGGCTGTTCCACGCAGCACGACGTGTCCGCCGGCCCACGGGGTCAGCGGCTCGCCTCCGCAGGGATCTGGGGCCAATGAGCTGCGCAACAGGCCCAGACTGAGGAAGGCTACCAGCAGCAACCCTTCCCGCAGGCGCGGGTTTCTCCATGCCAGGAGAAACGCCGCCGC
>Ga0207433_10001434_pt1 | contig 51215 bp, 54 predicted proteins | sample YelNatPaOPGAMG01_FD_187559 | JGI IMG/M metagenome (GOLD analysis project Ga0207433, IMG submission 187559) | Hot spring thermophilic microbial communities from Obsidian Pool, Yellowstone National Park, USA - OP-RAMG-01 (SPAdes) (version 3) | ecosystem: Environmental > Aquatic > Thermal springs...
TACAACAACGAAAGAGAGAGTTTGGCATTAGGAGGACTTACCCCTTTGGAAAAAATGAGAACATTTCCACAATATTCAAACATCAAAATTATATGTTAAAATGTCTTAAATGTGCTTGCCTAAAACAAAAATTCTCTTGGCTACAATGATGGTGAACACTTTTGCATAAGTAAGGTTGAGGCTTTTGGGAAGATAAAGAATGTCTGGAATGAAGGTAGGAGGCGCTCTAAAATTAAGGTTAAAGGTCAAAGTTTATTCGAACAAATTAGAGAGTTGGTCTCCTACCATGATAATCATATCACAAACTTACTTTATGCTCAAAAATGAGACAGGAGCAGAGTTTGCAAGGAGGGTTCTTTTGGAGAATCTGAAAAAAATCATCAGGAAAGGACATCCAGAAGAAAATCTCTTTTGTAGAAAGGTCTCATCAAAGAGATGATTTTGAGTTTTACATTCCTCATCTCTTAAAGGTCAAAAATCAAAAAAAAGATTTTATTAAATTGGGAAAGCTTTTGTGGCAAAAAGTTTAAAATTCAGTGAGACCGCATATTAAATTGAACAATATGACCCCTTACGAGAAATTAAAATCTTTAGATTATCCTCTCTCACAATAATTTTGTCTCTTTCCAACCTTAATTTTGGACCGCCTGATTAATCTCCCAGAAATTCTCAATCACTCAAAAAGTGTTCAGGATTATCTTGACTATGGCCAAAATTAAAAAGATTCAAAGAAAATTTTAAATATCAGTTTTTTAATGCAATCTATCCCCTACTTTGGAGAAAAATTAAAAGGAGAATGGATCGTTGAACCAAAAATCGATAGCTGGAGGTTACAAATAATTAAACATTTAAACGGTAAAATCGAATACTGGGGAAGAAGGCTGGAAAAGAATCCAAATTGGACAGAAAATTTAAAATTTTTAAATAAATTTTGGAAAATTTACCACCAGGGACTCTTTTAGATTGCGAACTATATTTCACAAAAGAAAGGAGAGGAATTCCCTCCTTTTTAAAGAAAACTGGAAAGGCAAAGCCTTTAATTTTTGTTTTTGATGTTGTATACTATGAAGGGAGATTCGTTGGCGAAAAATCTTTAAAAGAAAGGAGGGAAATTTTGAAAAAAATTAAATTTAAAAAACCATTTTCAATTTTGGAATTTGAAAAACTTAGGAATTTGGAAAAGGAAATGAAAGTAGCAGTAAAAAAAGGATACGAAGGAGTAATTTTGAAAGAACTAAATTCAAAATATCAAATTTCTTATCAAGCCCCAATTGCTACCCATTATTGGAGGAAAATAAAATTTAAAAATGAACCAACATAAATTATCCCAAATTAGTCAAAAAATATTATCCTTGGAAACTTTAAAACTCCGGGAAATGGAAGAAATTACAGAAAAAGATTATAGAAAATTTTTGAAAACTCATGCGTTTGTAGTTGTTGAAAATGTAAAAATTCCTCTTCCGAAGGAACATAAAATAAAAAGGTTCGAACCGGAAAATTTTAAACTAGAAACTACCACAGTTTGGTCTTTTCCCGATAGAGGAGATTGGGCAACTCATAGAGGCGATTATAGAGCAAATTGGTCACCTTACATTCCAAGAAATTTAATTCTTAGATATACAAAAGAAAATGATTTAGTCTTAGATCAAATGGTGGGTTCAGGTACTACTTTAATTGAATGTAAGCTTTTAAATAGACGAGGAATAGGAGTAGACATAAATCCAGATGCGATAATAATTACTCGAAATAGATTGGATTTCAAATATAAGTATAATCCAGAAATAAAAACGTATGTTGGAGATGCAAGAAATCTTAATTTAATTCCCAATGAAAGTATAGACCTCATTGCTACTCATCCTCCTTACGCAAATATAATTAGGTTTTCTCAAAAAAAGATAGAAGGAGATCTTTCTAATGTTAGAAATATAGATGAATTTATAAATGAAATGGAAAAGGTTGCTCGAGAATGCTATCGAGTGTTAAAACCTGGGAAATATTGTGCTATTCTTATGGGCGATACAAGAAAAAAGAAACACTTTATTCCCATTACGGCCAGAGTTATGGAAACTTTTTTAAAAGTTGGATTCATTATAAAAGAGGATGTAATTAAGCTTCAGTGGAAAATGAAAAGTACCAGAGAAAAATGGAGAAGTTCTAAATACGATTTTTTACTTTTAGCACATGAGCATTTATTTATTTTTAGAAAACCAGAGATTGGAGAAAAACTAACTCTTTATAAAGAAAGTTTATTTTGGCACAAATAAACCATGGTAAAAGTAGGAATAAAAGTAGGAGAATATTTAGGAAAAGGCAAAAACAAAAAGAAAATATTGGAAATAATTCCACTTTCAAACGGTTGGATTTTGGCGAAAACTGAAAATAGTAAATCACCTAAAGATTTTAAAGTACGAACAATAATCGATATAGATTCAAGAAAATTTTATACACCAAAACATGCTCATTTTGTAATAGATTTCTATGGAAAATTATGTCAGGACAGAAAAGCAGCAGAAAAATTGTTTAATGCTATTATTGAAGTTTGGCAAGGAGAGGAAGTTAAAAAAGTTATCACAAAATATGAAAATCAAGTGAAACATCTTGTCGGGTATAAACTAGATTATATTCTTTATGCATTAAAGTGGATTTTAGAGCAAGAAGACATAAACTTTAAAGGAAGACCTGAAAAACTTCAGCAGAAACTTAACGAAAAATTTATGTCCATTAAAATAAAAGCACCTAAAAACCGTGAAGGAAGTCAATTAGCAATTTCTCTATTTTGTGATGTTTTAAACGGAATACATCCTGTAGAAGCTTTATTGAATGCAAATTTAGATATTATTCCTAAATTTCGAAAATAAAAATTTTTGGTTTTTTAATATGATCGGACGGTTTCAAGTAATGGCGACTTTGCAGGCAGCGAGAGCTTATGCTCTTGGGTATTCTTTGGCTGAAGCTAAAAGTTTTGGACTGAATAGGGCGATTTTTTATGCTGCGACAAAGAAGGGATTCAAAAAATTAAAAGGAGTTCCGCCAAAAATTTCTTTACCAAGAGAAGTTTTTAAAATTCCAGAAAAAGAGTTAAAGAAAATTGAGAAAAGTTTCACGATTGAAAAAATTGGAGATGAAATGGCATATTGTGTGAAAATAAAAGGGAAAAAGGTTTTCACAATCGAAAACGAACTTCAAACTCCAGAAGCTTTTAAAAAGCAAATTGAGTCAAGGTTGGAGACAACTTTAAAAAAGCTTGGCAGGAAGCCCTAAAGATTGTTAAGGCCTATGATAAAGGGGTTCTCCTTTCTCAAAGATATTTTTATGAAGTTGTTTATAAACCAAGAAGGGATGAGTTGGCAAAAAGTGGTCTGAGATAGTTAAATAATTAAATGGATTTCGTCGCAAGATTTTGAGGTTTTTAGATCTAAAAAACCTTCTCTGCAAGCGACAAAAAAATTGAAAAATAAAAATTTGGAATGTAAGAAGTTGCACAACAATAAACGCAACGATGAACGTATCTTTTATAAGAATCTAAAAAATTTCTAGGGTTGAACGGCTTTATAATTTTGAGTTTTCATTTTTTTATCACCACTCCCCTGCTCTAAATTTTTTAAACCTATTTTACTTTAAAAATTATCCACTGATTCTTTTTTCCTTTTAGTTTTATTAAAGTATAAACTCCTTTTAACCTTTCCCCATTCAATTCAAACACAATTTTATTTTCACCTTTTTCGATCAATTTATAAATCCCTTTATCAAAAATTTTTACTTCGCCCGCTCCATATTCGCCTTCCGGAATAACTCCTTTGAAATTAATGTAATCTACGGGATGATCTTCAACAGAAATGGCCAATCTTTTTATCCTCTTTTCTTCTGGTACTAATTTGGGGACTACCCAACTTTTTAAAACCCCTTCCATTTCTAATCTAAAATCATGATGATGCCCTGCCTTTTTAGCATAATGATCATGAATAACAAAACGACTCTTTTCCGTAATTTTTATTTCTCCCTTTGGTTCTGGACTTTTTTCAAATTTTCTTTTTCTCCAATATTCTTCAAGTACCATTGAACTTTATATTATCATTTTAATAAGTCTCTCAGATTTAAAAAACTCATTGATAAACAAACTAAAACTTGGTAATATAAAAAATTATTGGGCCTGTAGTTTAATGGGAAAATGCCGCTCTCGCTCAGCGGAGTTCTGGGTTCAAATCCCAGCAGGTCCAAATGAAAATTTTCGTTGGAACTTCTGGCTGGCAATATTATCATTGGTACGAGAAATTTTATCCAAAAGATTTAAAATCAAAAGATTTTTTGAGTTTTTATTCTAAAAAATTCAATTGCGTCGAAGTTAATACTTCGTTTTATCATTTCACAAAAAAAGAAACTTTTAAAAAATGGAAAGTAAAAGTTCCCGAAAATTTTCTTTTTGCAGTAAAGCTGAACCGCCTCTTTACTCATTTGAGAAAATTGAAACTTAAAAAAGAAGATAAAAAGCTTTTGGAAAGTTTTTTCGATAGCGTAAAAGCTTTAGGAGAAAATTTAGGTCCGATTTTAGCTCAATTACCACCGTCTTTCAAAGATGAAGAAGCTCTTAAAAATTTTATAAAAATTTTAAAAGAAACTTCAAAAAAATTTTTCAAAAAAGTCCTTTTTGCTTTGGAAATCAGGAATAAAAATTTGCTCAACAAAAAAATTTTTGATTTCTTGAAAAAAGAAAAAATAATTTTTGTCATTTCTGATTCACCGAAATGGGGAACTGTTTTTTTGAAAACCACCCCAGAAATTTATGTAAGGTTTCATGGAAAACCAAAACTTTTCGCTTCTCCTTACGGTAAAGAAAATTTGGAAATTTTATCTAAAGAAATTTTGAAATTGAAACCAAAAACTCTTTTTGCCTTTTTTAATAATGACGCTGAAGGTCACGCAATAGAGGATGCAATTTTGCTAAAAAAAATTTTAGAGAAGTAAAATTTTATGGAGTTTTTTCTTTTGAACGAAAAAATTTTCATTTTTTTTAACAAACAAATTGCCAACCCAATTTTAGATTTTTTAATTTTTTGGGTTTTAATTCCTTTGTTTTCTCTCTTGGTGATAATTCCATTTTTGTTGTTATTTTCAAAAGATAAAAATAAAAAAATGTTGGGCCTCTTTGCCCTATTTTCCGGATTTTTTCTTTTTTGGTTTGGAGATTCAATTTTAAAACCTATTTTTAATGTCCCAAGACCCTTTGTTTTGTTTGAAGGAGTAAGAATCGTAGGTCCTTGGCACGAAAGCCCTTATTCTTTCCCTTCGACCACCACCATGTTAGCTTTTGGTTTAGCTTTGCCAATTTTTCTTCATCAAAGAAAAATCGGAATCTTTCTCTTGATTTTAGCTTTTTTAGTTGGATTTTCAGTAATTTACTGTGGTTTTCATACTCCTTTTGATGTTTTAGCTGGAATTTTGTTTTCATTTTTATTTGTGTTTATTTTTGAAAAAATTTTGTCAGGCAAAACATAAAAATCAGAAAATGATTTGTAACCAACTTGAAGTTAATTTTAATTTTTTAGATAATTTAGATAATGTAAAAGAGACGACTTTCTAAAACTAAAATAAAAAGCCGTCCTTAAATTGCTATGGCAAATCCATTTTATTCCTGGCAAAAATTGTTGTCAAGAGGAAGGTTGTGGAAAAATGAGAAAGAAAATTCAAATGCAAAATTTGTCTTTCTAATTCATCCAAGGGTCTCAGCGAGAGAGGATATGGGAAGAGCTTTTTGGTTATTTAAATATTTTCCCGAAAAAATATTGGTAAGGTTGATCCCTTTTTTGCCCCCAATTGTGAGAGGTAAAGTATTTTTCTTACCAGAAAAAAAATTAGTAGGATGGATTATAGTTGTTCCTTTAACAGCTGAACAATTCCTTTCATTTCCTAAAAATTTTATCCTTAAAAAGTTAATCCATGCTCTTGAAAAAGCAAAAAAACTTGGAGCTAAAATAGTAGGATTGGGAGAATTCGTCGCTTCTGTAACCAAAGGAGGAGGAGAATTAGTAGGCAAGGTACCAGGGATTTTTATTGATAATGGAAAAGCTTTAACTGCAGCAGTAACTCTAAAAGCAATTGAACAAATATGCGAAATTAAAAAAATAAATTTGACTGATGAGAAAATAGCAATTGTAGGAGCAGGGGGTTCTATAGGAAGAGGAATTGCGTTATGTTTGACCGAGGAGAATATACCACTAATTCTTATAGAAAAACCAAAAAAGATAAGTGAATTAGAAGAAATTTTTTCTTTTTATAAGAAAAAAATAATTACTAGCGATATGTCAGCACTAAAAGAAGCAAAAATAGTAGTGGTCGCTACTGCTGCCACTGAGCAAATAATAAAATCTGAATTTTTGAAAGAAAATGCAATAGTTTATGATCTTGCTCAGCCTCGGAATACTTCTTCGGATATTCTGAAGAAAAGGAGTGATGTGATTATAATTGATGGAGGAATTATTGACACCCCAGTATTTGATTTTGGTATGGATATTGGTTTGAAAAAACATCAGGCCTACGCTTGCCTAACCGAAAGTTTAATTTGTGCTTTAGAAAATTTAAATGAAAATTTAGTAGGGTATCCCACACCAAAAGATATAAAGAAAATGCTCTCTCTGTTTGAGCGATATCAGAATTACTTTAAATTAAATATTTTCCAAAGCTTCGGAAAACCCCTAAATGAAAAGTTGGAGCCTATTTAAATTTGTATGATCGTCGATTTATTAACAATTAACATTTTTTCATCTTTTGTAAGTGGGCTATTTATGATTGGGTTGGGATTTTTTGTATTCTTAAAAAATCCCAAACAAAAATTAAATCTCATCTTTTTATTTTTCTGTATAGCAGTTTCTTGGTGGCTTTTTTCTACATTTATGATGTATAAAGCCCAAACTGATTCTGAGGCCATTTTCTGGGATAGAATGGTTTATGTGGGAGTGGTTTTTATTCCAATTTTAATGTATCACTTTGGATTAGTTTTTACCGAAAGTGAAAAACAAAACATGATGAGACTCTATTTTGGTTATATTGGAGCCTTTATTTTCTTGCTTCTTAGCCGAACTAAATATTTCATTGATGATTTATACAAGTTCAATTGGGGATTACATACTCAGGCTAAAATTTTTCATCATTTCTTTTTTGCATTTTTTATTTTATATATAATTCTTTTTCTTTCCGAAATATATAAGTTTTTGAGAAAAACGAAAAAAGCGAAAATGAATGAAACAAAAGTAAGGCAAGTGAATTATTTATTTATCTCTTTCATCATAATGAATATTGGAGCGTACGCCTTTTTACCAGCTTACGGAATAGATATAAATCCTTTAGGGGCCTATTGGGTAGAATTAATTGCAGTTTTGATTTTAGCTTTTGCAATTACAAAATACCACCTCTTTGAAATTCGAGTTCTTTTGACTGAGCTTTTAGTAGGTTTAATGGGAATTATTTTACTTTTACAAATGATTTTTGCGCCAACGAAAGAATGGAAAATTTCTGCTTTCTCAATTTTCCTTTTATTTTTAATTTTTGGTTATCTCTTGATTAAATACACTCATCAAGAAATTGAAAGAAGGGAAGAATTAGAAAAATTAACAAAAGAACTTCAAAAGAAAACAACAGAATTGGAACAAGCTTACAAGAAAATTGAAGCTTTATCTGAAATGAAGTCTGAGTTTTTGAAAGTGGTGAACCATCAATTGAGAACTCCTTTTTCGATAATTAGAGGTTTGGTTTCAATGATGAGTGAAGGGGAAGTTTCGCCTGAAAGGCAAAAAGAATTTATTCAAAAGTTAAATCTCTCCGTGGAGAGATTGGGGATCATTTTAGATGACATTTTGGCAGCTCAAGCTTTAGTCGGAGGAGTGGAACCACCGATTCTTTTTCCTTGTGAAATTGAGAAAGTAGTGGAAATGCAAATTAATCGTTTTAAACTCCAGGCCCAAACAAAGGGAATAGAAATTTTATATAAAAAACCAAAAGAACCCCTACCGATAACTTTAGCAGACCAACAAATGATAGAAAGGATAATTTCGAGGTTAATTGATAATGCCATTTTGTATACAGAAAAGGGAGAAGTGGAAATTTCATTAGATTTGGAAAAAGAAAACAACAAAGAATGGATTAAAATCTCAGTAAAAGATCAAGGAATTGGGTTGGATGAGAAAGACAAAGAAAATCTCTTTAAATTATTCTATCGAGGGGAGAAAGCAACTTTAATGCATAATAACGGTACTGGTTTGGCGCTTTTTATTGTCAAAAATTATGTTAAAGCTCACGGAGGAAAAATTGAGGCAAAGAGCGAAGGAAGAGGAAAAGGAAGCACTTTCATCGTTGCTCTGCCTGTTATTAAAGAAATATAAAAAATAATTAATCTACATTGTACTTTGCTAAGAATTTTTTGGAATAATCGAAAGACGTTTTATTGTCAAAACAGAAACCTTGAAAATTTGAACAACCGAAAAATTAATCACAATATTGCCTTTATCATGTAAGTTTCTTTTAATTTATATCCAAATTTTCGCCAATATTCTCTCACACCCACTCCAGAAATTGCAGCAATTTTTTTTAAATTAAACTCATTTTTGGTAATTTTTTCGGCTTCTTTTATTAATTTTTTCCCCAATCCTCGATGCTGAGGGGCCACTTTTTTTTCTGAAATTTGAAGCGTCTCACCGAAAGTTTGAATTTCCCTGATAATTGCCGAATTTTCCAACACGGTAATAAAATGTTTTTTCCCCTCAAAAATTTGAGAAGGAATTCTCAGTCTCAAGTAGCTAAAAAGCTTTGTTCTTTCTTTATTTTCAAAGCTTAAAAATATTTCCTTTCCTCCAGATGCATCATAATCCTCTCTAAAAAGATAAATTTTTTCTTTTGGGTCGTATTTTTCTCTTACCTCTCTGCATCTAATACAGCGGCACAAAAACCCTCTTTTTTCCATTTCTTTTTTAACTACTTCTCTTAAATTTGAAATTTTGCATCCAGCGACGATTTTTGGAGCAGGGATATCTCTAAAAACCCTGGTTACTCTTACCCAATGAGGAAGCACCTTTTTAATCATAAATAAAAGTTTAATTAATTCCTTTTCAGAATAAGGTTTGTATTTTCCATTTTTCCAAATTTTATAAAGTTGACTTTCTCTTGTTACTACCGTCGGATAAATTTTTAGCCAATCTGGCTTAAAATTTTCATTAGAAAAAACAATTTCAAAAGTTTTAAGATCTTTTTCAAAGTTTGCTCCGTAGAGATTGGGCATTAAATGATATAAAACCTTGAAACCTGCATCTTTGAGCAATTTTGTGGCTAGAACGATGTTTTCAGTGGAAAATTTAGTTTTGTTTTTTCTCAAAATTTCATTAAAAACGCTTTGAACTCCTAACTCCACTAAGGTTACCCCCAAAATTCTTAGCCAATTAACTTCTTTTTCTGTAATAAAATCTGGTCGAGTTTCTACTGAAATTCCCACTATTCTATTTTTTGCTTTTTCGTTTCTTTTCTGGGCACTTTTAAGCTCTCTTATTAACTCCCTTAAATTTAAACGTTCTAATTCTTGAATTTTTCTTTTTTCATTATTTGCTCCCCTAAAACATTCTTTAAAAAACCATGCCTGGTACTTTTTTTCGTAAAAACTGAAAGTCCCACCAATAATTCGAAGTTCAATTTTATCGGAAGGGTGGCCCGCAATTTTTAAATCGTTAACTCTCTTTTTTACCTGTAAAAAAGGGTCGAAATCTAATTTTTTTGCTCTTTCTGCAGCAGGTTCTCCTCCTAAATAACTTTTAGGGAATCCTTTTTCGGTAGGACAAAATATACAAGTGCCAGGGCAGGGGAAGGGTTTTGTCAAAACTGAGACGTTTACAATCCCAGAAAGCGATCTTATTGGTTTTTTCTTTAAAATTTTTTCTAACCATTTTTTTCTTTTTATTTTCTTTTTTCGCAAAAGGTCTTGGTACCATTTTAAAATTTCAAAATTACTTAAAATATTAATTTTTAATTCTTGGGCAATTTCTTTTTTGGCTTTTTCTAACTCGCTTTTATTTTTTGCTTTAATTTTCAATAGCTTTTTTATGACTTTTTCTCCCATTTTATTCATGAATTCTAATATTTAAATTTAAACGAAAAAATAAATATTTTCAAAGGAACCAAAAATTAAAACTTGACTTTATTTTTAAGTATGATTAAAATTAAATATTTAAAAGGGAAAGGTCGGTTTTTAAATAAAATACATGGAATACGAAGGATTTTGCGTAAAGTGCAAAAAGAAAGTTCAAATAAAGGATGCTCAAGAAGTTGAAATTAAGGGAAAGGGGGGGACAAAAAGAAGAGCAGTAACCGGAGTTTGTCCTGTTTGCGGAACAAAAATTTTCAGGATTTTGGGAAAAAAATAAGAATAAAATCGATAAGATTTTTTATCCTTGAAGCTCTTTTTTAACCAGAGAATCTGCGATTTGATTTTGATTGCGAGAGATTAAATTAAAAGAGACTTTTTTAAAGTCCAATTTTTGATTCCAAAGCTCTATAAAAAGAGGCTTTATTTTTTCTTCTAAAATTTTGAATTTCCCATTCATTTGGTTAACAAGAAGTTGAGAGTCTGATCTAATTTCGACTTCGGTCATTTTAGCCATTTTTTTTCCAAAAAGAGCTTTAAATTTAGAAAGAGCAAAAATTGCTGCTAAATATTCAGCTTCGTTATTTGTTCTTTCTCCTATTTTTTGGGAAAAAGTTTTTACGATTTCTTTTTTTTCATTACATAAAACAATTCCTATTGCTGCTGGTCCTGGGTTTCCAATGGCCCCGCCGTCGGTATAAAAGATGACTTTTTTCATTCTTTTTTTAAATTGGAGATTATACAGTTTTTAAATTTTTCTAAATTTTCGGTTAACAATCTAAAACCTGCTGCTTGGGGATGGCCACCATAAGAAATTAAAAAGTCTTTGCAATTCTTCATCAATTCGATTAAATTAACTTTTTCGACCGCCCTTGCTGAACCAATGCTTTCTTTTTCGTTCTTCTTGTAAACAAAAACTGGTTTTCTATAATTTTGGACCAAATAAGAAGCAAGAGAAGCCACCAAAGAATATTCAATCTTTTCATCTCCCACAAAAATGATTTCTTCATTAAGGGGAAAGTTTTCCTCTATTCTTTTGATACTTTCTTTTAATTTTTCCCTTCTTTGTTCGTGTTTTTTTATTAGTTTTTGGAAGATTTTTTTTGCTTCTTCTTGAGAGGGGGTGGTAAATAGCGCTAGAATTTCTTTCACTTCATTTTGCGAGTATCTCACCCCTAAAATTGAAATTACTTTTGAAATCTCGTACGGGATTTGGAAGAATTCTTTAATCGCTAAAAATCCTGGCCTCCAAGAATCTTTCATCGCTAACAATCCTTCATCTGTTAAAATTTTATTTTCTTTCTCCTGGGGCATCATATCAGCTAAGGTTGCCAAAGCCACTAATTCTAAGAAACTTTTTCTTAAACTTTCTCCCATGTTTTCATTGAGCATTTTTTCTAGTACCTTAAAAACCAATCCCACAGTAGCGAAATGTTTAAAATAGTATTTATCCTCCTTTTGTTTTGGGTCCAAAATTAAATCTGCTTCTGGTAATCCATTTAAAGTTTCGTGGTGGTCTATAATGATAACCTCAAAACCCATCTCTTTCGCTTTTTTAACTTCTTGAAAACTTGAAATTCCAAAATCGAGCGTGATCAAAAGAGCGGGAAGATATTTCTCAAATTTTTTTAAAGTGTTTAACGATATTCCATAACCTTCTTTTTCTCTGTCTGGAAGATAAAAATCAGAAATTTTTCCTCCCAAACTTAAAATTCCTTCTTTCAAAAGAATTAGAGAGCAGATGCCATCTAAATCACAATCTGCGGCCACAACAATATTTTCTTTGTTTTCTAGCGCTTTCTTTATTCTTTGGACAACCTCGTTCAAATTTTTTATTTCTTCATTCATAATAACCTAAAGCTTCAAGTCCTGGAAGTTTTTCACCCGATAAAAATTTTAACATTGCTCCCCCGCCCGTAGAAACAAAGGAAAATTTTTCTGTTATTTTTAATTTATTAATGAATTCGATCGTTTCTCCGCCTCCGATCAAGGAAAAAGCCTTGCTTTCTAAAATTGCTTTCGCTAAATTTTCGGTTCCCTTTGAATATTTTTCTTGTTCAATTTTTCCAAACGGACCGTTCCAAAAAATCGTTTTTGCAGATTCGATTTTTTCTTTAAAGATTTTTAATGTTTTTCCCCCAATGTCGGATTTTTCATCAATACCGTCGACAGGGGAGAGGATTTTATTTTCTTTTTCAATTTTAATATCTGACCTTGTTAATTCTTCCCAGATTAAATGGTTTACCAAAATCCAATCTGCCATTTCCAAAAATTTTTTTACCAAAGGGGCTTTATCTTTTATTTTTTTTCCTCCAATTAAACAAACCAATGGTTTTTGGTAATTATTTAAAAAATTTTCTAAATTTTCAAGTTCTTCTTTAAGTTGGAATCCGCAAAAAGCGGGCAAGATTTTAGCGAGTAAATAAACGGAAGCGTGTTTCCTGTGACAAACTGAAAAGGCCTCGTTAACAAATATTTCCCCCAAACTTGATAATTCTTTTCCAAAGTCAGGATCGCAAATTTCTTCTCCAGGATAAAATCTAACATTTTCCAAGAGTAAAATTTCCCCTTCTTTCATTGAAAGCACCTCTTCTTTTACTTTTTCACCAATTGTTTCATTCAATTTTTTCACTTCTTTTTTTAATAGTTCTTTTAACTTTTGAGCGACGGGATCCAAGCTTAATTCTTCTACTCTTTTTCCTTCCGGGTCTCCAAAATGTGAAATTAAAATCACTTTTGCTTTCTTTTCGCTTAAAAAATTTATCGTCTCAAGAGATTTGCGGATCCTGAAATCGTCGATCACTTTTCCATTTTCTATGGGGACGTTAAAATCGCATCTTACTAGAACTTTTTTCCCTTCAAAATTTCCTTGCTCAATGGTTTTCATTTTCTTTTAAAACTTCTTTTAACGTTTTTTTGAGTGAAGGATTATTTTTATCAGATTTTTTTATTTTTTTCAAGCACGATTTGCAATAAACAGGTCTTTTATTGTCTGGCAAAAAAGGAACTTTTATATTTTTTCCGCACCTTTTGCAGATAGCGTCGAACAATTCTGGAATCTTGGGAGTTTGTAAAAGCGGTTGATTTCCTGCCCACTTTTCAATTTTCTCTTCTATTTTTTTTCTATGGGTTGCATATTTTTCTCTAGAAAGCCTAATTATTTTCTCTACTTCTGTTTTTTCTGGAATTTTGGGCGGAGGAGGGAAAACTGCGGAAAAGGGTTCGGTAGTTATTCCATCTATCATTAATTTAACAAAAGCATGATACTTTGGCAATTCTACGAGGTCTTTGACCGATACTTTTGGTTTGAATTCGTCTTCTAAAAAAAGGGCATCTTCTGGTCCAATTCTAAAGATAATCATTGTGCCCACATTGCCAAAAATGGCATCTCTTACTTTTGTTGATTTTCCCAGAGATGTCATTTCGTCTAATTGGGCTAAATACTGATGGGCTAAAATTAGAGAAAGTCGGTATTTTCTTGCCTCAGAAAGGATGGTAGCGAAAGATTCGGTAGCAAAATTTTGGAATTCATCAATATAAAGAAAAAAATCTTCTCTTTTTTCTTCTGGAATTTCCACTCGCGACATGGCTGCAATTTGAATTGTAGTTACCAACAAAGCTCCTAACAAATTTGAATTTTCTTCTCCAATCCTTCCTTTCGAAAGATTAGCCAAAAAAATCTTTTTTTCGTCCATAATTTTTCTCATATTAAGTTTTGTTTTGAGTTGGCCAACGATGTTCCTGATCAAAGGGTTGGAAATGAATTGTCCTACTTTATTTTGGATGGCGGCCGTAGCTTCTATTTCGTATCTTTGGGTGTATCTGGCGAATTCTTTCGTCCAAAAAGATTTCACTATTGGGTCCTCTATTTTTTCAACGATTTTATTTCTGTATTCTGGGTCAGAAAGCATTCGATTAATTCCTAAAATTGTCGAATTAGGGTTTTCCAAAAGAGCCAAAATGGTATTGTGTAAAATGTATTCCATTCTTGCAGACCAAACATCGGGCCAGATTTTTTTAAATACAGAGAGAAGCCCTGAAGCAACAATGTGTCGGTACTCTTTCTGGGTCGGTTTCTCCATTACATTAAAAGAAATAGGAAAATCTATGTCCGAGGGATTAAAATAAACAACATCGTTTATTCTCCATGAAGGAATAAGTTTCAACAGGGTTTCTACCGCTTCGCCATGCGGGTCTAAAAATCCAATACCTTTTCCGTTCATAATGTCTTGGAGGGCCATGTTTAACAAAAGAGAACTTTTTCCGCAACCTGTTTTTCCCAAAATGTAAACATGTCTTCTTCTGTCATCAAGTTTTATTCCAAATTTTTTGTATTCTTTTCTGAAGGTAGTGTAACCTAAAAAAAGAATGTCTTTTTCTTCATTCATGATTTTTAGAAAACAAAAGGCGGTGGGGCTTGTTTCGAAATTACCCTAGGAAGGCCGGGCAAATTTGAAACCAAAGGAAAATGAAAAATCGTTGCCAACTCTTCGGTGCACAAAACTATTGTTCCTTTTTGCCATTTTCCAGGTCCTTTTGGATAAAGGCCAAAGTCTATCACGTGGACCGGTTCTCCTCTTATTCCGCCCAAAGAAAGATTTGGCGGTAAACGAAATAAATATTCTCTTAAGTTTCTTCTTTTTCTTAGATACAGCCTTCTGTCTATTAACCAATGATAAATTTTGGTTCTTTTTGGACCGAAAAATACAATGCCGTTCAATTGGGTAAAATTTTGAAAATAATCCCTTCCTATTAAAAAATTTGCTCTCGAATGCGGTTCGTCTTTTTTATAAAGATGAACTATTCGTATCCAACAATTGAAGCATTTTTTCGAACTTTTCATCTGAAGAGCTTTTAAAGTTTCTTTTTCGCCTGGAGTGAGCATCGTTTCAGGATGAAAATCTTTTTTTTGAGAAGAGGATGGAGGAGAGGGAGCGCCTCCAAGAATTTCTTTTAAAGTATCGAGCACAAAATCAATTTCTTTTAAGATTGGGTTTCTTTCCACCGTCGGTTTTTTTCCTTTTCCTAAAGCCTCTATTTCTTTTTTGGCTTCATTAAAAAAGAATCCGTCGCTAGCTTCAATGGGAATCAATCCAATTTGAAGCCATAGTTGTTCACCCGACTGGATTTTGATCAACTTTTCCAAAAGTGTAGTAATGGGGTCAATTCTTTTTTCTTCAATCACTCTTTTTTCTTCTGTTGGCACTTCCCAAAACATTGAGTAGGTTCTGATGGGATAAATTTCATTTTTTAAAAAGGTAAATTCTTCAGAATAAAGGTCCCATTTTTGGTTGGGAATGTTTTTTGGAATTTTTAAAGTGTAATCTTCAACTTCTATAATTTCCATTTCTGGAAATTGGGAGTAAAAAGAACTTTTTATTCTTTCTGCCACTGATTTTTCGCACCAAAAATAATAATGAACTTTTCCGCCGAGGCTTACTATTTCTAAAGTTGCTCTTCCTTTCATTAAATCTATTAAAGGTATTCCTTCTACCCATCTTTCTTTCCAGTTTGCCCTAATGTATAACACTCCCCACAAAAGGTCGTAAACTGATTCCATTATTCTAAAAGGTTTTTTGATTTCTGCAGGGGGAATGAGTTCTAAAAGTACGTATTCTTTTTTGGAGGCAAGATGTTGTTGAATCCATTCAAAATAAAAAAAGAGATAAAGATACATAAAAAACAAAACCCAAAAAAACCAAATCCAATTTTTAAAATAAAAACTACCAAAATACAAAACAAAAATAAACCATTCCCAGCCTTTGCCAAACCAAGACTTCAATATGTATCTGCTTATGATAACCAAAGGAAGAAACCAAATGAGATTAAAAAGAGCGGGTTTTAACGTTAAGAAAAATAATTTTAAAATTTCCATACATTTGAAAAAATGTTTGAAATTTGAGCGATACTTATTTTAAACAAATCTATTGCTAATCCTTTCGCGATTAAAATTCCAAGAGATCCTCCTAGCAAAAATAAAAAAGAATGAAAGAAGGTAATAAAAAAAGCAATCTCTCTGCTTTTTTCTGGGTGCGGTTCTTTCGCCCAATTATAAAAAATAAGAAAAGCAAGGAAGCAATAAATAAAAAAGCAAAGAAAAAGCAAAAAAACAGCAATTTTTAAAGAAATAAAAAGGCTGGCAAAAAACGCAATCCAAAAACTCCATTTCAAGGTTTCGTTTCCTACTGTATCTAAACTAGTCATATTTCTTCTACGGTATATTTGCCCTCCGAGTTCTTTTTAAACTCTTTACTTTTTAAAGCGGCAAAAACGGTTAAACGTTTCACTAGTTTGTGTTTTTTAACTTCTTCGAAAATTTCTTCTTTACTCAATGGTCTTTTTTTCTCTTTTAAAATTTTAATTAAGACATCTTTCGTCGTTCCTTCGTAATATCCCCATTCTTTTAACCCATAAATACCTCTGCCCACCAAGACAAATTTTTCGCTCTTGATCAAGGCATTATGGAGGGTTCTTTCTTCTTTGATTTGGCAAAGTTGCGCCAATTCTCTAAAGTGAAGAGGTTTTTGCATTTTTTTCAAAATTAAGTAAGCTTTTTCTTGAGCTGTTTTGGGAGAAATTTCTGGCCACCTTTTTAAACCGAAAAAACCATCCCTTTCTCCAATAACTCTTGAGATTTTCAAATACTCTTTTAATGTTTCTTCTCTTTCTTTTAAAATCTCTGAAATTTCTTTTAATGTTAAAGGTCTTTTTTCTTTTTCAAAAAGGTTTTCCAATTGAGAAAGAAAATTTTTTACCTTTTCTTTTGTCTCTTCTTTAGTAACCCAAAAAGAAAAATGATTTTTGGTTTTTTTTACCCTTTTAAACCTTGGGTCAAAATGAAGTAAAAAAATACCTTCTCCGCCTTTTTCTTTTTTGATTTCCTCTTCTGTTTTTATTTTCCCTTTGTTGTTAATTTCTTCAAACAAAGAATTGAATATTTCTGGATTAAAAAATTTTTTATTTCTTTTGATTATGCTTTCAATAATTTGTCTTACTCTCTCTCTTGAAATGCCATACTTTTTCCCAATTTCTTCTAAACTTTTTTCTTTTTCGCCTCCAAAACCAAATTTTTGAGAAACAATTTCTCTTTCTCTTTGGTTGAGATTAGAAAAAATTTTTTCTAAAACTTTTTTTGTTTCTTCCATATTTTGAAATTTTACTAAATTTTTGTCAATTTTTCTATCCTTTGTCAAACCTTTATAGTGTTTAAAAAATTATTATTTTAACTAGCAAAAATTAATGCCTAATTTCAAAATTTTTTAAGAAAAAAAGGTTAAAATTAAAATAATCCTTTAGTAGATTTTTTCTAAAATAATTCTCATTCTCAATTCATTTGCGGAAGGGGTGGGATTCGAACCCACGAAGGGAAAACTCCCCACGGCGTCTCCAGCGCCGCGCACTCGTCCACTATGCGACCCTTCCATGCCGGCTCGCTTTCACTCAGCGGCCCATAGGGGAGATCTTGGGTTTCCTCTTTTATGGCGCTCTCTCGCCAGAACATGTTCTGACAGAATTTCCTATCATCCCTCTTCCATCTTCTAACTTCCGTTTTCCAGCTTCCAATTTTCTATTAAAAATTTACCAAAATTTAAAGCTTAATTCAATTTTTTAGAGTTGATTTTTTTGTTTTTGGTTGGTAAAATTGAAAATTCATGAATTTCAAGGAAAAAATTGAAAAAGTCCAAGAAAAAGAAAGAGAAATCGAAAAACCAGAGCTTGTTGAGGTCCAGCATCAAAAAGGAAAATTGACAGCAAAAGAAAGAATTTCGCTCCTGTTTGACCCAGGAACTTTTTTTGAATTAGATAAATTTTCCGAATCCAGAACGAAGAACTTGGGAATGGAAGAAAAAAAAGTTTTGGGAGACGCGGTCATTACCGGATTTGGAAAAATTGAAGGAAGGCGGGTGTTTGTTTTTTCTCAAGATTTTTCAAAAATTGGAGGAACCTTAGGAGAGGTGCATGCAAAAAAAATTGTAAAAGTTTATCAGTTAGCGCGAAAAACCGGTTGCCCGATCGTTGGAATTTATGATTCTGGAGGAGCGAGAGTACAAGAGGGAATTTTGAGTTTGGAAGGTTATGGGGAGATTTTTAAAGAGCAAGTTTTGAGTTCAGGGGTGATACCTCAAATTTCCTTGGTACTGGGTCCTTCTGCTGGTGGTGCTTGTTATGCTCCTGGATTGTCTGATTTTATTTTTATGGTTGACAAAATTTCTTTTATGTTTATTACGGGACCAGAAGTAATAAAAAAAGTTTTAGGAGAAGAAATTTCTTTTGAAGATTTGGGTGGAGCGAGAATTCATAGCGAAAATTCTGGAGTGTGCCATTTTCGATTTTCGGACGAAGAAAGTTGTTTTTTGGGTGTAAAAAAACTGCTTAGTTATTTACCGCAGAATCATTTAGATTTACCTCCATTTAAAAAGGGGTTAATTTCTGAAATTTTGGAAAAAGAAGAGAGCGAAATCTTGGGAATCCTTCCAGAAGCCAAAGAGAAAACTTATGACATTCGAGAAGTAATTTCTGAAATTTTTGACCGGGGTTCATTCTTTGAAGTTTCGGCAGAATTCGCTCCAAATGCAGTTGTTGGTTTTGCCAGATTAAAAGGAAGAGTGGTGGGGATAGTGGCTAATCAGCCAAAAATTTTAGCCGGAGTTTTAGATATTTCCGCTTCAGATAAAATTTCAAGATTTGTGAGATTTTGCGATTGTTTTAACATTCCTATAATCTCTTTAGTTGATTGTCCTGGATATTTGCCAGGTAAAGACCAGGAACATCAAGGAATAATTCGTCACGGAGCCAAAATATTGTACGCTTTCGGAGAAGCTCAGGTTCCAAAGATTGCCTTGATTTTGAGAAAGGCATTCGGGGGAGCTTACATTGCTTTAGCCTCCAAAGGCTTGGGATTTGATTTTACTTTTGCTTTTCCGTTTAGTGAAATTGGCGTTTTGGGAGCAGAACAGGCAGTAAAAATTATTTTTAAAAAAGAAATAAACGACAATCCTGATCTCGAAAAAGAAAAAATTTTAGAATTAGAAAAGCTCCAATCTGCTTTTGAGGCGGCGAAACTGGGGATAGTCGATATTATCGTTGAACCGAGGAACACAAAGAAATTTTTATTCGAAGCAATAGAAAGTTTACAAGAAAAAGTTGAACAAAGAATAAAGAAAAAACACGGAAACATACCTCTATGAAAGATCTTTTTTATTTTTTAATTTCCTATTTGATAGGGGCCATTCCTTTTTCTTTTATCTTGCCAAAAATTTTTGTAAAAAAAAATGTTTTTGAAATCGGTTATAAAAAAGCCTCAGCATCGAACGTTATTATGTACGCTGACAAAAAGATTGGGATTTTAGCTGCCATTTTGGATTTGGGCAAGGGAATATTGGTTGCTAAATTGAGCGCTGGGCTTTCTTTTTTTTCTCAGGCTCTTTGTGGAATTTTAGCTGTTGTCGGACACAATTGGTCAGTGTTTTTGAAAGGAGGAGGGGGTAGGGGCATTGCCGTTTTTGTGGGTTTTTTTGCTGCTAAAAATTGGACTATTTTTTATCTTTCTTTTTTGCCAACGCTTCTTATCATCTTGCTTTTAAACTCTCCTATTGCTACTATTTTTATGGTTTTGATTGGAGCTTGCCTTTCTATTTATTTTGGCAATCAAACCATATTTCTTTTTTCCCTTATTTGTCTTTTTCCCATTTTTTTGAAAAGGTTGAGCCCAATAAAAGAAATTTCCCTATCGAATTTTGAATTAATAAAAAACAGATTACTTTACGATAGGGATGAAAAAGCAGATTTTCTATGGAGAAAATTGATTTCAAGGAAATAAAAAAAATTATTTCCCACATTTCTAAAAAGAAAAATCTACCCGAAGAAAAAGTGAGGGAAATTTTAGAAAACGCCCTTTCTTCTGCTTGGAAAAAAGAGATGAAAATGAAGAAAGAAAAGATCGAAGCTGAAATAGATTGGGAAAAAGAAAAGATAAAATTTTTTAAAAAATTGCTGGTAGTAGAGAATCCGGAAAAACCAGAAAGAGAAATTTCATTGGACGAGGCAAAAAAAATTAAAAAAGATGCAAAATTGGGCGAGGAAATTTTGATAGAGGTTCCGAAACCAAAAGATTTCGGAAGGATTTCCGCTCAAACAGGAAAACAAGTTTTTTTGCAAAAGTTAAGAGAAGTGGAAAAGGACCTTGTTTTTCAAGAATTTAAAGAAAAGGAAGGAAAAGTAGTTTCGGGAATTGTCCAAAAAGTTGGAGAAAGGGTAGTTTATTTTGATTTGGGAAATGCTACTGGGGTTTTGCTAAAATCAGAACAAATTCCTAACGAATTCTATCCTTTGGGACAGCGAATGCGACTTTTTGTTTTGGAAGTAAAGCAAACGCCGAGGGGACCTGAAATTTTGCTTTCCAGAAAGCACCCAAAATTATTGTCTCGGCTTTTGGAAATGGAAGTCCCAGAAATTGCTCAAGGACAAATCGAAATAAAATCTTGCGTGAGAGAGCCAGGTTCTCGAAGTAAAATTGCGGTTCAAGCTAAAATAGAAAATTTGGACCCAGTAGGAGCTTGCGTTGGACAAAAAGGGACAAGAATTCAGGCAGTAATGCAAGAATTAGGAGGTGAAAAAATAGATATTATTGCTTATTCTGAGGACCCAAAAGAATATATTGCTAACTCTCTTTCACCAGCAAAAATAGCCAAGGTTGAAATTTTGCCAAAGAACACGGCTTTAGTTTTGGTTTCAAAGGATCAACTTTCTTTGGCAATAGGAAGAGATGGTCAAAATGTGAGATTGGCAGCAAAGTTAACCAATTGGAAAATTGAAGTGAAATCTTTAGAAGAAGCTGAAGGCGAGATTGAAGGATTAGCAGAAACTGAAAAAGAGGGCCAGGAATTCGAAAAAGAAGATAGCGAGGGGGTTAAAGAAAATTCATAGGAAAAACTTGAAAAGTAAATTTTTATTTTATAAAATATAAAAAAGGTTGAATTTTTTTTAAAAAAATGGGAGTTTTAATTCCAACGGTCATTGAAAAAACTTCTTTTGGAGAAAGAGTTTACGATATTTACTCTCGACTTTTGAAAGAGAGAATTATATTTTTGGGTGGGCCGGTTACCGACCAAATTGCAAATTCAATAATTGCTCAGCTTTTATTTTTGGCGGCGAAAGATCCTCAAAAGGAGATTCAGTTTTATATTAATTCACCGGGGGGTTCTGTTACCGCGGGATTGGCTATTTACGATACTATGCAATACGTAAAACCTCCGGTCTCTACGGTTTGTGTGGGTATGGCAGCTTCTATGGCAGCAGTGTTGTTGGCTGCTGGAACCAAAGGGAAAAGGTACGCTCTTCCTAATTCTGAAATTTTACTTCATCAAGTAATGGGAGGGGTGAGCGGAGAAGCGGTAGAAATTGAAATTACAGCCAGACAGATTTTAAAAATCAAAGAAAAATTAAATAAAATTTTGGCAAAGCATACCGGTCAACCCATTGAAAAGATTGAGAAAGATACAGACAGAGATTTTTATCTTTCGGCTTTGGAAGCGAAAGAATACGGCTTAATTGATGAGGTAATTTCTCCTTCAAAAAAATAATGGAATTAGAAAAAAACATCATCAAATTTAAAAACCATGAATCTTCAATCAATTTTTTTGGTCGTCTTTTCCTTTGTTTGTGGAGGCCTCTTAACTTATTTAATTAAAGCTCAAAAAGAGAAAAAGCTTTTAGAAGAAGAAAAAAACGCTCTTTCAGAGAAAGAAAGATTGTTAAAAAAGAAAGAAAGGGCGATTTTTGAAAAAAAAGAAAGTTTAGAGCAAAAAGAAACAGAATTAAGAAAAAAAGAAAAAGAAATTTTAGCTAAAAAAGAGCAAATTTTGGAAAAAGAAAAAGAGGTGGGCGACAAAGAGAAAGAACTTCAAAGAAAGCTTGAGGAAATTTCTCAGATTAATAAAGAAGAGGCGAAAAAGAAAATTTTCTCTGAAATAGAAAAAGAGTTTCAGAAAGAAATCTTAGAGTGGAATCTAAAAATTGAAAAAGAAAAAGAAGAGAATTATTTAAAAAAAGCAAGGGAAATTTTAGTTTCTGTCATTCAAAGATTGGCTTTACCCGTAACCCAGGAAATTTCCACTACCACTTATTTTTTACCAAACGCTGATTTTCGGGGAAAAGTTATCGGAAAAGAAGGGAGGAATATTCGTACATTCGAAAAATTAACCGGGGTGGAACTAATTTTAGATGAAGAAACTCCAGAATTAATTACTATTTCTTGTTTTGATCCGGTAAGAAGGGAAATTGCAAAAATTGCCTTGGATAAATTAATAAAAGATGGAAGAATACAGCCGGCAAAAATCGAAGAAAAAGTAAAAGATGCAGAAAAAGAAATCGAAGAAAAAATGAGAGAAGCAGGGGAGTCAGCTCTTTTGGAATTGGGGATAGTAGGAATAGACCCCAATTTAACAAAACTTTTAGGGAGATTAAAATTTCGAGGCTCTTTTGGACAGAATGTTTTGGTTCATTCTTTGGAGGTGGCTTATTTAGCTCAAATGATTGCTTCAGAAGTTGGTGCGGATGCTAAAACCGCAAAAATTGCCGGACTTTTTCACGATATTGGGAAATCTCTTGACCATCAAGTAGAGGGTTCTCATGTTCAGATTGGAATGAAAATTTTAGAAAAATTTGGCCTCGACAAAAAAATAATCATTGCTATGCGATCTCATCACGGAGAATTTTCTCCAGAAAGTTTGGAAGCAGTTATAGTTCAGGTTGCAGATCAAATTTCAGGAGCTAGGCCTGGCGCCAGAAAAGACACGGTTCAAGAGTATGTTAAAAGATTGGAAGATTTAGAAAAAATTGCTTTTTCTTTTCCGGGAGTAGAAAAAGCTTTTGCGGTTGAGGGAGGAAGAGAGCTGAGGGTGATTGTGAGGGCAGATGAGGTTGATGATTTTAGGGCGCAGAAAATAGCAAAAGAAATTGCAAGAAGAATAGAAGAGGAGATAAAATATCCAGGGGTAATAAAAGTAAATGTGGTCCGAGAACTTAGAGTTATAGAATACGCAAAATGAAAATTTTTTTGGTAGGAAATTGGAAATTAAATCCTCAAAGCCAAAGAGCGGCTGAAAATCTTTTTAATTCCATAAATAACCGATTAAAAAAATCTTTAGATATTTTCAAAAAAGAAAAAATAATTATCTGCCCGCCTTTTGTCTACATTGCAGGACTCAAAAAATTATTTTTGAAATCAGATTTGAAAAATTTTGATTTTCATTTTGGCGCTCAAAATTGTTTTTTTCAAGAAAAAGGAGCTTTTACCGGAGAAATATCTGCCAAAATGCTTAAATTGCTGGGGGTGAAATTTGTAATTTTGGGTCATTCAGAAAGAAGAAGGATTTTTGGAGAAACAGACGAAATGATCAACAAAAAAGTTTTAATGGCATTGAAAGAAAAATTAATTCCGATTTTATGCGTTGGGGAAACAGAAAAAGAAAGAAGGTCTGGAAAAACTTTTCAGGTTTTAAATCGTCAATTAAAAAAAGGGATCGAAAATCTCTCTCACCATAAAAATCAAAGATCAAACATTTTTAATATAATCTTAGCTTACGAACCCGTTTGGGCTATTGGAACAAAAAATCCTTGCGACCCGGAATCTGCAAAAAAAGTTTTGTTGTTTTTGAGAAAAATTTCAACAAAAACTCCAATTTTGTACGGCGGAAGCGTCAATTCTGAAAATGCTAGAGATTATATTAGAGCTGGTTTTAACGGCCTTTTAGTGGGAGGCGCTTCCTTGAGGGCAAAAGAATTTGTTGAGATTGCAAAAAAAATTTATTAATTTTTAAAATTTCTTGTTTCCTTTTTCTAATGCTTTTATTTTTTTAGTTCTGGCAAGGGTTATTTCTTTTAAAATTTCTTGAAAAAAAAATCTCTCTGAGTTAAAATTAAAAATGCGGGTTGTTTCTGGAATTAGGCCTTCAGGGGAGTTGCACATTGGCAATTATCTGGGGGCGATAAAGCAATGGATTGCTTTGCAAGAAAAATACGAATGCTTTTTTTTCATTGCTGATTTGCACGTTTTGACAACGCCTTTTGAACCTAAAATATTAGAAAAAGAAATAAAAAATACGGTCATTTCTTATTTGGCTTTGGGTTTGAATCCAGAGAAAGTAGTTCTTTTTGTCCAATCGCAAATTTCAGAACATACGGAATTATCTTGGATTTTGGGTTGTTTGACTCCCTTGGGCGAATTAAAGAGAATGACTCAATTTAAAGAAAAATCAAGAGAACAAAGAGAGGTCAAGGCAGGACTTTTAAATTACCCCCTCTTGATGGCGGCAGACATTTTGCTTTACAAGGCGCATTTGGTGCCAGTAGGGAAGGACCAGCAACAACACGTTGAACTTACTAGAGATTTGGCAGAAAAATTTAATAAAAAGTTTGGAGAGACTTTCGTTGTTCCGAAGGCGCTTTTATCTCAAGGTGAAAAAATAATGTCTTTGCAAGAGCCAAAAAAGAAAATGTCAAAAACTGGCGACGAAAGAGAATGCATTTTTTTGTTTGAAGAACGGGAAAAGATTTTAGAGAAAATTAAAAAAGCAGTAACAGATTCTGGTAAGGAAATAAAATACGACCCAAAAAGAAAACCAGGGCTTTCAAACTTAATGAAAATTTTCGCTCTTTTTTCCGATAAAAAAATCAAGGAAGTAGAAAAAGAGTTTGCGGGGAAAAGTTATTACCAATTCAAATTAAAATTAGCAGAACTTTTAATTGAAAAATTATCTTATTTTAGAAAAAAACGTGAAGAATTTTCAAAAAGAGAAATTTTTATAAAAGAAGTTTTAGAAAAGGGGAGAGAAAAGGCAAAAAAAATTGCCCAAAAAACAATGGAAGAGGTTAAGGAGAAGATAGGTTTAAATTTTTAAAAATGAAGATAATTTCAATCAAAGACGCATTTAAAAAAATTGGGGAAAAAGTAAAAGTAGCCGGGTGGGTTCATTCACTACGAGAGCATGGGAAGCTCGTTTTTTTAGATTTGAGAAACGATAATTTGATTTTACAAGTAGTGTTGAGCAAGGAATTGGCAAAAGGAATCAATTTAGAAGATGTAATAGAGATTGAAGGCGTGGTTAATAAAAGACCAAAAGGAATGGTAAACCCAAATTTAGAAACAGGAGAAATTGAGCTGGTAGGAGAAAAAATAAGATTTTTAGCAAAATCTCAAACGTTGCCGTTTGATTTAAAAGACCTCAACCTTTCTTTGCCAGAGTATTTAAATTGGTTTCCTATAGTTTTAAAAAATGAAAAAATTAAGGCTATTTTTAAAATCGAAGAAAAAATTATCGCCGGCTTTAGAGAAAGCGCAAAGAAAATGAATTTCTTTGAATTTCAATCTCCTTTAATTTGTGCTCTTTCTTCAGAAGGGGGAGCAGAAGTTTTCAAGCTAGATTATTTTGGTAAAGAAGCTTTTTTGATTCAATCTCCTCAATTGTACAAACAAATTTTAGTAACTTCTTTTGGAAAAGTTTTTTGTGTAACCAAAGCCTTTAGGGCTGAACCTTCTTTAACTTCGCGTCATCTTTGCGAGTTCGTGTCTTTGGATTGCGAAATAGGTTTTTTGGAAAGTTTAGAAGAATTACTTTTTATTTGCCAAAAAATCATTCAAGGAATTTTTCAAAAGTTAGAAAAAGAAGCCAAAAAAGAATTAAATTTGCTAAGGGTAGTTTTGCCAAGATTTCCCAAAAAGATTCCGACTTTTAAACTTTCTGAAATTGGAAAAATGATTTTTAACCAAGAAGATTTAGACGATTTGGATCCGGAAAAAGAAGAAAAAATTTGGGAATTTTTCAAGAAAAAAGAAGGGTCTGATTTTGTTTTTGTTACCCATTTTCCAACTTCAAAAAGACCTTTTTATACTATGCCCGACCCAAATCATCCAGAATATTCTTTAAGTTTTGACCTTTTATTTAGAGGATTGGAAATTGTCAGCGGGAGTTTAAGAATCCACGATTACCAAAAACTTTTGGATTCAATCGAAAAAAGAAATCTTAATCCTCAAAATTTTCAGTATTATCTTTTGGCTTTCAAATACGGAATGCCGCCCCACGGTGGTTTTGCTTTGGGTTTGGAAAGGTTGACAAAACAAATCCTGGGGTTAAAAAATGTCAGAGAGGTGACTCTTTTTGTACGCGATTTAAAGCGAATTGATTTACCGTTAAAAAATGAAAACGAGTGAAAAATTTTTCTTATTCATTTTTATTTTTTTCTTTTTTATGGGCGGTCTTTTTTGGTGGCAAAAAAAATTGGAAGAATTTATTTTTGATTTTATTTATGAACCCTTAAAGACTGCTCCCATAATCGAAATTAAAGAAAGAACAAAACCGGAAATTAGGGCGGACGCAGTTTTTTCTTTTGTTATTTTAAATTCTGGAAAAGAAAAAATTCTTTTTAAAAAAAACGAAAACGAAATTCTGCCCATTGCTTCTTTAAGCAAGTTGATGACCGCTTTAGTAGTTTTTGAAAATAAGGAAAATTTTGACCTTTCTGAAAAGATTGTCTTTGATCGGGAGGTCAAAACGATAAAAGAAGTTTTAGAAAAAATGCTTTATTTTTCGGATAACGAAGCCGCCGAAACTTTGGCAGAAAAATTTGGGAGAGAAAATTTTATCGAAATGATGAACAAAAAAGCAGTAGAACTTTCTCTTTCAAATACTCATTTTTCAAATCCTACTGGTTTGGACCCAGAAGAGCTTGCTTTTTCTAATTTGACGAAAGATTTTTTTAATCATTCGACGGCCCAAGAAATGGCTCTTTTGGCAAAGTATATCTTAAAAGAAAGACCAGAAATTTTTGAACTTACAAACAAAGATATTCAATTTGAATTTTTAGAAGGTCAGAAAATAGTGGGCACGAAAACGGGTTACACGAAAGAGGCCGGGGGTTGTTTATTGGTTGTTTTTGCCGACAAAAACGGAAATTATTTTATAAATGTAATTTTGGGAGCAAGAGACAAAGATAAAAGGTTTGCGGAGATGCAAAAATTAATAAATTGGATTAACAACAAAACATGATTGATTATTATTTTTCTGTAGCTAAAGTTTTGTTTTTTGCTGGCCTTTGCGCTTTTCTTTCGCTTTTTTTTGCTCCCTTTCTGATAAAGTTGCTAGAAAAATTTGATTTTCGCAAAAAAAATGCTAGAGAAAAAGCAATTTCTGGAGAAGAGGCAAAATTTTTCCATTCTTTACACAAAGAAAAAGAAATTTCAGTGGTTAGGGGAGGGGGCATTTTAATTTGGCTTTCTTTATCTTTTTTAATTTTTTTAACCCATTTTACGGCAGAGGTAACTCAAATTTGGTGGCTAAAAAAATTAGATTTTCTTTCAAGAAAAGAAACTTGGCTTCCTCTTTTTGCTTTGGTTTCTGCTTCTTTGTTAGGGCTCGTGGATGATTATTTGACTGTAAGAAAAAAGGGAACTTATGTGGGCGGGGGTCTTGGTTTTTGGAGAAGGTTTTTCCTGGTTTCTTTAATAGGCCTCATAGGAGGACTTTGGTTTTATTATAAATTAGAATGGACGACCGTTCACATTCCTTTGTTTTTTAATTTTCCTTCTGGAATCGATGTTAATATTGGTTTTTTGATAATTCCCCTTTTTGTTTTAGTTACTTTAGCTTGTTGGGCCGGGGGAGTGGTCGATGGCCTTGATGGTTTAGCCGGCGGAGTTTTTGCTTCATTGTTTGGCGGGTTTACTGTTTTAGCTTTTTTGCAAGGCAAAATAGACCTGGCTACTTTTTCCGCCTCAATTTGTGGAGCGCTTTTTGCTTTTCTGTGGTACAACGTCCCGCCGGCGCGTTTTTATATGGGCGAAACAGGCTCTTTGGGATTGACTGTTACTTTAGCAGTTTTAGCTTTTTTAACAGATTCGGTTTTAATTTTACCTTTGATGGCTGGAATTTTGGTTATTGAGGCCGGTTCGGTTATTTTGCAACTTCTTTCCAAAAAAATTTTTAAGAAAAAAATTTGGCTTTCTACTCCTATTCATCATCACTTTGAAGCTAAAGGTTGGCCCCCTTATCAGGTCACGATGCGCTTTTGGATTTTAAGTATGGTTTTTGTTGTCTTGAGTGTGGTGATAAGGGTTTTGAAATAAAATAAAAAATTTGTTAAAATTTTAAAAATTATGAGCAAAGAAGATATTGCTAAAAAATTTAGCCTTCACGAGAAAGACACAGGTTCGGCGCAGGTTCAGGTGGCTTTACTCACTCAGAGGATTAGAAATTTGCTTTTGCACTTGAAAGAGCACAAAAAAGATCTTCACTCAAAGAGAGGGTTTTTGAAATTGATTTCAAAAAGAAAAAAATTGCTTAAATATTTGAAAGAAAATTACCCGCAAGATTACCAGAAATTGATCAAGGAACTTAAAATTAAAAAATGAAAAAAGAAAATTTGGCAAAGTTTTTGGACCAGCGAGTGGCTATTTTTATTGACACTAACAATCTTTACCACTGCGCCAAGAATTTGTTTGGAAGGAAGATTAATTTCGGGAATTTTTTAAAAGAAGTTCTTCAAAAGAGAAAGTTAGTGAGAGCAATAGCCTACGTTGTTACAACAAAATCTAAAGAGGAAAAAAGTTTTTTAGAAGCTTTAGAAAAAATAGGAATTGAAACAAAAAGAAAAGAACTTTTGGAATATCCTGGGGGAATAAAAAAGGCGAACTGGGATGTGGGTATTGCGGTTGACGCCATCAAAATTGCTCCTTATGTTGATGTTATTATTTTGGGTTCTGGGGATGGAGATTTTGTTGATTTGTGTGAATACTTGAAAAATCACGGAAAGAAAGTGGAAGTAGTAAGTTTTTCAAACACCACCTCTTCGAAGTTAAAACAAGTAGCAGATTCTTTTATAGATATGGAAAGGTTTCCGAAAAAATTTTTATTATAAAATTCAATGAAGAGAATTGTCGAAGAAATTGAAATTTTTGGAAAAAAAATTTTCATTGAAATCGGAGATTTAATACCCCAAGCCAACGGGGCTGTTTTTGTAAAATTGGGCGGGACCGAGATTTTAGCTACGGTTTTGATGGGAAAATCTGAGAAAGAGGAAATGGGATTTTTTCCTTTAACGGTAGAATACGAAGAGAGATATTATGCTGCCGGAAAGATAAAAGGGCCGCGATTTATGAAAAGAGAGGGAAGGCCATCGGACAAGGCAATTTGTAATGCTAGAATGATAGATAGGGCTATTAGGCCCCTTTTTCCCGAAAATTTAAAAAGAGAAGTTCAAGTCATAGTTACAGTTTTAAGCTGGGATGGAGAAAACGACCCTGATGTTTTGGGATTGCTGGGTGCTTCTCTTGCTTTATCTATTTCTGAAATTCCTTTTTTTGGTCCGGTTTCGGCAACGCGAGTGGGTGAAAATGAAAAAGGTTTTATTTTATTTCCTACTTATCAAGAAAGAGAAAATTCGAGTTTTGACATTGTTTTTAGTGGTGTAAAAAGGGAGGATTTTTTATTGAATATGATCGAATCTGGATCCTTGGAGGCGCCAGAAGAAAAAATTTTTGAAGCCTTTGAATTCTCCATTCCTTATTTGGAAAAATTAATCAGTTTTCAAGAAGGAATTCAAAGAAAATATGGCAAAGAAAAAATAAAAATCGAAAAAGAACCTCAAGATTTTGAATTAGAGTTTGCTATAAAAGAAGAATTCGAAGAAAAAATTAGAGAAAGCTTAATGGGCAAAGATAAAATGGAAAGGTCTGAGTTTTTAGAAGAATTGAACGCCCAACTTTTAGATTTTTTAAAATTTAAATTTCCAGAGAGAATTGCCAAGGGGTTAAAAATTTTCAAAGAGCTTTATAAAAAAGTTCTTAGAGAAAACGTCATTGAGAAAAATTTAAGGCCAGACGGAAGGGGTCCTGAAGATTTAAGAAAGATTGAAATTGATACAGGAATTTTACCGAGGACGCATGGTTCTGGTATTTTTGCCAAAGGATTAACAAAAGTCCTTTCCATTCTTACTTTGGGTGCCCCAAACGACGTTCAACTTTTAGAAGGAATGGAGATTTCTGGAAAAAAAAGATTTTTGCACCATTATAACTTTCCGTCTTATTGTAGCGGAGAAATAAAACATTTGAAGGGACCTTCGCGACGAGAAATTGGCCACGGTCTTTTAGCTGAGAAAGCTTTACTGCCAGTGATTCCAGCTTTTGAGGAATTTCCTTACACCATCAGAGTGGTGAGCGAAGTTTTAAGTTCCAACGGTTCTACTTCCATGGGGTCTGTTTGCGCTGCTTGTTTGGCTTTGATGGACGGCGGAGTCCCCATTAAAAATTTAGTGGCTGGTATTGGTTTGGGAATGATTAACAAGAAAATTTTAGTTGACATTCAGGGACCGGAAGATTTTTTTGGAGAAATGGATTTTAAAATCGCAGGCACAAAAGAAAAAGTGACCGCACTCCAAATGGACGTGAAAGTTTTTGGAATTTCCAAGGAGACGTTTAAAGAGTGTTTAGAAAAAGGAAAAAAGGCAAGGCTTGAAGTTTTAAGAAAAATGGAACAGCATCTTCCAAAGCCAAGAGATCTTTCGGAGTTTGCTCCAAGAGTCTTGACTTTAAAAATTAATCCTGAAAAAATTAGAGAAGTGATAGGTCCTGGAGGAAAAGTTATTAATGAGATAATCGCAAATTTTGGAGTTTCTATAGATATTGAGGACGATGGTAAAATTTTTATTGCTGGTGAAAAGAAAGAAAATGTAGAAAGGGCAGCCGAGGTAATAAAAGAAATTACACGAGAAATTAGGGTTGGCGATATCTTCGAGGGAAAAGTAAAAAGATTGCTTAATTTTGGAATAATTTTGGAAATATTCCCTGGACAAGAAGCTCTTTTGCACGCTTCCAAGATAAGAAATATTCCTCAAAAAAATTATAAAAAAATTTTTGAAATAGGAAAAAAATTTTTAGTGAGGGTTGACTCAATCGATGAGTTTGGTAGAATTAATGTAGAACTCAAAAATCCTTTTAGGGAGAAAATATCCACTAAAAAGTCGAGATTAGAAGAAAACTTTTAAAAATTTAATGGAAGAGGAAATTAAAAAAGAAGAAATCTTAACCTTAAAAAAGATTTTATCTGGTTCCAAAAAAAAGAAAAAAACAGAAGAAGAAAAAAAGAAGCTCGAGGAGATTTTAAAAAAGAAAGAAGAAGAAAAAGAAGTCAAAGAAGAAAAGAAAGAAGAAAAGAAAGAAGAAAAGAAAAGAGATGAGAAACAAGAACCCCAGGAAAAGAAAATAGAGAAAAAAAAAGAACCAGAGGAGGATTCTTCGAAGGTTCAAGTAAGGACGGACGAAGAAATTCAAAAGAAAATAGACGCAAAAAAAAGATTGATTGACGAGGAGGAGGCAGAAGAGAGAAGAAAAATTAAAGAAAGATGGCTGGAATTAGAAAAAGAAAAAGAAGCTTTAGAAAAAAAGAAAAGCGAGCTTTTAAAAAGTTTAGTTGCTATAGAAGAGGAAAAAGCGCCCTTTGCCAATAAAAAAAATGAACTTTTAGCTCAAAAGCAAAGGATTGAAAAGGAGACATTGGAACCTTTGATAGCAAAAGAAATAGAAATTGAAAAGAAAAAAATGGAGGTTGAACAATTAGAAAGAAAAGTTGAAATCCCTGATGAAAAGCGAAAATACGAAAGAATGAGATGGGATATAGAGGCCCAAAGAAGAGAAATAGAGAAAGAAAAATGGGAAAAAGAAAAAGGAATTTTAGAGATAGAAGAACAGCTTAAAGATATTGAATTTAATTTAGCGAGATTAGAGGATAGAAAAGAAAAAATTTTGATGGAAAAAGAAGAAATAGAACTGAGTTTGGATAAAATCACGGCAGAAAAGGGTTACTTAAATTTATTGGAAGTTTTAAATTCAACGAGAAAAGAAAGGAGGAATCTTGAAAGTGAAAGAGGAGAGCTAATTGCAGAAAAAATGAGGTTAGAAGATGAATTAGCAAAAATAAAAAAAAGAGAAAAAGAAATTGAAGAAGAAATTAGAGCGTTAGAAGAAGAAGAAAAATTGGCGGAAACGATGACCAAAAAAATGGAAGCAGAAAAAGAGAGATGGAAAACAGAGGAGTTGAGACAAAGTACTGAAAAAATAAGATGGAGTCTTGAGGATCAGCTAAAGAAAATTGAAGCAAAATTGAAAGCAAGCGAAGTAGCTTATCGCGAAATAGTGAGAAAAGAAGAAAGGTTAGAATACGAAATCGCAGAAGCGCGCAAAAAAATTGGCAATGAATAAGGAAAATCTTGATTTCTTTAAAAAGCGATTAGAAGAGGAAAAGGGAAGAATAATGGAGTACTTGGGTTATTTTGCAAAGAAAGATTCAAACAGAGAAAATTGGGAAACAAATTTTCCTGATTTTGATGGAAGCGCATCCAGGGAAGAAGAAGTTGACGAAGTAGAAGAATACAATACTCTTTTATCTTTGGAGTTTTCTTTAGAAGAAAAATTAAAAGACATAAACTCTGCCCTAGAAAAAATCGAAAACGGAACTTTTGGTATTTGCGAAAAGTGCAAAAATGAAATTGAAATTGAAAGGCTAAAAGCTAATCCTGCCGAAAAATATTGCAAAAATTGCGGAAAATAAATGCCAGTTAAAATTTTTTCTGGCGCTTTTTTTGGTTTAGAATCTCAAATAATAGAAATCGAAGTTAAGACCACTTTTGGTTTAAAATATTTTGAAATTATCGGTTTGCCAGACAAAGCAGTTCAGGAATCTAAAGAACGAGTAATTTCTGCCATTGAAAGTTCGAATTTTATTTCTCCGCATAAAAAACCAAAAAGAGTTCTAGTTTCTTTGGCTCCGGCAGATTTGAAAAAAGAAGGTTCTCTTTATGACCTTCCTATTGCTTTGGGATATTTGTTGGCTGAGAATGAAATTTATTTTAATCCTCAAGGAAAACTGATTTTAGGGGAATTGGGTCTTGATGGAAAAGTAAGGAAAATTAAAGGAGGGATTTTATTTTCAATTTTGGCGAAAGAAAAAAATTTTTCTGAAATAATTTTACCAAAAGAAAACGAGGCTGAGGCATGTATTATTAACGGAGTGAAAGTGATCGGAGTTTCTTCTTTAAAAGAGACCGTTGATTATTTGGAGGGGAAAAAGAAAATTGAAGCAAAAAAGTTTGATTTGACTACATTACAATCTCAAAAATTTGAAATTGATTTCTCTTTAATCAAAGGGCAAAACCTTACCAAGAGGGCGTTAGAGATTTCAGCTGCTGGAGGCCATAATGTTTTAATGATAGGACCTCCGGGAGCAGGAAAAAGCCTTTTGGCGCGCTCAATAATTTCTATTTTACCCCCTCTTTCGTTTGAAGAAATTTTGGAAACGTCTAAAATTTATAGCTTGGCTGGACTTTTGAATAGAGAAAACCCTTTAATTTTAAATCCGCCTTTTAGATCTCCCCATCATACAATTTCAGAGGTTGCATTAATTGGAGGCGGGAATCCACCCAGGCCGGGCGAAATTTCTTTGGCTCATCGAGGGGTTTTGTTTTTGGATGAGTTTCCAGAATTTCATCGGGACGTGTTGGAATCTTTGCGCCAACCTTTAGAAGAAAAGAAAGTAAGCATTTTAAGGGCAAAATTTGCCGTAACTTTACCTTGCTCTTTTACTTTAATTGCTGCTTCAAATCCTTGTCCTTGCGGCAATTTTGGCGACTCAGAAAAGGTTTGTAAATGTTCTCCTTCGCAAATTAAAAAATATCAAAGAAAACTTTCTGGGCCTCTTATGGACAGAATGGACATTTTAATAGAGGTTCCAGGATTAAAATTTGAAGAGATTGTAGGGCAATCGGATGATAATGTTGAGGCGATTAGGGAGAAAATAAAGAAAGCAAGAGAAATTCAAAAGGAAAGATTCAAGAAAACAAACGCAGAAATGGAGATTTCAGAGATTGAAAAGTATTGCCAAGTCGATCAAAGAGCTCATACTTTATTAAAAAAAGCCATAGATCAGAAAAAATTATCAATGCGAGGATACCACCGAGTTTTAAAAGTTGCCAGAACGATTGCAGATTTAGAAAACAAAGAGAAGATTTTGTTCGACCACGTGGCAGAGGCCTTAAGCTTTAGAGTAAAAGAATTTTCTTTTTTGGAAATTTAAAAAATCTTAAAAATCATTATCTTCTAACTTTTGTTCTTGACAAACAATTTCGAATTTTTAATAGAATAAAAGCAATGGAGATAAATTTTAAAAATTTGGAAAAGGTAATAGCGATTTTAAAAGAACCACAAAGAGAAATTTTTAAAAATTTGAAGTTTCAATGAAAAAGATTAAGGACAAATTAAAAGCTAAATTATTAAAGCTCTCATTGATAATTCTGGCTTTAATAATTTTTGCTTTACTAAATTCTCTTTTGGGCTTTTTGGAAATCAAATTCAGGCAGAAGGATTTAAAAATTTAAAACCTCCATCTAAAAGTTCAGATGAGTTTTGATAAAATTGGCCAAGTTGTTAAAGATAAAGTAAAAATTTTCAAAAAGAAATCTCCAACAATTCCTGTAGGTGAAATTACAGTTCATTTTGAAAATCTTAAAGAAGATTTAGATTTATCTAATTTAGTTGCGGATACTGATTTAGAAAAGCAAAAAGTAATTCTCTATATGGAAAATTGGCCAAATGAAGTTGAAAGGTCGAAGGTTTTATTTATTCCTAAAAAATGAATAAGGAAAATTTTAGTTGGAAATTACACCTCTCATTTATGATAGGTTCGATTGGCTTTCTTTTGTTAACTTGGGATTTTTTGCTTTTGTATGGTGGACCTCCCGGTGCAAAATGTTACACTTTATTGGAATGTGTTAAAAAGGCTTATTCAGATCTGATTAGACAGCTACCTTTTTATTTGTATATCCTTGTGGGGTACGTAACCGGGTTCGCGTTCATGATTTTTGTTTTTCTCTCTCCCATTGGGATTTTTCTCGCAATTAAATTTCTTAATTCTTCTAAGCGAAAACTGGCCATTTTTTGTATCGTCCTCAATTCAATTAATTTAATTTTTGCCTTATTTCTTGTCTGGGCTGTAGTTGGTTTAGCCAGAGGAATGTAATTAAAAGAAATTTCAACATTTTACGATTTCATGAATTCATGAAATTTGGAAATATCAAAACAAAAAATTTAAGAATTCCGGTTTTGTCACGCTTAGCGTGGCCAAAAAGGCACTTAGCGCCTTTGTTAAAAATAACAAAATGGTTTGGAAAAGTTTATTTTTTATCGTTTCTGGTGTTAGCAGTTTCAACCAAAAAGAAACTATTTAAATTCTAAAGTTTTTCTCTATTTTCGCTTTGTTTAAAATAAAAGGTTAAAAAATAACTATTTTGGGTTTTGGCTTGGCATTTCTCTTTGATACTTTTTGCCTAAACTTCACGGAGGACAAATTTTGGTTGAGTCAGAAGGGAAAGGTAAAGGAACTACCTTTTACATTGAATTGCCGATAAGATAGGTTATTATTTTGTAGCTTTTTAGGGAAATGGAGAAATTTTTTATTTTGCGAAAGGATTTTTTGCGCCGATGACGCTAAAATGTAAATGGCAACCAGTTGAAATTCCAGCGCCCGGGGACCCTGGCGTGCCTCCGTTGTACCCTATAATTTGTCCTTGATAAACATCTTCTCCTTCTTTTACTAAAATTTTTTGCAAATGTCCGTACATTGTAATAACGTTATCGGCGTGTAAAATTTTGATTGTATTTCCAGCGCCTCCATTCCAACCATATTTGGCAAAGATTACCTTTCCTGAGGCTGCTGCCAAAACCGGATCGCCACATCTGTGATTAGAAAAGTCGATAGCGTTGTACCAATGCAGCCCTTGAGAAATACTGCAAGGAGGCAAAGGACAGGTGAAAGATAAGGTTGATGGAGTAACGATGTTTACTGATTCAATCCATCTATTTTCTATTACTAATTTTCTTTCATTCTTTTTATTTGTTGAATCAAGACGAGGAATTTGGGCGCCAGGGATAACAAGAATGTCTCCCAAGGAAACTTCTTCTTCTTGAATTTGATTAAAATTCAAAATTTCTTTTTTATTAACTCCATAAAATTTAGCAATTTTTTCAATATTTTCTCCTTCTTTTACTTGATGCAAAACTCCATCTACGGGTAAAATAATTAAATTATCACCTTCTTTTAATTTCTGATTTTTTTTAAGCTTGTTCGCGTATTGAATTGTTTCTGGAGAAATTCCAAATTTTTCTGCCAAAGAATAAATGGTTTCTCCGTCCTGGACCTGATAATAAAACGGTTCTCTTTTTTGACTATTTTCATTCAGAGAACCAAAGGTGCGGAAATTATTAGGAAGGCAAGGAGGGATTTTAGGGTTTAAGAACAAATCTTGACAATAATCAAAAAATTCGCTTTTTTCTTCAAAAGGGGTTAAAAATAACAGGTCTTCTTTGCCTTCTCCTTTTATAGAAACGCTTTCTTGAGATAAAAAAATAAAAAACAGAAAAAGGAAAAAAAGTTTTTTTCTGCTACTCATTGTTCAATTATTATGATATCAAAAAGAAAAATTAAAGTCAATTGGCAATTAAAAGTAGGGAAAATTTAAGATAAATTATAATGGCGGAGGGTGCAGGACTCGAACCTGCAAGGGGAATATACCCCACGGCATTTCGAGTGCCGCGCATTATCCAATTCTGCCAACCCTCCGTAATTTGCATTAAGATTGTAGCAAAATTTAATTAAAATTTGTATAATTTCACAAGTTATGGAAAATTTATTCGAAAAAATTGTTTCGCTTTGCAAGAGAAGGGGGTTTGTGTTTCCTTCTTCTGAAATTTATGGAGGATTTGCTTCTTGCTATGATTATGGACCTTTGGGAGTAGAGATGAAAAACAACATTAAAAAGCTTTGGTGGGACGAAATGACAAAAAACCACGAGGATATTGTTGGTTTGGACGCAGCCATTTTAATGTCACCAAAAATTTGGCAAGCTTCAGGACATTTAAGCGCTGGTTTTGCTGATGTTTTGGTTGAATGCAAGGAATGCCATAAAAGGTATAGAGCAGACGAGTTAAAAGAAAAAAAATGCCCTCAATGCGGAGGAAATTTAACCGAACCAAGAAAGTTCAACTTAATGATGAAGACGTTCGTGGGCCCCCTAGAGGATGAAGCCTCGGTTGCTTATTTAAGGGCAGAGACCTGCCAAGGAATTTATGTCAATTTTGACAATGTTTTGAATTCAATGAGAGAGAAAATTCCCTTTGGCATTTGCCAAATCGGAAAAGCCTTTCGAAATGAAATCACTCCTGGGGGTTTTATTTTCAGAATGAGAGAATTTGAACAAATGGAAATGCAATGGTTTTGCCATCCAACAGAAGCGGATAAATTTTTCGAATTTTGGCTAAAAGAAAGATTAAAATGGCTACAATCTATTGGCTTAAAAAAAGAAAATTTAAGGGTTTTTGAAGTTCCAGAAAACGAAAGAGCGCATTATGCCAGGCGCCAAATTGATATTGAATATAACTTCCCATTTGGCTGGAAAGAAATTGAGGGGGTGCACAATCGTGGGGATTGGGATTTGTCCAACCATTCAAAGCATTCAGGAAAAGATTTGCGGTATTTTGACGATCAAACTAAAGAAAAATATTTCCCTTTTATCATCGAAACTTCCGTGGGGGTTGATAGATTGTTTTTTGCCTTGCTTTGTCAAGCTTATGAAGAAATAGAGGGTGGGAGAACAAAAACTACAGAATCAACAAAAGAGATTGAAATTTTACTAAGGCTTAACAAAAAGATAGCTCCTGTGAAAGTTGCCGTTTTACCTTTGCTCAAAAATAAGCCCGCCTTAGTTCAAAAAGCTAAAGAAGTTTACCAAATGATAAAACCTTACTTTGTCTGCCAATATGACGAAGTAGGTTCAATTGGAAGAAGGTACAGAAGGCAAGACGAAATAGGGACGGTTTTTTGCCTGACGATAGATTTTGATACCCTAAAAGATGAAACCGTTACCGTTCGAGATAGAGATACAATGGAACAAGAGAGAGTGAAAATTGAAAATTTACTCGATTATTTAAAAGAAAAATTAACCTAAATTCATTTTGCAATCTTTACTTTCGCAGGTTTAATAACTTTTCCATTTAATTTATATCCTTTTTGAACTTCTTCTATTATCGTCCCCGTTTCAAAATCATCGGTTTCAACTTCTTCTACTACTTCATGCTCGAGCAAATTTAATTTTTCTTTCTCTGTTTTTATTTCTTCGAGCCCCAATTTTTTTAAAAATTCTAAAATTTGTTTTTTTATTTGCAAAAATCCTTCAATTTTTGAATCTTTTTCTCCTTTTAAACTTTTTTCGGCAATTTCGAAATTGTTTAAAATGGGTAAAAATTCTAAAATAATTTTTTCTTTTTTCCGCTCAAAAAAATCTTCAAACCTTTTTTCTTCTTCCATTTTGTAATTCAAAAAATCCGCTCTTTCCCTTTGCCATCCCTTCAAGTACTCTTGCTTTAATTTTTCCGTTTCTTCTAATTTCTTTTTTAATTCCTCAATTTCTTTTTTTAATTCCTCAATTTCTTTTAAGTTTTGGTTTTTTTCTTCCATAATTTTAATTTTCAATGAAGGTGGCGCCGATTGCCCCTCCAAACCTTCCCAATTTTGAAAACAAAATTTTTGTTTTGTAGCTTTTTGAAATTATAAACTTTTTTATCGTTTTTTTCATCTCTTTTTCAAAAAAATTTTTTGACATAGTCACTCCACCGCCTAAAATGATTGCTTGAGAATCAAAAATATGAATCAAATTAACAATCCCAAAGCCCAAATTTCTTCCTAATAATTTAAAAGCTTCAATAGCCCTTTTGTCTCCTTTCTTTGCCAACATTTTTGCTTGTAAACTATTTTTATTTAATTTTCTTTTTAAAAACTTTGTGCTGGCCAAGTTTTCAAAATCTAATTTTTTCTCAATATCTAAAAATGTATGACCTATTTCTCCGGCTCCTCCATTCTCTCCCAAAATTATTTTTCCGTTTATAAAAATTGCTCCTCCGATTCCAGAACCCAAAACCAAAGTGATAAAATAATCAAAATTTTTGGCTTGTCCAAAAAATTTTTCTCCCAAGGCAAAGCAATTAACATCGTTTTCGATAAAAATTTTTCTTTTCAACCTTTCTTGTAAGATTTTTTTTATTTTTATATTTTCCAACCAAAAAATATTCGGAGCTCTAACTACCGTTTCTCTTTTTTTGTCTAAAATTCCAGCCAAGCCCACTCCGATTTTTTCTATTTTTTTATTTTTAGAAAAAATTCTATATATTTTTTCAAGCAAATTTAAAAATTCTTTTTTTTCTCTTGACAATTCAAAAACCTCTTTTTTTTCAATTTTTTCCTTTTCTCTTAAAACCACTTTTACGGAAGAACCTCCAGCATCTATTCCCAAAACTGCCATATTAATAAATTATACTAAAGAGATTTTTTATTCAATTTCAATTAAAAAATAATGCTTTTTTCCTTTTTTAATCAAAAGATATTTTCCGTAAAGGGCATCGCTTTTGGTGAATTTTCTTTCCAGGTCTAAAATTGGCTGGCCATTAATGGAAATTCCTTTTTGTTGAATTAATCTTTTTGCTTCGCTCTTTGAATTTACCACTTTGCCTTCCTTTAAAATATCCAGCACCAACGTTTCCTTATTTTTAAGAGAAATTTTTTCTGAGGGAACATTAAAAAAAGCTTCTTTAATTTCCTCTTGTTTCAATTGTTGCAGCTTTCCATAAAACAAAATTTCAGAAATCCTTTCCACCCTTTTTAATTCCGTTTCTCCGTGAACAATCTTTGTTAATTCGCTTGCTAAAATTTTTTGAGCCAATCTTTTCTGAGGATTTTTTAAATGTTCTTTTTCTATCTCTAAAATTTCTGATTTCGAGAGAAAGGTGAAATATTTTAACAAAGGGATAACTTCATCGTCGGCGACATTAATCAAATATTGATAAAACTGGTAAGGCAAGGTTAAATTTTTATCCAAATAAATTGCTCCCTTTTCCGTTTTTCCAAATTTTTTTCCAGATTTTGTTAAAAGCAAAGGCAAGGTTATTCCAAACACTTCTCTTTTGTGAATTTTTTTTGTCAAATCTATTCCGCAAACAATGTTGCCCCATTGGTCCGACCCTCCAATCTGAAGCTCGCAATTTTCTTTTTCAAAAAGCTTTAAAAAATCAATCGCCTGTAAAATCATGTAGGAGAATTCGCAAAAAGAAATGCCGGTGTTCGAAATTCTTGATTTTACCGATTCTTTGTTTATCATTTCGCTCACTTGGAAATACTTTCCGTAATCTCTCAAAAAAGAAATTGTATTAATTTCAGAAAGCCATTCAAAATTATCATAAATTTTTACTTGTCCTAAAATCGATTTAATTTGGGTAATGAGATTTTCTTTATTTTTTTCAATTTTTTCTTTTAGTTGAAGCTCTCTTTCTTTTATTTTCCCGCTTGGGTCCCCAATTAAAGCCGTGCCCCCTCCGACTATTACCAAAGGCTTGTGGCCAAAATTTTGGAATCTTTTTAAAGTTAAAATTACTAATAAATTACCCAAATGTAAGGAATAAAAAGTCGGGTCAAAACCAGCATAAAGAGCAATCTTTTCGTTTTTTAATTTTTTTTCTAATTCTTTCTCATTTGTCGTTTGATTGATTAGCCCTCTAAATTTAAGGTCTTCAAAAACGTTTTCCATTTTTTTTATTTTATCTTAATTATTTTTATTTTTCTTTTATAAAATCGCAATTTTCGTTTGAGCATTTAATTTTTTTAAAATTTGTTTTTACTAAAATTGACCCGCATTTTGGACATTTTTCTTCTATCGGTTCGTTCCATAAAACAAAATCACATTGGGGATAATTTGAGCAACCCCAAAAAATCTTTCCTTTTTTGCTTTTTCTTTTTATGATTTCTCCTTTTTTACATTTTGGACACAGAATACCGGTTGAATTTTCCAAGTCAAACGTATATTTGCATTTCGGAAAATTTGGGCAAGCCAAAAACCTTCCGTATTTTGAGACCCTGACCACGAGTTTGGCTCCACATTTTGGGCATTCTTTTTCTGTTTCTTCTAGTGCCCCGATTTTGTCGATTTCTTTATGTTTGGCTTTGAGTTTTTTTGAAAATGGGTCGTAAAAGATTTTTAGTGTTTCTATCCAATTCTTTTCTCCGTTCGCAATTTTGTCTAAATCTTCTTCCATTTTAGCCGTAAAATTGATGTCAACAATCTCCGGAAAATGTTTAGTTAAAAGGTCGTTTACTGCAAAGCCTACTACTGTAGGATAAAATCTTTTTTTCTCATCTTTTTTAACATAGTTTCTTTGTTGGATAGTTGAAATTATTGGGGCGTAAGTTGAAGGTCTTCCAATGCCGTATTTTTCAAGCTCTTTAATTAAAGTAGCTTCAGTGTATCTGGGTGGAGGCTGGGTAAAATGTTGCAAAGATGAAATTTTTAGGACCTTCAAAATTTCTCCTTCTTCTAATTCTGGCAGCTCTTCTTCTTCAAATTCTACAGGGTAAATTTTTAAAAAACCGTCAAATTTTAAAATCTGTCCCTTTGCCAAAAACCCATAATTTTTCACCGAAATTTCAACCTCGGTTTTATCAAAAAGTGCATCCTTCATTTGCGAAGCTAAAAACCTGCGCCAAACTAATTCATAAAGTTTTAATTGGTTTTGGTCTAGTTCTCCTTCTAAATTATTAGTTGTTTTTTTAACATCAGTGGGTCTTATGGCTTCGTGGGCTTCTTGAGCCACTTTTGATTTAGTTTTGTAAACCCTTTTCTCAAAATAATCTTTGCCCAAATTTTCTAAAATGAAGCTTTCTGCCATTTTGAGAGCGAGGTCAGAAAGGTTCAAAGAATCAGACCGGTGATAAGTTATTAAACCTCTTTCGTAAAGTTGTTGGGCTATTTGCATTGTTTTTTCTGCGGGCCATTTAAAATTTTGCCAGCAGGTTTGTTGCAAGGTCGAAGTCATAAACGGTTCTGGAGGTTTTCTTTTTCCTTCTTTTTTTACTATTTTTAAAACCTTGAATTCTTTTCCCTCGATTTCGTTTACAATTTTTTCTGCCTGTTCTTTATTTTCGATTGCGAACTGATCTAATTTTTTTCCGTCTTTTTTGAACAAAACGGCGGTAAACTCCTCTTTATTTTTATCTTTTGACTTTTCGCTTTTTAATTTGGCTTCAATCGTCCAGTATTCTCTTGGCACAAATTGTTGTATTTCCCTTTCTCTTTCAACAATGAGTCTCAAAGCCACAGATTGAACCCTTCCTGCAGAAAGTCCCTTGGCGATTTTTCGCCAAAGTAGGGGAGAGAGTTTGTAACCAACTATTCTGTCTAAAATTCTTCTTGCTTGTTGAGCGTTGACTAAGTTCATATCGATTTTTCTTGGATTCTTTAAAGCCTCTTTTATTGCCTGTTCGGTAATTTCATGAAAAGTAATTCTCCAATAGGGTTTTTTCTTTCCCAGTTTTAAAAGATAAACTAAATGATAAGCTATGGCTTCTCCTTCTCTGTCAGGGTCAGTAGACAAGATTATCAACTTTGCCTTTTTTGTCTCTTTCTCAATTTCTTTTATTCTTTCTTTTGCTTTGGGAATAACAACGTAAGTTGGCTTAAAGTCATTTTCAATATCAACCCCGAATTTGTGTTCAGGCAAATCTCTTATATGACCAAAGGAGGCAACGATTTTAAAATCCTTGCCCAAAAACTGGGAGATAGTGCGCGCCTTTACGGGACTTTCTACTATAACTAAATTCATAATTTTTTCTTTCTTCTTTTATTTTTTGTTATACCCAAATAACTAGTACGATGTTGGATGGAGGACCAGTTTTCCCCGGGTAGCATCAAGAGAATTTTTTCTTTAGGTAAACAATGGTAAAATTTTTTAATAATTTCATCTTCTTTTTTTGTAAAGTTTTTTCTTGGTTTAATTTCCTTTCTTAATGCTTTTTGCGCTAATTGAAAGTTTCTTTCAAGATATAAATCAGCATTCTGATAGAGATAATTTATCAAAGTTTTTGCGGAATTGGTTCGATGGCAAATGCAGAAAAGATTCGTTAACTTACCATTTTTCTTTTGTTGGGTGATTTTAGAATAAATATTAAATTTGGAAAGGAAATGGTTTCTAAAAGTTGGATATTCTCTTTTATCAAAACTAATACCTTCGTCTCCGTCAACGATGCCTCTAATGAAATCCCGCAAATATTTTTTAGGAATTTTTGGAATTTTTACTCGAGCTATTTGAGAACTTTTTCGATAAGAAACCCCTAATTTTTTCAAATCATTAACAATTTTTTGACTATAGATAGTAAAATGTACGTAATTACCAGAAATAGATAAAGCTTGCTCTGCCGAAAGCTCTTTTTTTATTTTTTTCAATATGTCTATATCCCTTTTGTGTTGGCCAAAACCTAATTTATCGCTAGCACCATTATAGGTTACTTTAACAATTCCACCGTCAGCAAAAATAAACCCGAGAATATAAGCCATTTTAGAGGACCATTTTTTAAAATAATTCTCATTAACTTTTAATCTAGGCACATTTACTTTTCGTTTCAATCTTAATCTTTCTCCATTAGCTAAAATTGCCAACCAGGATCTATTTGGCAAAAGTTTTAAAATTTTTTCTTTTTGAGCTTCGGCAAAATATTTCTGTAATATCCTGTTTTCTATTAGAGACCAATATTTTATTTTTGACATTGTTTACCGATTAATTGCATAGATATTTCCTCCCAAATTCTTTATTTTACCATCAATTTCTAGAATTGAAAGGGTCGAGGCAACTCTTGAAGGTGAAAGTTTTGTTTTCTCGATTATTTTTTCAACATCCAAAGCTCCTTCTTTTAAAACCTCCAAAATCAAATTCTCTTCTGGCGTTTTTCCCTTAATTTCCATTCTTTCTACTTCTAACTTCCTAATTCCCAATTCCTCTAAAATATCTTTTGCGTTTTCTACCAATTTTGCCCCATTTTTTATCAAAAAATGGCATCCTTTTGAAGTTTGAGAAAAAATTGAACCTGGTACAGCAAAGACTTTTCTTTTTTGTTCTTTAGCGTAGTTTGCGGTAATTATTGCTCCAGATTTTATTCTTGCTTCAACCACTAAAACTCCAAAAGATAACCCGGAAATTATTCTGTTTCTTTGAACAAAAGTGTATTTTGCTCCGGGCGTTTGCGGTTCAAATTCAGAAATTATGGCCCCACCGTATTCTAAAATTTTATCTATCAACCTCAAATTCGATTTTGGATAAATAAATTTTTCGTCCAAACCAGTTCCCAGCACCGCAATCGTTCTTTTTTTCATTTCGATTACTGCTTTGTGGGCTATTGTATCAATACCAGGAGCAAAACCGGAAACGATCGTTAAACCGGTTTGTGCCAAATCAGAAACAATTTTCCAGGTTATTTCCTTTCCGTAGCTTGAGCACCTTCTTGTGCCCACTATGGCAAAGCAATTTTCTTCAGATTTCAATTCTCCCATACAATAAAGGAGTTTTGGTTTGTTTTTAATTTCTTTTAAAAGTTTAGGATAGTTTTTATCGTTAACCGAAATAGTTTTTATTTGTTTGTTCATTTTTAAAAAATATACATTAATTTTAAAAAATTTTAAAGTTCTTGATTTTTTCAAAAAAATGATTTATTTTTAATGAGAGTTACAAATTAAAACTTTACAAGGAGGTGGAGAATGGCTAGCGAAATAAAATGTCCTAAGTGTGGAAATCGAACATTAAATTGTCAATATTTAGGTGATGTGGGCGGTATTGATTATCTTGATAGGTACAAAGCAAAATGTTATCTTTGCGGTTTTGAAGAGGTAAAAGATGTAAGCGGAGGTTCTCCTTTGAATGCAAATTGGCCCACAAATTGTCCCTTTTGCGGGAAACAATATTGCTCCGATAAAAAATAGAAAAAAACAAAAATGGAGTCAAGCTGAGCTTGACTCCTTTTCTTTTTTGAGCTTTTAAATTTTTACCATTAAAAATTTATTAATTTTCTTTGTTTTCTTTTGAATAAGCATCATCAATTTTTGTTTTGATTAAAAAAGGATTTTCAATTTTTTCTAAAATGAGCTCTGGACCAGAAGATCCTGCGGTGTCGATTGAGATTTTCCCGCTATTGAAAAGAGTTTTTTCCCAAAAATTTTGAGTGACAGAAATATCGGTAATTTTTGAATAGGGAATACTAATGAGATTTACGCTTAACCATCCTCTTTTTGCCAAAATTCTTCTGTTGGTTAAGGCAAACTGATTGGTTTTTCTTAAATACCAAGGAAGGTAAAGGGAAATAATAAAAAACAAAAAAGCAATAAAAAAGAAAAAATAGCTCAAAATTTTGACAAATAAAATTGTTGAATTAACGCAGAAAAGAAAAATAACAAGTAAAAAAAAGGAAATGCTCATCCACTGGAACCTTAAAAAAGATAAATATTTTTTTGCCAAAGAGAATTCAAAAACGATTTTTTCTCCTTCGCCTAAAATTTTTTCCCAGTTTTTTGAATTCATTTTTTTTCAAAAACTTCTCCGTGCCCAGGATAAATTTTCATTTTCGATTTTATCACTTTTTCTAGTTTTTTCAAGCTTTCTTTTAAATCTTTTTCTGACCCTCCTGGCAAATCAGTCCTTCCAAAACCGTCTTCGAAAATAGTGTCGCCGGTAAAAATAAAATTTTTTCCCAAAATACAAATTGAACCTTTAGTGTGGCCCGGAGTGTGAATAATTTTTAAACGCTCCTTGTCAATTTCTATTTCTTCGTTACCTTCTAAAAATTGGTCGACCTGAAACCTTATGAAATTTTTCTCATTTTTATGAATCAAAATTTTAGTTTTGGTTTTTTCTTTTATTTTCGAAACAGCCAGCGTGTGATCCCAATGATAATGTGTTAAAATTATACAAGTGAGATTTTTTTCTCCAATTTCTTTTAAAATTTTTTCAGGTTCAGCTCCAGGATCAATCAAAATAGCTTCCTTTTGAGAGGTTAAAAGATAACAATTTGTTAAAAGTGGTCCTACAATAATCCTTTTTATTTCCATATTTTTTCATTATATCAAATTTTTTATAATAGAAGATAGAAGATAAAAGATAGAATCTGAAAGCTGAAATCTCAAGGGTAGAATCTGGGAGGTGGAAGCTGGAGGTTAGAAATGTTTTGATTTTTAAATCCTTATTTTCCAATTTCATCTTCTACCTTCCACTTTCAAACTTTCAACTTCAAACATTATGCCTGCCAATTTGCCCCCTCAATTTTTTGAACTACAAAAAAAATTGAATCAAGTAAAAGAGGTTCAAGAGAAAATCGAGATTTTAGAGGAGATGTTGGCAATTTGTCCGAAACATAAAGGAACAGAAAGGGTTCAAGAAGAAATAAAAAAGAAAATTGCAAAGCTTAAAAAAGAGAAACCCAAAAAAGCAAAGAAAGAAGAAATTTATTTTGTAAAAAAGGAAGGAGCAGGTCAGGTGTTAATTTTGGGTCCTCCCAATTCTGGAAAAACTTCTTTAATTAATGCGCTTTGTAATACAAATTTTAAAGTTGCCGACTATCCTTTTGCCACTCAATTGCCAACACCCGGAATGTTAAAGTACGAAAATCTTTTAATTCAAATTGTTGATATGCCTCCTCTTACAAAAGAATTTAAACCGGGCTGGATGAAAAACCTTGCAAAGCAGGCAGATTTAGTTTTGCTTTTGATGGATTTAAACGAGGAACCTGACAAACAGCTAAAAGAATTAACAGAAATTTTAGAAGAATGGAAAGTGCCAAAGGAAAATATTTTTTTAGTGGGGAACAAAATAGATTTGGATAGCGCAAGGGTGTATTTTGAAAAATTTAAAAATCAAACCAAAATGTTTGCCATTTCTGTTGTCGAGAGAATAGGAATCGAAGATTTGAAAAGGAAAATTTTTGAACGCTTAAAAATAATCCGAGTTTATGCCAAAGAACCGCGAAAAGAAATTGATTTTGAAAACCCTTTCATTTTAAAGAGAAATACAAAGTTAATAGATTTTGTTAAAGAAATTAATAAAGAGTGGGCAGAAAAATTCAAAGGGGCAAGACTTTACCAGGACGATTTAAAAAATTTCAAAGTTGTGGGCAGAGATTATATTTTAAAAGATGGAGATATTATCGAAATCAAAATCTAAAAATGGAAAAGAAAATTTTTGCAATTTTGCACAATTTCAGAAGTTGTTACAATGTTGGAGCAATTTTTAGAACTTCGGATGCAGTAGGAATTGAAAAAATTTATTTGACAGGTTTCACCTCCACTCCAATCACAAATCCCGAAAAAATTAAAAAAACCGCTTTGGGAGCTGAAAATTTCGTCAAATGGGAGAAAGAAATAAACTTGAGCAATTTGATAAATAAATTAAAAAAAGAAAAAGTAAAAATTGTCGCTTTAGAAACCCTAGAAAAAGCCATTCCCTTTTTTAAATTTAAACCAAAATTTCCTCTGGCAATTTTAGTTGGAAACGAAAAAAAGGGTTTGGACAAAAGAATTTTGAAAAAATCAGATTTTGTGGTGAAAATTCCAATGTTTGGGAAGAAAGAATCTTTGAACGTTGCCGTGGCTTTTTCAATTTTTGCTTATTATTTGAGGATAAAATCTTTAGAATGAAAAATGCCATTTTATAATCACTAACAGTTTCAAAAATTTCCAAATTTCTTTCAATTTTCTATTTAAAAGCCTAAAGCATAAATTTTCATTCTTACAGAAACAATATTCAAAAAAGTAAGAAGAGTCAAATCGATTTTGCGAACCAAATACAAGTTTTTTGACCCACAACCAAAAATCTGCCACTTTTAACCCTGCTCACCAATTATGCGAGCAAAATTTTGAGGCTTGAAAATATTCTAACATTCTGCAGAATGTGAGAATATTTTTATTTTAGAGAAGAAAATTTGATATTTGTCCAAACCTGAAAATACAAAATTTGAGAATTTTAAAAATGTAAATTTATGGGCGCGGGAGGGATCGAACCTCCGACCTCATGCTTGTGATGCATGCGCTCTTCCACTGAGCTACACGCCCAATCCTTGCCTTGCTTTTGGTCGGCCACCCACAATGAGAAACACCTTCGGTTTTTTTAATCTTATAAAAAATTTAGTTTTAAATCAAATGATTTAGAATTGATTTTTTGGAAAGAAAATTTAAAATTAAGTAATGAAGCTTTCAATAATTGTTCCTACTTTAAACGAAGAAAAATACCTCCCCATTTTGGTTTCTCAATTAAAAAAACAAACTTTTCAAGATTTTGAAATTATTGTTTCTGATGGTGGCTCTACTGATAAAACAAGAGAGATCGCTGAAAGATTGGGGTGTAAAATTGTTGATGGCGGATTACCCGCTAAAGCAAGAAACGAAGGAGTAAAAATTGCTCAGGGTGAACTTTTATTATTTTTAGATGCGGATAACATATATTTGCCAAATGATTTTATTGAAAAAGCAATCCAAGAATTTGAAAAGAATAATTTAGGAGTGGCAGGGTTCCCTTTGTATGTCGCAGGAAATTTTATTGACAAAATCATTTATTTTTTATATAATCTTTGGGTAAAAATAACTCAGAAATTTTCACCTTTGGCTTGCAATGTAATTTTGACCAAAAAAGAAGTCTTTGATAAAGTTTCAGGCTTTGACGAAGGAGTTTTTGTGGGCGAAGATCACGATTTCGCTCAAAGAGCGGGAAAGGTTTCAAAATTTGGTTTTATTGAGGGGGCGGGCAAGGTTATTACTTCAGCCAGAAGGTTGGAAAAAGAAGGAAGGTTAAGGGCTTATTTAAAATATTTTTTGGCAGGTATTCATTTTTATCTTTTTGGTCCGCCAAAAAAGAAAATCTTTAATTATGATTTTAATTTGGGCCCTTCAAAAAATTTTGAAAAAGAGTTAAAATTACAAAATATGGAAAAAGAAAAACTACCAGCTCCAGAATTTCATTTAGAGTATCCAAAGTTAAAAGCAGGGTCTTTGCGAGAAAAGTTTTCAAAACTAATTTTCATTAGTATTGGTTTTTTCATTGGTTTGATTTTTACTGGCGCCACCTATTATTTTTTGGAATCTAAAAATTATTTTTTATCTTTTTCTTTTGAAGGTTTGGAACAAAAATTGAAAGATTGGCAAGAAAAAATTTTTCCGCCAAAAGTTTCTCCACCACAAATAGCGACTACAACCGAGTCTAAAACGCCTTCTTTTGATTTTCGTTCAGAACCATTTGTTCCAATTGTAAAATTGGCCGATCCAGCGGTAGTGAGTGTCATCGTGACAAAAGATGTTCCCAAATTAGAACTTTATTATGAGAATCCTTTCAAGGGGTTTGAAGATTTTTTTGGGGCCCCTTTTGAGTTTGAAATTCCGCAATATAGAGTTAAAGGTTACGAGAAAAAAGAAATTGGCGGAGGAACTGCTTTTTTTGTAGATCCGAGCGGATTTTTATTAACTAACGCTCACGTAGTTTCAGATGAGAAGGCAGATTATACTGTTTTTACCAATGACGGCAAGAAATATCCGGCGAAAGTTTTAGCAAGAGATCCTGTAAAAGATTTAGCAATTTTGAAAGTCGAAGGTGAAAATTTTCCTTATCTAAAATTAGGGGATTCTGACAAAGTTGAAATTGGACAAATTGTTGTTGCTATAGGAAATGCTCTTGGTGAATTTAGAAACACTGTTTCTGTGGGGGTAATTTCTGGTTTGGGCAGAAAAGTGACCGCTCAAGGGGGCGGAGTGATTGAAACAATGGAAAACGTCATTCAAACAGACGCTGCCTTAAATCCTGGAAATTCAGGGGGACCTCTTTTGAATATGAAGGGTGAAGTGATAGGAGTTAATTTTGCGATTGCCCAAGGGGCCCAAAACATTGGTTTTTCAATTCCTATCAATTGGGCAAAAAAAATGATCGAACAAGTAAAAGCAACGGGAAAACTTTCTTTTCCGTTTTTGGGAGTAAGGTATACATTAGTTAACGAGAGCATCCAAAAAGCATACAATTTACCAGTAGATTATGGAGCTTTCATTTATTCAGGATCAGAGGGAGAGCCAGCAATCGTTCCCGGTTCGCCGGCAGAAAAAGCAGGCTTGAAAGAAGGCGATGTTATTTTAGAGGTGAACGGCGAAAAAATTACTCAAGAAAATTCTTTGGTTAAAATTATTTCCAAGTATCAACCACAAGAAAAAATTAGGCTTTTAATTTTAAGAAACGGGAAAAAAATTGAAAAAGAAGTTATTCTAGGCGAAAAACAGTTTTAAATTTTTTTAATTTTTATGAACAAAACCTCTCAAAAAAAGAAGCAATTTTCAAAATTTTATGATAAATACGTAAACCAAATTTACCGCTTTTTATTTTTGAGAACATCTTCGAAAGAAATTGCAGAAGATTTAACTTCTCAAGTTTTTTTGAAAGCTTGGGAATTTTTTTTAAATAACGAAATTTTCGAACCAAGAGCTTTTTTTTATCAAACGGCAAGAAATTTAGTTGTAGATTACTTTCGTCAAAAAAAGAAAAACCCAATTTCTTTAGAAAACCTTCCAGAAATTCCAGACCCAAGAATTTCTGTTGAAGAAAAAATAATTTACGATTTGGAATTAGAAAAAGTTTTTCTTGCTCTTTCAAAACTAAAACCAGAATACCAAGAAGCAATTTTGTTAAGATATGTTGAAGGACTTTCTCCAAAAGAAATTTCAAAAATTATAGAAAAACCAGAAGGGGCGACAAGGGTTTTAGTTTCGAGGGCACTTTCAGCTTTGAAAGAAAAAGTAAACAATCCAAAAGAGGCATGAATTCTTAATAAATTTTCCGTTAGATTAAAAAAATCATTTTCTGTACTATAAAATCTGTCTTAACTTTCATAGAAAAATTTTAAAAAAGAGAGCTTTCAAAATCCAAAAACACTGCTCAAAAAATTTTTTAAAAAATAATTTCCAAAATTAAATCCAAAAAATTTTACTTGACAAATTTTTTCTCTAAATTAAAATTATTGTATGGAAAAAGTAAAAGGAAAGAATGTCTGGATTTTGGCTTTGTTATTAGTTTTTCTTTTTTTTGTTGTTTTCTCTTTTTATTTGATGAAATCTAAAAAAACACCACCCCAAACTTTACCTCAACAACAAACAGAAAAAGAAAGAGAAAACATAG
>Ga0207433_10001437_pt1 | contig 51192 bp, 79 predicted proteins | sample YelNatPaOPGAMG01_FD_187559 | JGI IMG/M metagenome (GOLD analysis project Ga0207433, IMG submission 187559) | Hot spring thermophilic microbial communities from Obsidian Pool, Yellowstone National Park, USA - OP-RAMG-01 (SPAdes) (version 3) | ecosystem: Environmental > Aquatic > Thermal springs...
CGATTATCGACCCCGTGTCGGAATTCGTGGTGTGCCGCGACGAAGCGGGCCGGTTGCGGTTCCCGTTTGGCGAGGAATCGTCTGATATAATCAGCAACGCTGCGGGCGGCCTGTCGGGTGCGGTAGACGCAGCCTCGAAGGTCGGCGCAATCAACGGAGGGTTATGAGTATGAGCTTGCTAACCATGCTTGAGCAGGAGGTCGGTGTTGTCGAAGACGACATCAAGGGCGTTGCGGCGCTCATCTGGCGCGACGTGAAGGCTGCCGCCAGCGAGGTCGAGACAATCGCCGTCGATGACTTCAAGGCCGCTTTGCCCGCGTTTACCAAGGCAGTCAAGGATTACGCGCTGCAAATCGTCGGGCAGTTGGAGCAGGACCCGGTTTTTTCGGGCGCGCTTGGTTCCTGGAAGTTCGGGATAGCCGCGGCGCGCTTGTGGGCGGCCGTGAAAGCTGGCATTCCGGGATTCGAGAATCTGGCCGTATCGTTCGGACAATTAACGGTCGAAACTATCGTGCAGGATTCCGTGAAGTCGCTACTGGTCGGTGCGACCGCAAACCCTACTTCATCGTCGGCGAGTTCGCAGGCGGGTTCGTCGGCGGGGTCCTCGGCGGCATCCTCAAAGGCCTAAAATGATGCGCTTTCTGCGATATATCGCGCTCGTGCTGGCGTTGTGGCCGTCGCTTTGTTGGGGGCAGACCACGGTAACGATTACCGGCACGTTGCTCGACAATTCGGGCAATCCGCTTTCGGGCGTCCAGGTAATCGAGCAGCCGATCTATCCGACGATGGTCAACGGCGCGTTGGTCTCGCCGAACCCGGTGAGCACCTACACGAATTCATCCGGCGCGTTTTCGTTGGTCGCGGTCGGCGGGGTGTACGCGGCGCTGTATGTGCCTTCGACGGGCGCGCTGGTAAAGGTCACGCTGCCGTCGAGCGGGACCGCCACGTTAGCGCAACTGCTCGCCAATCAGCCGAATGTGGTAGCGACGTTTCCGCCGTTGGGCAGTGTGCCGATGGGCGGCCAGCGGCTGCAAAATCTGGGACAGGCGCAGACCACGGGCGACGCGCTCGGCTGGGGACAAAACGCGCTAGTTAACCAGTTAACCGTCGGGCACACGACCACGGCCAACCTGCCGACCTGCAATTCGACGACCCAGTACATGTTGTTGTGGGTGACAGACGCTTCGGCGGCGTGCAGCTATGGCACCTCGCCGACTGGCGGCGGCACGAACGTCTGCCTTGTGGGGTGCAATGGCACATCATGGCTAGAACATTAGGACAATGAACGTATCGTTTTTCCAGGTAATCGAATTCATCAAGTCGCTGCGGGGCATGACCCGCGCACAACTCGTGCATGTGCTGGCGACGATGCTGGCGTCGTTCATTATGACGCTTAGCGGCTATTACCCGAATATCGACCGTAACGCGCTTTTGATTGCGGCGGCCGCGGCGTTCACGGCCGGCAGCGGCTACGTGGCGGCGCTTGCGCAGAAGCCGACGATCGGTAAACATGCAGTAGGGCAGGTTGACGATGCGGACCGGATGCATCTGTGACGGCTACTCTCGGGCCGCTCCTGAGAAAGTGGCAGCGCATCTAGCGTAAAAACATCGTGCGGGACCTTGTCATAATTGTGTACGCCATGATTTGGACAGGTGGCCTTTACGCCACACTGTATCCTCTGATAGAGGACGTTCGTATTAGAAAAGAGTTAGAAAAGAAATTTACTTGTTTACGAAGATGTGATATGGGGCATTTTTGATGATGCGGACCGGATGCATCTGTGACGGCCACCCCGGGGCCGCTCTTGAGAACACGGATCGCATACGCGTCCGCAACTGCCCCGCCCTGTCCCCTCTACAGCGGGCCGCACGCTTTCTCGGCTGTGCCGTCCTCCTCACAGTCGGGGGCTGCGGCCCGCTCCTCTCTGTTCCGTGCGCGAAACCGGAACCGGTGCAAATCGTTCAACCGCCCGCGCCGGTAAAATGCGCGCCCGCAGCCTATGCGGACGTGGTTTCTCTACCAATGAACAAATGCGGCGACGGACTTTGCTTCGACCGCGAGAACGCGCAGAAGCTGGTCGCGAAAATCAAGGCGCTGGAGGCGTGCAGCAATGTGCAACCGTGACGATTCTAATCAGCCCGAAACGGATCAGATCGCAGAACTCGAACGGCTAGCCGAAAAGGTTTGGCCGGAAGAAGAAGACGTGGACGAGTTTCTTGCGTGGCTACATGACTTCAGGCGAAAGCGCCGTGAGGGAACGCCCGAATAACACGCTCTACATCGGATTCAGTCGCAGCACGGGCGGTCCGTTGCGGCGCGCTCTCGGCTGGCTCATTCGCACGTTTACCGGTGGCCGTGTCAATCACGCATTTTTCTTGTATCGCGATGCTTATCTCAGCACGTGGATGACGCTTGGCGCGAATGTGAGCGGCGTCACGCTTGTTCCGCTTCGCGAGTTCCGCCAGACGCGCGAAATCGTTCACCTGTGGAAACCCGTTGTGGGATCGCTGTGGGATGGCGTGCGCGCGCTCCACGACGAAATCGGCGTTGGCTACAACTTCTCGGGCTTGGTCGGAATGGCGGGGGTGGAGCTGCTGCGGCGGCTTGGCGTAAAGCGGCCCGTCAATTGGTTGGATGATCCACACAGATTGTTTTGTTCGGAGTACTGCGCGCAGGTGCTTATCCGCGCGGCGCTGCCTGACGTGGGGTTTCGTGCGCGTCTGCGGCGCGTACCGCCCGCCACGATCGACCCCACGATGCTCGATGCGCTGATTGCGGAGAGCGGAATTTTCGCGCCCGCGTTGGGCGATCTCCCCTAAATACGATTACGCTCGAACGTATTAATACGATTACGCGCGAACGTATTGACACGATCGCGGCTTAGTCGTATTGTGGCCGTGGTGTTCTCGTGGTGGCGGCGCGTCCCTGGCGACAGGGGGTTGGCCTCACAGGGCGCGCCGCTTGGCTTCCCAGACCACCCGGCGGTATGAAAAACAAACCGAAAACCGAGTCGTTTCAAGCCTGCATTGACCGCGTCGCCGTAGGCCGCGCGGACTTACGGCAGGCGTTCGAGCGCATCATTGCGCGCATTCGCCATTGCCGTTGGTGCGGCCAGGTGTTCTACGCGCGTCGCAGCAACATGCGGTTCTGTAGCCGCCAATGCGCTTCGCGAGCGGCTCTGGTGCGCTACGCGACGCGGGATAAATCGAGGGGATAGCGATGCTTTACACGAGGAGGATTCCAGGCAATGAAAGTTGAGGAATTGATATCTGAACTCCAAGCGCTCATGGTTGCGCAATATCACACTCACCTGTGTGGCTCCGGCGAAGATTGCATACTCGGAGGATCGAAAGAGAGTTGCAATGTTGCGGGATTTATCGGACCGTTTCCAAGTGCGCATACTAATTTGATGTGCTACTGGATAGTGGTGCCCAGGAGTTGCCACGAACCGCTTACGATTTGTGCAGGAGGCTGGAATCCGGATGAGTTACGGATCAAATAAGGAAGACGGACAATGAGCGATAACGCAGCGAAATTGGCAAAAATCGCACCCGAACAGAAGTGGCGAAAAATGAGCACGGATATCCTGGCCAAGTGCGCAGAGGCAAGCGCACTGCGACAAAAGGAGGAATCCAAATGAGCGATAATGCTCTGACCAGGGCGGCGGAGCCGGGACGGTCCGGCTTCACGCCCGAACAAATCCAGGTAATCAAGGACGTCATCGCGCGCGGCGTGAGCGCGACGGAGCTTGCGTTTTTTGTCGAGGTTTGCCAGCAACGGCGATTGAATCCGTTTGCCCGCCAGATTTACGCAATCAAGCGTTGGGACGCGACGCTTGGCCGCGAAGTGATGGCAATCCAGGTGTCCATTGACGGACTGCGGCTGCTTGCGGAGCGTAGCGGAAAATATGCGGGCCAATTAGGTCCGTGGTGGACCGATGATGGCGAGCACTGGCTCGAGGTTTGGCTGAAGCCGACCCCGCCCAAAGCGGCGAAAATTCAGGTGCTGCGGAAGGATTTTGCCGCGCCGATAACGGCCGTGGCCTTGTGGGACAGCTACGTGGCCATGGTGAAGCAGAAGGATGGCAGCATGGCGCCCGGCCCGCTTTGGCGGAAAATGGCCGCGCATATGTTGGCGAAGTGCGCCGAGGCGAACGCTTTGCGGCGCGCGTTTCCTGAGGAAACCAGCGGGCTGTACGTCGCAGAGGAAATGGAACAGGCCGACAATCCCGATCGCGAGCCGGTTCGGGTCATCGTTGCACCTGAGAAGCCGTCCGAGAAGCCCGCGCAAGCGGCCGAATTGCCGCCCGAAACCCCGGCCGAGCCGCAGGCCAGCGAGGAAGCTGCCGAGCCGCAATCTCCCCCGCCTGCCGCGCCGGCGGCCAAACCGAAAACGCCGTTCATCGCGCCGACCAAGGGGCAGGTGAACCTGATTCTCGCCACGGCGCGCAGGACCGGCTACATCAACGGTGACGATGCCGAGCCGCTCATCGCCCTGTTAGAGAAAGCGCGCCTGACTCGGCCAGACAAGCCCGGCGCAACGAGCATCGAAATCGCGCTTGACATGATTCGTACGCAATTGGCGGGCGCGCGGGTTGGCGGCCTCAAGCGTGCGATGGAGAATGCGCCGCGGCCTGAGAACGCCGCTGACGAACAGAGCGAACCTTCTGAAGAGGAATACGAGGACCTTGAAGTGTGAAAGAGCTAATCGAGTTCCGCTTCACGGATATGGCTCTGTCCGCGAATCTGGACGGACACGCTCGCGTACGCTGGACGGTCGGCGAAACCCGGCCAATCGAGCGGCTCCTGATCGGCTATCCCGATACTCACTTGTGCTTGCAGGAGCGGTTAGAGGACTATCCGTCCGATGGTGAAGGTCCGGTCATATGCGTGTTCGAGTTTGGGGAGCCGGAGTGGAATTCTAATTACAACGCAATGGTTACCAGAAGCGCCACGTTGGTCCGCGCGATCGACGTGGCGCGGGAATTGGTGCTATATGCGACGGATTGCATTGAGACGCTAATGAATCTGTTCCCGACGCAGTTTGATGTCGCACTGTTCCCTGGCTGGCATCCGGAGTTACTGCTTCTGGCCGCCCGCGCCCTAGCGCGGGGCGCTTTAGAGAAGCGATACGTCCCCTGGATCGAGCGGATCGCATGGCCGTCCGCTGATGACTCTCGATCGTGGAAGACCTGGCATCCCCTACAGCAGGCTGCGGCACACGTTCTCGCTGCGGCGACGTGCCCACAAGAATCCGGGGAATACATGCGTTACGCACTAAACTTCGTGCGCGAAACGTGGCGAGACAAAAACCAAGCTGGGTACCAGTTCGATCCTTTCAAGTGGTCTTTTCGGACCATTTTCGGCGGGATTTTCAAGGAGGAACGCTATGATCGTCGAATTGGACCAGCGGTCTGACGTATGGCTCAAGTGGCGATCCGAAGGGATTGGGGCGTCTGATGCGGCCGTGATTCTTGAGGAATCGCCGTTCCGCACGGCGTACGACCTGTGGCTGGAAAAGACAGGCCAGCGCAAGCCGCAGAAAAGCAGTCGCGCGATGGACCACGGCGTCGAACATGAGGCGGACGCGGTCGCCTGGTATATGCAACAGACCGGCAAAACCGGCAGACCGGTTTGCGCGGTGTACGACGACGCGGACTATATCCGCGCTTCGCTCGATTTCTGGGACGGGGCGAAACACGGCGCGGAAGTTAAATGCCCGATCGATTACGGGCAGTTTCGACAGCACAGAGAAGCGATCCCCTATTACTATTGGGTCCAGTGTCAGGTTCAGATGCAGGTGATGGACCTCGCGTCGTGCGATTTTGTTTCGTGGTACGAGGGTGACGGGGTGATTCATCCTGTTGAGCGGGATGACGATTTTTGGTTTGAAACGCTACTGCCCGCGATACAGGAGTTTTGGCAACGAGTTTTGGACCGCCGGTGGCCGGTTCCGGACGGCGTGCGAAAGTTGGAGACGCCAGAGTGGCGGGATGCGGCGCGGCGCTTCATGGATGCGCGGGCGATGGTGGTTGAGGCGGAGGCGCTCAAGCGACGGGCGGAGGCGGCGCTCCGACGGCTCGCGACGGCGAAAACGACTATCGGTGGCGGGGTGCGGGCGACGTGGCGGCTGGTTGGCGGGCGGCGGGAGTTAGTCGTACCGGTGGTGGATGATGGTCAGGTCGAGCGGGCGATGCAGGCGCTGAGAAGCCTAGGGCTGGTACCGGCGGTCCATGAGCGCGCGCCGTCGCTATCTCTGATGGTCAAGGAGGTGGGAGAAAACGATTGAGCCAGGCTACTTGAGCGTACCACGGTTAGGGAGCGAGCCATGGAACAGGAGAGTGCCAAAGTCCGTGAGCGAGCCAAACATGCGGAGGGTGCCATGACGGTGGAGCGAGCCATGTTCTCTGAGAGCACCATCCTACGGGAGCGAGCCAGTAGGACTGAAGAGCACCACGTCTGGTGAGCGAGCCAAGTCCGGTGAGAGTGCCAACAATTTGGAGCGAGCCATTGGATGAGAGAGTGCCAGCGTGTAAGAGCGAGCCACGACGGGCGAGAGTGCCAGGACTTGTGAGCGAGCCAGAGATTGTGAGAGTACCATAGCGTCGGAGCGAGCCACGGAAGCGGAGCGTACCAGGTCCATTGAGCGAGCCACTTTGGCGGAGAGTACCACGGCACGGGAGCGAGCCACAAATCGTGAGAGTACCAAGGCCTCGGAGCGAGCCACGGAGCGGAAGAGTGCCAGGCGGCCGGAGCGAGCCAGAGATTGTGAGAGTACCACCAGTTCCGAGCGAGCCAACATAGAGGATAGTACCACTGATGTAGAGCGAGCCAGACTACCAGAGAGTACCAAGGCTTGTGAGCGAGCCATCGCCTTCGAGAGTTCCACGACTCAAGAGCGAGCCAGACGACGTGAGAGTGCCAAATATGGTGAGCGAGCCATGGTTGTGGAGAGCACCAATACTGGTGAGCGAGCCAGAAGTTGTGAGTGTACCATAGGGCGCGAGCGAGCCAGCGAGCCGGAGAGTACCAAAGTGGATGAGCGAGCCACAGACTGTGAGAGTACCAGAATTCTAGAGCAAGCCAAAAACAGAGCGAACATCTAAGGAGGTAACACAAATGGAAAACGGAATCGGATTCGACCAGGACGAACTCGCCAGCGAATTGCTGGCATCGTTCTCCAAACTGCGGCTGGACCTCAAGGCCGCCGCATCAATGGGCCGCCGACAGGCCCGGTATGCCGTTAACACCTATTACGATGTGCAGCGGATACGCATTGCGACCGAACACCAGGTGCGCCAATGTGAGAAACGAAACGAGCCAACGAACCTGCTCAAATGGATCGCCGGTGTGACTTACGCCTTGGAATATCAGATTCGACGTGCGCTCGGCGCTTTCGCGGAGAACGCCGAGGTCGGACGCTGGGCGCTGGGGATTCTTGGAATCGGCCCGGTTCTGAGCGCTGGACTACTCGCACACATCGACATGAACCGCGCGCCGACCGTCGGCCACATCTGGCGTTTTGCGGGATTGGACCCTAAGCAAAAGTGGATCGGTGCAAAAGCGGCCGAAGCGTTCGTTGCGCGGTTCCCGGAGGACACGCCGCTGGAGGACATTATTGTCCGCGCTGTCGAAGTGATACATTGCCGACCTGAAACGCTCGTGATGCTGGCAAGAACCAACCCGCAAGGCAAGAAAATCAAAATGACCCGCGAGACGGTGACGCGGGCTATCGCAAAGCGGCCGTGGAACGAGGGGCTGAAGACGCTCTGCTGGAAAATCGGCGAATCGTTCGTCAAGGTTTCGAACAAGCCGAACAGCCTATACGGACGCATATACAAGGAGCGCAAAACGCTTGAGTGGCAGCGCAATCTGGCAGGCGAAAATGCGGAGTATGCGAAGCACGTGCTGACCGTAAAGCGGTTCGGCCTTGACACGATGGCGCGCGCCTGGTACAGCGGCGAGATTTCCGCGCCGCTGGTTGAGAAAGCGTTGCGCGATGGAAGTCCGCTGCCGGAGAATTTGCGCGAAGCGAGCGAAAAAGCTGGCGGGCTGGTACCGATGTTGCCGCCGGCACATATTCATGCGCGGGCGACCCGTTACACGGTCAAGCTGTTCTTGTCACATTGGCACGAGGTCGCCTACCGCGCGCACTACCATAAGGAACCGCCGAAGCCGTACGTGATCGACCATCTAAAACACAGGGATTTTATCGGCGCGGATGAGGCGTCGTAAGCCAAGCTTTTGGAGAGTACCAGGCGCGTAGAGCGAGCCACCGGAATTGAGAGTACCAGCACTCGGGAGCGAGCCAATGACGCCGAGAGTACCATTGCGGCCGAGCGAGCCACGGAAGCGGAGCGTACCAGGTCCATTGAGCGAGCCACAACCGCTGAGAGTACCAGAACCCGTGAGCGAGCCACTTGAATGGAGAGTGCCATCTGATTCGAGCGAGCCAGAGGATGCGAGAGTGCCAACAACAATGAGCGAGCCATAATGCGCGAGAGTACCACAATGCGGGAGCGAGCCAAGTCGTCGGAGAGTACCAGGTTATTCGAGCGAGCCACGGAAAATGAGAGCACCAACAACAATGAGCGAGCCATGGCGTCTGAGAGTACCACCAGTTCCGAGCGAGCCACTGCACTCGAGGGTACCAGTGCGATGGAGCGAGCCAAGCCTTGCGAGAGTACCAAAGATGGAGAGCGAGCCAAAGTAACGGAGAGCGCCATTCTCATTGAGCGCACACACAATTTTTGGAGGTAAATGCAATGAAGAACAATCAACTAGCACAAGGCGACGTTTTGCTGATCCCGCTTGAGCGGGTCGAAGGCGAGATGTCCGAGGTTCCGCGCGAGCCGCAGGGCTGCGTACTCGCCTACGGCGAAGCAACCGGCCACACTCACCGCATCGAGGAACCAGGCGTGCGGCTGTTTGAGCCAGCCACCACCTGTAGTTTCTTCATGGAAGGCGGCGAGCAGGTCTCCGTAGACCTACGGGGGCTCGGAGTCAACGTGTTGCAGGTCGAACAGCCCGCCAGGCTGTTGCACGATGAGCACGCGCCGCACGAGCTCCAACCGGGCACGTACCTGGTCATTCGGCAGCGGGAGCGGTCACTGCTCGACTGGCGGCCGGTCTCGGATTGAGGCTTACCGCCATGAAGGACGAATGGGAACGGTTTGCCGACAAGTGGGTCGAAGTTTGCCTTTCCACGGAGCCTGCCGACCGTCCGCGCGCCGAGGCTGCGATTCGGGGGATTTACACGGAGCTGGGCTACGAGCCGCCCGCGAGAATCGAGTGGGTCAGGTCGCCGCGCGAAGAGTGGATAATGCGGGCCGCCTACGTTGCTCGTGTGGTTGGGACCGATGAGTCGAAGTGGTGCGAGGATTTCGTGCGGAGTAGCTCAATTTCGTGGCACTCCCTACCTGATCGGGTCCAAAGAAGCTGCTTCGGCACAACAACCCTATTGTCCATGTCGTGGCTTGAAACCGTCCTGACGGCGCTAAAGCAGTTCGCGGTCGATTTCGGGAGCAAGTTGTTTGACCGGAGCTGGATTACGCGCTACGTGCCAGAGTTGCACGACAGGCCTTCACCCTCGGAGATCGTGGCGCGCGGCCTTTTCGACTTGTACGACGTTGACGTGCACGTCTCTGCCTATCTGGGGACACATTTGCAGCGCTATGGAGCCACGGCACTAGGCACTCTCATCCGTGGGGGGACGAAATTCATTGCGCTGGAGGATGCCGAACAGGTACTAGCGATGCTTGGCGGCGACGAATGGCTCTCGCGGTCGAAATTCACGGACCGAGATGAAGCGCTGCGATACCTTGGCGAAATCGTGAGTGACACGTGCTGGGACTTTAGGCTCTACGGGTCTGTTGGCTGTTGGGACGCAAATCACGCCGCGCTTTACGATTACTGCCGCTCGCGCGGTCTGTGCGACGCCTATCCGCTAAACGAGCACTTAGTCGTGCTTTGCGAGTCTGCTGCTGGCGCTACCGCCAGCGCAACGGTTTGTTGGTTGTACGAGCGGCCGGCGACGATAGCGGTCGACGACCGTGGCAGACTGCATAGTACCGATGGCCCGGCGCTTAGGTATCGCGATGGCTGGTCAATCTGGGCGTATCACGGCATTGAGCTGTGGGAAGACGCCATCATGCGGCCCGAAACGGTAGCGTTTGATACGATCACGCAATGCACAAACGTCGAGAGGCGCCGCGCGCTGATCGAGCTCTTTGGTCTGGAACGTTTCGTCCGGGAAATGCAGACCCGCGGCTACCGCTGTCATAAGGACCGGAACGGCACGTTGTGGAAGCTTGACGACTACATAGCCTTGGTCGAGGTCGTGAACGGAACACCCGAACCGGACGGGTCGTACAAACATTATTTCCTGCCGTGCGATCCGCGAGCAAAAACGGCGACTGAGGCCGTCGCGGGCACTTATGGCCTGCGGCCGAAACAATACCGGGTAGCAAAAAGAACATAGGAGGCGAAAATGAGCGATTTTAGTGAAATTGTTCGAAGTGAGACCGGCAAAACTGCCGTCAAGGTGGACGTCGACTACTCTTGGACTCGCGAAGTCACGATTCAGCTGGAAACGCACGGCAAAATCGTTGCTACTGCCACGCTCTACGACTTTGACCCCGACATGGCCGATAGCCTTGGCGGCCTTTTCGAGGAACTTGCTGAGTGGCAATGGCGGACGGAAGAGATCAAGCGCGAAGAGAGCAAAATTCGTGATTGAGGAGTACAAAATGCATAGCTGGTTCGATTCAGAGCGGCTGGAGACGCGCCCGCATCCTGCGCATTGCGTGCTTTGCGGCGCGATGACCACGTTTTTCGATGTTATCGAGGAGCGATTCGTCTGTTCGCAGGAATGTGACGATGAGCTGTGCGAGCGGACCGCCAGGGGGAGAGAGTCGTGACCAAGGATAAAGTGGTCGCACGGATTAAGCCCGTACGTGGATGTGTTCTGGCGCGGGTGGTTCGCACACGCCCAATGAGCACTTTTGTAAGTGGCGAAGTTATCGCGATTGGGGAAAACGTATCATCATTCTTTGATCGGCGTAGAATACGGTTTTCCGAATGGTCGTCTCCTTCGTTCACGATAGACGGTGAAACCTTTCATGTGGTCCGCGCGGATAAAATCCTGGATATTGAGTCACCCTGGTTAAACGATGACAAAGAATGAGGCTGCGATAGCCGCAATGGCAATCCTGCTCGGCGCGCTGATGGAGCGCGCGTTAAAAAATTTTGACCCGGTACAGTTTGCAGCCACGGCCTGTGAGCAAAACAACATACCGGACGACGTGCTCGAGCGGGCGATGGAGAGTGTGGCTGAATTTGTCGAAGGCGTTAAGCCCGCATGGTTAGACCTTAAAGTATAGTGCGGTCGCGGAAGCCGGACGTTGTTTTCATAATCGATTCGCGCGAGCCGCCGACAACCCGCTATCATTTTGCCCGGACGGTCCGTCGCGAGCTGGCGTTCGGCGGGGAGCGCGTCCAGAAGCTGGACGAGGGGGACTATGCAATCGAGGTCGCGGGCGTTATTCTGCCCGTGCGAATCGAGCGTAAAACGCTGCCCGATTTGTGGGCGGTTTGCGGATACGGACGTGAGCGGTTCGAGCGCGAGCTCGGCCGCTTGCGCGCTTTCGAGCGGTCATATTTGTTGATCGAGGCGAATTGGGCCGACTTGTTGCGCGGATTCGAGCGCAGCCAGATTCCAGGCCGCACGGTTCTCGCCAGCGTAGCGAGCTGGCAGGACGAATTTGGCATTGCGGCCCAGTTTTGCGGCAACCGACGCGCCGCGCGCGCCTGGTGCCAGCGCCTGTTGGAAGAAGCGGCCGTCAGATACTGGAGGGGCATGGATGGACTGGAAGCAGTACGGGGAGGCGGTTCGACGTGAGGCTCTTCGGCGCGCACCGGCGATTTTGCAGGAATGGCTGCCCGGCGGCAAAATCCAAGGCCATTATTATCTGGCCGCCAGTATCCGTGGCGGTCCAGGTAGCTCGCTAAAGGTCAATCTCGAAAAGGACGGCGTCTGGAAAGACTGGGCCACCGGGGAAGGTGGCTCGAACCTGGTTGCGCTTTATGCCCAGATTCGCGGCATCGGCTACAAAGAGGCTTGCGATGAGCTGGCCGACCGCTGGAGCATCGAGCGGCCGACCCGCCAATTGCGCGCCGTTTCGACGCCTAATTGGCAGATTATCACGCCGGTTCCTGACGATGCGCCGATTGATGACGAAGGTCGGCCGCAGGTGACGTTCAGCCCGCAGGAGGGCGAGCCAACGGCGTGGTGGCCGTACTACAATGCGGACGGCGAGCTGTTAGGCTGGCGCGTGCGGCTCGAAAAGCCTGGCGAGCGCAAGCAGTTTCGGCCGATAGTTTTCGCCATGAATCCGCGCGACGGTTCGACTGCATGGGTCAAGCGCGCGCTGCCTCACCCGCATCCGCTGTACGGATTGGAATCGCTGGCCGCAGACCCTGACGCGCCGGTTTTGATTGTCCAAGGCGAGAAAACGGCCGACGCGGCGCGGCGCCTGCTCCCCGACTGGATTGTTGTCAGCAATGCCTCAGGCGACAAATTCGTCGGCGAGAAATACACGGACTGGTCGCCGGTTATCAATCGTACCAGTCGCAAGGTTATCTGGCCGGATAACGACCAAAGTGGCATCCAGGCAGCCACCAAAACGGCCGAGATTCTCGGCTACGACGTGGAGATTGTACGGCCCGACCCGAGCTGGCGCGATTCGTGGGACTTGGCCGATGCTGAACAGGAAGGATGGACAACCGCAAAAGTCCTGGAGTACCTCGAGTCCCACGTTTTCCGGCCGGAAAAACCGTCCGCAGAACGCCGCGACGTTGACATCTCCGGCTCCGACTTGTGGACCATTTCGGCCACCATTTGGGAATCCATCAAGCAGACAAATCCATCGGACCGGCCGTGGCTGGTTCATACCGCCACTGGTCTGGTAATCGTGCGGCGCGACCTGCTCGGACGCGCGCAGCGCCTCGTAATGGACGTGGACCGGATGCGGTGGGCCTTGACCGCGCGATTTGCGTTTAAATACCAGCACAAGGGCGAGTTTAGACCCGCGCCGCTCCACGAAAACGTCATCCGCAACCTACTCGCGCATCCATCGCCGCCGGTTCCATTGATGCAGCGGCTTACCGAGGTGCCGGTTGCGACGCCGTCGCGCGTGATCATGAGTGCCGAGGGGTTCGTGGACGGGGTCTATTACGTGCCGCATCCCAGTTTTGCGGAATTGGTTTTGCCGGAGCCTACGCAGGAGGCCGTTGAGCAGGCGCGAGCACTGATTGACGACCTATTGGCGGATTTTCCGTTCCAGGACGAATGTGACCGCGCGCACGCCTATGCATTTGCGCTGTTACCGCTGATTCGGCTGACGTTCAACGGACCGGCTCCGGGGTTTCGGTTCGAGGCACCGCAGGCGCGAACCGGCAAGAGCCTGCTGATGCGGCTCCTGTCGCGGATCGTTTGTACGGAAATCGAGGAACTGCCGCCGCTCCAGGATGAGGAAGAATGGCGCAAGCAGCTCACGTCGTCGCTAGCGCGCGAGCCGGACGCCTTGCTTATCGACAACGCGGAGCACCTGGAGTCCGCGTCGCTCAAGAAACTGCTCACAGATGAGATTTGGTCGGCGCGACTGCTTGGCACGTCGCAAATCGTGCGCGTTCCGGTCCGATGCGTGATCGCGTTTACGTGCAACAATCCGCTCGTGAGCCGCGAAATACTGGGCAGGACGTTGCGCATCCGACAGGATGCCCAGACCGAGCGGCCCGAACTGCGGACCGGATTTCGGCATCCGAACATCCTGGAGTACGCGCGCGAAAACCGCGCCGCGTTGGTGGCCGCATTCGTCACGCTGGCAGCCTGGGGATTGCGCGCGGCTCCGGCCGTTGATGGACCGGTTCTCGGCGGTTTCGAGGGATTCTGCCGGCGGATGAGCGCAGTACTAGACGCAATTGGCGTGCATGGGTTCCTAGCTGACCGCGACGACCTGAGCGCGCTGTCGCCGAGCGAGGATGCGTTCGCCACGTTCGTGGAGCGCTGGGGCGAGGAGTTCGGCACGACCGGCGCCACGACTGCCCAACTACTCGACATCGCGCGAAGTGTCGAAGGCCTGTATCTCGGCCGGAGCGAGAGCGATCGTGCGCAGGAAACTGCATTAGCCGTGCTAATCCATCGCAATCGCATGGCGACAATTCGCGGATGGCGCGTTCTGGAGCCTGTCGGCAAGCGGCCGCGCATTTGGAAGCTCGCAAAGCCGGAAGATCGTGGCGCGATTGCGCGAGATGTCGACGTTGCCAAGCATGAAACCGCGGAAATTGATGCCGATATGTCGGACTCCGACGACGATCCGCCGTTTTGAGGCCGTTTCGACTCGACATATGAACACGCCTAGGTCCAAGGTGGACACTCTCGCTATACCCCCTAGGAGAGTGTTTCACTCCCTAAAGAAGGTAGAAGGTGTCCTACCTGTATTTAGGTATGTCCGTATGTCGATTCCGCTTTGACATGTCGATTATCCTCTGCTAAAGCATAAGTAATAATGTTATCACGCGGAGGGTTATAGTGCAGAAGCGCGAAGCGTTCGAGAAGCTGATTCCGCTTTGGGCGGAGCGGTACGGCGACCAGTGGGTGACGTTCCAGGAGATTGATGAGCTAGCGGAAGAAATCGGCAAGCCGCTCATGTATCGTCACGCACGCGGATTTGGTGGCCGTCACGTGGTGTCGTCCTTCTATCGGGTGTTGGAAGCTCACGAGGGACGTAGGCGGGTTGATCTAGGCGATCGACGCTATTCGCTTTGGCGACGGCGCGGGCATGAGTGTTGGGATGATGTATGGAGGCTCGTTCGGGAGCCCACCGATGCAGAGACTCACGCTGAATATGAGACGTATCGTCGCGATCTTATCGCGCGGTTTATCCGAGCCTGGGCGGCCGCATACGACGACCTACCGGCTACGACCGATCAGCTAGTGGAGCTAGCCTCGTGGTTGGATTGGTGGTTCGGGCGGCCTCTGAGCCAGCGTGCGCGTCAGGTATCGCTCGCGCGCGTGATACGGCGGCTGGTCGGCACGGTGGTTGATGGCTGGCGGATTGCGGAGCCGAGCCGGTCGAGGCCGACGAAATGGCGCCTGGCTCGCGTTAAAACGGCCGCAGAGGCGATTTCCGCGGCCGGGTCAACTACCACCGGCTAAAGCGGGTGGCTTGCAGGAACGGGATGTTCAAGTCGCGAAGCACAAGTAGTTCCCACGTATGGCCGATTGACTGCGGCCCGGCGGATATTCTCCGCCGCCACGTGATCAGCGCGGCCAGCGAAACCGCAACCGATGCACTTGAAGACGGCCTGCGAAGGCCGGTTGCGCTTATCGACAAGGCCGCAACTCGGACAAGTGCGCGAGGTGTTGCGCGGATCGACGCCGAACACCGGCACGCCCGCGAGCGCCGCCTTGTAAGCGATCTTCTGTTTCAGATCGAGAAATGCCCAGCTATGCAGCGCGGCCCGCTGGCGGCCATGCCTAACCGTTACCCGGTCGCGAATGCCGTCGAGCGTTTCGAGCGCGATGGCGCGGCGGGTGCCTTGGGCCTTGGCCACGATGCGTTTGCTGATGCGGTGGTTCATGTCGCGGGCGAACAGCGATTCCTTCTTGCGGCGACGGTTGAGCAGCCTCTTTGCGGACTTGGTCCCTTTGCTTTGGAGTTTGGCGCGCAAGCGCCGGTGGCGATGGCGCAAGGCGTTCAGATGCGCACCGCTGAAGTTTTCGCCGTCGGAATCCGTAGCGATGTTGACGATACCAAGATCGACGCCGAGCACGTCCTTGAAGTCGCTCGGTTCCGGCTCCTCGACGTTGCAAACGGCGAACAGATAGAAATCACCGCGAAAAAGTACAAGATCGCTTTCGCCCTGCCGCGAGGCGAGCAGTCGGCGTTGTCGCTCTCCGGCTTGGAACGGGATTTTGAGTCGGCCGCTGACGGTCCAGATAGAGACTATGGACTGGTCCAGCTTCCAGGAAAGGATGCGGTCATCATAGGTAATTGCGCCGAAAGGCTTGAAACGGCGTTGGCGCTTGCGGTCGGGCTTATAGGCGTCGGCAACTTTAACGACGGCGTGGATAGCAACTTGAGCCGAGAGCGCAAATCGTTCACGGACGGTTCGATAGGTCAAGCTATGCAAGGCGAATTGGCCGAAAGTCTTTTTCTCCCACGCGATGGCGCTAATCGCATTACAAGCTTCGTTGACCCGGCGCATGGTCATGCGCAGCGCCTGGAGTTGCGCCGAATCGGCGGCGAGCTTGATTTGGGCGATCAGCTTCACATTTTCAAATATAGCAGAAATTCAAGATTAATCAAGCTGGCGCTCCTCCTCGGCCTAAAGGCCGAGGCCCCCGCGCCGAGGAGATTTAATGGAGACGCATTATCACGTGGTTTATAGGGACGAATACGGACGCCATGCAGAGATAACGGCGGAGTCGATGGATGACGTACTCGACTATTTGGGCGAGAAGTACGGCCTGCCTCCGCGCGTGAGGGAGGAAGTGCACACGTATCGCTACGGCGTATTTCCTAGCGACGGCCGCCAGGCGTGGTTGGACGTAACCGAGTGCGACGACGACTGCTGAGGTGGCGGGGCCCTGGCCGGATAGACCAGGTCCCGCCTGTTTGGCTAGAGCGCCTTACTGGCGGCCTTTCGGACGGCCAATAGGTCGCGGATGAGCGGCTCGATGATGCGGGCGTCGGGCACCTGCTCGACCAGGGTAATGTGGTACTGGGTCAGGAGCGCCAGCGCCTGGTTGAGCGCCTCGCGTAGAGTTTGTTCGGACGGGGTCATTGTTCGGATCCTCCTCTGGCCGCATTGAGAAGTGTTTCACGTTGTTCCGCCGTGAGTTCCAGCGTTGTATCGAGCGCGATTTGGTATTGCCATTCGGGCGTAGCCCGTAGGGCTAACGTGAATCGCTGTTCGGGGGTCAGGCCTGAAGACGTGTCCGAGGCGATTGCGCCGCACCAATAGGGTGCGGAGTTTTGGGCCAGCTCGAATCGCTGGGTCGGGGTTAGCTCTGGGTTGTTGCAGGCTAGTTCGCCTCGCCAATACGGGTGACCTTGGCGTGCCAGGTCGACGCGTTGCTCGAGGGTGAGGTCTGGCGCTTGGCAGGCAATCCTTCCCATCCAGTAAGGGTCAGATTGGCGTGCCAACTCGAGGCGCTCTTCTGCGCTTAGGCCTGGCGCTTGGTAGGCAATCATTCCTCGCCAGTAAGGGTCAGATTGGCGTGCCAAGTCGACGCGCTCTCGTGGCGTGAGTTTTGGTGAGTAGCAGACGACTTCTCCCCGCAGCTCTGGTGTTATGCGATCTGGGCAGTCTGGAATGACCCTAACGCGCCGGAAGCAGACTACGCCTTCGGGCGCCTTAGCTCCGGTTGGCTGTTCGCAATCCAGATATACCAGCAGTTTGCCCGCTTTAGCACCAGAGAGGCCGCCGGTGACGGCGACGTAGGCGCCGTTTCCAGGTACGATGTTCCATTTGCCGGACAGGTCGTATTTGTACTCGCCGTTTAGCGACGTGCCGTCGGGTTGGAGCAACTTACAGCCGACCATCATGGTTAATCCTCCTCTCGATATTGTCGAGTCGTTTTTCGAGGTTATCGTGCAGCTCGAAGATGCTTATCGCTAGCGAATCGATGGCGCCAACTAGCGCTCCGTAGAGCATGCACGCCTCTCCGATCATTTGGCCGCTCATGGTGGTTGCGTATCCGAACACGAAACCCCCAATGAAACACCACGCCAAATCGATCAACATGCGTCGTCGCAGTGGCCGCATATCCGTCATAAGGCCTCCATTACGGCCGCCAGCGCCAGTCGAGCGCGACGATGACGATAGCGGCCGCGATGATGTATCCGAGAATCGCGGCGGTCATATGTAATCGTCCTTTCGCACGGCGGGATTGCCGGCGGCCATCCTCGCGAGTGCAAGGCGGACCAGGTCCGTGATGAAATCCTGGATGGTCTTGTTCTGTTGTACCGCGAACAACTTGAGCGCCCGCCGCTCTTCCGGCGAGAGCTCCAAGTACGGACGGTAAATGGTATAATTTCGTTTCATTGTGTCTCCTGTATCTCGGCTCGGACGGCCGGGCTATCCGATTCCTACCTGGAGGTCTACGCGGCCGCTGTCGTAGACGATCGCGTAGAGTAAGCCAACGAAACCGCCTAGCACGCCAGGGAAATAAGCGCGCGCCTCGTCGAGGTCGAGCAGGCGCGCCGACTCGACACGTCCTGATGGCCACGTGACGGTCATCGGCTGGCCGCGTAGCGTCGCCTCGTGGCGGATCCATGCGACGCACCGGGCGATCTCGCGCCCTGCGCGCTCGATTCCCTCCGGCTCTCGCTCCCATAGATCGATGATCGCGCGATCGGCTGCCTCTCGCTCCGCGTCCGTGAGTGATGCACGGCTCAGTATGTCGTTTATGTTCATGTTCGTAGCCTCCTGCCCGGCCCGGTCGTCCGGGCCGGGTTAGATTAGTTCGTTAGCTCCGGGGTTCAGGGACGTCGGCGATGCCGTCGCGGAAAGCGGCCCAGATCGGGTGTTGGTTCTTGAAATAGACCCGCGGGATTTGTGTGACGCCGTAGCGGCCGAGGATTTGGCGCAGAGCGTCAATGTCGCCATCGTGGGGGATCGTGACGTGCCGCTCGTAGGCCTGCCGGGCGCACGCCGCACCGAGCGCCCGGACGTCTGCTAGGAGCCGTTGGCGCGTCGACTGCGAGAGCCGCTCGTACTCATGGATGTACTCCGGATGCGTGTATTCGATCAGGACTGACTCGATTCCGGCCCGGAATGAGTCGAGGATCATCAGATGGTCGGGATCGATCAGTCCAAACTCCTTGCGGAGCTCCGTTAGGAGTTCGCGATAATCGTTCACGGTGCCGTCCGGCGGGTAGTCTGGACCGCCGCGTCGTGCGCATGCCTCGCCGTGAGCGCAGGCGACCGTCATCCAGGTCTCCTGGCGATCTGGATCGTCGTCGTATCTGGCGGGCGTCACCGGCTCGCGGAGCCGTTTCAGCCGATCCCGTGTGTGCTTACCGTAGCGTCCCATCGTCATGGTCTCCCCTGTTTAGACTCGTAGCAGTCCCCGACGCAGGCCATCACGCTCACGACCGCGCTCCCCCCTCCCCGGCGCGTCAGGCTGGCGCGGTGATAGAGACAGATCTCCCGAAAGACACTGGGGGGGAGCGAGTACCGGCTGGAGAGATACATGGCCGCAAGCTCGATGGATGGCGCTATCATCTCGCTGCGCTGTCCGCAGCTGTCTGCGTAGAACGCATGATAGTGCGGTTGTGGCGCGTGTCCCACTGTCGCTACTCCCGCCGCGCCAAGGGCATCGTATCTGGCGGGCGTCACCGGCTCGCGGAGCCGTTTCAGCCGATCCCGTGTGTGCTTACCGTAGCGTCCCATTTTTTTTGCCTCCTACCCCGGCCCGGCTAACCGGGCCGGGGGTTTGGATTTGTGTTCTGCGTTTCTAGTTGGTGTTGTGGCCAAGGCCGGATTCGAGAATTCCGTTTCGTACGTAAGAGCGTACGTAGCGCTTTCGTTTTGGATGCTGAAGGTAGCCTTCTAGCCTTCTATGCGTAGCGCGTCCCGTATAAATAGGTCGAATGTTTCCGTCAATCGAAACCGTGGTGCTTCGCGCGCGCATATTGCCTACAAACATCGGCAAGGGTTCGCCATTGGTTCCGAAGGTTCCGTATGCGACATGGTGACCGGCAAGGTTCGCATGGTCCAAGGCTAAATCTTCTGGCGTCGCGTCGTTCGCGGGATACCAACTGCTTTCCCAGCCGCAACATTCGCAAGCGGCTCGAATCTCCCATGGCGCATTCTCGGTTCGATGGAAATTGCGATATTGTTCCACGGTTTTCATATCATCCTCCTATCCCGGCCCGGTCTCCCGGGCCGGGGTTGTGGTGTGTTCCGCTATTCGTCCGCCTCCGCCTCAGGCTCGCGCCACGTGTGCCAGCCGGTCCAGACGTCGTCGTCACTGCCTACGGCGACGGCCCCCTGGGCGGCGTTGACCAGATCCGCTTCGCTGTAGCACAGGCCGAGCCGGAGCTCGCCGCCGTGGCCCCTCGGTCCCTCCAGCCAGTAGACGCCAGGGCCGCTGTAGTCGATCTCGATCTCACTAAATGCCTGCATTTTTCGCTCACTCATCGCCATCTCTCTGTCCTCCTATCTCCCGGCCCGGTCTCCGGGCCGGGGTTGTGTGTTTCCGCTACTCCTAGTGCCTGCTGCGCCTCAGCCGCGGCCTGCGCGTGATCGGGTCCGGCTCGATGAGCACGTCCACTACAATCATGATGACAATGAATGCAAACAAAACCACTGCCATGTCACCTACCTACCCTTCGCTATCTCCACGACAGCGCAGATTTTGTCGATCGTTCGGTTTTCGTGGAGGTGATAGTTGGCAGTTTTGGCGCCGGCATAGGTCCTCGGCTCCCTGATGGTGCCGTCAGCCAGGACCTCGAGAATCGCGCCGCGGCCGGCGTTCCAGTGCCTTCCGCCATTTAGGCTGATCAGCTCCACGTAGATCCGTTCTTTCCCTGGTACGCGCGCCCAAGCGTGCGCAGACTGGACGCCCTCGATTTTCGATATCTCTTCGCTTAGCTTTTCCAGGTCCATCGCTTCACCTCCGTCCGCTTTCTCACCGCGCCTCGACAAAGCGCGTCAGATCACCTAGCGCGCGAAGGGACAGACGACGCCGGACCCTGTTCTGGCGTGCCGCCTCGACGCACGCGTCTCGCAGATCGCGCAGTTTCAGGACTGGCCTGCGGTCGCGGGCGGGCGCTAGCATTACCGTCGACCAGGCGATCCACCTTATGTCGCCGCGGCCGAGGCTCCTGCACGCCGAGTGAAAGAGCGCGACGGCTCGATCGTCGTAGGCTCCGTTCCAACCGTCCTCGATTATCATGTCTCCTCCTATCTGAGCCCAGCCTATCTGGGCTATCTAGGCTATAATAGGTAGCACACATCATGCCAACCACGGCCGCGCTCAGGTACTCGGCCGCAATCGACCTCACATCTCCCAAAAAACCTAGTAAATACAAGGATCTCCGCGCGGCCCTAGCCGCGCGGATAGAAAGAGAAGAAAAAACAAAGTATACGAAATGGGGTAAATCTACCTAACGTTCGTTAGATTGCGTCGAAATTCTTCAACGAAATCAACCACTTAGCGACACTACCCCAAATGGGTTACTCGATACACCATTTGGGTTAACTTACCAACCGTTCGGTAGGTATTTGGTGGGTGCAGTAAACTTACTGCGGCGAAGCTGCAAAATTTGCCGGCAAAATTTGCCGAGGCTGCAAAAATTGCCGATTTGGCGCAAGAAGTATGCCAACGGCCGGAAAGGCTGGCACAAGGCTTGCTAATAGCAATTCTGCGGCCGAAAATCTGGCACAGAGCTTGCTATGTGTTGCAAAATGCCACATGTGGCGCCACATGTGGCAAAGTGCCACAAAGCGAACATACAGCGAAAATGCGAGCGCGGTTTGGCACAGAGCTTGCTGCGGCCGAAAATCTGGCATGATGTTTGCTACGGCCGCGACTTGGCATGATGTTTGCTACGCGCGCGGATCTATATATATGATGCGGCCGCGCCTCGACCTCGAGGCGAATACGGACAAAATCACGGACAAACGCGGCCTCATGCGGCCGCAAACCCTTGATTTTACGCGGTTTTTTCCTCGAGAACGTCTGAATGCTAATCAGACGGTCCGCGGCGCGCCTGGTACGTATCTTGCAATAGCACGCGCGATGCCATGGCCCGCTGGCACAGCTTTTGCTAGCTGGCCGTGACCATGGCCCGCTCGCAAGAATTGTGCCAACCAGGCTACCATGACCCGCTCGCAAGAATTGTGCCAGGCCTCAAGGAATGCTTTGTGCTATTGCAAACTCCATGCCAAGCCAGGATTGCGGCCGTCATGCAAGAAGCGTGCCACAAAAGTCCGAGCCGGGGTGGGTGGCCGCGCGCGCTCGAAAAATCACGCTGGGCCAACGCAGCCTCCGCCTTCCCCCTAGCGTATCTACGCAATGGTATTGCGTATATACGGATGTTGTGGTAGGGGTGGTGGGGATGCGGCCCGGAATTTGCGACGGGGCAAGTACTATGACACGGACGGTAGATCTTTGGGTGACGCTGAGGCTTCATGCAGTGATCCACAAGGAAGACGACGGTTACCGGGTAGAGGTGCCTGCGCTACCTTGCTGCGCGGCGCAAGGTGCAACCCTCGGCGAGCTGTTCCTGAATCTGGACGAGATGATCATGAAGCATAGGTCGCATTTCCCGGGTGGATTGGTATTCGCTACAATGCCGGCGAGCTGGCCATGCTTCCAAGGGGCTCGCTGTGAAAACGATGCGGCTAAGCGATGACCGGCATGGCGGTTAGGGTGGACGCGGAGCAGACGTTATGGACAAAACGGTAAGGCTTTTGATTACGTTGAAGCTCGACGCGGTGATCCACGGCGAAGACGGCGGCTGGTGGGCCGAAGTGCCCGCGATACCTGGTTGCGCGAGCCAAGGCGCGACGCTTAATGAGCTGCTCGCGAACTTGGACCAGGCAATTAAGGGATGTTTAGGTTGCGAGGCCAAGGACTAAGATGAGTAATTTTTTTCGCGAGCTCTATGGGTTGAATGCGCTTATCGACCAGTTTGTGGGCGATCCCGCGCCACGGCCGGGCGACTTTGACGATACGGACTGGCGGCGGGGGTACGACCTGCCGGATGATCCGTACGAGTATCTCAATCAACTAGATGGGGTGACCAAGTATGCCAGATGACGAGTACGTAACAGCGATTATTCCTGCGGAGCCCGGTTGGAGAATAGTTAAGCCGCTTAAAGGCGGGAGCGGGAAAGTCGTCGGGCTTTCAGACGAGACGCTTGTTGTGGCCTGGTGTGTTAGAGTTACGATAAGCGGCCGCACTGGGGAAGAGTTTTCGTTTGCACGACCTATCGCAGCTACGCTAGCTTTGCGGTCAAGCGATGACCTGGTTCTGCGAGACCCAAAAGGGAACTTTCATGTTCCGCTGGTTCTAGGGGGAATCTCATACGAAAGTGTTATCAACCATTTTAACTTAGAGAGGGTGAAATGCGGCGACTAATTGGACTGATTCTATTGGTGGGCCTATTGGCGGCTGGAACAGCGCGGGCGCAAAGTGTGGGCAATGCGAGTGCGGTTGGGACGCCTGGTTCGGCAGTTCCGCCTCAGGGGCTGTTTGTAGGTGGTACGGACGGCACGAATTTTCGGCCCCTATCGGTTAATCCGACCGGGGCACTGAACCTTAATACATCCGATCCCTGCCAAAACGGCGCGTATGCAAAATCGTCGATTCCGCTTGCTTTAACGGCCAGTTCTCAGTTAGTGACGGCTTCTGGTTCGACGAGCATTTTTGTTTGCGGTTTTGCGGCCACGGCGGCGGGCACCTCGCCGACGTTGCAATTCGTGTATGGGACTGGCACAACGTGCGGAACGGGCACGGTCAACTTGACCGGCGCGTTTGCACCCACGTCGGGGACGGAACTTCGAGCGGGCGGCGCGATAACTCAATTTTCGGTTCCGTCCGGGAACAATCTTTGCGCGATTGTGGGCGGCACGTCGCCTTCAATCCAGGGTTTCCTGACGTATGTCCAGCGGTAAGCTTCCGCGTACCTGCACGCAATGCAGCAAGGAGTTCTACTCGGCTATTCAACGGCGCGGGCACGGGACGTTTTGTTCGGACAGGTGTCGGAGCCGTTGGCATAGTCGCCGCCAGCAGGAGCACCTATGGCTGTTGATACAGCTGGTTGGGGAGCTGTGGCAGTATCGGCCGGCGGGGTTTGTATTTCGGCCTGAGCCATTTGAGGAGGGAAGGTTTCATGCGGCTCGGATTGCATCCTGGGACTGGCTCCAAGCTACGCTTGCATCGCGCGGCTAGCTCGAAGGACCTACGCATAATCACGATGCACGTAGATGAGAGCGAAAAAATCGCGCGCTGGTATGTACGCCATGCTCACCCTGAGCAGCCGCTTGACATTTTGCGGCGGATACGTGGACCGGTGCGCGAAGGCAAACGTTGGGCGAAATGCCTGCTTTGTCTGGAAGCCATTGAAGTTGTTGACAAGGAGCCGGTATGGCCAAGCCAATCGAAGACCTTGGAACCGCGACTGCGGACGAAAAGCCAACCCGCTGTCTGAGGTTTGGTTTACCGCCCGAAAATCGGGCCGTTTATGTGCGGCTCGATTCGGTGGTAACCGTGGCGGATGATGTGCGCGGGGCATTTCTCTACCTTGCGGGCCGTGATGATCCGTTCCTGGTTACGGAATCTGCCGAGAAAGTCTTGTTGGCGCTCGGCTGGGAGGTCGCAAATTGAGCGAGTCTTATCCGAATTCCGGAAGCCTGTTCCGCGAGGAACAGAAATCCAAACCCACTTCGCCTGACTACGGGGGAATGGCGAACATCGATTGCCCGCACTGCGCCCGTCGGATAGAACTGAGATTGTCGGCTTGGTTGAAGGTTGGACGTTCGGGCAAAAAATTCATGAGCCTGAGTTTTCGGCCGAAAACCGCTGCGGCGCAAAAGGGTGCGCGTGACGATTATCGGGAGCCGCCGTTCTGATGCAAATCGATCTGCCACCGGAGCTTCACGGCCTGTATCTCGCTTTGCTTGCGATCGGACAGGTAATGCATGACGGCGCGCGGACGCATCCGTTTGATGACTGGAATGACCGACCTGCCGATTATCACATCGGCAAGGCGGTTCGGCACATCCGGCTGCATAACGAGGGCGACGAATCGGAGCCGCATTTACGTCACGCGGCTACGCGCCTTCTGATGGCAATTGAATTGGCGGAGCGCAATTCTCCGCTGAGGAAGTAAGATGCCTCAATTTATTGACGGTCCGCCAATAACTCCGGGAACGGTTGCGGCTGCTGGCGTCCCCGCGCCCGGCTCAAAGGAAATCTTCATCGATTCGAGCGCGGTTCGTTCGGCTTATTTTCAGCAGTTCGGCGTGCCGGATGTTGCGCCGAGCGAACCCGCAGACCCGGAACAGCCTGCCGTGCAGGAGGTGCGGACCGTTTCCGTGCCTGATGAGGCGATCCCGCCGGAGGTCATGGCAGCCATGCGGGCCGGGGTTGCTCCGAGCACTGGGGTTGCGACGCAGATGGCCGCGCTTGCCCGCGCGCACCAGGGTCCGGTTCGCACACAGCCGGTGCCTCAGGCTGGCACCCCGCACTATTCCACACCTACCGCGCAAGCAGCTTCCTCGATGATTCTTCCGCTAGGCTCTGGCCTATCTGTTGAACTCCGTTTTATTGGCGGAGAACCGACGCCCGCGCATTGGCGCCGATTGCTCCGTCACCTGCAAATTGAGGCCGAATCCGGCGCAGATTCCTAGAACGCCAATTCAAAACATCGGTTGACATTTTCCGCGTCTTGCCGTAAAACGCTGTTATTAGGCGTTGGCGGGATGCGGCGATGGAACTCCCCGTTTGCGAACAGTATGAGCGCGGACAGTGCGAGCGGAGCGAGGTAGTCCTGCTCTGCGAACATGGGACTGCGCAGTCTCCGTGGTATTGGACCTTCCAGTGTAAGCGGTGCCATACCTTGATGATTCGCTGGAACCCCGCCTTTGTCGCAGCCGCGAAAGAGAGACGCCTGGCTCAAGACATTGGAGAGGTGTTGACGGATGGACAATCTCGCTGGAAAGGACTTGAAACCACCCACGGGTACCGAATCGGCGGCGGTCTCCCCGACCGAGACGAAATCCTCAGCCAAGCGGGCATCTCTGAACGAGAAAGAAATTCTTGATGCGCTCGCACTTTGGGAAGTAGGCCTGAAACATAAGAGTGCGCGTGCAGCCGACCAGGAGTTTGGTCGAGTCCATGAGCGGATGCTCGAAATCGGCCGATCTATCAGCAATTGGGTCGCGCAGTTTGATTCGCAGCGCTGTGCTGCCTGCCATCGGCCGTTTTCAGAAGGCGTCCGGCCGAAGACGACCATCCCGCACTACGACTACACTAGCGAGCGCTACATCAATTGGTACGCCTGTAGCGCGACCTGCGCGGCCAAGCTGATCGACCGCCAGCGCGAAGATGAGGCGAAACGCCATGGGTTGCCGGCGAGCATGTTGAAACCTGCGCGCGCATGATCGATTTCGCCAAAATACCGTCGCTCGCCAAGGTCTGTTACAAGGTCAATGACCGCCTGGACCCGCATAAGCTGGTCCCGTTCGTGATTAACTCTGCGCAGCGCGATTTTCTAAAGCTGTGCGCTCAGCTTCAGGAACAGAAAGCGCTGGTCTGGATCATTGCAATCAAGCCGCGCCGCGTTGGGTTGAGCCGCATTGTGTCCGCCGTTGGCGTGACGATGGCGTTTTCGTATAACGGCCTTGCGGGCCGTGTCATGGCGCACCTTGGCGACACCCTTGAGGAGATCATGCGCGCGATGCGCTTGATGGCGCGCGGGTTGCCTGGGCACAAAAATCTTTCCAAGGATTTCGCCATTGAGATCGGAAAATCGGTTATCTCCGGCTCGAAAGCTCTGGCGGTTGGCACATCGCGCGGTACTGCGGCGCAATTTCTTCATCTGACCGAAGCGGCTCACTACCCGCTCAAATCCCCGATGACTGCGATTTTGCCGGTTGTTCCTCGTTCGCTGGACACGTTCATCGCGATTGAATCGACGGCCAATCCGGACCGGCGTGGCCGTGCGTTTCGGGAATACTGGGATAATGCACGCTGGGTGGACGAAAACAGGAAGGATCGGCTTTTTGTTCGCTATTTCTGCCCGTGGACCAAAGACCCGTATGCATGGGCGGACGCGAGCCTGGCCAAGGACGCGCCGATAGATGATGAAGAGCGCCTATTGATGGCGGCGGGTGTTGAGCGCGAGCGTATCGCATGGCGACGTTCCGAGATCGCAAGCCGCTATCAGGGCCGACCTGAGCTGTTCGAGATGGAGAATCCGTCCAGTCCGGACGCGGCGTTCCTGATTTCGGACGTTCCCGCGTTTTCGAATGATGAGAAGGCGTGGGCGCTCCGGACGGTTGTCGATCCGCTCATGCGCGGCACGTTCCGGCCGACCACGAACCATCCTGACAGCCTGGTGCGGCTGTATCGCGATCCAAACGGACCGTGGCGCATCTACGAGGAACGCAAGCGCAATTGCGAGTACTACATCGGGGTTGATGCGGCGCGCGGGCGCGACGTTACCGATCCTGGTGCAAAGGAAGAATCAGCAACCGACTACGCCGCAATTGTGGTGGTGAACGGCTCGACTTCGGCCGTAGCCGCGGTTCTCGAAGAGCGCTGGCTTCCGGATGAAATTGCGCGCCAGACGGCGCTTGCGGGCCGCTATTATTGTTGCCGCGAAATTTCCGACTATCACTACGCACTGGTTAATGTCGAGGTTACCGGCGGTTACGGCGGCGAAGTCCAAATCCGTCTAAAAAAAGACGAGCACTATCCGATCCATCGATTCTTGCGGTGGAAGGGCCGCGACGACCGGGTTCACGAGCGGCCGGGCCAGAACATCGGTTGGGTATCCACGGTTTTTACAAACGAGCTGAAATTGACCGTTTTCCGCATGGCGCTCAGCGCTCATCAATTCCTGGTGCGGGACCGCAGGCTCGCCGAACAAATCCAGACCGCATCGGAAACCAGCCTGGGTGACGCGGAGGTTGAACGTGGTCACGATGATGTCCTCGACGCGACGATGTTTGCGTGGATTGCCCGCGATATGCAGCGGCCGCGCTACGTTTCAACCGAAGATGCAGTTGAATCGGCGGTTGCGCCGCGTATGATCAGCATCCACGAAACGGGCGCTTGGAGCGGCCGGCAGCTTTGGGAGTTTGTCGAGAAGCGGCTGAAAACTCGCGAGCGAGTTGATCATCTCCACGAGATGCTCGATTATATCAACAATCAGGGTGCGGGCTATGGCGGCTGAAGACATCGGACCGACGACAATAGTTTCGGATGCGCTCGCCGCGCGTGTTGCAACCGTGCGTGCGGTGAACGCGGCTTCGGCGCGTCAACCAGCGCCGCCGCCTGACGAAATGGCATCGCCGTGGCCGCCCGCGCCGCCGCGTCCCGTGCAGTTTCCGCCCGAATTTATCAACCGCGATAACATTGCGAAGGCTGCGGAAGCTGTCGAGTCAATCCAGACCGCCGCGAAGCAGGGTCGGGGCCGACCGCCAAAGAAAGGCAAACAGGAATCCGCACAGGTTTCCAGTAGCGCATGGGACATGTTGGACCGTTTGTTGACTCGCTGGGCGCGACAAATTGCAGTGACAAGTCGCGAGCGTGCGAACTTCGAGCTGGCGCGGTCTTTGATGAGTTGCGGCGCTTCGTTTCTACGTGCGCGCGTACCGGTTGAAGCGGTGGCCAGCATCGTGCGGCTTTCCAATGAACTTGCAGAAGCGGGCGGTCAAATCGATGAGGACGATAAGCGAATCAACGAATTGCGCCGCCAGCTAAGAAGCGAGGTCTTTGATACTGAGAAACCCGCCGGCAAGCCCGACGACGAAGACGAGGAGGACGAAGAGGAAAATGGCAGCGAAGAATAACGCGAAAAAAGAGAGCATACCTTCCTATCTTCAGTTAGCGCTTCGCGAGTTGTTTGGGGATATTGAAGGGCCTCCTTCGCATAAACAGCTTGAGATAAGTATGCCTGTGGTAGCGGACGCACTGTGGCGAGACCTGAGTTTTCATCCGGCCTACGATTTCCTCACGGAGATGGTGGCAGAAAAGAAAAAGCGTAAGCAGGAGGACAAAAAGAATGGCGGCTGACAACGAGCTTCCCGAGGACGATCCTTCGCTTCGCTACGAAGTGGAAATTGAGGATCGCTTGAAGCGGCTCAAAACCGGGCTGGATGCACAAGCCGAATGGAGCGACGTGGCTTCACGAATCGCGGACGCGCTTGAACATTTTTCTATCGCACAAAATTTTGCTGCGCTTGCGATGCAGGGTTACGAAGTGCCGGGCATCAGGCTTGCGGGCCATCGCGCGGATTGCCCCAATTGTCTCATGACTCGCTCCGCAACTAAGGTGCCCTCTGGCCGGATGGTACTCAACCCGTTCGATCCGAAACAATAAGCGATGGCTGGAGCCGTAAATTTACGTTCGGATGTTTACGCCTTCTCCAAAGCGGAAGAGCGTGACGCCGAATTCATCGATCAGCTAATCCAGATTGCCGAAGACCGGCGTACGGAAACGCTCGGCCCGAACTACTTCGAGTGGGCAAAGGAATTTTATCTTTTCCGGCCCGCATTCTGGCAACCGCAGATCGAGTACCAAATCAAGCTTCGGATGCCGGACCTTCAATTCATGTTCCTGAACGAGGCGTCCGAATTGACCGAGCAGGAGCCGCGCTTCTTTATCTCGCGCCAAGGCCAGCGGCGCAAGGAATACGAAGAAGCGTTCAAGGCCAATTGGCGCGCGAATAACTGCCAGCTTGAATTGTTCATGGCGACCTTGTGGTCGCTGCTGTGCCATACGGGATTTGTCGAGGTTGTTGCCTCGCCGACTCCGCCGCGTTCGGTCAAGATTCGGGCCCGCAATCCGCAGAACGTCTATCCTGATCCATTTGTGAACGACTGGCGCGATTGGGAATACGTGATTGTGCGGGTGCCGATGTCCCCTGACGAAATTGCGCGGCAATTTCCGGAAGCTGCCGAGCGCTTGCCGATGCTCTTACTGGAACATCAGCGCGAACTTTACATCGAGACGCGGATGGGTGGCGTTCTGGGTTCCGGCCCGATGGCGATCGAGATGCCGCCGGGCGCGATGCAGTCTGTGCCGATTGGCCGTCCGCCTGGAGCCAGCGATTATCTCTCGGTTGATTACGTTTTCATCCGTGACGAAACGCGCGAAGCAGTTTCGCGTGAAGTTGCGGGGTCCAAGGACGCGGGCGGTGTTTTGCCGCCGCCCGAAACGATGCCCAAGTACCCGACGGGACGGCTCATTGTTCGCACGGGTAAGCTCAAGCTTTGGGACGGTCCGAATCAATACCGGCGTTTTCCGATAATCCCGATTTTCGCCTTGCCGCCGCTCTATGGCGCATGGGGTACGCCGCCGGTCCAATATCTGATTCAGCTTCAACACCTTGCCGAATCGATGTACTCGCAGGTTGCCGAAAATGCGATCCGCATGAACTATGGCTATCGGCTTTACCAGGATGGCGCGATTCTGAATCCGGAGAACATGAGCAAAATCGGTGCTGATTTGCGGGTGAAGACTGCGGATGACGTGCGGCGCGCTTTTGCTTACATTCCCGCGCCCGGGTTCTCGCCACAGCAAACCGGCATGCCGATGGAACTTCTGGGCCATATGCGAGAGCTGTTCGGATTGACCCAGGCTCGGCAAGGTCAGCTCGGCGCGGGAAATGTCAGTCCGGGCCTCATGGATACCGCAGTGACTCAGGCTCAGGCGATGACCCGTATGCGCGCGCGCTTACTCGCCGATGCGGTTGAGCATCTAGGCCGTCTCACTTTTGAAACGATGGTTGATTTTCTCGACACGACGCATTTGAGCTACGCGCTTGATGGCACTTTCCATACTGCGCCGTGGGAAGGCGTCCCGCTTCACGAATTGGCCGATTGGGATGTCAAACTTGACGCGGCGTCGATGCGTCCGATGAATCAGAGCACGCTCAAACAGCTTGTTCCCGTATTGGCAAATCTCGGCTTGATCACGCCTGAATATGCATTGACAGCGCTCGGCATTCCTGACGCAGAGGAAATGGCGAAGAAGGTTGAAGAGCGACAGGCAATGATGGCTGCGATGGGCGCGGCTCAGAAGCGCGGAGGTCGGAAGTAGTAATGAAACAGAAGCTCGAATACGATCCGTGGCTTGCTGAACTTTTGCAGGGTGCTCGCGCAGAACATGTCACTGGCCAGCTAGTCCTACACCTAAAGAACGGAACATTGGTCAGCGCGGATTGGGTTCTGCGCAACGTCCAACGCAAGGTACTTGACGCCGCAAATAAAACGGCGTATTGAGACGAATAAGCGGATAACGCGGCGGCTGCGGAAACGTAAGTCCGCGTGATTCCGGAACTTTAGAACATAGCCCGGAGACTGCCGGAAGGTAAGCCCGAGTCGACCTAGGGGTCGGCCCGGGCTTTTTGTTTATGGATAACTGGGACGTATTAGGCAACGCGTTCAGTGAGATCGATCCAGACCGCGTAACGCCGCTGGCTTGCGGCGAGCACAAATGCCATGCCAGCGCCCCGTGCGATCTGCATGAGCGCGTTGTTCTCCACTTCCGCATCGACGGCCACGAATATCCCCGCATGTATCTCAGCAAACTTGCCTGGCGGCAGCTTACGGACCTTTACCGTAATCGCCGCGAATTAATACCGGTCTTGGCGTCCCTGGTGACGTTGAGCAATCAGCCACGGGAGGTGAGGCGATAATGGCGCGTGGTCATAAACGTGTCGCGCATCGCAAGCATCGCCGGAAGATCTAACGGCGGCGCTGGGAGAGCAAGCGCATCCCACGGGTGAGGCGGTCTTCGGGCCGCTTCACCCAAAATCACTCAAAGGAAAACTTTTATGGCAGCGAGAGTTCGCAGGAATCGAATAGGTGGCGGGGCCAAGTCAGAAGCCAATCGTTGGAACATGGGCGTTCCGAGCATTGGTGACGATTTCGACCCCGGCTTTGTGACCGCTTACAACGTGCGCGGCCCGCATTGGGAATTGGAGCGGTTGGCGACGATGCCGGTTTCCAGCATTCCGCCGACGATGGGCGGCCAGATGGGGGCCGACGAACACGTGACATGGACTTCGGGCGGCGGACGGCGCGGACGGCGCGGCCGCAGGTAAACAGCCATGCCAACTAGCCTCGCGGGAAACCCACTGGCTTTTCTACGCGGTGCGGGCGGCAACGTAACGCCGCCGATGGGGCCAACCGGTCCGGCTCCAAGCCTGAGCGGGATCGGGCTGCTTGGTACGCAGGAAGGGGGCGGCCCGACTCCCGGTGGTCTTGATGGCGCTGCGGCGATTTTGCCTCAGGTTCTCGCACAACAGCAGCGTGAATATTACCGCCGTTTTCTGATGTCGGTTGGCAAACTCTTGCGCGAGTTCATGCGCAGCCGAGGAATCGGTCCGCGCACAGTTTCAACGGTCGGCCGCGCGGTCACGGCTATTGATGTGGCCGCAAACACGCTCATGAAAGAGCGGCCGGAAGAGGCCGAACCGGTCAATTCAATTATGGCCCAGAGCATGATGGCGCGTCAGGCAATGGCACAGACGCCGCCGCTTAGCTCCGGTCCGATGAGCACGCTTCCGGTGATGAGATAGACCTTCCGCACGAGGTGAATCATGGACGAACGATTTAGCAAACTTCCCGACGATTTCGAGATTCCGGTCAGCGAGGAAGAGAAAATCCGGCTCGCAGACCTGAAAGGCGCGCTTAGTCAGCAGGAAGCCGCACTCGCCGAACGCGACCGCAAACTAGCCGAATATGCAGCGGAGCTCGAACGGCTTCGCAAGGTGGCTGAAGGGAGTGCTTCAATTTTCCAGGAAGCGGCCAAACTTGCCTCTCAACCACTGCCTGAGGAAACCGCTCCGGTGCAGAATGCGCCGCGGCAACCTACGGACCCGCTCGAAGCGGACCCGTTCTACCAGTCTCTCGAAAACCGGCTTGTCCAGAAACTCCAGGAAAACCTTCTCAAGCCGTTTGTCGAGAAGGAAGTCAAACCCGCACTGACCAACTTCCAACAGCTGGCTCAACAGACCCAGGCTGCGCTCGCCGAACAATACCTACGCAGACAATACGAAGAGCTGGCCCGCGAAGAGGCGTGGCCCAAGGACATGACGTTTGAACAGGCAATCCAGGAAGCGGTCAAGCGCGGGCATGTGCTGGCAACCCAGCAGGGCCGCGTGCCTAACCTAAAGGCGCTTCATTTGGAAACAACGATGCCTCAGCGACAGGCCCGCATCGAGGAACAGCTCCGCAAACAGGCCGAAGAAGAGGCCATCAAGAAATTGCGGCAGAGCTATCGGCTGGTTCCGATTCCGAACCGGGCTGCGACCGCGAAGCCAGGCCTCAAGCGGGTGGTTGGACCTACACCTGAAGCGGTGCTCGACAACGCACTGCAACAGGCCGAACAGGACGTTGAGCTTCAACGGATGCTCAACCGCATGAGCGGGGGGCAGTGAGGAATGTCAGGAAATCCTCAAAGCACGACGCCCTTGAAGGCTGAACAACTCGTCGGCAATCCGATGGAGTTTTTCGAGGTCTTCGGCTCGTCTACCGCCACCCGGTCCGCGCAGTCCGTGTCGATAACACCAGTTGAGATGCGCGGCTTCCAGGACGAGTTCGGCTTGCCGTCGCTTTCCGACAAGGTAAGGAAGAATCGTGCGGAGCACGACGGCGGCATCGTTGTTGGCTGCGCGCCAGCACCAGACAGGTTTTCTGGGTCGCGGTTCGCTTGTTCTGGATTGATATTTGATATCCCCGCATCCCGCAATCGTTTGGCATCTACGGACGCATTGCTCATCGGTCATCCCAACCTGAACGAGCGGCTGCGCGCCAATGTAGAAGCCGGTTTTATCGCCCCATTGCTTCTTCCATTGTTGACGGACAATTCCGATATAGCCTTCCCCGTCGAGAATGCCTGCAAGCCAGCCGAGATCAATCAGCCGCCGCTCTTCGGCCGTAAAGGTCGGCATGGCCACTTCGCGGAACTCGAACTGGGAACGCCATTCGGCGTACCAGTGCTCGAAGTCATCGCGCAGGACGCGGAAGGGTCCGTAGGGATTGGCGGGATCGCGTTCGGCCTTGAGTCTGCCCTCGCGAATTGCCGCTCGAACGAACTCATCGCTGGTACCGATTATTTGGGAAATTTCTTGAACCGAAATGTAATTGCTCATGCGGTCGATACTGCCACAAGCTACGATGCATGTCAAGTGGCTTCTGAAAAGTATCGTTGTGCCGAAATTATGCAGGGAGATTAAGGATTTATGGCAGGATATGTCGGGTCGGGCCTCTACGCCCCGCCCATCGTAGCCCAGAGCACCATGGACTCGATCACACAGCGGTGGTTACAACCCGTGATCGGCGATGCGATATTCATTCCGTCGACGATGTTGGGTGAGATGACCTCGCAGGGACGGCGGGTAGATTCGGCGGATTTGCCGTTTGCGGTAGCGGCGCGGACGCTGCCGGGCGGCGGCGCGTTTTTTGGGACTCAGGAAATTTCGCTTGAGATTCCTGATCCGATTCAGCCCGCGGTGCAGGTCTGGAAATACTATCGCCAGCCGCTCGCGATTTCGCTGACGGACCTCTGGACGAACCAGGCGTCGAGTCCCACGGGCGTTTTGAATCTGGTGCGGGCATACATGATCATGCTCGCGGGCACATTCCTCCAGATTTTGTCGAATGCGCTGTGGGGCGATACGACTCAGCCGGCGGGCCTTGCGGTTGACGATATCAACGCCTGGTTGAACAACCAGACCAATACGATCGCGGGCATTAACCGGAACAGCGCGGGGAATGCGTTCTGGAAGCCGAATGCGACCATCAACCTTGCGTCGCTGACCATGGCGAATATGGTGACCGCGTACTGGCAGTATGCGGGGAACATGGGTTTCGACTATCCGCAGGTGATGGCGATGTCGCCGACCGGATATGCGAATTTCATGAACCTGTTCGTCCAGCAAATCCGATACTTCAACGAGTTTCCGGATGATGAGGGCGTGCAGGCGGTATTCCGCCAGGGCGTGAAGTTCTTCACGACCAAAGTGGTTCCAGACCCGTATCTCGGCGCTCTCCAGCCGCAGACGGCATTTATCATTAACTATCGCTATATCTATCCTGTTTTCTTCCAGAGATGCTATTTCCTCTTTAGCCCTTGGGTGCAACCTTCAAATCAGCTTTTGTTGTCTACGTTCCTCATTCTTGGCTGGAATATCCAATGTGTAAGCCCACAAAAAGCAGGTCAAGCTATAAGTGGAAGTGGCCTTTAGAATTAGCGCTGCTAATGGATTGAACATGCTTGGTTGCTATGCTAAAGCGGAGGACCAGCATGAAAGCCGATAAGGGTAAGGCGACGCTGCCTAAGGGGATAGAGCTTCTATGTCCCTTTGTTAAAACATCGGAATTGCGCGAGGTAGACCTGTATGCGCCCCGAATTCTTTATTTCCCGGATAACCCTTCCGCGGGGGCGATAATTTTTTATCACTCAGATGAGCAAAAAGTAACGGAGAACTGATATGGCAGGACCATTGAATCCTTCGCCGGGTGCGAACAATCTATTGGGCGCGGTTTTGAAGCGGTACCCGCCCGTTGGCCCGACTGCGGACACGGGCGAGCCGACCGGGACCTCGCTAACTGGAACTGGAAATGTGACGGCCACTTTTCCGCTGAACGGTGCGGGCCAGCAGCCACGGGTAAGTCATGGCTACTTCGGCCTTTTGGTCTATGCGGTCAATGCGGCCACGACCGTTGGACCGATCACGGTTACCGCGACGGACGGTACGAATGTCGAGGTGGTGGACGTGATTCCCGCGTTTCCGGCGGGGAGTGGCGGCTGCGTGATCCGGCCGTTTACGCCGTCGAATTTTGCCGGAACCGACGCGATTACCGGCAACATCACGTCGCTAACTGCGGCGGTTACGCTCGCGGGTACGACTCAGGCGGCTACCGTTAAATTCGTGGCGGTTGGCTCTCCGTAATGCCCGCGTTGAAGGAGGTCAAACATGATTCGAGTAGGCGATCCGATCTTTCGGATGCGCGCCGCGGGTCCCGATCCGTGCGCGACGTTGCCGCCTCCGAATCAGTTGACGATCAGCACCGCGTCGGGGGGATCGCTAACTGGAAACGTCTACACGGTCGGCACGTTTTTAACGCCGTGGGGCGAGACGCTACCTTCCTCGGAAACAATGACCTCGATGGGGGCGAACGGCACGCTCAATGTGTCAGCCGTTGTGCCTCCCGGCGCGACCGCCTTTCGGGTCTATTTTGGCACCACTCCGGGTGGTGAAGCGCAGTATCAGGCGATGGATTTGCTCGCGGCTGGCATTCAGCCCGGGCAGACCGCGACCATCTCCATTTCGGGCTATACCTTAGCGGTTCCTTGCCCGCCGCCTCGACAATCATCCGCCTATCTTCTCGATAGTGACGGCAGTTTTGTAACTGCGAGCGTCGCGTTTCAATGGTTGAACCAGGCGCTCAAGCAGATGTGCGTCACCTTGGGCGGGATTCGTGACATTTCGGGCGTTGCGTGGCCTTCGCAGGCAGCGTGGGCGGTTCTGTCGCAACGCTGGACGGAAATCCAGAATTTTTGGTGGGCAGGCTGGTGGCAGGTCATTGGCGCGCAAGAATATACCTGGCTCATTTCGCCGGTTCAGTCAGTTCCTGGTTACGTAACCTCATGGGGCACAGCGGGGCAGGACATCGTGGGTTTGTGGCCGCAGCCCGGTCAGGGCCCGGCGACCACTACCTTGACTGCGAATGTCGGGCTTACCGATCAGGTTCTGAACGTTGCGGCGACCAATACGTTCTTTGTGCCCGGCATGGTTCAGATCGACAACGAGTTCATGCTTGTGTCGAGCTTCAACCAGGCGGGTAATCAGTTTGTTGGTGTGATTCGCGGGGTTGGTGGCACGGTTGCGGCGACGCATTCGAGCGGCGCGACGGTTACCCAGTTAATTGCGATGTTTACGGGGACGCGGCTCGCGCCCGAATTTATGCCCGGCGCGGCCTACAGCTGGCTCCAATTGCCGGCGGGATGGGATGCTCCACTCGATACGTATCTGCTTGCGCGGTATCGGGAAAAGGAGCAGGACCATCAGGCCGCGACGATGCTTGACCAGAAGTTCATGGCGATGGTTGAGCAATTGCGGTCGAGCCGGGATGCGGTGCCGAAGAACCGGCAGGTTGGCGACTCGCGGGTGTACGAGGCGTTTGCGGGCTATCGCAGCCAGTTCCCGTTCAGCATTTTGTGGCCGTGATATGAGTTTCAGCTACAGCTTCGACCCATTCGGACAAAGTGGCGACTCCGCGGCTGGCGGGGGTGCGGCTCCAGCGATGGGCGTCCCACTCTCGCCGACTGGAGAGGTGCCGATCGTGCCATATGGGGGCGCGCCGCCGGGCGTAACTGGCGGTCTCGGTGCGGCGGGAACGGCAGGTTTTGGCTCGCAACCCGGCGGCGCATACCCCACCCCGGGCGGCCAATTTCCCGGCTCGAACATGGTTGGGATGGCTGGCGGCCAGCCGGTTTTTGGCAGCCCGTTCATGGCGTCGTCTAATCCGTTCGGGATGCTGAGCAATCTTTTCGGCTTAGGTGGGGGCGGTAGCGGATTGGGCGGCCTGTTGGGCACGCTCGGCAGCGCGTTTGCAGGCGGTCAACTCGGTGGGTTTGGTGCGGGGCTGCTTGCGCCGCTGTTTGGGTTGAATTCGAGCGGGGCGGGCAGTACGGGTGGTATGGCGGGCGAGATTGCGGGCGGTTTGCTCGGCACTGCGTTCGGGATGCCGTTTCTCGGCGCAGGCGTTGGCGATCTGCTCGGCAGCCTATTGGGTGACTGGATTGGGGGCGGTTTACCGCGCATGGCAAAACCCGAAGGCTACGTTCAAGCGCTTATGGCGAGTCACGACCCGTTGCAGATTGCGCTCGCGCAATATCTCCAGAGCGGCTACGGTCGCGGCTACGACTTGTCCGAGCCGGTTGGGACGCCGTTCAATCCGTCGCTTTTTGGGAACATCGGGGAGCTTGCGGCTCGCGAGCAATTCCCGCTGAATGCACAGGGGCTTTTGTCCTACAATGTTGGGTTCCAGCATCCGGTCGGCCTGCATTTCGATACCTTGCAGAAGCTTCTTGCCGAACATCCTGGTTTTCCTGAGGTTACGGCTCAGCAATTGTTATCGGTCGAGCCGGAATTGGGATTAATTGCGAATGTGCCGACCCAGGCGCGCGGCACGAATCCGGCGGCCTGGAGCCAAGCGGCACAGTTGTTAAACGAACTTAACGCGGCGGAGAGCTACTAATGTCTTGGCTTGATGATTTGGGAGGTATGCTCAGCTCCGGATTGAGCGGGCTGGAAAACCTATTCGGGTTTGGCGGTGGTTCGGGCAGCAATCCGGTAAATGTGTCGAACATTCTCTTGCCGAATGTTCCTTTTCCGGGTGTTTCAAGCAGCAATCCGGTAAATTTGTGGAACATTCCCTTGCCGAATCTTTCTCTTCCGGGTGTTTCGGCGCTTGCCAACTCGCAGCAAATGCTCGCCTCTAGCCTTTCGCCCTCGAGTACTGGCGCCTCGTCTCCTGGCTATGGATATTCGGGCGGGTACGGACCGCCGATCGTGGCCCTTCCGAGCTTAGGCCAGCAACTTGGGATGACCAGCCCGGAATCGATTCTCGCAGCGCTTGGGATGATAGGGTTCGGCGGTTACGAAGGCTACAACGCGCTTCAACAGCAACTAAACGCCATGAATTTCGCACAAAATCCGGCGGAGATGATGGGGCGGATACGCGCCTTTGAACAGCCGCTCAGCCAGAACCTGATTCACTCGGTTATGCGGGACATCAATCCGAGCATTGCGGCCCGCGGCCTGGCGACTTCGCCGGGCATGACCCAGCAAATCACGGCCGAGGCGCTTGCGCCATACGAGATGCAGGAACAACAACAGGCAATCGGGCTGACTGGACAAGGATTGCGTTATCCGTTTGAGCTCGGGTCTGGTGCGGCGGGATGGTTGCCTAGCGCGCTCTATTCCGGAAGCGCGGCGTTTACTCCGAATCTCACGATAAATCCGCTTTACGAAATCCTGTTGATGCAACAGCTTCAGAACGCGCGGCTTCCGATGTTGGGAACTGCGACGGGCGGGACTCCGTAAATGGCTGGCAATTACTTCGATTTTGGGTTTCGTCAAAGGCAGGCACTTGCCAATCAGCTGGGTGGCATGGCCCTGCGCGCCTGGCTACAGGCGCAAGCAATGCGGGCGGCGCAAGAGCGGGAGAAGGCGCTGGAAAACTACCGACAGCTGATGCTTGCCCTGGAAGGGCAGCGGGTTGGTGAGTCGCAGAGATACCACAAAGCGAAAGAGAAGGCGGATCGAGAGCGGGAAAGGAGGTTGGAAAAGTCCGAACAGGCGAACCTTCGTTTGCAATTGGAGCGACTTAGTGAGCAACAGCGACACGACAAAGCGGAAGAAGAAGCTCGCCGACAGGAACTAAACAGGGTTTTAAGCCCAGGCGTTTTGATGAAAACGAAGGACGGCAGAATTGGCTACCTTGACCAAAGTGGGTTCCACGAAGTCAATCTGCCCGGCGTAGAGCCATTGGTGAAACATAGTGCTGCGTCAAGGCCTCTAAGTCCAGGTGATATCGTAAGGACAAAAGATGGCAGAATTGGCTTCATTACCAGGGATGGGCACTTTCAAGAAATCCGAATACCTATTACGGAACGACCGTTCGCGCCTTCTAGTTTAAATCCTGAGCTGGAGAAGCTTCTATCGCCGGCGACGCCTATAGCTACCGCTACGCCAGTGGGAAGTATGACACCGCGGCCTACGCCTAGCGCTACGCCCATAGCGCCACGGTCTATGCCCAGTCCTACGCCGTCGGAAAGTATGACGCCACGACCCATAGCCAGTCCTACGCCATCTCCAGCGCTACCTTCTACCAGCACGTCTATCGCCAAGTTGCTTTCGGGGTTACCCTCTACCAGCATTGTGCCGACGGGGGGTGCTCCGAGGACTGTCAATGTACACGGCTTGGGTGCTGGCATGCGAGTTGACACAACTCCAGATGGCCGTCCCGTCTATTTATTTACGTCGGGCAAACGGTTAGCGCTAAGGCGCGAAACGTTGCGGGAGCTAAATGCGAACCCTTAATGCCAGCGACTTCGAGCCGGTAGAGACTGGGGCTATGCGCCCCAAAGCGCTCACGCGGCCTCTGACGGCATCGGACTTTGAGCCGGTAACGCCCACGCCCGCTGAAGGTGGATTTTTGTCACAGGCGCTTCATCAGATCGGACGTAATCTGACAGATCTGGTCGAGCACCCAATTAGCAGCGCGCTCACAATGATTCCCGGTGAGCCGGAATTTGTGCAAGCCTACCAGCATGGGCTGACACCGGAGCAGAGAAAACAGTACGTTGAGCCGTTTGGTGCGGGTGACCCCGCGACCCTGATGCGGTTCGGCCTTTACACCGATCCGAAGGAGTTGGCTGCCGCGCGAGAACGTGTCCGGCAGGCGAACAAAGCAGCGCTGGATAGGTTGCAAGATAGCCCTTTGCGCCGAGCATTGTGGGCAGCGCTCCAACCTGGCGCTGCGCCTCTTCAGACTGCTGAATACGCCGTTCTTGGCGGCCTCGGCGGGGGTTTCGGCGAAGGAGTGGGGGAAATTCTTTGGCCCCCGGCTAAGGGAATTCTTGGGGCTACTGGCGCGGGTGTGGCGCTCAGCGTACCTGCTGCGATGCGCGAGCCTACGGCTGGTAAAGCTGTGGGTGACATTGCTACTGGCGGTATCCTCGGCGGAACGCTGGGGACTGCGGGGCACGTCTATGGAGCACTTACTAAGCGAGTCAAAGTCCCCGAATCGCCCAAATCTCCCAGGATCATTACGTTACACGACTTTGAGGCGGTTTCGCCGCCAGAACCTGGCGTTGAGGGAGCCAAGCCCGTTGCGGCTGAGGCTGCCCCGTCGGAAGTCAAGGCCGCGCAGCCCAAAGCACCTGAGCTTGCTGCTTCGTCGGAAGCCAAGCCACCACCCAAGCCTGTGGCTAAATCTGCCCTGACAAAGGCTTCACGTACGTTAGGCAAACTGTCAGATGAACTGAAGGCTTGGATTGCGCCAGAAACCCGGGGACCGACAGCTGCTGATACCGCGCAAGTAATCCGCTCACATGCCGCGGAAAACCGCGCGACAGCGCTTAGAGAAGCATTTGGAGCGCGGCCTGAACTTAAGGGAAACCCCATAAGCGAGACGGTCGCGGGATTTAGGAGTTATTTCCGGCGGCTTCCGCCAGCGGAAAGATGGGACTTTGTCCTGAAAATTCAGAAGGGGGAGATAGATAAACTTCCCGAGCCGCTTCAGCCGCTTGCCCGCATCATGCGGCGTGGATTCGACGAATCGTACAAGCAAATTAACGAGATCAAGGAAGGTGCGCTTTCATACCGCGAGAACTACTTCTCGCAGTTATGGAAAGATCCGGAAAAAGCGAAGGAGGTGTTTTCCTCAACACCCGCTACGGCCGGCGGCCGGTCTCTTGAGGGCTCGAAATCCTTCATGAAGATGCGCAAGTATCCGACGATCGCCGATGGTCTAGCCGCAGGTTTGGAACCGCGGTTTGACAATCCGGTCGACCTGTATCTTGCGGGCATTTATGAACAACGCCGGTTTATCATGGGCCAGCGGATTCTGCAGACGCTTAAAGACGAAGGTTTGGTCAAGTTCTATCGCATTGGCCAGGCGCCTTCCGGATGGGCGCGCATAGATGACAAGATCGGTACGGTGCGTCAGTACGTCCCTGGTGAAAAGGGTTACATCGTGCGTGGTTATTACATGGCACCTGAGCCTGCCGCGCGTGTAATCAACAATTTCCTATCCCCGTCGCTGCGCTCACGTTCAGCGTGGTTCCGTGGCTTTGACACGATAGCTACGGGCATCAATACATTCCGAGTCGGCTTTTCCGCCTTTCATATGATGCTTGAGAGCGTCAATGATATGGCAGTCGGAACAGGTCGTGGTGTAGGCCGGGCGATAGGTGCGCTGTTCACAGGCGATGCTGAGCGAGCTTTGCGTAGCTTGAAAGAAATTGGCGAACGAGGCACGCCATTCGGGGTTTATCGTAACTATGTTACGGGGTCGAAGATTACACGCGCGCTCCTTGAACCCGGAAGCGGAGGCGAGGAGTTCGAGTACGCACTACAGAACGTCATCCGTGCTGGCGGCTCATTTGGACCGCAGCAGTACGATTCGATGGCTCGGTCGTTTGCGGAAGCCGCCGACGAGGTTGGTCTGTTCAGTACTCCGCGGTGGGTAATACATCAGGTTAGCCGACCGATAATGGAGTATTTGGTTCCACGGGTAAAGCTCGGTGCATTTTTTCAGCTGTCGGAAAGTGCGCTGGAAGATGCGGAAATTCGCGCCGGTCGTCCGCTTACTCCCAAGGAACAGATTGCCATACTTCAGCGAACCTGGGACCATGTTGATAACATCTTCGGACAACTAGCGCGCGACAATCTTTTCATGACGAACGGCATGAAGGATGCGCTGCGCTTGTTCATCTCGTTTCCAGGTTGGAACATCGGTAGCACGCGCCTCATAGGAGGCGTACTGCGAGGTGCGGGCCGAGTTGGAATTGGTCGCGAGTTGTCTGCCGCAGACCGTGACTCGCTTGAGTTTGCTGCCGGCCTCTTGCTAACCACCGCGCTCTATCATTTCCTGCTACAATACGCGATGACCGGTCAGTGGCCACAAAGCTGGCGGGACGTGATAATCGGAGCGCGTACTGGTAGGCTCAACCCGGACGGGAGTCCCGAGCGCGTCCGGCTACCCAGCTATCTCCGCGATGCGGTTGGCCTTAGCCAACATCCCTTGCTCACGATCAAGTCGAAGGCTTCACCGGGAATTCAGATCATCTCGGATTTGGCTAGTAACCAGAATTATTGGGGCGATGAGATTTATAATCCGCATGACCCGGTCTATCTGAAGGCGAAGCAGATTGGCGAGTATCTCTCGCAGTACGTCACGCCGTTTTCGATACAAGCGGCGCAACGTGCGCAGGAGCCGGGGGCAAAGGTTCTGTCGTTGTTTGGTATTACGCCAGTGCCGCGTTGGCTGACCGAGTCGCCCGCGCGCGCCTTGCTCGACGAGTATTCCAGGCAAGCCAGGGGTTCGGCTACGCCCGAACAGGTGGAAATTAGTCGCAAGCGTTCCCAGTTACGGCAGATGCGCCAAAAGGGAGATGTTCAGGCCTTTCGAGCTGCGCTTGCACAGGCACGCAAGAGTTGGCTAACTAGGCGCGGGGCTCAGCAGCTTCTTCGGGAGGTGATGGAACCGCCCGGCCTCGAAGCGTTCAAGCATTTAACTCTTGAACAAGCTTTGCAGGTCTATGCGCTCGCAAACGCGGATGAGCGCAAGCAGTGGACTGGAGCGTTGCTGCATAAGTTGATGCATGCTGATCCGTTAGAGATAGATAATAATCGTGAAGCAATTAAAGCCGCTCTGGCCACAATTAGGCAGGACAGGGCCAAAATGCCCGCTCCGGCAGCAGCAGGAGCGCCGTGAACCATGCCGCTTACGCCCAAGGACATCGCGGTTCTTCGGAAATTCCGCAAGCGCTACGGGCGCAAGCGCGGCAAGGACATTTTCTACGCATCGATTCAGAAGGGAACTTTGCGGGGGATTCCTGAATCCCGCCGCCTGAGACGCAAAATGCGCCGTTCGCGGCGGCGCCTGCGCTAAGGAGAAACGTTATGGCACGTAAGCCGAAACTGGGAAGCGGCGAGCGCTTCAAAGAGGTCGAGAGAGAGGCTGCCGAGCACGGCGCAAAGAACCCGCGCGCGGTCGCGGCCGCGGTCGGGATGCGCAAGTACGGCAAGCGGAAAATGCGCGAACTCGCGATGCGGGGCAAGCGCCGCGCGGCGCGCCGCCGCCACAGCCGTCATCTCTAAAAGGCAATGGCGGGTGGGACTGGAATCCGTACCTTCCGTTTTTCGGGCTTCGTGGGCGGCGTTAATGCAGCCGCCAACATTTTCGATCAGCCCGTGGGGACGGTTTTGCGCGCGTCGAATCTGGTTGGGACGCGGCGCGGCGGGTTGCAGACCGTAGATGGATCGCACGTTGTTTCCTCGCCTGCCTCTGGCACGTCGATCAGCCCGATAGTTTTCCTCGGGCGCTACAATCCGAAACTTGGCGTTGGCGCATCGCGCTTGTTCGCGGTCATGTTGTCGAACGGAACCGCGTCGATTTATGATGCGAACGGATCGACGTATGGACCTACGCCGCTTGGCAGCTATCCGAACGCCGGCCCGCTAATCGGCGGGGTTCAGTTCAGCAATTCGTTCTTCTTTGCGCTTGGCCTGAACTCGCCGATTTACGTCTACCAGGGTTCGAGCGGCCAGATAAGCCCGCTAGTCAATGCCTATCAGGCTACGACCAATTATCCGCCGTGGCTTCCAAGCGTGGCGTATCCGAAGGGCGCGCATGTTTACGCGACTTCGGGCGGGACGAATTACATTTTCCGGGCAAAGCATGGTGGCCGTTCGGGGAAAACCGCGCCCGCATGGCCCGCAACGCTCAATGCGCGGGTAAACGATCAGGAAATTATCTGGATTAACAAGGGGCCGCTGAACAACGGCGGCCCGACGGGCGCCGCATTCCTGTTCAATCACATGAATTCGTTGTGGGTTTGGGGGACTGCGGCGACCTACGATTCGACTGGCATCAATGGTCCGGACTCGCTGTGGATGTCGGACGAAGGCCAACCAAGCTGGTTTGATCCATCGAATCAGGCTTTTATCGGGCAGGGCGATGGCCAGATGCCGATGGGCGGCGCGGTCTGGACCCAGCTTGAGGTCGGAATCCCCGCGAATCCGCAATTGGTTTTATTCAAGTCTTTGAGCACCTATTCTGTGGTGGGCAGTTTTCCCGCGATCAGCATCCAGGCGATTCCGAACGGGGCGGGTTGTGTCGCGCCGAACACGATCCAGCTTGTGCCGAATATTGGGATGATGCGGCTGTCAGCCTACGGGGTCGCGGTTTTCACGGGCACGACGGACGTGGTTGAGGCATTTACGGACCCCTTGCGGCCGTATTTGTTCGGCGGGGCGTCGGATATCGCGCCGCTCGATTGGGCGAATGTGGCAAACTCAACCGCGCTCCAGACCGTGAACCCGCCGGGCTACCTGCTGTTAGTCCCGACGGTTGGCAGCAATGGGTTGCTCAATCGCGGGTTTTTCTTCGACCGGATGCTGAAGGCGTGGTTTGTGATTGATTTCCCGTTTCCGCTGAGCGCGGCGCTGATGGACATTGCGAATCCGGGCGCGGCAGCTTCGCTGGTTGCGGGCGCGCAAGACGGGGTTATTCGCCAAATTTTCGCCGGAGATGAGTACTGGGACGCTCAGCCGACCACACCAATTGCGTGGTCCGTCAGAACGCCGGTGGCAGGTGCGCCGACGACCCCAATTTTCATCCGCCGCATATTGACCCGCATTCGCGCGACTGGGACAGGTCCCGCTCTGGTTTCTGCGGCGATGGCCTATGAGCAAGGCAGGGGTGGCGGCCAGGAGTCCACGGGATTGACGCTCGCGATAGATACCAACGGGATGACGCAGGCAATCGACGTTGGCCGGACAACCTTGGGTGGGACTTATTTCGATATTTTTGGTTCGGGACGCATGGTACTCGAAGGCCTCGAATACCAATATGTTCCAAAACCAGTAACGCGGGTGCCAGGCTAATGGGTCTACAGGACGGCTATCAGGAACGGCAGTTGAACCAGATGGCCCACCAGGAGCAGTTGCATCCGGGCCAGTTGATTGATGGCACGGTCGACGTCAATTCGACCGTAACGGGCATCCACAACGCGCTACTCGACAAGTGGCCGAGCGGCCAAATTGACACGACCACGGGCTACTTGACGGTGGTCAATTACCGGCAGGCGGGGACTGGCGCGGCTCCGATTACCGACGCGCAGTTGGTGGATAGCGGCGATGCCTACCAAGGGAATTTCAAGGTTGCGCTGACGGTTGATGTTGGCGCGGAGGGTTCGGGGAGCACTGCGGGCAAAATCGATTTCTTCCTGAACTTCGGCAGTGGCAGCGCGGGCATCAACGGCTACATGTTCGAGATTGACTACACCTCGGGCGATTATGCGGGCACGATTTACCGAGTCGACAACGGGGTGTTGACCAATATCGGCACGCAGAAGCAGGCGGTCAATGCGGCGCAGTTGAACGGCTGGAAGCACGCGACAATCCAATACCATGCGACCGGCACGGCGGCGGGCAAGATGGCTCTCTACGTTGCGGGGCATCTTCAGGCAATCGCGCTGGACACGACCTATACCGGCACTTACCTGTTGAGTTACGCGGCCTACGGGGCTGAGGGATACATCAGGAGAGCGGCGATTACTGCGCAACACGAATTGCCCGCGGATACGTTCGATCCGAACCTGCGTCCGTATATCGACCTCTCGCAGTCGGGGCACCTGAACAAAATTCTCGACAACATTGCGGATGGCACCACCTACAAGCGCGTCGCTAACGTAAGCGCCTCGAATTTGATTACAACGGCAAGCGTAACCCCGGCGGCAATCAACAATATCGCCATCGCAGAAAACACTTCCAGCCAGACCGTCACGACTACCGTGGTTAGTGGAACAACTCCGCCTACGGCGCCGTCAACCTGGACGCAGGTCGCTTCGGTCGCATTGACAGTCGCAAGTTCGACCGACTACATCCGCCTGCAATCCCTGGTTGCGATGACACTAACGAACTTTTTTCTTTGTGCAAGCAATTATGCGCTTAAGGGTTCTACGCCTACTACCGTAGTATATGACCAAATCTGGGCACGAATTAGGGAAACAACCACCGACACCATTGTCTGGCAAACAACATCAGGTCAGTACTTTGGGAAGTATACTCAAATTTACAATGGAAGCAGCTTTTGGTATGCATCTAACATGGCATGCGGACTGGACGGCCCCATTGCTGGCGTCCCTGGCTCAAAACTCATAACTGGTCTGTCGGGCTCGTTGAATTTTGTTCTGGAAATCGGTGCGACAGACATGACCAAGCAGTACGTATCAGGCAGTGCGCTTAGCGTGACCGTTACTGACGCCTATATCGAAGCGTGGGACATCCAACGATGATGACCTATTGGTTCAGCTACGATTCGACTACTGGCGCAGGAGTTGGACGCGGTGTTGCGGCTGTCTCGCTCGATCTTGTCTCACAAGCCGATCCTTTGCGTTCATTTATCGAGATAACGCCTGAGGAGTATGCATCAATTGATCGAGCAGATCATTTCCGCGTTGATGCGGGTAAGTTGGTTAGGAAAACCGAAGTAACGATTGCTGCAAATGCCACTTCGGCACCAACAAGCGAAAGCATAACAGTATCGTGGACACCTGCGGTTGAAGCGGAAGTTCACGTTAATTACAGCAGCGTCGGGACCCATGCAGGCACTGTAGAGCTGACAAGCTCTGTGCCATCGCGTTTTCTGGTGCAGGTAATGGACCCGCACTACTTCAGCGAGCCAATCTATATAACGTTTGAGGATGTGTCGAATGGGTAAGGTTGACCTAACTGAACGCGCGGGATACCAGCCGCAGCCCGCACAATCCGATTCGGAAAAGCTGCGGCTCGTCGTCATAGACCAACACGAAGCGACCGTTGAATGTACGGCGGCAACGCGAATGAACACGCAGGCAACCCAACGCGCACAGAGTTCGATGGATGTGCTTGTGAGTCAAATTGGAGCGCTTATCCAAAAGATGATCGAACTGTGCGAGCGGATGGATACGGTCGCGGATTTATTGCGGAAGCGTCCATGAGAGTCTGGGTGTTCGGCGGTACGGCAGGAATCGGAAAAGCGGTCGCGCAAATCTATGCGGCGCGTGGAGAAGACGTGCTATGTCTTGCGCGGCGTGCATCGGATATTGCGGGGGTGCGCAGCGAGCGGCTTGACCTTGACCAACCTGGGTCAATGGTAGGCAACGCAGTTGAGCGGCTCTTGCTGGCTGAAGGTCTCGACCCCGACGACCGCGAGTTACGCGACTCGGTTTTGAGCGGTGAAACGCAGATTAGCTCGTTCCGCAAGCGCTGGTTTTTGTCAAAACGTGGAGCTCCTGACCTTGCAATCGTAAGCAGCGGAATCGGTGCTTACATTCGGCAAGACCTATGGCGGGACGACTGGTGGACAGATAGCAGAGGTGCGCGGCACGCAGGCATCAACACCATCTTTCGTGTGAATGCTATTTCGCGGATGTGGGCGGCCAACGAGCTTATTCGTGCAATGCGCCGTAAGCGATCGGGCAAAGTGGTCCTGATAGGTTCGCGATGCTCTACTCGCGGAGCACACGCATTGGAGGTCTATGCAGCGTCGCATGCGGCCTTACGAGGTTATGTGCTGAGCGCTTGTCGCCATCCGGCAAAGCGTGGCGTTACAGTTGGGTTGGTCGAAGTTGGTTGGACATTGACTCCAATGACAGCGAATCTCGCACCCCATGTAAAGTCCGCAATTGAGCGCGAACTTGGAAAGATGATGACAGCCGAGCAGGCAGCAGAACAAATTGTCAGTGCGTGCGAACGCATAACGGCGGGTGAAATCCTGGAGATTGGAAAGTGAGCGGGCCGGTCGAAATAATTGTCCACGTTCCGGCGGTTCACGTTGAGCCGTGGCGGATAATCGAACCGCATCCTGCAATGCGTCGTTTTCTCGCACTGGATCAGCCGATGCCGATAGGCGTACGCGTGGATACACCACGGCTAGTATTGGAGGTGGAACGGCCGCGCGACCAGTTGTCGCTCCTTGGCGAGGCTCTCTTGGCAACCATAGAGGCAGAAAAGCCACGATTCCATCGTGCGCGTGCAGATGCAACCCACCTGTTTGAGGCAAGCGGCACTACGATAATGGTGACTGGTTACGACGCTACCGGCAGCCACGTTCTGTTCGGCACGTGGGATTTTGGGGAAACAGTCGATGCAGCTTTGCAACGGCTCGCTGAAGCTCGACGAATCGCCCGACTACCTGCACCAATTGCGAGTGTGCTGTTTGAGCGTTCAACGGTAAGTGAGTTGCCGCCACCACAGATCGTTCTGAGCAACTGCATCCCACTTGGTATCGATGACCCTACCACGACACTGGGCGGATATGACAGCGGTGTGCCGATGACGCTCGCGGTCGGCCGTAAAACGATGCATCTTGTGGTGGACCATCGTGTATTTAACCCGCCCGACGAGGCGGCTCTCTTGTGGGGCGAGCACGGGATTCTAGGAAGGCTAATGACACAATGAACGGCGAACCTTTTAATTGGACAGAGTTTCTTTCGGGAAAGCTTGGCTTGATTGGCATCATCTACGGCTCGGTTGTTTTTTCCGCGATGTTGGCGTTATTTCTGGTCTATGGCGCTCCGTGGGAAAGCCGCCACGATGCAGACGTGCAGGCGCGAGTGTTCGAGTCCGAAATCGAGAGCTTGGCTTCCGCGCAGGCAGTTACCCAAAAGCAGCTGAACGAGCTGACCGTTCACGAAGCGCGGTTTGAACAACAGGTCCTGGAACTGCAAAAAGAAATGGATGCGATGAGACGGGGGCGCTGAGGGATGGACTTCGACACTTGTTTGGGGATTCTCTCGACAATCGAAGGTGGCTGGACCGTGGATTCGGGCGGCCCGACCTACCGCGGTGTGACTCAGGAAACCTACGACGTTTGGCGGCGCAGGCACGCGCTTCCGGGCCGTCCGGTCCGCGAGATGACCGATGCGGAAATGCGGGCCATCTACTACGAGAACTACTGGCTTCCGCTTCATTGCGGCGCGCTACCTGACGGCTGGGCCGTGTTCCTGTTCGTCCAGGCGGTCAACCTGCCATGGGGGGACGCAGTATTGATCATGCAAGGTGCGTTGATGTACGAAGGCGCATATACGGGCGCGATTGATGGAGCGATCGGGCCGATGACGATAGGCGCGGCGCGTTCGAAGCCCGCGGCGGTATTCACGGCTATCCAGGCTTGTATCGGCCACTACGCGATCAATTCTCCGCCTAACGAGCAGCGAGGGCTGATTGTTGGACGATTGGGCAAGCTCAAGGCAGCAATCGAGAGATTAGGGTCTGCGGGGGCGATCGATGGGTCATGAAGGAAGAGGAGCTAAAAAAGCTAAAGGAAGCCGAAGACTACGTAAATCTGTTCCTGAGCGGCGGCCAGTGCACAAAGAGCACGCACGAGCCCGCACGCCAGCTCCACAAGCTGATCGCCTGGAAGCTGCTCACGCTGGAGTTTCCGCATCTAAGTCGCAATCTCGCGGAGATCGAGCGGGAGATCATCAAGGAGCTGAAACGAGGCTGAAACGTTGGTGCACGCGCTGCGGAAAACATATCGCGCGATACGACTGGATTCCGCACGTGCTCGCGGTACACGGGGACGATTTTCGCAAGTATCTCGGCGGCACGCCCGATGGCGCTGGATGGGCGTCAATGGGCTATCAGTGGTAATGCTGCTGTCCGGCTGCGGACCCACGATAACCACTATGAACGTGCAAACGCATCTTACGCAGGCGGGACAATGCGAAGTGGTGCTGGCAAAACCAGGTATTCCGATTATCGACCCCGTGTCGGAATTCGTGGTGTGCCGCGACGAAGCGGGCCGGTTGCGGTTCCCGTTTGGCGAGGAATCGTCTGATATAATCAGCAACGCTGCGGGCGGCCTGTCGGGTGCGGTAGATGCAGCCTCGAAGGTCGGCGCAATCAACGGAGGGTTATGAGTATGAGCTTGCTAACCATGCTTGAGCAGGAGGTCGGTGTTGTCGAAGACGACATCAAGGGCGTCGCGGCGCTTATTTGGCGCGACGTGAAGGCTGCGGCCAGCGAGGTCGAGGCAATCGCCGTCGATGACTTCAAGGCCGCTTTGCCCGCGTTTACCAAGGCGGTCAAGGATTACGCGCTGCAAATCGTCCAGGAATTGGAGCAGGACCCGGTTTTTTCGGGCGCGCTTGGTTCCTGGAAGTTCGGGATAGCCGCGGCGCGCTTGTGGGCGGCCGTGAAGGCTGGCATTCCGGGGTTCGAGAATCTGGCCGTATCGTTCGGACAATCAACGGTTGAAACCATCGTGCAGGATTCCGTGAAGTCGCTACTGGTCGGTGTGACCGCAAACCCTACTTCATCGTCGGCGAGTTCGCAGGCGGGTTCGTCGGCGGGGTCCTCGGCGGCATCCTCAAAGGCATGAAATGATGCGCTTTCTGCGATATATCGCGCTCGTGCTGGCGTTGTGGCCGTCGCTTTGTTGGGGGCAGACCACGGTAACGATTACCGGCACGTTGCTCGACAACTCGGGCAATCCGCTTTCGGGCGTCCAGGTAATCGAGCAGCCGATCTATCCGACGATGGTCAGCGGCGCGTTGGTCTCGCCGAACCCGGTGAGCACCTACACGAATTCATCCGGCGCGTTTTCGTTGGTCGCGGTAGGTGGGGTGTACGCGGCGCTGTATGTG
>Ga0207433_10001438_pt1 | contig 51191 bp, 44 predicted proteins | sample YelNatPaOPGAMG01_FD_187559 | JGI IMG/M metagenome (GOLD analysis project Ga0207433, IMG submission 187559) | Hot spring thermophilic microbial communities from Obsidian Pool, Yellowstone National Park, USA - OP-RAMG-01 (SPAdes) (version 3) | ecosystem: Environmental > Aquatic > Thermal springs...
TTTATCTGCGTTACTTAGTAATTTTTGGGCAAAATCAGCTAAACCTTCATACATTTTTTCACACACCCTGGTCAGGATAAAAAAAGCATTAAAGATGCCAAGCCATCTTTTGACAATTTCAAGAAGTAATGGCGAGAATCATCTAATAAATAATGGAATTTATTTCACTACCGACTATCAGGAATTTCAGCATACCCTTGCACGGGCAAAGGCATTGCAAAGGGCAGGTGAATGGGAGTTTGCAAAGAAAGAATTCTTACAGGCATTTAAGTTACTCCGGGGCGAACCATTTAAGAAGAATTTTGATGACTGGTCAGTAAATATGAGATTTAGAATTTTGACCGAACTTGAGACCGAGGCAATAAACTTTGCCAAAGGTTGCCTTGAGCATAATGACAAACGCGATGCCAGGAAGATTTTAGAAAAGGTATTGAAGATAATTCCAGACTCAGAAGAAATAAAAAAGATGATGCAGCATACAAGATAAAGAATTGAATACCCCTATTCCCCTTTTTTAAGAATTATCTCTCATTGGTGCAAACTGGGAAAAGTCAGCACTCAAATCAACCCCAGCACTTCATATACTTCAACAGGCTGGCTAATATTTTTTAATTTCACCGGTGGTAGTGTCCTGACTTTTACATATTCTTTTACCAGTTCATAGGTATCTTTAGTAATCAGAATCTGCCCTGGCTGGGCAATGTCCTCAAGCCTTGATGCAATATTTACCGCATTAGAGACGACTGTATATTCAAGCCGTTTTTCGCTTCCAATATTTCCTGCAATCACCTCACCGGTATTTATACCGATTCCGATCTCAAATCCTATAACATCAGGAATTTTTAACCTCTCCTGCCATTTCTTTTTCAAATCCTCTACCTTTGTTTTCATACCCAGTGCACACTTTATTGCCCGCAATGGGTCATCAGGGTGGTTCACCGGTGCACCAAAGATTGCCATCACACAATCACCGATGTATTTATCAAGGGTTCCCTCATAAAGAAATACCTCTTCGGTCATACTACTTAAAAATTCATTCAATATCTCAAGTGCGATAACTGTATCAATCCTTTCTACAAGTGATGTATAACCACGAATATCACAGAAAAGTATTGTAGCAATACAGTGCTCACCACCAGGTTTTATTGCCTTCTCTTCATTTATTATCTTTTTCACAACATCAGGTGAAAAGAATCTCTGCAATCTTTCAGTAATTCTTTCTTCTCTTTTTATCTTCTCGTATAATTGGGCATTTTCAATAGCAACTGCGGACTGACTGGCAAAGGATTCAATCAATTCAATATCGTACCTGTAAAATTTTTTCTCTCCTGATGGATTATCAAAATAAATTACACCGATAGGATTCTTCCCTTTTGTAATCAAAGGCACACAGATGACCGAACCAATATGGTATAGAGTGGTGCTTCCGACATTTTTGAATCTATCATCCCTTGTTGTATCTTCAATTGCTATGGTATGGGCGGATTTAAAAGTTTCATTCGCAATCGTCTTACTAATACCCGGCGATTTCTGAATGTTAAATTCAGCACCCATATTACGTGATACCTTTAATCTAAGTTCACCAGTTCCCGTGTCATATAACATTATAAACCCCCTCTTTGCTTGGATCATACGCATACCCAGGTCAAGTAAAAGATTCAATAATACATTCAGATCAAAGATAAAGTTTATTACTTTCCCTGCTTCACAGAGTGTTGAAGCAATCTCCCTTGCCCTCTCTGCCTCAATCAACTTCTCTTTATATTCCCTGAAAATGGATTTAATATCATCAATGAGTCGTATCAGTCTCTCTTTCTTTTCACCACGTTGAATCATCTCCTTCATATTCTCCAGGTATTCGTCAATGTTCGGCACATCGCCAAATTTTCTTATTACAATCCTTCGTTCCGGGACTCGATCAAGTTTTCTCTCATCAACAAATGTAATCAGAGTATTACCCAATTGTATCTCATCACCATAATTGAGTTTTTTCTCGGTTATGCGTTCCCCATTGACAAATGTTCCATAGCGGCTTTTGCAGTCCCTGATAATATAATCATCTCCTGACCTTACTACCTCAGCATGCCGGCGGGAAACGAAGATGTCCTCAAGGACTATATCGTTATCCTCAAGCCTGCCCAGGGTAAGGAGAGCTTTCTCTAACTTTATTACCCTGGTCTCTTCATCGGGTTTGTGGATTAAAAATGTCGCCACTACCTAAAAATTACTACATCATCAAAGTTCACTGAAATTTGTGGTGGTTGTTCCCGATTAACCCAGAGTCCAATCATTCCCTTGGGGAATTCACCATCGGATTTATCAATCTTCAATTCGCCATCAAAGTATACTTTGTAATGCTCACCATAGGCTTCAACCCATAGTTCATACCACTGGTTGTGGAATATATCAATTTGTGCAATAGCAAGGGTTGTCGGAGTGCCATTTTTTATCTTCACAAATGATAATATCCTTCTGGATGCTAATACTACATAGTGATTGAGGCTATCTTTTAGCCTGAAAATTATTCCCGTATTGCTTAAAGTATCAATTGGACTGTTAAATTTGAAGTTTACTCCGATGGAAAAATCTGAAACCTCTTTATTGTAGAGCACAAGTCCTTTCTGGCCATAGCAGTTATAAACATTGGGCTCTGATGGTGCGGTAGTATCAGGCATCACCTTCCAGTTGCCAAAAATCCTTCTAAAATCAAACGGTTCAATTGTGCCCACAGTATCGTCATCAAAGGTAAATTTGATACCATAAAAATAGAGTTCAATCGTATCTGACGAACCTGCAGGGAGGCTTTCGGGTTCGCACTCTGCAGGAAGATAATATGGAGCAAATGCCTTTACTTTGTATATTCCGGGATTGATCTTGGTAAACTCAAACATACCCTGGTCATCAGTAGATGTCGTATCGTACAATTCATCATCAATTGTATAAAGTTTTACTTCCGCACCCGCGATCCTCCCATCTGCTGACCTAACAATACCGGTCAGATTTGCCTTATTTGGGTTATCTGGATCATAAGGATTATCCCTCGGTGGTTTCAGGCAGGAGATTATTAAGATTGTTATTCCTAATATTATAATCTTTTTCATCATTGCCTCCGGTTTTATTTAATCATAAAATTGTATCCAAAATCAACCCTTTTCTCTGTTAGGTCGCAATAAAAGTTATGACCGAACCCACCCATTGAAGATTTTATCTTTGGTTTTGATACTATCACATCATAGATATTATATCCATAGAGCCCGAGATAACCCAACCAGAGGAGGGCAGAGATATTATACCAGGTTTTATATTCACGGTATGCCTGATCCATCTCATCTTTTTTACCCGGTTCAATCTTTAAATAAGTGTCATGCTTTGCGTTCTGGATTGAAGTTGCAATCAGTGTAGATGGTAAAAGGATGGCTGCGGTGATAGCCATCTTCCTCCCTTTTGATTCCTCACCCTTATAAATCTGACCCCAGCCTGGAAGGCAGCAACTCCTTGCAAGTGCCATAGTGGTGCTAACGGTCCTGGGTCTTGGCGATACCTGGGTTCCTTTTGGCTGGATCGCTGGGGGTGATGGAGGGGGAGTAACCGGTGCCATCTCTGCCTTTGCCTCTTCAAAAACCTTTATGATCTTGGGTGAGACTGTGGCTGGGTCCAGTTCTAATTTTGGATCAAGGCTCAATGCCTTCTTAAACTGCTCCTTTGCCTTCTCCTTATCACCGAATGCGACATAACTAAATGCGAGGTATTTATATGCCTCTACCTGCTCATTCTGATTCAATTGTTTCAAATATTGCAATGCACTCTCCAGTTCTTTAATCGCATTCTCATACTCACCGTTATTATAATAAAACTTTGCCCTTTCCAGCATTTTCAATAATGAATCACCGGTCACCTGCTGGGCAGAGCAGATACTATAAGCAATGAACAATATTGAGAGAATTATATTTTTTAACATAGAACATCTCCTTTTTAATTTTATTTCTTTTCAAGTTCAATACTCCTCTTCAACATCTGATTGGGTTTAATCTCTATCACCTCTTCATATATCTTACACATCGGGTTTATCAATTTCAGGGTATGTTTGCCTGCAGGCAATTTTATGGGCTGGGCAATAGGTGTTGTCTCAATGAACTTTCCATCAATATACACATCAGCCCATGGTTTCACAATGAGTTTTAATGAACCCTCAAGTGGTTCAAGTCTGACATTCAAGTTAAGGGTCTGGCCCGGATTGAATTTTAAATTCCTTTGCCAGATTTTAAAATTGGGATTTTCAAGGCGGACATTATGAACCCCGGGGGCCAGTTCAATGCTCCTTGCAATCGGTGTGGTTTCAATGTAATTCCCATCTATATATATCCTTGCCCAGGGTTCAACCTTCACTCTTAGATATGCTGGTCCCTGAACAGGTGTTTCTACCTTCTTAGGCCTTTCAAATTTTGGAATCTGTTGAGTATCCTTCTGGGCAACTATTTTTGATAATGTGACATCCAGTCTAATTGTTTCACCATTTGAAATACTAACTTTCTGGGTGTAAGATTCATATGCCTCTTTCTTTAATTCCAATTTATATTCGCCAGGCTTTAGACTCCCTATCGTTGCAGGTGTTAACTTCCCTGTGCTATCACCATTGATAAAAACCATTGCACCATCAGGAATTGAATTGATCACCAGAAAACCGTTCAACTCCTTAGGGGTCTTATTCTCGGGAAGGAGTTTGAATATTGAAAATAGTATTAGTCCAAGAAGGATTAAGGCACCCGGAATCCACAAAGATGACCTCTTTGCCCCTACCTTTTTTTCTTTTAACTTCTTTTCTCCTTTTTCCTTTCTTTTCTTTAATTCATTAATATATTCTTTTGCCTTTGTATCACTCGGATCAAGTATGAGCACCCTTTCAAATTCATCTATTGCTTCATCTATCTTATCATAACCAGCATTCATAAAATAGAGACCACGTTCAAAATGCCTCTCCTTTCTCTTGGCTGATAGATTATTAAGAACCTGCTCAGGATTTGAGACAAACTCTCCAATATCCTTCCTTTCAACCTCCATCCTTAACCTGCGCACCTGTATCTGTATATCCTCTGATAATTCTTCAATGCGCTGGTATCTTTTTTCAGGATCCTTCTCCAGCATCCTCTCTACGATTGGGCTCAACTCTTTTAAAATCAGGGGATTTGCCTCAAAGGGCTTTGGTGGTGTAGCAGTAAGGATCTCATGGATTACAGACGAATAATTTTCACCCTTGAAGGGTTTCATACCTGTAAGCATCTCATAGAGCACAACACCCAATGAAAAGATATCAGAACGATTATCAACCCTCTTACCACTTGCCTGCTCAGGAGACATATAGGCTGGTGTTCCAACGATTGAGCCGGTCACGGTTACAGAGGTCAAATCCTGTGCCTGGGCAAGTCCAAAATCCGCAATCTTTACCAATCCATCATAGCCGATGAGGATGTTTGCTGGTTTAACATCCCGATGCACAATCCCTTTTTGATGGGCATATCCCAGTCCTTTTGCAACCTCAAGGGTAATTCCAAGGGCTATCTCCTGGGGTAAGAATTTCACTTCACTTAGCAAATCCTTTAAACTCTTACCATCAACATACTCCATCGCAATAAAATAGATCTCATCTTCCTGACCAAAATCAATGATATTGACAATATTCTCATGCTGGAGATTGGCTGCGGCCTTTGCCTCCCGTTCAAACCGAATGATGAAATCCTTGTCCTGGGTAAGGTGGGCATGGAGGATTTTAACTGCAACAATCCGATCAAGGGAGATCTGGACCGCCTTATAAATTGCTGCCATCCCACCAGTGGCAATGAGTTCCTTTATTTGAAAATTTCTGATTCTGCGTTCAATCATTTTATAAAGACATTATATAACATTATATAAAAATAAAAATCTTAGTCAAGGGTTTCTGCTGAATCTAAAAAATTTTATGAATCAACCCCTTGAGTAACCAGTCTTTCTTAATACATTATACCCAGTATACAAAATGATGAGTAGGGCAAAAATCCAGAACCAGAATGGCACATTATGGCCGAATATTGCCACATAGGTATATGGGGCAATTGTAGTGAGACCAAGGATTATTCCATAGAATCTCACCTGTTTGATATTTCTTCTCCTTAATCCTGAGATTATTTTGTATATGGATAACCAGAAGAATGGGGCACCACCAAAATAAATAATTGCAAATATAACTGGATTTACACCATAATCATTATTGATTTTTGAGAGCCAGTTCCTTAAATATTCAATTATTATCCTCTCCTTTTATTGCTCAATTTGATCAAAGATTATCAACTTCTCTTCGGTCATCTCCTTGATCGCAAATTCCGGACCCTCTCTGCCCAGACCACTCCCTTTCATACCCCCATATGGCATATTATCAACCCTGAATGTCGGTATCTCATTTATCAACACACCACCAGAATCAATTGCCCGTGCACATTTTAAAGCAAGATCTATATTCCTGGTGAATATCCCGGTCTGTAATCCATATTTCGTGTTATTAACCTTTTCAATCACCTCATCTATGGTCTTGAATTTATTCACCGCAACCATTGGTGCAAATGCCTCTTCCTGAATTATCTTTGCACTTTCATCAACATCAAAGATTATCGTAGGAAGGAATATCGTGCCCTGGCGTGACCCACCCAGGATCAATAAACCTTTGTTCTTCCTCGCATCCTCTACAAAATCCATAGCCTTTTTAATCGCTGCCTCATCAATCATCGGGCCCATTTCGGTATCTTCAAGGAGCGGATCTCCATATTTTATCTGCCCAACCTCAATAGATAATTCCCTTAAGAATTCATCTGCGATCTCCTCTTCAACATATACCCGCTGGACCGATATGCATACCTGACCCGCAAGTGTATATCCACCCTTTCTTATCTTCTTTGCCACAATTTTTATCGGTGCATCCTTGAATACAATAACTGCAGAATTTGAACCCAGTTCCATCGTAACCCTCTTCATACCACAGTTTGCCATAATTACTTCTCCCACCTCTAATGAACCGGTAAAACTTATCTTCCTTATCTCTGGTGTTCTTACCAATTTCATGCCGATTGTAGAACCTGGACCAACAAGCACTGATATGCCCTGCTCAGGTAATCCTGCCTCAAGCAATGCCTCCGCAAGCATCAGGGCAGATAATGGGGTTTTGGATGCAGGTTTATGTATCACAGCATTACCTGCAGCAATCGCTGGGCCAATCTTGTGACAACTCAAGTTTAAAGGGAAATTGAATGGGGAGATTGCAAGGACAATACCCAGTGGAACACGGATATAAAATCCCATCTTCTTTGTTGGACCAGTTAGATCAAACCTTACAGTCTCACCCTTCAGACCAAGGGCTGCCATCGCTGATAGATTTATCGTATTAATCGCCCGTTCAACCTCGGTCCTTGCCTCGTTTATTGTTTTGCCAACTTCAAGGGATATGATCCTGGCAAACTCTTCTTTTCTCTCTTTGATTATCTTTGCAGTCTTTTCAAGAATCCTCGCCCGCTCACCTGCAGGCATATTCTTCAGAATTCTGTAGCCTTCTTGGGCAATTTGGACCGCCTCTACAACATCCTTTTCTTCACTGAGCCCTACTTCCTCAATTACCTGATTATTGTAGGGATTGATTACACTCAGTCTCTTTTCTTTTATTATCCTCTTACCTTTGATAAACATATAAAATTATATAAAGATTTTTAGAATTGTAAAGATTCTCATAACCGCCTCCGTTCCTGAACTGGAAGCATATAAATGATGAATGAGGCGAGAAAGGTTAGAAGATAGATAAAGATTCCTGTAATCCTGAGTATGAGAAATGGTTCAAAGGAATGGGATACTACCCCAATCAGGATTGCACAAAACAGAAAAGTGGTATTTACAACAAATTCCTTTGTTGCAAATATCCTGCCCCGAATTGTTTTTACTACATCCTCCTGGAGGATTGTATCCTGGGCAATGCCCACAAAGGAAAACACAATCCCCGAAACAAAAGCGACTGTATACAAGAAAATTGGTGTGATAAAGAACGGACCGATAATAAAGAATGTTCCAAGCAATGCCATACTGAAGATGATTATCAATAGACGATTAAACTTCTTACCAAAGAATCCCATAAGTATACCACCTAAAAACATCCCAACCCCTATTATCCCACCAAGCCATCCTACCCCGGATGTTCCCATATTGAATATTTGCTGAATGAGATAGATAAGAACGGTATAGGCAATTGCCGCAGAAAAAGGGAGGATGAAGACTGAAATCATCACAAAGAGAACTACACGGTCATGAACCAGGAGGATTAATAATTCCTTCAGATCATTCAGAAAGATACCCAGTGATTCTTTCAATTTTTTTCTTAAGGAGATTTTGAATTTTGCTGAGGGTTCAAATAATATCCGTGCACCCATTCCTAATGCAAGTAACCCTGCAATGAGATGGGTGCTTGCATCAATATAAAAACCCAGTCTCCAGCCTACCCATTTTATCAAATATCCACCCCCAACCATTCCGATGAATGTTGCAATACGGGCTAATGTTATGAGGAATGAATTTGCAGGAACGAGTTCATCGTAATGGACAAGGTCAGGAATGACTGCACTCTTTGCAGTATTATTAAAGGTATCAATGGCAAAGAAGAGAAAGACAAGGATCCAGATCGGAATTAGACTATTAAAGAGCACTACAAAACTTGGTGTCAGGAATATCAACATTGACTGGATTAAATGGGAACGGAACATTATGGTCTGCCTATTCCAGTGGTCAACGACCACACCGACGAATGGGGCAAGGATTATGACTGGTAAGGAAAAAGTGACTGCAAACTCACTGAATGCAGATAATCTCCCTGGATATTTCGCTCCAATCAGTGTGATGATGACCATATGGGTCAATCGGTCACCAAGCTGGGATGTGCTATTTGATAAGGCAAGGAATAGTAGCCCCCTTTTTTTCAAAAGGTTGAACATAGGTTAGTTTATAGATTATTATCCAAAAGTCAATCTACCACTTGACAGAATATTGTTTCTGGATATAATTGGGGTATGATGAATTCAATTTCTAAATTCTTTTCAACCTGCATAATCTCCACATTGGCAATAGTCATTCTTTTAAGGAGGTTGGGTCCTATGGTGCCTTGATAATTTTTATTAAGGCATCAAAAGGGCCCACCAATTATGGTGGGCTTTTTTATTGCCTTTTTTAGGAATGGGTCAAAAGAAAGGAGGTAAAATGAGCCCTAAAAAAGGTCAAAAAAGAGGAATGGAAAAGAAGAAGGAACGAAAGGATAACTGGAATGGACGATTTAAAAAACGGTTTCCAAGGAGAAGGATTTTTAATGATCTCTTCACACCAGAAGGTATTCCAGTGACTTCACCCCTGAATCTGGGTGTGAGTTTTACAACCATTGATTCTTTCTAATGGCACACCTGCTCGTAAAATAAACAGTAGTAATGAGAAAAATTATGAAATTTCGTATGGTTTTCTGGCATAATCTTTGCATATATATAGGGTGATGAAGATCTTTGCACCTGAAAGGCTCCCGATAAGGACCAGGGTTCTAATATATGTCATCGCGATAATAGGGTCTTTTATCATTTTGCTCGGCTTAATCTCGGAGACGATTTTGAATATCCAGTTTGAAGATCTGGGCAGGATCCATATTACCAGGGATATAGAACTGGTCCACAAACTCATAAAAGAGGAGACAGAGAGGCTTTCCCAATTAAATAGGGACTGGGGTGCATGGGATGAGACTTATGAGTTTATCCAGAATAGAAATTCCAAATATAAAGAGCGGAATCTGATTCCGGAAAATTTCTCCACAATGGACATTGAGTTGATCATCTATTTTGGTTTGAATGGGGATGTGGTATATGGAGTTAGGTTTGATCAGGAACAGAATGAGATATCACCACCTGATGAGGGTCTTATCAAACGTATTCTTGAAAATCTTTATAATGAAAACCTCCGCCAGTATCTCATTTCAGGGGTAATCACAATCCTTGATAAAGAGCCTTATATCATATCCGCAGAATCAATCCTGACAAGCACACACAAAGGGCCATTAAAGGGCTGGCTTGTAATGGGAAGGAGATTAAATCTAAAACCCATTATGGATTTAACTAACCTCTTGATTGAAGTCCATACCGCGGATTCAACAAAGTTCTGCCTCTTAAACTTTAATCCTGAAGAACACATCCTCGCTATCACGAGTGCCAGTAAAGATACACTATCCGCAATTCACAAATTCTATGATATCTTAAATGGACAGATGATAGATGTGAAGGTTGCTGAAGAGAATGGGATCGTAAAACAGGGGAAAAGAGTTGTGATTTATATAACCCTTCTGGTTCTTGTTTTTGGAATCATCATCATAATTCTTGCAGCCGCAAAGATCAATACCCTCATCTTAAAGCCGTTAAGTGAAATCTCTCAGCAATTGAAGGGGATTGATTTAGAAAAGGTTGGGAATAAAATAACCCTGCATAGTGCCAGTGCAGAATTTAACGAACTGGCCAGCGTATTCAATGGTATGCTAACGACAATAAGCAGACAAAAGGAACAGATTCTGGAAAGCGAAGAAAAATACCGTGACCTGGTTGAGAATGCAGCGGTTGGAATTTTAATTGATGATGTTGATGGTAATGTAGTATACTTTAACGATAAATTTTCCCGTCTATTCGGTTATAAGCAAAATGAATTTGCAAAACTAAAACCTGAAGATTATATCTTCCCTGAGGATTTAAAAATCATAAGGGAATATCATCGGCGCAGGATAAGTGGTGAAGATGCACCATCAAGGTATGAGATAAGGGGTATCCATAAAAATAAGAAACTCATAAACCTTGAAGTTTATACAATTCTTTTAAAGAAGAATGGTAAAATAATTGGAACAAGAAATTATATAATGGATATAACTGAACGTAAAAGGGTAGAGGACCATCTGAGTTACCAGTCAATGACCGATGAACTCACCGGATTATTAAACCGGAGGGGCTTCAAATCCCTTGCCCAGCACCAGATTGAACTGGCAAAGAAGATAAAGAAAGGATTCTATCTCTTTTATTGTGACCTCAATGATATGAAGAAGATAAATGATAGATTTGGTCATAATACCGGTGATAAGGCATTGAGGGATATCGCAAATATTTTAAGGAGTAGTTTTAGAAAGACCGATATAATTGCCCGTGTTGGGGGTGATGAGTTTATCATCCTGGCACCCGAGGCAATGCCTGAGAGTTTAAATGTTATGCTCAATCGTTTGAATGCAAATATTGATAAATATAATCTATCAAGTAATTCTTTTAAAATTTCTTTGAGCATCGGTTATGTATATTTTAACCCTGATGATGCCAGAACCCTTGAACAGATAATGGAGGCTGCGGATAAGATGATGTATCAGGAAAAAATTAGGTTTAAAAATAAAGGGGGTTGACGATAATCTAAAATTCTGTATAATCATCCATGGGACTCACAGTTGTAAAATTTGGCGGCACATCGGTTGCAAACGCAGATTTGATCATGAGGGCTGCCCAGCGGGTTGCCCGGATAAAAAAGAATAATGATGTCATAGTCGTTGTATCCGCAATGGGGCACACCACTGATGAGTTGATCAAACTTGCAAACGAAATCACAAATAGTCCCAGGGCAAGGGAGATGGATATGCTCCTCACTGCAGGGGAGAGGATCTCGGTTGCCTTATTCACAATGGCATTACAAAGATTAAATTTGAAGGCAATTTCCTTCACTGGTTCCCAGGTAGGAATAATCACTGACAATCGGCATACCGATGCAAGAATTATGGAAATCAAAGGCGAGAGGTTGAAGAATGCATTGGACCAGGGGTATATACCGGTTGTCTGTGGGTTCCAGGGGGTGAGTTTTGAAAAGGAAATAACAACCCTGGGCAGGGGTGGCTCTGACACTACTGCTGTAGCACTTGCCTCAGCATTTGGTGCTCATAGATGCATAATATTCACCGATGTGGATGGGGTATTTACTGAAGATCCGAATAGATTCCCCGGAGTCAAAAAGATAAATAAAATCTCTTATGAGGAGATGTTGGAACTTGCAAGCCGGGGGGCAAAGGTCCTCCATCCAAGGGCAACCGGGATCGGTGCAAGATTTGGGATTCCGATTGAGATAAAAAATAGTTTTAATAACAAGCCCGGGACCATTATAACCCATATTAGTGGTATTGAACATCCAAAGCCAAAGGCAATAACCCATAGTGAGGATTTATATCTTATCACCCTTGTCCAGGTTCCTAAGAATCCTGGCTATCTTTCCCAGATTACCACAGAAATGACCAATGCCGGTGTTCATTTGAAATTCTTCTTCCATGGTATCTCGGATGCACCAAGGTTTGACCTCTCCTTTATAACACCGCTCAACGAAAGGAACCTGGTAAGGGATGTTATAAAAAGACTTTTAAAGAGATTGAAGATAAAGGAGATCCGGGAAAGCCTGGATATCTCTTCAATCAGTATCATCGGCGCAGGTATTGGCTCTGAACATAGAATACTTGCGGAGATATTCAAAGAACTATCAAGGATAAAGGTCCATATTGAAGCAGTGACAACCTCTGAATTGTCAGTTAATCTATTTTTGAAGAACAAATTTCTTGATAAGGCTATAGAGGCTTTATTAAAGAAATTCCAATTAAAAGAATAAGAACTTTAACCTCTCCAGTTCCTTAGAATCTCTCTAATAAACTTTAAATTCAATAGATGGGATGTATTATATGCCCTTATCCTTCCCACAAGTTTCTTTCTGAGTAGATAAAGTTCACCAAGGAGATCAAGAATCTTATGCCTCACTGCCTCATCAGGAAATCTCAATGGTTCAAAACTGTATACCCGTTCAGCAGTGATACCAAATCCATATGGTGGTAGCTCTTTGAGCCTCGGGTCGGAAAGGTCGGTAAAGACAAATGTTCGTGCTGGTGCAATCTCGTGGATATAATTCTCTCTATTAATCTCTATTGCAAATTCCTGTTTTCCGATGAATGGATGTTCCAATACCATATCAATAGTGAGTTTTCCCCTTGCGGGTTCATAAAGGAGGTAGGAATTTTTATCCTGCACAAGGATTTCTTTATCAAGGCTTATCTGCTCAAAATCATTTGTTATCGGATAATCAAAAAGCAATCTTACAAATTCACGGCTTGAGCCATCAAAGAAAGGCACTTCATTCCCGAATAAATCAATCCTGATATTGAAGATATTTAATCCATAGAGTGCTGAAAACAGGTGTTCAACCGTCTTTACTCTTCCTGCCCCTTTAATAAGAATGGTGTGATTAAAGGCACAGGCATTCTCCGGTTGAATCAGGATTGGAATATGCTTTCCATCATTATGTAGTATGAAAATAAGAGTCTTTGATAAGGAAAATTCAACCCTTGTCCTGATACCATTTAAAGAGGTTCCTTCAATATTCCATACCCTTCCCATATTACAAATCTTTATACAATCGGGCAAGTGCCCTCAAAACCACATAATGTTCACGTGCCGGTATACCTGAATATTTTTTATTTGGTTCAAGATTGGAGAAGACCCCACTCTTGGCATAAATGACAACATTCTTACCAATTTTGAGATGGTCACTCACTCCACTCTGCCCGCATATTATTACATTGTCACCAATCCTTGTTGAACCTGCAACCCCTGATTGCCCCATAATTATACAATTTTTTCCGATCCGCACATTGTGGGCAATATGAACAAGATTATCAATCTTCGTTCCTGCACCAATGACTGTATTTCCAATAGTTGCACGGTCAATGGTTACATTACTACCAAGTTCAACATAGTTTCCAATTATTACATTTCCGATATGGGGCATCCTCTTGTAGGTTTTAAATCGCACATATCCAAATCCTTCCTTACCAATGACCGAATTAGCACCGATATAAACATAATCTCCGATAAAGGTATCCCTATACACCACAACATTGTGTTCTATCCGGCAGAATCTCCCAATTCTAACCCCTTCGTCAATGAATACCCCATTCCCGATATAACTACCATTACCAATCCTTGCCCCCTTCTTAATCACCGTATAATTTCCTATGGAGCAGGAATCAGGAATATGTACGCCTTCTTCAATTATCGCAGTCCCAGAAATCACGGGCTTTTGTTTTGACTGTGAAAATCTTTTTAGGAGATGATACATTGCCTTCTTACAATCCCGAACCACAATTCCATTCTTTCCTTGAATCCTCACTTCTGCAATCACTGCTCCGGCGCCAGTCTTTATCTCCGGATTAAAGAGAAATGTGAGAGAAGTTTTATCTGCCTCATCAGGAGGTAGGATATTTTCAACCTCCATATCCCTTCCATAAAGTCTCCCCTTTAATATCCGGGCAATCTCCTTCAGCCTCATAATTATCTATGCTATCCAATAGTTTTATGATGTCAAGACAGGTATTGAAATTATCTTTTTTTTGGATAAAATTGATTAATGAGGGTTTTATATTTTGACCCAATACTGGGTGCAAGTGGTGATATGATACTTGCCAGCCTTATAGACCTCGGTGTGGATGCAAAATACCTGGAACAGAAATTGCGCATTATTCCTGATTTGAAACTCAAGGTAAGTTCTGTTGGACATAATGGAATAATGGCAAAAAAGGTTGAATTCATTACAAAAAAGGTTGTTCGCGAGAAAGATTTCATACCATTGATAAACAAGTGCAAATTGAAAGATTCTATAAAAGAAGATGCAATAAAGATAGTCAACCGTATATTTGCTGTGGAGAGGAAGGTTCATGGTTCAAAACATCTCCACCTCCATGAACTCGCTGATGTTGATACAATCCTTGATATTGTTGGTGCCCTTATTGCCATTGATTATCTAAAGATAGATAGGGTCTATTCCCGTCCATTAAAGGCTGGGAATGGTATGATTGAAACTGTTGAAGGTAAGATGCCGGCATTTAATTTCGCCACAGCAGAATTGTTAAAGGATGCACCGGTTGAATTCCTGCCAATTCCTTTTGAATTCACCACTCCAACAGCAGCCGCAATACTCAGCACCATTGCTGAATTCAATGATGAATTATCTATCACAAGGGTGGAGAAGATTGGAATCGGTGCAGGCTCAAAGAAAATACCTGATTACCCAAATTTGCTAAGGGTATTCCTCGGAGAAATGGAAAAGGGATTCGCTGATGAATGTCTTGTGATTGAGACCAATATTGATGACCAGAATCCCCAGGATTTTGAATTGATTATGGAAAGGTTATATGATGCAGGTGCACTTGAGGTCTATTATACCCCGGTGATAATGAAGCATTCAAGACCAGGGATATTGCTCACCATCCTTGCTGAGGGATATAACCAGAGAATAGTGGATATTCTATTCAATGAGACAACAACCCTTGGAATTAGATTTGACTATAGAAAGAGGATAAAATTGGTTAGAGAGATAAAGAGGATAAAGACACCCTGGGGAAAGGTAAATGTAAAGTTTGCAAACTGGGATAAAGATAAAAGGTTCTCCATTGAATATCAGGATTTGAAATCCTTGGCAAAGAGTTTGAATAAACCAATTAGAGAATTGAGAAATGAGATTATAGAGTATGTTAGAAAAGAAGGATTCAGTGATTGAAAAGGTAAACGAATTAAAGACTCGCCTGTCTAAATATCAAGAGCTGAGTGATGAAGAACTTGTGCATCTTGTCAAGATGGGCGAGGTTGAACCCTTTGATGAACTGGTTAGAAGGCATGAGGTCAAGGTCCATAATCTCTGTTATAAGATGTTAAAAAATTATGATGATGCAAAGGATATGGCACAGGAGACATTTTTAAAGGCATATAAAAATATAAACAATTTTGACGGCCGTTCAAAATTTACAACATGGTTATATCGTATTGCGGTAAATAATTGTATAAATTTTATTAAAAAACAAAGGCCGACTGAAGAGGTAAAAGACGAAATCCTGGAGATTCCAAAAGATGACCCGGTGGAAAGGTATAAAAAGAAGAGGCTTAAAGAGGCCTTATACAACGCAATCTCAAAATTGCCCGAGGTCCAGAAGAGTGTCTTTACTTTGAGGGCACTTGAGGAATTACCTTATCAGGAGATCAGTACAATCCTGAAGAAACCTGTGAATACAGTTAAGGTGAATTACCATCTCGCGGTCAAGAATTTAAAAAATTATCTAAAGGATAAGATATGAACTGCTTTGAGGTTCAGGAAAGAATTATTGATTTAATAATAGGAGATATAGAACCTGAAGAAAGGGAGATCATCCTTTCCCATATTAACCAGTGCCCATTATGTGCTGAAGATTTTTACTTCCTCCGTGAGTGTATTGATGCCTGCACATCCTGCCCGGACTTTGAAGAGAATGATGAATACTGGGAGGAATTCCTCTTCACAGTCCATGAAAGGATAAGCCTTGAGAAGCCAAAAAGGAAATTCCCATTCCGGACTGTCGTTCCTATAGCAGCAGGTGCCATAGGTGCAATGGGCATAATTTATCTACTCTTCTTCAGACCTTCTCCCAAGGCAATTGTTCAGTCCCAGCCCCTTGATTCTGAAAGGAGCCCTATCTATGAAGTCTATGATTTGACCCCTGAAGAACAGGAAGAGTTTATAAAGATGGTCAATCAGAAGTATTTTGGTGAATAATCACAATTTGTATCTTATCTTTCTTAAGAATTCATAACGTTCTTTACGCGCCTTCTCATCCTCTATGCCCTTTGAGGTAAAACCATCAATCACACCAATGATACCCCTGCCCTGTTCATCTTCAACATAAAGGATTTCAACGGGATTTGCAGTTGCACAGTAAATATTCAGAATCTCAGGCACATTCTTTATCTTATCTATAACATTTATTGGATAGGCATCCTTAATAAAGATAATAAAGAAGTGTCCAGCACCAACCTTATAGGCATAATCCCGTGCAAGTTCAACAAGTTCCTTCTCATTCCCTTCATAACGGACAAGGCAGGGGCCTGAAGCCTCACAGAAACCAATTCCAAATTTTATGTTTGGCACGGCATTTACCAATGCTTCATAAAGATCCTCAACTGTCTTGATAAAATGGGTCTGGCCGCAGATGATATTAACGCCCTCAGGAGGTGTAATCTTTATCTTCTTGATTTCCATAATTATACCTCCTAATTTTAAAATCCCAGTTCTTTTAAAAACTTCGGATCTTTTCTCCAGTTTTCTTTTACCTTAACCCATAAATCAAGAAATACCTCCTGCCCTAAAAAGTTTTCAATATCCTTCCTCGCCTCAGTCCCAATCTTTTTTAAAAGGTTCCCATTTTTGCCAATCAGGATTCTCTTCTGCGACTCCCTTTCTACATATATGTTCGCACGAATATAAATCTTCTTACCTTCCTGTTCTTTAAATTCTTCAATTGTGACACAGGTAGCATAAGGAATCTCCTTTCTTAGATAAAGGAATATCTTCTCCCGGATGAATTCACTAACAAAGTCTCTTTCTGGCAAATCTGAAATTTGGTCCGCTTCAAATAAGAATGGACTTTCCGGCAACCTCTTCAGAATAGCCATCTTTAACTCCTCCACTCCATCACCATTAAGGGCAGATATGGGAAAAATCTCCTCTGGATTGTAATCTTTTAATTTATCAATCAGTGGCAATAATTCACTCTTCTTTACAAGGTCAATCTTGTTAATTGCAATAATCAGTCTCTTGTTGGTGAAAAGATTCAAAAATTTTGTGGAAAATTTTTCCGGTTTGAAAAAGGGATCCACGAGCCAGAGCAAGAGATCCGCATCCCTTATCGCCTCCTTCGCCTCATTGACCATTCTTTCCTGGAGTTCATAAGTTGGTTCAAATAAACCAGGTGTGTCAAGGAAAAGGCATTGATATTCACCCTCGGTCAGTATCCCAAGAATTTTTTTCCGCGTGGTCTGGGGCTTATCACTGACAATAGAAAGTTTGCTATTTAAAAATCGGTTTAATAGCGTTGATTTCCCAACATTTGGTTCACCAATGATTGCTACATATCCACTCTTCATATTTATTTTGTTTAGAATATAGGGGTAATGGATGATCATCCATTACCCCTATATCTCAAATCCACTGGATCCCTATTCCTTCTTCTCTTCTTTTTCTGATTCAGGTTTCTCCTCACTTCCTTCTTCTTTCTTGCGTGATTTCTTCGCCTTCTTCTCCTCTTCTGTTTCTTTCTTTTCTACCTCTTCTTCTTTCTTCTCTTCAACGACTTCTTCCTTTATTTCAAGGAGGTTCTTATCGTCCTTCTTCTTAACAAGCACGGTGAAGATCAACGTATTCCCTGCCCAGTATATTGAACAACCCAAAGATACAACGCCGAGGATTATAAGATAGTAGACTATCCCGAGTATGAATGAAGAGATTGCTCCAGCCCAACCCTCATAAGCAGGGACATATTCTGGTGGAAATAAGAGATTGGACATACCAATCCAATCCAAATAGCCCGTTATGATATTCCTTATTGATTCAGGATAAAAATCTGGTATGACCAATTTTACATAATACGCAGCATTGGTGAATATGTTATTGAGTTTATCACCAGGAACAATTATCCCAATGACAGTATAACCAAGGTAGATAGCCTTGGCAGCAAAAAAGCCAAGGATACCAACACCAACGATCATAACAAGTTTTAGAAGGAATTCATATACTATAAAACGCCACGGCTGGTCATTTATAACAGAGAATGCCTCAAAGAGTGTATCAAATGTATCATTACCTGTTGTGCCCACAATTGATGGCCCAATTATAAGGGAAACGAGAGTAACCACGACAAGATAGAGAATGAAGATACAAACAAAGAATGCTGGTATTGCCATAATGGAGAAGAAAAGTTGACCAAAGTAAGGAATCCAGGTTATCAGTGCCAGGATTATACCCATCACGATTAACGAGAGAATAAAGATTATCAATACAAGGGGTGCAAGGATCGCTGATTTTCCGTTCTTCAGCGCAAATTTGAATGCCTCTTTTATCTCATAGAATTCATCACCCTTGAGTTGCTCATAGGTAACCTTAGAGACTGCAACACCGGTTATGATTGTTACACATACCCACCACACTATCCCTGCCACCCATATCACCCAAGAATACCAGGGAATGGTTATATCCTGAGCCAGAAAAGGCATAAGACGATAACTCGCCCAGACCTCACCTATCCGAATACCCGCAGTAAGGAAGGCAATGTATGAAAGGATTGTATACCCTATGCCTCCAATCAATAATCCGAGAAAACTTATCCACATCTTTTTCGCACTGAAACCCAGCCTTCCTGCGCGAAAAACATCCTTGAAGTTAAAATGTAAATTTGTCACCTTACCTCCTTTTTTAAATTATACCGTATTATATCTATATAATGTTGAATGTCAATAGGGAGATTTCCTGTATTTAAAATCAAGTTCATCAGAAGCATAGTGGTTCTCCTACCTTATCAGGACAATTTTACCTATTCTCTGTTTATTTGGAGAAAGAATATAAAAATATACACCTGGAGGTATATTCTCAATATTCAACCTATAACTATCATAAATCTTTACACTCTGAATAATCCTGCCCTGAGCATCATAAATTCTTAAACCACCACCACTTTTTAAACTCTTAAATTCAATAGCCCTGCTGGTTAATAATGAGGAGATAACAATCTCTCCTTTATTCCTTGCCCCATCCTCCTCCACTACCCCACCCGCTGAATATTCAAATGCACCGATATCAAATATGCCATCATAAGGTCCATTCTCATATTGTTGATGTTTTACGTATTGATAAATCACATTGTACTGGGGGAATACCTCCGGTGCAAGGTTGGTGCCTGCATCACGACACTGGGATGTAGAAAGGAGATGAAAATCCTCATTGTTAAAATCCACAAAACCTGGTTCATTACCTGTTATCATCCCGCCCGAATCAATGAATGTTCCCTGGAATGTGCTATGGGAGATAACCCAGTTTGGTTTTAACCAGTTATGTCTTGCAATAAGTGTTCCATACTCAGCAAGCATTGCAAGACGATTTCCTGAGGCAGTTACATAGAAGATATTATTCCTTGCATCACAGGACTCAAGATTGGTTGATAGTCGGAAGAGCGTAGTATTCCCTGAACGTTTTGAGATTACAGTATTGTTATAAAAATATAATCTTCCATGCCGATAATGGGTTGTGTCACCACTATCTCCACCATAATGGACAATCTGACTATTTCCCTCATCCAGCTGTTCAATGATTATATTTCCATAGACAAATGTCTTACGGTAAGAGGTATCATTATAAATCTCCGGGTAATCAGAATCAACAAGATCGAGTTGACGATTTCCATATTCAATCCAGTTATAGCGAATAACACAACCTGAGGAACGGTCTTTGAGGTTATTACCAAGACAACCCGCACGGAGATTACTGAAGTAATTATATTGGAAAATTATACCCTGGGCTTCAGTATAGTTATTATGTTCATAGATACTATTCTCAATCCCATTGTCATAGATATAACAGCCCTCAATAAGGATATTCTTTCCCTGATGAGCAACAAAGAATCCATTCCCGCAATCATGTAAAATACAATTCCGTATTGTGATATTACTTCCTTCTACAACATAAATTGTAGAGGCATTCTCTGCATAACTTGTTAAATTTCCCTGATCATTATAGAATGTATAAGGAGGACGGGCGCTCCTTATCTCAAGATTCTCAATGATTATATAATTCGGAGTTTGATTGGGGATACTTGAACCTCCGATATTTATTATCCCACGATTTTCAGACCAGTAGTCAAGTTGGAGTCGGGTGACCGCATTCCTTCCATCTATAACGGGTAATGCACCATTCCCTGATGGTACGCCATAAAATACAATTGGACTATTCTGGATTCCTGTGCGCGCTATCACCCATTTTTCATGATATGGTGTTTGCCGATAATGGATCTTTACCGTATCACCTGGATTTAACGATTCTAACGGCACTGCACCAATACTATCATAGGGCATGCCCGGTCCTACATTGTAGGTATAACCATGAATTAAGAGTGGCACAAGGGATAGATATACCAAGTTTCTTAAAGAAATCAATAACTCCACCCGTTTATATCATTGTATTACAATCTCAATCTTTGAATATTTGGGCAAGAGTCCAGGAATAAACCTTGGTGCAGTGCTCAATGCCTTGTCCGGTAATACTGCCCTTTTTGCGATTTCATTCAATATCACCTCGCCGCGGGCACGCGCAAGGTTCTCCGATTCAGAATATGAATATACAACCACTTCTTTTTTGAATCTTTCTTTTACAAGATTTGCGATCTCTTCAATATACGGGCCAGATTCACTATTAAGACTTGCTGAATTTTCATTAAATAAAACCCCTGATGATACAGCAATTATAGTACTCCCTTTCTCTTCGTAGACAACGCCATTGAATTTATATGCCCGACCGGTTATCCTTGTCGGATTCCCTACCGCATCAAAAGCTGTGAATACATAGTTATATACCTCACCCATGTTACACATCTCACCTTTATCATTCCTTCCATCCCAGGAAATAACTGGGGGTGGCATTCCCCTCTGGGCATACCTTCTAACAACCTCACCATTGGCATTGATTATCACCAGTTCCCAGGAGGAGACTGTTTTTTCAAATTTCGGAATGAAGAGGGCAATACTTCCATACATAAACCGTGCAACAAGGGGAACCCTTAGATACTCACTATGGAGATAAAGTATCGGTGTATTCAAATTATCTATTGTAGTATAAAGTTTCTCATCAAAGATATACTGTTCTCGGGAGATGATGGAATCAAGGGGTAAGAAGGGATTGAGTCCAACATCAAGATAGATCTTTGGTTCGGTAATTTTAAACTTCATCTCCCCTTTTATCACTTCTTCACCAATCTCGTGTTCGGATTTCTGAGATTCCTGGGCCAAAAGAAACAGGATAAAGAATATATTCATTCCCTTCTCCTTTTAACCACAGACAAATTTGAAGGTTATTATCCCCCACTGGATCTCCTGCTTAACATTTGAGGGTAGTGGGGCAAATAACCAGGCCTTCACAGCATTAACAACGCTCTGGTCAAGGTCGGGATAACCTGAGGAGATTTCAACCCTTATATTCTCCCTCACACTCCCTTCTGGATTTACTTCAATCCGGATCTTCACAACCCCAGAGATACCTTTTTGGAGACACCAAGCAGGATACTGGGGAAGCATCTTTTTTAATATCTGACGTTCGGCAATGGGCCCGGCAAGGGAGATGCTCGTTCCTTTCGTCTCTATCTTCAGTTTTTCTTCAACCTTCTCCTCTATCTTCATCCCAATCTGGGAGGTCTGGGTTGGTGGTGGCTTCTTATCAATCTTTATACTCGGTGCCTGTGCCTGCCTTCCAATTCCACCATATACCCCTATTCCAGTTCCACCCTCGGCACCTGCACCCCTTGGTAGGTTCTTTGCTAAAGAGATAGGCTTTTCCGCGAGTATCTCTTCGGTTGATTTCATCGTCCCATTCTTCACACTCCCAATCTTTATTACCTCACCAACACCTTCCTGGGGTGTATAACGGTTGAGATCGATCTTTGCCTGGCTTCGGTCAAGTTTTACATTCAGGTCAATTGCCGGGGTGACAATATCGCTACCACCGTAACTCCCGGTTGCTGGTGCGGGCGTCTCCTTGATCTCACCCCATATTGAACCCTTTGATACAACCTTCGCCACTTCAGGACGATAGGACTGGTCAAGAAGTGTTACTTCTCTTATATCTTCATAGGCTCCGGTTGATGCTGAGGTTGAACGTGAGAAGAGTAAAAAAAGGAGAATATGGATAATTATTGAAATAACAATTCCTAAATCCAGTCTTTTATCTTTAAACAACATCATTCCTTTGGCTTCTTGGTTGCGCAGGCGATGCGCTTTGCGCCTGCCTGCTTTACCCGGGTAAGAATTTCCAGAACATCTCTGTGTAAAACATTCTTATCAGCACGGATAACGACCAACTGGTATGGATCCTTCTCTATGGCCTTTGTAATGATACTATCAAATTGCTCGGGCAGAACGGGCTGGTCATTTATGTATAATTTCTTATCAATGGTATAGGTGATAGTGAGATTCTCTTCAGTTTTTGCTTCAGCTGTATGCGCCTTCGGCACTTCAACTGGTGTATTTGTATGGGTCATTGTCATCGGTGCAAGGACCATCATCATCAGGACAACCATCAATGCTACTGCTGCCATTGGGAGTATATCAAGATTATCCATCCTCTTCATCTTCTACTCCTCAACAGTGCAAGTTCTCCAGCACCTTTCTGCTTTGCAAGATCAAGGATCTGTACCACCCTTTCATAAGTTACCTCGGAATCCGCAGACACGATCACCCTTTTTTCAAGACTCCGTGCAAGCAACTGGGGCAGGAGTTCATCCAATTTTTCGTAAGTCACAGGTTCCTCATTTAATAATATACCACCATCATTTAAAAGGTGGATATTCACCTTTATATCACTCACCTCGGTTGCTGAACCCGGGGCAACACCCGGGGCATTTACAAATATTCCTGATTCAAAGAATAATGGTATTGCAACAATAAAACCTATAACAAGCGAGAGGGCAATATCCACGAGCGAGTTGAGTATCAACCCCTGGGGTTCTGCTTCAAACCGTAATCGCTTTTTCTTTCTCATAACACTCTTACCGCCATGATCATCCCTCAAAACTTCCAGGTCACATCCTCAGGAGGTGGAGGAGGTGGTTTTGGTGTAGAGACCGGTTCAGGATTGGTTGTGGTTGATCTCTTTTTCACCGTATCCAAAAGAACGATCAATTTATCACAGACACCTTCAAGGCTCAATGCCAGTTCATTGCTCTTTTTTGTATAGTAGTTGTAGAAGAAGAGGGTAGGAATTCCGATAAATAAACCAAATGCTGTGGTGAGGAGTGCCTCAGCAATACCTGCCGAGATCACTGCCGGTCCACCAGACCCTGTGATGGCAATATTATGGAAGGCGCGGATCAAGCCAGTGACCGTCCCCAGCAAACCGAGCAGGGTTGCAGCATTTGCCAGGGTTCCCATACCGCCGAGATACCTGTCAAACTTTAATTTCTCCTCAATCACATAACTTGAGAGGACATCATAAAGATTATCCGGATCAAGATGCTGATTCTGGAGGGCAACGGCAAATAAACCATTTAATGGATTCTTTCTCTGATTTACATAAGCGAGTGCAGCACTCATCCCTTGATTTCTTAGCACCTGGCTGAAAAGCAAGAATCCTCTTCTTGTATCAAAACTATTTCTAAGAAAATATAGAAATCGCTCAATTATCAATGCCAGGGCAATGATTGAACAGAGTAAAAGGAGTATCATAACAATACTACTTTTGAATACATTAATCAATGGTTGGCCAAGTATCATTTTTTAACCTCCTTTGGTTTCAAATTAAAATCTTCCATTTTTCTTACTCCTCCTTTTTTTCGGTTTGAATTCCCTCAGAACCACTCCCTGCCTCACCAAGGTATTTTTTGCACACATCCACATTATGTCGGGCATTGGCAAGATACTGGGATTGAGGGAATGAATCAACAACCACCTGAAAACTCTTTAATGCCTTACCATACTCTTTCAAATTGAAGTATGAAGAACCGAGATTAAAATATACTGCATCCCTTTCTTTTCCTTTTGGAAAATAGTTTAAATACCTTTCGTACAATTCTGTTGCCTTCTGCCAGTCTTCTATATTTACAGCACATTCCGCGGCAAGTAAAAGGGCATCCGGGGCATAACTTGATGAAGGGAAGTTTACGACAACTTTTATAAACTCCTCCATTGCCTGGGCATATTTCTTATCATCAAAGAATTTCTGAGCAATCTGGTATTGGCCATCTGCCGCAAGTTCACTCTGGGGGAATCTTTCTACGAAGTATTGCATCGCCTCGGTCGATTCAAGACCTTTCTGGTAATAGCACATTTCCATACCTTTTCTTGCAGCTGTTGCCTCATCTGCAGTTGGGTATAAATCAAGGAATTTTTGGAATTCCCTTATTGCTTCATCATAATTCTTTTGATTGTAATAACTCTGGGCAATTGCCAACTGGGAAGAGCGGGCATAATCATCATCAGGATGATTCTCTACAACCCAGCGGAATAGACTCCTTGCCTTTTCGTATTCAAGTGCCTTAAAATATGTGTCTCCTGCACGAAAACCTGCCTCGGCTGATTTCTTTGCCATTGGGAAATTACCAATAAGTTTTTCCCAGGATTCTATTGCATTTGCATAATATTCAAGATTGTAATAAGACATTCCAGCATAAAAAAGTGAAGGAACCGCACACCTTTCGTCCTTGGGGAATGTGTTATACAACGCCTCAAATGTCTCTCTTGCCTTCATATATTCTCGCTGATTGAACTGCGTATAACCAAGGCCAAGATAGATCGCCATAACTAATGTAGAATCCTCATAAGGAACCTTGCTCATACTTTCAAATATTTCCTGTGCCTCTTTTTGGCGATCCTGGTTATAAAGGGAATACGCAAGTCCGAGTCGTGCATAAGGGGTAACCTCAATACCAAAGTAGTCTCTAATAACTGCAAGATATGTCTTTTCTGCCTCACTATAGTTATTTGAGTAATAATATGCCTCAGCGAGGAAATAGAGGACCCTTCCCCGCCATTCACTCTTTTCCTCAGGGAAATCCTTAATGTATTTACTCCCGAAGGTCAATGCATAATCAAAGTTCTTTAATTTGTATAATGAATATAAGAGCATCGTTGCACAGGGTTCACGAAGTGGAGACCTGGGGTATTTAGAAAGGAGTGATTCAAAGAAACGAATTGCATTCATATAATCCTTTCTTTGAAAATAGATCATTCCGGTTAAATATTCGCCAACACTGGCAAGTTCTCCTGTTGAAAACATTGTTGCCAGTTGTGCGGATGATGTGAGAGCCTGGAGTGTATCACCATAGGCAAGCAATGCCTTGGTCAACTGGAGGTTGGCATAGGATGAAATCATTGTATTTGGATAATTTGCTCGCACCCTCTGGAATGCACTAACCGCACCAAGACCATCCTTTAAGTTCATCCGGCAGATTCCCAAAAAATATCCGGCATGCGCAGCAAGTAGGTTATCAGGGTGCCGGGTCAAGGGGAGGAGGTGTTCTGCAGCACCGGCATAGTCACCATAATGGATTAAGGATGCAGCATAGAAAAAATGGGCATAGTCATTCAATGGTGACTTGGGATAATTTGCAATAAAATCGCGAAATTTCACCTTTGCACCATCAAAGTCTTTGTTGAAGAATAATGCCTCAGCCCTGGAGAATTCAGCAAGGCTTGCAATGGGTGTATTAGGGGCGCGGTCAAGAATCTCCTTGAATGACTTTATTGCCTCAAGGGGGTTCCCCAGTCTGGAAAGTGCCTTACCATAATAGAATTTTGCCTCAAGTAAATTCAGCCCTTCAAGTTTCTCTTTTGCTTCAGTATAACTCCCCCTGAAGTAGTATAACACACCAAGGGCAAAATTTGCCCGTTCCTCCTCCTGGTATGCAGGATTCTTTAATAACTTCTGTAATATTTGTTCTGCCTCTTTATAATTCCCCTGTAAAATATCTATCATTCCGATGGCATAAAGGCATTCAGGTTCAAGATAGGCAAGGCTCCTGTGCTTCAGGATGATTTCAAAATTGGTTTTTGCGTTCTCATAATCCTTGATATTGAAGTAACACTCAGCGACCCGGAATCTTATCTCATCCTCAAACTCAGTTCCGCCATACTTTCTCAAAATTGCGGTGAAATATTTTAGTGCATCAGGATAGTTTTCCTGAAGGAATAATCTGTGTGCGATCTCATATTCCGCAACAAGATTGCTATAATCAGTAAGGGAAAAGAGCAATAAAAATATCAGCATAATCACTCCTGGGGCACAAATTCAATCTCACCCTGTGGTCCAAGGGTCACAACCTTCACAAGAAAATCGCTAAAGGTTATACGTTCTTTACCTTTATCAATTATGATTATCTCATAATAATAACGACCATCAGAGACGAGCCTACCCACATCATCAAGACCGTCCCAGGAAAGCCTTAGAGGGGGTGCATCCCATCCTGAATAGGTCCTCACCACCTCACCGTATTGATTCTTTATCAATAACTGCCACCTTTCCACTTCCCGTTTTGTAGTATAGTGGATGTCAAGCCAGGCAACATTATCTTTCCGACCTGGTGCTGGAGAAAATTCCTTTGGTGTAGCAGTTACCCAGGTTCTGAACCCACCAAATTCAATAAATACCCCAATCTTATGCCGGTAAGGAAGTAGGTAATTTGATTTGTGATGGAATTCTATCGCGTAGTCAATCCCTGTAGACATATTGCCGAACAATCTTCTCACGCCAAATCCAGCATTCAATGTATTATCATCAAAACCCCCACGCAGGATAAAGACCGGATACACAGGGATGAATTCAAAACCAAGATGGGGTTTGACCGGTGAATATTCAAGGGTATTCTTAACCAGGTCACCAACAATTATTGCCCTTCCCTGATACAATTTTATCCCACCCCCAAATCTGAAAGTTAGCGGAAATTCTTCGGTTGCTCCATCATCAAGATATTGCAATTTTGGTCCGAGGATATTCTGAACCGAAATGCCCAGGGTATAATTATGCCTGGGAAATAGAAATAGTCCTCCATCACCACCGATGCCCACAGCACTATACTGTGCAATCTTGCTTGTGAGGAACTTGAGATTCATTCCCATACTGAAGTTGCTGGAGAGAAGATATGCATAGGAGAGCAAGACATAACTCTGGGAAAAATAATAACTGCCATAGGGATTCATATTCTCATCCCTTGAATCTATCCCCTTTGCCCTCAAATGTATGATATTAATCCCAAATGTGCCAAATCTTCTTGTGGGGAGTGCATATCCTGCATAACCAAGTTGATGGCCATAAAGGTCAAGATACGAAGACTTTATATTATGGGAATATGACTGAGCAAGGCCAGCTGGATTAAAATATATCGCCTCCGCATCATCGGCAAGTCCGGTGAACGCCTTGCCCATTGCTGTGGTTCTTGGACTCATCCCATAATTCAGTACTGCACCTGGAATTCCACCATCCTGGGCAAAAGAAAGAGTAGTGAGTAGCAAGTAAAAAGTAGCAATTTTTGAGAAATTTTTTAATACTATTATTAGTTTAGAATTGAATTTTCCATAATTTACACATTTTACCATATCACACCCACCATTATTCTCTTCTCTAAAAACACATTGGTATGGAAATATCCTTTTATTAAAACATAATAGACACCACTTGCAACCTTATGACCCTTATCATTCTTGCCATCCCAGATGAGGTGATTTATACCCATTCGCGCCCCGTTCTGGCCTGCTGGAATCTCCTCATGGTGCACACAATTTCCAAATGCATCATAGATTGAAAAGATGATATTGCAGTTCTGCTGGAGAAAGTAGACAAATCTTGTATAGGGTTGATTTATCTTGCCAAATGGATTGGGATAGGCAACGATATTGCCTTCCATCACTGAAGAATCAGGAATGATTACATAGACCGTGGTCGTTTCCGCATAATTATCCGCTTTTATTTCTATGGAATCAAGTTCATTGAAATAGCCACTCGTTATCGTAAACTGGGATTGACAAAATCCCTGATTATTTGTCTGGACTGTATCATACTGGGGGATTATATAACCATGTCCACCAACCACAGAAAAATTCACCCATTTTCCACCGATTGGATCATTGTTGCGGTCATAGACAGTGACATTTAGATGGGCAATTTCGCCAGGTGAGATTGTATCAGGATTTACTACAATATCAAAATTGCTCGCACGAGCAACCACCCTTAAAAAATTGTCATAACTTATGAAGTTATTGTTCAAATCACGGGCGATCAAAAACTTTTCACCGCTTGTAGAAAAATTCGCAGTAAATTGTGCTACACCATTTTGTAAATTCTGAGGAGAAGGGTTGGAAAAGCCTGAGGAGCCAGATAAACCAATTGAATAACCTGAAACCCCTGTCTTATTCCACATTGAATCCGTGGCATAGACCATAATATTGAAGTCCTCAAGGACATACTGTTCAGATGGAATTCCAGATTTACCTGGTGTATAGGCGGTATTAGAAGTTGTATCGCCTGGAAGGTGATTTTCTCCAGGTAAAAGGACGAGGAGGCGATTATAAGGTCCAGGATAAACATATAGATTGCTTGATGTATCAGGTTTTATTGACGAATTGGTAACATCATGGATGAAAAATTTCTGGGTTGTAGCAGTCCGGAATGCATAGTTTATGTTTGCTATTCCATTGTTTAAACGTAACCCCTTAATCGGGCTGAAGCCATCTGAACTACTGCAAAGGACCGAATCATCGGTAGATGTTATCCGATTGCTCCAGCGGTCTGTGAGATAAATCGTGAAATCAAAAAATGAACCTGCCTGCTGGCTTGAAGGTGTGCCTGTCCTTCCTGATTGACTCCCTGGTGCATAATTCTGACCAGGAAGAATTGCGAGAAGCCGATATGGTGAATTGGGAATGACCTGGAATGGATTTGACGTACCAACCTTTCCTTCACCCTCACACTTGAGGGTTATGTTATCACCGGCTATTGAAACCATTATATTACCCTGCCATGAACTATTCCCATTGAAATATACCGTGGTATCCGGACTCACACCAGGATAAGAGATATTTGGGATATATATCCGGGCTGAACCATTATAAGGAACAGGCTGACCAGCACTATTCAATGCATATACCGTTATCTGGAAATACACACCCGCGGTCTTCGGTGATGTAATGTTATCAAACCCAAAATGGTCAAGTTGACCAATCAATAAAAAGGTTAATAAATGTATCAAGAGAACCTCCCCGATTGGTATCTATCTTGAGAATGTATTAAAGATTTAAGTCTAAATAAAAAATAATCACTCATTATTATTTGATTATATCCATATTTTTGACTTTGTCAAGGAAATCGTGCAAACGTTAAGGGACCTTATTCACACTTTAAAAAAGATGTTAAAGTAATACTTAAAGTAATAGGACTCCCGGAAAATTTTAAGAGCTAATAAAATTATCTAAATACCGCGAATATTTATGGCTAGAATAATAATCTATTATTGCACGAAAGTAAGTTTAAAGAGGAGAATGGTTATGTGGAACAGCGCAACAGGACAGATGATGAAAAGTTTTACATTCCCTATGGGCTTGAAATTAAAGATACTGAGTCTTTGTTTTTAATGGCGTAGAGTGGGACTGGATATTACAATACCAGGCATGCCCATACTGGGGAGAATCTTGATGGCAAGACACCGATTGAGTATGCTAAGGAGGTTATGCCTGAACTGAGCCGAGATATTGCGTTATTTCCACCGGTAATTTTAGATAATCTTACTACCAGTTCTTACTGGAAAAGTGTAAACAAGGTCCCTACGCATTACAAATCTAAATTTGCTACAAAAAATGCTGAACCAAGAATTCCTGCTTCGTCACCGAGTTTTGCTGGAACAATCTTCAACCTCCGATATTGTGGTCCAAGAATCCTCTGCCTCACAGTTCTCTTAATTGGTTCAAAGAGGATCTTGCCGGCTCGGGATATACCCCCTGAGATGATAACAACTTCTGGGTCAAAGAGGTTTACAATATTTGCAACGCCGATACCAATGTAATAACCCACTTCTTCAAAAATCTCTATCGCAATCCTGTCCCCCTTTTTTGCCTCATCAGCAATGATTTTGGGTGTAAGATTTTTATAATTACTCAGACTGGTCCTTTCTTTTTTGATCTTATTATGGGCAAGTTCAATTATATATCTTGAACCAACATATCGCTCAAGGCAGCCATAATTACCACATAGACATTTGGGACCTGAAAAATTAATAACTGTATGACCAAATTCACCAGCAAAACCGTTTGCACCAAACAGCAATCTCCCTTCACAAACACCAGCCCCACCAACACCAGTTCCTAATGTGAAGAGAAAAATATTTTTATACCCCTTGCCTGCTCCATAAATCCATTCACCGATGAGTATTGCATTGACATCATTGAGAATCCTTACTGGCTTTTTAAAATCCTTTTTAAGTATAGAAACGAGTCTTATATCTTCCCAGCCGATAAGGTTCGGTGAATACCTGACAATCCCTTTCTTTGAATCAATAATCCCTGCGATACCTATACCTATACCCTCTCCTTCATTTATAAAATTTTTAATTGCCCTTCTTATCTGATTCAAACACTCTTCCGGACCCCGATCTGCCTGGGTTTTAAGATTTATCCGCTTTATAACCGAATCTTTATATACAATCCCGGCTTTGATATTCGTTCCCCCGACATCAACTCCGATATAATAACTCATCTATTTTTATGATTGTATCTTATCAGTTCCTCATACTCAGGGGAAAGGGTGATACCCCTCCTTGCCATAACCACCCTGGTCATCGCTATTGCCTTCTCCAGTTTATAATCCTCTTCAATATTAGGCCCGAGCCATTTGAATGAGGGCACATACTTAGGCATCATCCCACCACCAAAAAAATTAACGAAACTTCCGACCACTGCTCCAGTGGGGATGAGGGTTCCGATACCAAGTTTCGTATGGTCACCAATGAAACATCCAAGTTTAATCATCCCGGTATCGTATTCCCTGTCACCGAGTTTTATTCTGACATTGGAATAATTGTTCTTAAGATCTGAATTTGTAGTTAAAGAACCGATATTCACCCATTCACCGATGAATGAATGCCCAATGAAACCTTCATGATACTTATTTGAAAATCCCTGGAATATACATTCTTCAACCTCACCACCAATCCGGCAATAAGGTCCGATTGTTGATTTTATAACCTTTGCCCTATCCAGAATTGTGCCCTCACCGATAAAAGATGGTCCAATGATGGTCGTGAATGGCTTTATTTCTACCTTCCTGTCTATGTATACGGGCCCTTCTGTGCAATCAAAATATACGAATTTATGAACCATTGCATCGCGGGCAATAAAAATGGACCTTTTCGATCCTGTAAATGTGATGCTACGGGAAATCATGCAGGGCTTTTTGATCTGCTTAAAATGTTCAATGATCATATCTTTGTTATATCTGATTAAATCCCAGGGATACTTAATGAATCTGCCCGAGATGTCCTTTCTCCTTTTTATATTATTCAGGGCAGGAGTAATCTCATCAAGACTCTGGGGGAATGGCGGTGTGACTTTTAAAAATCCTGCATCATTACCGTCAACCACAAATCTTGTCTCTTCATAAGGGAGTTGTATCCGTTCATTTAAGATCAATCTTGAAGAAAGATATATTGTTGGTTCATTCCTTGGATTAAATTTAAAATTAAATAGTGGACGGGCAATATAATCAAGTCTGAACTTGGGGAAGTAATATGCAGTATTTTCCGCGATCGTCCTCATCCCAATACGCAGGTTGAATTGGGGATAAAAATTAACAATTGGAAAAAACTCCTCAGGATGGTCTTCGTATAAAACAATTCTCATCGGGTAAGTAATATGCTCGCGGCAAGGGCAAAACCAATGCCTAAGAGACGACTGATCGTTGGAGGCTCTCTCAGAATTAAAAAACCGTATAATACAGGGAATATTACATATAGATTAGTAAGGGGGACAACGACTGAGGCAGGACCATTCTTCAAGGCCTGATAAAAGGCGAGGATGGCGATCAAGGAGACAAACCCTATAGGTATTGCACACAGGGAATAATGATTAAACTGGAGGCTATCCTTACTGAATAAAAGATAGAATAACAAAAACAATAATGACCAGGAGGAAATCCAGAAGGAGATACTTACACTATTCAAATGATGGCTCAAAACCTTACTTCCAATCGCCCAGACCCCCCAACCTATGAGGGCGATATAGGCATATTTTATATAGTCCATAACCAATTATATTGAATACCGCACTCAAGTCAAGGAGAATAATCAAAATCCAGCTTTGCAGAATGAACTTTTAAATTTTTTTGCTAAGTGGGTTAAAAAATTTTGGTTAATTTATCTTGAGGTAGCTTCTCCTTTAATACCGCTTACATGAACCTAACTGATATTCATTATCCATAATAACCCTACGCTACCAAAGAATAACCACGTCAAAAGCCATTGTTGATTATTTTTAATGAATGCCTTCAAATGGATTGAAAAGCGGTAATTGGGTAAGACCCAGATAGCTTTAAGATGAAGGAAAAATCGAATCCCACAACTTTTCTGGATAAAAGCAAGAAATTTGATTGAAGAAAAATATACCTGGGAGCAGGTGTTGGATAAATTAGGAACTGCTCTGTGTTTGTGATGTTTACTCCTTACCCAGAAAATATTTTTAGGGTGGATACCGTGTCTTTAAATTCTAAAATCGCTTATTGACTTTTGGTAAATACCGACTATAATTAACTGGAATGCATAAAACTTTAATAGGAAATCAATCAAGAGTAGCAGTTGTTATTCTTAATTGGAATGGTTGGAAAGATACTATTGAATGTTTAGAGTCGCTTCAGCAAGTTACCTATCCTCCTTTTCAAATCCTTGTGGTAGATAATGGCTCAACGGATGATTCAGTAAAAAAAATCTTGATGTGGGCCAGAAGCAGGTTTAAAGGGTATTCCACTTTTTTAAAATATAACATCCAATCAAAACTAATAGAAGAAAATGGTGGTATAGGCGAAGAAAAAAGTTTAGTAATCATTCGCTCAAAGGAAAACCTCGGTTATGCAGGTGGGAATAATATTGGTATTCGTTATGCATTAAAACATAAAGCGGATTATGTTCTTATTTTAAACAACGACACGGTGGTTGCTCCTGATTTTTTTGAACAGTTACTGAAAGTCGCCTTAACAGAGGAAAATATTGGCATTCTGGGGCCAAAGAGTTATTTCTATAGCGAACCCAATGTGATCCAATCTTGTGGGTGTAAAATGAACTTATGGACTGGGAGGGGGAAACTTATTGGTAATTGCGAAGTTGACTATGGACAATATAATAGGATAATGGAAGTAGATTGGGTTTCGGGAGCTGCAATGCTAATAAAGAACGAAGTTTTCCGAAAAGTAGGCTTATTAGATGAAGCCTTCTATTTATGTTATGAAGAAAATGATTTTTGCCATCGGGCGCGGAGAAGCGGGTTTACAATTCTTGCTGTCCCTCAAGCAAAAATATGGCATAAAGCAGTGCGAACCTCAATAAAGCCAATAATGGAGTATTACCTTGTGAGGAATAGATTGCTATTTATGAAAAAAAACGCCCCAATAATGCGTTTCTTTTTTTTCTTTTATTGCTATATATTAGGGACATCGGTGCGTTTAATTTCTTATTTATTTGCTAAAAATAAAAAATCTATCCGAGCAATTTTGATTGGTTTATTACATGGATTTTTCTTATTAACTGATAAAAAGAAGAACTTCAATGATTATGGTGTACATCACTTCTGAAATTAAAAAATATAATCAGCTCAAAAACAAATATGTCTAAACTCTCCGTAGTGATAATTACAAAGAATGAAGAAAGAAATATAGCAGATTGTTTAGCGACTGTAGAATGGGCAGACGAAATAATAATAGTAGATTCATTCAGCACCGATAGGACTGTTGAAATAGCAAAAAAATATACCGATAAAATTTTTCAAAGACAGTTTACAAATTATAGCGATCAAAAAAATTTTGGGGCTGCACAGGCCTCAAATCCTTGGATTTTGTCAATCGATGCTGATGAACGCGTTTCATCGGAATTGAAAGAAGAAATCTGTCAGGTAATAACCAAAGGGTCCTCTGACGGGTATTTGATACCTTGTTTAGACTATATGTTTGGAAAAAAAATCAAATATGGGGGATGGTATCCGCAATATCATCTCCGGCTATACAAAAAGGATAAAGGTAAATGGGTTCGGGCGGTGCATGAATTTGTCACTGTAGATGGTAAAATTGAATATCTGAAAAATCCCCTGTTACACTTTTCTCATTTAACTATATCTAATTTTATTCAAAAGCTCGATCGATACACGTCGATGGAAGCTGAAAATCTATTCCTCCAACAGAAAAAGACTAATATTTTTAATATTATTTTTTTACCACTGATTGTTTTTATATATAAATATCTTTTTTGTCTGGGTTTTCTGGACGGTGTTCACGGTTTATTTCTGGCAGTCTCTTTAGCCTATTATCACTTTGCAAAACATACGAAACTTTGGGAATTATGGTTTAAAAACCATGCAAATAAATAATAGCCAATTTAAGAAGTTAGAGTCTCTTTCTCCTAAAATCTATTCCGTAATTCTAACATTCAATAATTATACGGATACTTATGAATGTGTAAATTCTGTGCTATCAAATAATTTTAAGGTAACCGGTATTGTCATCGTTGATAATGGTTCACATGATAATTCAACAAAAAAACTCCTTTCAGTTTTTGGCAACAATTCTACAATTCATTTTATTTTAAATAATCAAAATTTGGGATTTGCAGCGGGAGTTAATGTTGGGATCCGTTATGCTCTTAAGCAGGGAGCTGATTATATTCTGCTGTTGAATAATGATACAATTATTGATAAAAATTGTATTAGCTATCTAATATCAGAAATTTCTAAAAGCTCATCCTTTGCAATTGCGGGGCCCCGAATTTTTTATTACAACAATCCTAATAAAATTTGGCATGGTGGTGGTTACTTTAGTTATTTAAAGGCAGGGATTGTTATACCGGAGAAGAATAAATTATCAACAAACTTTGATGAAACGGCAAAAACGGTCACATTTTTAACCGGCTGTGCGATGTTGATTAAAAATAGTATTTTTGATAAAATAGGATTCTTTGATGAAGATTATTTTTTTTACGGCGAAGATTTAGATTTTTGTATGCGGGCATTGCGAAACGGATATACTTTGTTATATGTTCCTAAGGCAAAGGTATGGCACAAGATTGAATCTATTGCTAAGGACCGCACAAATCCTTTTTATATATATCATTTGGCAAGAAGCAAAATCTTATTCCTGCGAAAAAACTTTAGTAGCCTATATTTTTTATATGGACTACTTATTCACTTTTTACTTTATACACCATTCCGTTTATTGCAGATTATAAGTGGTTCATGCACTTGGAATGCTGTACTGGCTTGGTTTGATGGCACATTATCTGGAGTTTTTCAATCTCTTCAAGATGTTAAATAAATTGACTAATAGACAAAATGAGTTATTGATTTTTAAATATTATTTATTATGGAAGATAATTCAATAAATTTAAAGCACTTAATAAAAAAACTTGGCAAAGATTCTATTATTTATGCACCGGCAAAGTTAATTACGGGTTTTATTAATATCATTAGCGGAGCTATATTTACCCGTATTTTCAATCCAGATGATTATGGTCACTATATTTTGATCTTAACGACAACCACCATTTTATCGGCAATTTTTTCCCAGTGGATTATGCAGTCAATCCTGCGTTATCGTCCAGAATATGTTATAAACGGGAAAAAAAATATATTTAATAAAAACTTTTTACTGATTTTATTATTAAATACAGTTTTTATCTCTTTATTAACCGCAGGGATATATCCTTTCAATAAAATATTAGGAAATTATAGAAATTTCTATTTGATTTCATTTTTCATTGTTGTATCTCAGATTTGGTTTGACAATTTAGGTTCAGTGTTCCAGGCTGATCTTAAATCCTTCACTTACAGTTTTTATACGATTTTTAATTCTGTTTTAAAATTAGGCCTCGCATTAATTTTGATATTATTAAGTAGGAATATTACTGCTTTACTTTGGAGTATTGTTCTCTCTTATATTTTTTCTTCAATACCGATGGTAATAATACTTTTGAAGTCAGATCAAAAGACATCTATACAAAAAAGAACTTACGATAATGGAACAATTGAAGAAGGATTTACTTCTTTCTCAAAACAATTTTTTTCGTATGGGTTCCCTATGATTGGCTGGTTCTTGGGTGCACAGTTGCTTAATATGTCTGATCGTTATTTTATTCAAATATTTCGAGGCAGTGAAGAAGTTGGAATATACGGAGCCAATTATAATCTCGTCGCCTCGGTGATTTCGTTTTTATCAATGCCATTATTGACTGCCGCGCATCCTTTATTAATGAAGGCAGGCACAGCAGTTAGAACAAATAAGGAGGAAGTTCAAAATATAATTACGTTATTCTCAAGATACTTTTTAATCATCGCAATTCCAACATTATTGTATGTGTCTATTTTATCAAAGGAATTGGCAAATATTTCCCTGGGTTTAGAATACCGTCAAGGTTATGTTATTTTACCCATTATTTTATTTGGACTACTCGTTTGGTCTTTTGCACTATTTGGTCATAAAGGTCTTGAATTTCGAGGAAAGACGAATATAATGTTTATGTATGTAATGATATGCACAGCACTCAAGATTATTTTAAGTTTAATTTTTGTTCCTCGATATGGATATAAAGCTGCAGCAATAACAACATCAATCTGCTTTTTTATGTATCCAGTGTTTGTTTATTATGGAACAAAATCGGATATCAAATGGATTATTCCCTGGATGTCACTGGCAAAAATAACTATTTCAGCATTTCTATCAGCAATCCCTATGATTTTTATAAAGATCCTCTGGCCTTTACCATCTTTCCTGCTAACTCTCTTTGTAGCATCCATAATTCCGATCTATTTTATTATGCTTTATTTCCTGAAAGAATTCAGTCTTATGAGATTAATTATTTCAAAAGATTAAGGATGTAGAATGGAATCATTATTTATTCTTATCTTCGGTTTTACTATGATCATTATTGGCAGATTAATCCTTAAAAGCTGGATTAACCATCTAACATTATATTCGTCTATTTGGACATTGGTTTTGTGGCTTTATAGTCTTCGCTTGGTTGCTTATTATCCAATCATTACCGAAGCCTGGATTATGATTTTTTCTGCTTGGTTTATGTTATATATCGGTACCGGATGTGTATTACTAATAAATGCTATTAACAAAAATAAAACTATTGAGAGATTACAAATTACAGGTTTAAAAAATGAGAACGAAGATATGCTTTTATATATCAAATATCTGAAAATTGCTATTATTATTCTATCAGCAGTATCTTTTGTGGGTATAATCATTCAGTGGTTAATATTAATTAAACATTTCGGTAGCATCGCTGGGATTTTAGTCCAAGGGGGTAAAGTTTATCAATTACGCGTTAGGGATCCTTCGACAACAAAAATCCCTTACATTACTTCCTTATACTTGGTTGCTATCAATTTCGCCGGTATCTATGCTGCAATGCGACGTAAGTTTACAATTGTTATATTTATTCCTTTTATTCTCGCTATAATTCAATCCATCGGTGCTATGGGAAGAGCCGGACTTCTATTTTCAGCTGTGTTATTCTTATCATCATATCTTATATTTTCAAAAACGATAGCAGTAAAAAATCATAGAAAGTTAAGTTTTAAATCAATTATCATTACCTTAGCAATACTGGCGATGCTGGCTATTACCGCGGATTATATCAAAACATTGAGATTTTCTGAAATATGGCCCAGAAAATATTTTGGAAGTAAATCATTTTCTAAGTTACAAAAACTTCCATTCTTTACTCCCTCGGTTTACATATATCTTAGCGCTAATCCCGTTGTATTTAGTGAGTATTTAAAATCTGGTGGTGAAAATACTTATCTTGGCTGGTATACCTTTGCTCCTATTTATCATCTCCTTGCAAAAGTTGGTTTAGTTAAAATTACTTCATATTATCAAAAGTTTTATCTTACACCCGTACCATCAAATACTGGTACCTATCTACGTGAATTGCATGCTGATTTTAAAGAAGTTGGTGTATTATTATATCCTTTTTTATTAGGAATATTATGTACTTATTTATATATAAAACCGATTAAAAGATTATGGCAGGTTGTTACTCTTTCTAATCTCTACGTTATTGTTGTATTATCCTATGCCTATAATGCAATGTTTTTGGGAGGTTGGGTTTTATCCTTCATAGTTGCATTGGTAATTAGTTTAACTATCCAACACTTTGTTGAAAGATCATTATACCGTCCTTTTTCTTAGTTGATAGAGATACTTAAAAAATGATAAGAAAAATATTTATAGGACAAATTGCTGTAATCAAAATATAACAATTCCTTAATATCCTTAGTATAAAACTTTTAGCTGTTACTAATAACGACAATTCCAAAAGATTTTATTTCCATCGTTCCAATCCGGTAGCCATAGTTTTGAAATTATGAATCAGGTAAATTGAGTAATGGGCTATTTACGCGGTTTTTAATTTAAAGAATAAGACTTGATATACGCACCGTTTCAATATTAAATATCTCAACTATACTACTTCACATAAGTTCCAGATAGAAATTTAGTTTCTCAGGACCGTTGAATATACTTTGATAATTTTAAAATACCAATCATAATAATGCTTAAATGGACTTCATTATTAGAATAAATGTCGTTTTTCTATAACACACATAGAATTTTCGATTTTCATTGAGTTCTTATTGAGAAATAATTATTTAAAAGGATCTAACTTTTGCGTGTTATAATTTTGCTAAGGAGTTTTTTAAATTTAATATAATCCTGTTGCAATGGTGTATAAAAATTTTGCCATTCTGGTGTTTGTTTTAAATGTTGATAATATTCTAAGAAACAAGCGAGAAAAATCCCAATAAGAAGAGAAGCGACAAAACTAAAGATTACAATTGCACTTCTTCGTGGATAACTTTTCTTCTCTGGCGGTGAGGCCCGATCTAAAAATTGAACGGTTGGCGTATCCTTTGCTTCCATTATCTTTGCCTGCTCATACTGCTGAGTGAGCAGTTCATAGACTGTCGTGTGGACCTTTACATTACGAAGTAATCTCGCATATTCTAAATAAACCTCAGGGAGGCCTGATAATGGAACAGAAAAACCTACGCCAAATTCTTTTTTAGTGGTATCCCTACTTCCAAATTCAATCTTGGCAAGTTGTTTTTTCAATTCTTTTAATTCTTGCTCAATATTTTGGATGTAAGGATTATTGATATTATTCTCAAATGATAAAGCCCCTTTCTGAACTTCGCGTAAGATTATTTCACTTTTCAATTTTGCAATAGTTTCTATTGCGCTTTGAATTTCAGCATCCAGAGCTGTAGTGCGATATTTTTCCTGAAAATTCCTTAATGACTCTTCGGCATTTTTTAAGGAATCAGCGGTTTCTTTAAGCCTTTCTTCAATGAAAATACGGTATTTTTTACCAGTGGTCATCGCGGTTTCTTTATTAAACTTGTCGAGTTCTTCAATATATGAATTAGCAATGTCTGCTGCTAAATATTTATTTTTGTAAGTTATGCTTACAGATATTATCCCCTCGCCAGTCACTTCGATATTTGTAATCTTATCAAGCATTTTGCCGGCATCGGACATAGTTTTGACCTTAAATTCCTTCATGAGATTATATTTTCTTATAATCTCAGATTTTATCCGACTGCTTCGCATCAAGGCAGCAAAAAGATCAGAGGTCGTTGACATACCTGGGATTGAACCCCCTAATCTTGTCAATCCAGTTAAACCCCCGGGTATGTTAGAGATTAACATCCCCAGCATTGCTTCCTGCTCAGGGTTTGGAGGCAGGATAGTCGCAGTGGCAGTAAATTTTTGTGGAAGTAATAGGCTAATTATTATTGAAATAACTGTTACAATAATAACAAATTTGATAATGAATAATCGCCATTTAATGAGAATGGTTATATATTTAATAAAAGAATTCTTTCCTTCTGTTTTCATCGTATCCTAATTTTATATTGTTTTATCAATAAACATCTTCCTACTACAATCCCCAAAATTTTTAGGATTGTAATTTAAGGCATCCAAGATAGGTCTTTCCTGATATTCGTCAAGATAAGCATTGAACCTAAACGAATATATTTTTATTATCCAGGTTCCTATAAAGTCCGCCCGAGGCGGGCAACAAAAGATATCGTCCGAACTTATTTAAAGACAGGCTCAGGTGCCCAACCACTTCCGCTATCGCATCCTTAAGAATCAGTTCTCAAAGACCAATAGCTTAATTATATCCAAATAATCTTTTCTGTCAAGTACCCGTTTTAAATCAAAAATAATCTTACCGAAGAGGTCTGTTTAATCAAAATAGAGTTTTTCCCCCTTCTTACCCGAAAATTTAAAAACCCATAGGTATATTTTACTTAATCAGAACCAAATTAAAGAGTGGAATAAATTAGATAATCAAGGGTAAAAAAACAAAAATCCTTGATGACCCTCCAAAGAGTATCGTTTTACAACGAAAAATGTGTCCTGCATTCAGCGATAACTGGAGGTTTAATATGACGAATAGCAATTAGAGAACATATATGCGATTTATCTCTGGATTGAAATTTATGTTTAAAATTTTATCTTTCATTATACAGTTTCTTATCTTAATTTTGAAATTATTAACAGTTAAAGGGCTGGTGTTTTTTAGGGAAGATTTACTTCTTATTGCATCTTACGGAGAAAGTATTATAGTTAAATTTACTGGCAGAAAATATCAATTATAATTTATACAACAAATAAATCACAAGAAAAATAAAAACTATGGTTAATACCGTTATATTGAAGAAGAGACCAAAGGATAAGGAGAGAAACCCTAAATTTAAATGGAATGTAGAAAAACCGATCTTTAAGGCATTGAAGAAGAAACTTTTTACCGGACCGAGTGGAAAAACGCTACCTAAAAAGTAGGATAAGGCAGAGCCGATTATCCCACCCAATAATATTCCAAGGATGATTGTCTTTAAATTACGCCTTGCTGCCATTTCTCACTCCTTTTAAATTATAATATAATATTTATCTTTTCTTTGCATTTTGCACAACTTGAACCCTTTAATCCCTTTATCAATGCCTTAAAATACATCCGTTCAATTAATAGATTCCCGCATTTTGGACAATAGGTATTTGAACCATCCTCACCTGGCACATTACCAAGGTAAACATACTTCAACTTCTTCTTTGCCCTTTCATATGCATCAAAGAGCGTGTCAATTGGCGTGGGTGGTTTTGTATACTTATAATTTGGATAATACCTTGAAAAATGGAGAGGAATTTCTGGATTCACACCTGCAACATAATCAATTAGTTTGTCTATCTCTTCAAGATTATCATTCAACCCGGTGACGATGAGATTGGTTATTTCAATATGGCAGGATTTCTGTGAGATTTCAATCGTTCTCTTTACTGCATCAAGGTCGCCGCCGAGTTTCTTTTTATAAACATCGGGATTTATCGTTTTTAGGTCTATATTCATTGCATCAATGAGAGGGAGAAGTTCTTTTAATGGTTCTTCATTTATCATACCGTTTGTCACCAGGACATTTTTTCCCCCATTCTCCCGTATGACCTTACAGGCATCTAAGAGATATTCAAACCACATCAATGGTTCGGTATAGGTATAGGACACACCCAAAGAAGGATGCTCTCTAAAAATTCTTAATAGCATCTCCGGAGAAAGGTATTCGGTCTGGGCATCAACCTGGGATATCTCCCAGTTCTGACAAAACGGGCAGTGCATATTACAACTGTTGCAGGCAATGGAAAGTATTTGGGAACCAGGGTAAAAATGGTATAATGGTTTCTTTTCAATCGGATCAAGGGCAATGGAGGTAGTCTCACCATAGTCAATTGCCCAAAGTTTATTATCTTCGTTTATCCTCGCCCGACAGATACCCTTTTTCCCGGGCAATATCTTGCACTCGTGGGGGCAGAGCCGGCACTGAATATAACCCTCAAAAACTTCGTAATATCTTGCTTCAACCTTCATTTAGTTTCCAACCTTTCCAGTCTATTCTCATGCTCATAATATATTATACCCTTAATACCCAAAGAGTCAAGGAATTCTTTACCCTCCTGGGCGCCCATCACCGAGACTGCAGTCGCAATGCCATCAGCAAATGTTGCACTTTCTGCAAATATTGTCACTGAGGCATAATTCTTTGCGGGATAACCTGTTTTGGGGTCAATAATATGGGCATAACGGATACCATCCACCACGAAAAATTTTTCATAGTCACCAGAGGTTGATAATGCATCATCAATCAGATCGACTTTTTCAATAATCCCTTCTCCCCGTGGATTTTTAATCCCGATTATCCAGGGTCTATTCTTTGGTGACTTACCAAGGGCATAGACCTCTCCTGCAATATTGATAATCGCTGATTTTATTTTGTATTTCTTCATAATTCCGGCAACCCAATCTGCAGCAAATCCCTGGGCAATTCCGCCAAGGTCAATCTTCATACTATCCGGGATAAAGATAGAATCCCTCTTTAAGGTGATCTTTCTATAATCAACAAATCTTTTTGCCCGGTTTATTTCTACTTGTGCAGGAATCTTCTTTTGATTGCTATAAAATCCCCAAATTTCAAGCAATGGTGCAATTGAGATATCAAATGCTCCATTGGTGAGACGGCTGATTGAATCGCTGAGCAAAAATACTGGTTTTATATCTTTTGGCAATTGGGCACGATGCTCTCTGTTTATCTTACTTACAAGGCTATTGGGGGAGAAGTAATTCAATAATGAATCAAGGTATTTCAAGTCAGAATTAATTTCAGAGAGAATCATTCTTGCAAGTTTTTTATCTGAAGTGTAAAATTTAATCTCACAGGGACCACCCATAATAAAATTTTTGTAATTATATTCATCTTCTTTTGGTGTGCAGAAAATAAAAATAAGAATAAAAATTGTTTTATATTTTGTAAAACTCATTTATTGATACTTCTCTTTATCAACTTTTCTATTTCTACAGCAAAGAATACGATTGATGACAAACCAATGCAGATGAGCAACTCAGAGAAGGTTAAAGGCTGGGTTTTGAACACTAAATTAAAAAATGGAATGTAGATAATCAATAACTGGAGTATCACAAGGAAGACGGTGGAGAGGAAAAGGGGCATATTAGTAAAAATGCCTATCTTGAATATTGATTCCCGTTCTGAGCGGACTGCAAAGGCATTCCCCAGTTCACTGAGGGTAATCACTGTAAACACCATTGTCCGCCAATGGATATCGGATTTTATCTCTATAAACTGGGTTAATAGCCCAACCAGTGTCATCATCCCGCCAACAAAAATAATATACTCCACCACTCCGGATGCAAATAATCCCTCCTTTGGTGAACGTGGACCCCTTTTCATTATTCCGGAATCTGCCGGGTCCACAGAAAGTGCTAATGCGGGGAGACTATCAGTAACAAGATTTATCCACAAAAGTTGTATCGGTAATAAAGGTATGGGCAATCCAAAGAATGGGGCGAGGAAGATGAGTAGAATCTCTGCAATATTACAGGACATAATATACTTGATGAACTTTCGGATATTATCATAAATCCTTCTGCCTTCACGAACTGCCCTTACAATCGTCGCAAAGTTGTCATCAAGCAAGATCATATGTGATGCCTCTTTGGAAACCGCGGTTCCCATTATCCCCATTGCAACACCGATATTTGCCCTTTTCAACGCTGGTGCATCATTGACACCATCACCAGTCATTGCAACATACTGACCTCTATCCTGTAATGCCCTGACTATCTTCAACTTCTGCTCTGGTGCAACCCGTGCATAAACACGGATGTGCTCAACCTTTTTTTCAAATTCCTCAAGTGGTAATGCATCAAGTTCCTTACCCGTGATTATTCCCTGCGTATCATCGGTCAAAATACCGAGTTGATAGGCGATGGCGCGGGCAGTAACTGGATGGTCACCAGTGATCATCACCGGAATTATGCCTGCATCCTTACATTCTTTTATTGCATCCTTTACTTCAGACCTTGGTGGATCAATCATACCAACGAGTCCAAGGATAATCAATTTATCTTCTACATTCTTCGGACTCAAATCTTCTGGTATCTTATCCCACTTCCTCATTCCAATCATCAAAACCCTCAAGCCATCCTTTGCCATCCTTAGATTTGCCTGATTGACAACTTCCAGATTCCTGTCTATCACACCGCCTCTATTGAGAATTCCGATTGATTTATCAAGCAAGGCATCTATTGCCCCTTTTGTAAAAGACATGACCTTTCCATCTTCCATTCTATGGATTGTGGTCATACACTTCCTGTCAGAATCAAAAGGGATCTCAGCAATCCTTGGATTCTTCTTTAGCAGTTCTTTTTTCTCAAATCCCGCCTCATGGGCTAATATACATAAAGCAGTCTCAGTGGGGTCTCCTATAATCTTTCCATCTTTATCATAATTAGCATCATTGCTCAGTGCCAATGCAATGAAAAACTCTTTGTTGGAATCGGTATAATCAAAGATATCATCACCAGAGATGACGTTACCATTGAGGAAGACTTCACGCACAATCATCTTATTCTGAGTTAAGGTTCCTGTCTTATCCGAACAGATATAAGTAACTGAGCCGAGTGTCTCAACCGCAGATAATTTTCTCATCAGGGCATTCTCTTTGACCATCTTTTTGGCACCTATGGCAAGGGCAATGGTCACAACCGCGGGTAATGCCTCTGGAATTGCAGCAACTGCCAAACTCACTGCAGTTAAAAACATAAGTGTAACAGGTTCACCCCTTATGATACCAAAAATAAAAACAATCGCACATACTATAAGAAAAATTATTGAAAGGTATTTGCCAAATGAAGTGAGCCTTTGTTGTAAAGGGGTCTTTACCCCTTCCTCTTCCTGTATCATTGTCGCAATCTTACCGAGTTCAGTATTCATTCCCGTGGCAACAACTACCCCAACACCCCTTCCATAAGTCACTATCGTTCCTTTATATGCCATATTCCTTCTATCACCAAGGGGAAGGGTAGGGTCTGGTAGTTCTCCAGTATTTTTTTCCACGGGTATTGATTCACCGGTGAGGGGCGCTTCATCAATCTTAAGCTGTGCAACTTCAATAAGGCGCATATCCGCGGGCACGATATTACCCGCCTCAAGAAGAACGATATCTCCTGGCACAATCTCGGAGACGGGAATGTTGTAAATAATATTGTTTCTCCGCACATTGACATTTGCCTGTGCCATCTTCTTCAACGCCTCAATCGCCTTTTCTGCACGATATTCTTGAATAAATCCAATGACGCCATTTATAATAACAATAACAATTATGGCAATTGTATCAATCGGCTCACCCACAACACCCGAAATGATTGCAGCAGCAATAAGGATCAAAATCATAAAATCCTTGAACTGGTCAAGGAGCATCTCAAATGGAGTCTTTCTCTTTGCCTGCTTTATCTCATTCGGACCGAATCTTTCAAGCCGATTTCTTGCTTCTTCTGAATTTAGTCCTTCAACCCGGGTCTCAAGTGCATCCAATACTGCTTTAACTGATAATGAGTGCCAGACTTTCTGTGCCATCGGTTGCTTTATAATATCTATTTTTTAGAGAATGTCAACAAATGGTGGTAACCTAAATTAGAAGAGGATTGCGATATTCGTTAGAGATTATCACTTTGCCTTCCTCTTCCTCTGACCAACCTTTATCCTTACCAATGCACGCTGGAATGCGGCCATTGCCTCTGCATGGCTTATCTTATCCCCCCTCCTTTCTTCCAGCAACTTCTGTGCCCTCTCCCTCGCCCTCATTGCCCGTTCCAGATCTATCTCCTCAGCACGCTCTGCTGCATCAGCAAGAATGATAACTTTATGGGGTAAGACCTGAACAAAACCCCCGGTTATTGCCATATACTCTACCTCATTATCCCTTTTTATCTTTATTTCACCCGGACTGATTATTGAGACCAATGGCACATGTTTTGCAAGGATACTTATCTCACCCTGGACCGTGGGCAATGTAAGCACGTCCACATCTTCTGAATAGACAAGGCGTTCGGGTGTTACAATCTCAAGTCTGAATTTCATTTATATATTCAAACCACCACACATATAAAGGTTCTGCTCAGGGATATCATCACAGGCACCTTCAAGGATTGCCTTGAATGCCCTTATCGTCTCTTTTAATGGCACATATTGACCAGGCCTGCCCGTGAATGTCTCCGCAACAAAGAAGGGCTGGGATAGAAATTTTTGAATCTTTCGCGCCCTGGTCACGATCAATTTATCTTCTTCAGAAAGTTCTTCAAAACCCAAAATGGCAATCACATCCTGGAGGTCTTTATACCTCTGTAATACCTTCTGGACACCTCTTGCTACATTATAATGCTCTTCACCTACAAATCTTGGATCAAGGATTGTGGATGTAGAATCAAGTGGGTCAACAGCCGGATATATTCCCAGCTCTGCAATCGGGCGGGATAGAACAATCGTAGAATCAAGGTGGCCAAATGTCGTTGCCGGTGCCGGGTCAGTGAGATCATCAGCAGGAACATATACTGCCTGGACCGAGGTTATTGAACCGTGTTTTGTTGATGTAATCCTTTCTTGCAATTCACCCATTTCTGTAGCAAGCGTTGGTTGATAACCAACTGCTGAAGGGATCCTGCCCAATAATGCTGAAACCTCAGATCCTGCCATTGTGAAACGGTAGATGTTATCAATGAATAATAACACATCTTTGTGTTCAACATCACGGAAATATTCAGCCATTGATAATGCGGTAAGCCCAACCCTTGCCCTCACGCCAGGTGGTTCATTCATCTGACCGAAGACCAGAACCGTTTTATTTATCACACCCGAACGCGTCATCTCCAGATACAAATCATTTCCTTCCCGTGTCCTTTCCCCAATTCCTGCGAATACCGAAACACCACCATGCTCAATCGCAATATTTCTAATCAATTCCATAACGACGACAGTCTTACCCACACCTGCCCCACCAAATAAACCAACCTTTCCACCTTTCATAATCGGGGCAATCAAATCAATAACCTTGATTCCGGTCTCAAGTATTTCCACATTTGTTGATTGCTCCTTGAATGCGGGTGGTTTACAATGGATTGGCCGACGCAGTTTAGTGTTTACCGGGCCCTTTTCATCAATCGGTTCACCCAGGACATTGAATAGCCTGCCAAGGGTTTCCGGGCCTACCGGCACTGTTATTGGTTCCCCTAAGTCAATCACCTCCATACCCCGTGCTACATACTCGGTAGGGCCCATAGCAATCGTTCTCACTACATTATAACCGAGATGCTGCTGAACTTCAAGGATAAGATCACCATCTTTTAGACTTAATTTCAACGCTCCGTATATCTCTGGTAATTTTTCGGTAAATTCTACATCTACAACAGGTCCCATTACCTGTAAAACCCTTCCTTTATTGATTCTCTCTTCAGTTCTATTCATAATTTTTTAACCTCCTCAAATTCATCTCTTCAAACTCTCAATCACTGCCTTGGTTGTAGAAAGTTCAGTCAATTCTTTTGTAATCCCCTCCTGCCTTGCCTTATTATAAGAAAGGATTAAATTCTGAATAAGATTTTCAGCATTCTCAGTAGCATTCTTCATTGCCATCATCCGTGCTGAAAATTCTGATGCCTGGGATTCTAAAACACCCGCATAAATTTTATATTCAATTATCCTAACGAGCAGTGTATCAATCACTTCTGATGGGGATGGCTCAAAAATGAACTGGGCTAAAAAAGGCTCTTCTGGCTGTTCCTGCTGGAATGGTAAAAGTCTTATAACCGTTGGGCGCTGAATAACATTTGATACATAATCACTATACACAAGTTTTACCTCATCAACATTTTCTTTTATAAATTCCTCAATGATGATCTGGGAAATGGGTGTGATGCTGATAAAAGGAACAGGGGCATTAAGCCCGGTAAATTCTGCAATCACTTTATAGCCACGGCGAACAAAAAAATCCCGTCCTTTTTTCCCCACAGTGATTAAGAATGAATGTTCCTTGTCCGTAGTCTGTTTTAATGCCTCACCAATTATATTCATATTGAAGGCACCACAAAGCCCACGGTCAGATGTGATAATGACGATTAAAGAATTTCTTACTGGTCTTATCTGTAGTAAAGGATGGAGTTCGCGCTCGGTCTTGGGGGCAAGATTCAATAAGAGATTCCAGGCAAGTTGGGCATAAGGCCTTGAAGCAAGAAGCGCATTGAGGGTTTTTTGCATCTTGGCACCTGCAACCATCTGCATCGTCTTTGTAATCTTTTTGATATTGCTTACGGATTTGATATGCCTCTTTATCTCACGGACAGTAGCCATGTAATTTAAGGGTTATAAAGGGTGAAAAACCAGATGAACCTCGATAACTATTCATATCTCTACTTCAAAAACAGACCTTTGAATTCTATGATTGCCTGCGTGAGTTTCTTTTCGGTCTCCTCATCAATGTCCTTTGTCTCTTTTATTCTCTTACCAATCTCCGGATGCGAAGTATCCATATACCTTAGAAATTCATCTTCAAATCTCTTAATCTTCTCAATCGGCATATCATCAAGCATACCCGAGACACCGGCATAGATAATCATCACCTGCTTCTCAACCGGCACTGGTGAATACTGGCCCTGTTTTAAAATCTCCGTCATCACCTTACCCCTTGTCAATTGTTTCCTTGTCGCCTCATCAAGGTCACTCGCGAATTCTGCAAATGCTGCCATCTCCCGATACTGGGCAAGGTCAAGCCTCAATTTACCGGCAACCTTCTTCATTGCCTTTATCTGGGCACTTGAACCCACCCTTGATACAGAGAGACCAACATTGATTGCTGGTCTTATGCCCTGATAGAATAACTCGGGTTCAAGATAAATCTGACCATCAGTGATGGAAATGACATTTGTAGGAATATAGGATGTAATATCGCCTGCCTGGGTCTCAATGATGGGAAGTGCGGTTAAGGAGCCACCACCATGCTCTTTATTTAACTTTGCTGCCCGTTCAAGGAGTCTTGAATGGAGGTAAAAGATATCACCAGGGTATGCCTCCCTTCCTGGTGGTCTCCGTAATAAAAGAGAAATCTGGCGATATGCCCAGGCATGCTTTGAAAGGTCATCATATATGACAAGGGCATCCTTACCCTGGTCCATAAAATATTCGCCCATTGCACAACCCGCATAAGGTGCAATATACCACAGGGATGCCGGGTCTGATGAACAGGCACCGACGACGATTGTCCATTCCATTGCCCCGTATTTTTCAAGTTCTGCAACAATCCTTGCCAGTTTTGACTCCTTCTGTCCAATTGAAACATAGATACAGATGACATTCTCTTCTTTTTGATTGATTATTGTATCAATCACGATTGCCGTCTTTCCGGTCTGACGATCACCAATGATTAATTCCCTCTGCCCCCTTCCTATCGGTATCATACTATCAATCGCCTTTATTCCTGTCTGCAACGGGGTATTTACTGGTTCACGCAGAATCACCCTTGGAGCAATCTTTTCTACAGGATAGTAGGTTGTGGGCTTGATTGGCCCCTTCCCATCAAGGGGCTCCCCAATCGGATTTATCACCCTGCCAATGAAATTCTCACCAACCCCAACCTCAAGAATTCTGCCTGTTCCCTTAACAATATCACCTTCTTTAATCTTTTCATAATCACCAAGCACAATCGCACCAATTCTATCCTCAAGGAGGTTCAATGCTACACCATAAACACCATTCGGAAATTCAAGCATCTCTGAGGCAAAACAGTCCTGTAATCCAGAGATATGGGCAACGCCATCGCCGATTTCAATGACCGTTCCTACCCTTTCAATCTTTACCTTCTTTTCAAACTCAAAAAGGTCTTTCTTTAATTCTTTTAGCAGTCTCTCTTTTATATCCTGGCTCATAAAATTTATCCTTGTTTTAAATTCTTTAGTAATTCTTGCATCCTTACTCTCAAACTGGCATCAATCATTAAATCCCCACTTTTGATCACCATTCCTCCAATGACCTCAGGGTCAATGATATTCTTTATATTCACGGGTTTATTTAATCTCTTTGTAAAAATTTGTTCAAGATTCTCTTTCTCAATATTTGTTAGCGGAACTGCAGTTCTCACCTCAATCTCCATTACACCGGTCTCCACCCTTGTCCGTTCATAACTTCTCAATATCTCATTCAAGGATGATAGGGCATTACACTGGAGCAAGAGGAAGACAAAGTCATAGGTCTGAGGGCTGATATAATCTTTGAACAGGTCTTTGAGGGCCTTCTCCTTTTCCGTAAATGGAATCCTTGGATTTTCAAGATATCCGCGTAATTTCAATGAGGAGCGGAAAGAAGAATTTACCAGTTGTAATTCCTCAATCATCTTTTTTAAATTGTCACCCTTTG